>Ga0194138_10000935_pt1 | contig 13991 bp, 13 predicted proteins | sample TARM_MetaG_T2_14_FD_134022 | JGI IMG/M metagenome (GOLD analysis project Ga0194138, IMG submission 134022) | Freshwater microbial communities from Pennsylvania, USA, analyzing microbe dynamics in response to fracking - TARM_MetaG_T2_14 (version 2) | ecosystem: Environmental > Aquatic >...
CGGTTGGGATCATACGGGCAATGCCGACTGGCGAGCGCAGATTATTTACGATACCAATATGCGCCAAAGCTACAACGCTGGGCGCTGGGATCAACTGCAACAGTTCCCCTACTGGCAATATAAACACGGCCATAGCGCCACCCCAAGGCAAGATCATTTACGTTGGCACGATATGGTGTTGCCAGCAAGTAGCCCGTGGTGGCCAACGCATTTTCCGCAAAACGGTTGGGGCTGTACTTGCTCGGTACGCGGGATGACTGAGGGCCAACTTAAGCGCCAAGGCTTGAGCGTGAGCCAGTTGCCCGCAGATGAAAGCTATGAGTGGGTAAACCCTAAAACGGGTGAAGTACTTAAGGTGCCTAAAGGGATTGATCCTGGCTTTGATTATTCACCAGGGCAAACCCATTTAGGACAGCAGCTCGCGGACAAAGCCATGGCCCAATGGCGGGCGATTAAAAGCGAAGCCTGGGAACCTCTCACCGCTGGGAACTGGCGAACCGCAGGCCGACCTGAGTTATTACCCTTACACCCTAATACTGTGGCCTTAGCCGATAAGGTAAGCACGCAAGCCGAATTACAAACATTGGTCACTCAGGTACTCGGTGGGGCTGATACTGTGTGGCAAAGTGGCCCTTACCCTGTGTATGTGAATGCCGCCAGTCTAGCCAAGCATATCGATATCGCCCGCGCCCCTTTGCTACCGCTATTGCCCGAAGTGTTAACCCAACCTGATGAAGTGTGGGCATCCTTTGAGCGCCACAAAGGCACGGGCAAGATTGAGTTACGCTGGCGGATTATTCGAATGGTGAACGCGGGCAAGTACAAGGGGCAATTAGTGGTAGCGCAAGTGGCTAAGGGTATGTTGGAGGCATGGACATTTATCCCCGTAAAGCAAATCACCTATGTGAATAATCAACGGTCAGGGATGTTAGTTTATGTTGCAGAAGACGATGCAAAGGATAAAGCAGACAAAAAGGATTAGGAGCGAGCCCAGTCTCGGACTGTGCCGCCAGCGGTTTACGGTATTGAGCCGAGCCTCACCTTCACCACTTGAACACTTAAGAGCATAGCACATGGCTGGCACACAGATCACTATTACAGAACAGGGTTTTGATGGCGCATTAACTGCATTTCAACAGTTGATTGATAGAGGCCAGGATTTACAACCTGCCTTAAATGCGATTGCAGAATACCTCAGAGGAAGCACGCAAGACCGCATCACCGCAGGAGAGTCCCCTGACGGAACCCCCTTTACACCACTGAGCGATTATACCCTTAGTGTAAAAAGTCGGAACCAAGACAAGATTTTGATCGAGCGGGGTTATCTGTATAACTTGGTTTATCAAACCACCCAAGACCAAATGCAACTGGGTAGCACTATGGTCTATGCCGCTATGCATCAATTTGGTGGCACTACCGCGCCCAATAGCATGATCCCCAATAAAGAGATCCCTGCACGCCCCCATTTGGGGATTAGCGAAACCGATGAGGTAGAGATTATTGCCACCATTGGCGACTATTTAATGGCTTAGGATTTATTTACTGCTTGAGCGCCTAAAACGCGATTTAAGCGGTGCAAAGCTTAACTTGGTACAACGGCTTATCTAAAAACCACTTAAACGATTTAAGAAGGATTTAAACGGGTTTTAAACTGGGTTATGCTGCCAACCAATACTGAATCAAGTTAATCATCTATAAGGATATGCGTGTGAAAAAGGCTTTACTCATTTTACTTGTTGCTTCGCTTACCGCTTGCTCTTCGCCAACTAGAACAGACACAGAAGAATTTACGGTTATTTCATCCGGTAACATTATGCCTGATAACGTGGCGCACTTTGTTGACTGTTTAACTGATGGTTTTAATAAAGCCCATTGGGGCGGGGTTAATTTTGAGGTTCGTCAATCAACTCGCGCCACAGGGATTAGGGTTGAAACCTATACAGGGACAATGAACTACCTGATTATGAGTGCAGATGTGATAAATGATGGCAAGGTTGCATTGTATGAGAGTAGTGCTGCGTCGCTCATTAATACCACTGGTGAAGTGGAAGCGTTTAAAGGTTGTTTAACCCAATATCAAATCCAAATTAATTAATCCCGAAACCTTTCCAATCCGATAGTTTTACCGCTCACCACAGAATGGGTACTCACGTTAACTGAGTACCCATTTTTTATGCCTAGATTAAACGCCATTGCCATTGCTGTTGCTGCACTCACTGCTAAAGCCAGTCCTGCAGTTAACGCCTCTGCGTCAGAGACTGTGGGCACTGTGGCGTGCTCGCTAGCGCTTGAGTCTGGCGATACCAGTGTGCAGTTGCTCCCAGATGGATTGTTTAAGGCCACGGATGGCCGCCCATTCGATGTACCCAGTGGTCAATGGCTGATGAATGGTGCGGCTTGGCAATCTATCCAAGCCGCCGCCAAAGCCAAAGTGAACGACTTTCACTTTGACTATGAACACCAAACCCTCAACACCGAGAAAAACGGTCAACCCGCCCCCGCTGCGGGCTGGTTTAAAGGCAGCTCATTGAGTTATGTGCCAGGGCAAGGTTTGTTTGCCAATCCAGTGGAATGGACACCTAAAGCCAGCGCTCATATCGCCGCCAAAGAGTACCGCTATATCAGCGCAGTATTTTCCTACAGCAAGATCACAGGCCAAGTATTGGAGCTGCTGCATGTGGCCCTAACCAATCAACCCGCGCTCGATGGTATGCGTGCCATCGCCGCACTTAAAAGTTCTACACCTTACAACCCCACTAATGGAGACAACACCATGAATGAAGAGTTACTGCGCCTACTCGCAGCGCTCGGGATCAGCGTCGAGGGGGTAAACCTCGAAGATGCTGCTGCCCTAAAAGCGCTGATTGATAAGGCGATTACTGCGCACAAAGAGCAAACCGAGAAGGCGACAGCCGCCGCGACAGAAGTCGCAGCACTCAAAGCCAAACCTACTGGCATTGATCCATCTCAGTTTGTGCCTGTGGCGGCCTTTAATGAGTTGCAAGTGCAGGTGGCCGCACTCAGTAAGCAAGCGGGTACCGATGCGGTGGCCGAGTTGCTGGAAAAAGAAAAGGCCAAGATCTACGGCAAATCTGACCGTGAGTGGTTAGAAACCGTGGGTAAAGAAAAAGGCGTGGCAGCCCTTAAAACCATGCTTGACGATCGCGTGGCGATTGCGGCGCTCACCACCACCCAAACCACCACTACGACCACTGACCTTGATAAAGACAAGGGGTTAGCCGCCTTAACAGCGGAAGACAAAGAGGTCGCCGACTTACTTGGCATTAGTCACAAAGACTTTGCCGCTTCTAAAAAGGGGTAATTGACCAATGATTATTACACCAGCAACCCTCACCGCCTTGATGACGGGCTTTAATCAGTCATTTGAAAAGGGCAAGAGCCAAGCCGCGAGCCAGTACAAAAAAATTGCGACTGTGGTTCCGTCAACCAGTAAGTCCAATACTTACGGTTGGTTAGGTAAGTGGCCTAAGTTCCGCGAATGGATTGGCGATCGGGTAATTAACGATATGACTGCCAGTTCTTATTCCGTCGTCAATAAGCCATTTGAGTCCACGATTGGTGTTGACCGTGACGATATCAAAGATGATGAAATTGGTGTGTATGCGCCATTATTTGAGGAAATGGGCCGTTCCTCTGAAGTCTTCCCCGACGAACTGTTGTTCCCGATGCTCGATGCGGGTACCAGTAGCTTGTGTTACGACGGGCAAAACTTCTTTGATACCGACCATCCAGTGTACGCCAATCCCGATGGTACAGGCGCTGTGACCAGCGTAAGTAACTACGATGATAACGGCGGCGTACCGCAAACTAAGTGGTACTTACTCGATACCACCCGTGCCTTAAGGCCACTGCTTTACCAAGATCGCGAGCCTATGCAATTTGTTGCCATGACCAAGCTCGATGATGAAGCGGTATTTACAGCTAAGCAGTTCCGCTATGGCGTAGATTGCCGTGCTAACGGGGGTTACGGCTTCTGGCAAATGGCCTACTGCTCCACCAAGCCATTAACCGCCGCCAATATCTGGGCCGCGATCGAAGCTATGCGCGGGTTTAAAGCCGATGGTGGAAAGCCATTGGGTATCAAGCCCAATATGCTGGTAGTGCGCGGTACTCAGCAACAGGCAGCGCTTGAAGCCATGAAGCAAACCATTAATGGCGACAGCAACACCTTGGCAGGTCAACTCGAAGTATTAGTGGCTGATTATATGTAGGAGCAAGGACGCTCTGCTGCTAGAGCGTCACTTCATTCCTTCAAGGGCCTAGCGTCTAGGCCCTCGTATTTCTTAGGAGAACCCATGTTATGTCTCAGAAAACGATTGTTGTTACTTGCAGTGCCCATGATGGCTATCGCCGTGCGGGTGTCGGGTTTGCTAAAGGCAAAAATGAATTTGAAGCAACGGCATTTACCGATGCTCAGTTACAAGCCATTAACGCTGACCCCCGTTTGGTGCTTAGCATCGAAGAAGCTGCACCTGCAAGCTTACCTAGCGCGGGTGACACCAGCACGGTTGGTTTGGCACAAACGCAAGGGAGTGTGGGCGCTGCAAATAGTGCAGATGGTGTAGCCACCACTGAGTTAACTGGCACGATTGGCGGCGTCGTAACTCACGATGGCGAGCAAAAGAGCTTGGCCGATATGACAGTTCCAGAGCTAAAGGAGCTTGCTGAGTCATTGGAAGTTATCGGTTTTAAGAGCATGAACAAACCTGATTTAGTTGCTGCCATTGCGGCAGTTCAGGTGCAAGTGCCTGCCGATGCCCAGAATGATGCCACTGGCGATGCAGCCAAAGCAGATACCACTGAGCAAGGTGCATAACCATGAGCTACGCCACGCCCTATGCGACCCTAGCCGATATGCAAAACCGCTTTAGCGAGGCTGAGCTTATTGATTTAAGTGACCGTAGTGGCGCTGGTGTGATGGATAGCGCGGTGATCGATGCCGCGCTTAATGATGCGAAGGCCACGATCGATGGCTACTTAGCCGCACGTTATCCATTGCCCCTTGCAACTGTGCCCGATGTGTTAAATCGGGTGAGTTGCGACTTAGCCCGTTACTACCTATACGACGAGCGAGCAACGGAGCAAGTCACCAAGCGCCACGATGATGCACTTAAACTGCTGGATAAAATCAGCAATGGCTCAGTGACCCTGGGCTTACCTGTGACAGACACGCCAGAAGGTAGCAATACCTCCGAGGTGCAATCGGCAGGCTCTGTTTGGTCACGTCAGGCCAGTAAGGGGTTTGTATGATCTCTATACCTGATTTGATCATCGACCGCCTTAAGACTCAGTTCGTTGATGTTGAAGGCTTAATCGCGCTCGGTGACTTGCAAGATAAAAACGTACCACGGCAAAAACTGTTTGTGCTCGATTTACAAGAGCGTGTAGGCCCGTTAGTTGAAGGCATGGGGCTTTATCGCCATACCATTACCACGACGATTGGCGTGCTGCTTGTGGTACCTGCCCGCAATAATGCCCAACCTGATGTGATTGCACAGCGACAACAGATCCGCGCACTGCTCTATGGTTGGGAACCCCATGAAGATTACACACCGCTGTACTTAAGCGGTGGCCAGTTGCAACCGTCGCGCCCAGGTACTGTTGCGTGGCTCGATAAATTTACTACTGAATACACGGAGGACGCCTTAGGCGTTTAACACTATGGCACGTAAAACACGTAAAAAAGCATTACTGTTTGCCCTCGAAGCTACCTACGGCGTGGATGCGATAGCCGCAGGCGTCCCCGTGGCTGTGCTCGGGCGAGATGTCAAAATCGTCCCTATGGCTGGGGACAATACCGAGCTGAAGTATGACGACGGCAACCTCGGCAATAGCCCAGAACTGGCAACCGAGGTCTATGCCACGGTTGAATTTAGCGTGGACTTGGCCGGAAGCGGCACCGCGAACTTAGCCCCAGCATGGGCACCACTGGTGCAAGCCTGCTCACGGGATATTACCCCTGGTGCATCCAGTGTGGTGATGGCCATTAATGAAGACAGCGCCGCCTCGCTGACAATGTACATGAACTACCACGGCGTACTGCATGCGCTATTAGGTGCCCGTGGCACCTTTAAAATCTCGGCTAAAGCCAAAGAACTGCCAAGCATTATGTTTACCTTTACGGGGCTATTTGTGCCCGTGACGGTCGCTGCTATGCCCGCCACCAACTTTGCCGCATGGAAAAAACCACAGCCAGTGGGCGTTAAACATAGCGCCTTTTCGCTAGCGGGAGCTGCGGCCAAACTGATTAGCTTTGAGTATGACCAAGCCAACACGGTTGCTTATACCGAATATGTAGGCTTTGAAGAAGTGCTGATCACCGACTTTAAACCCAGCGGTAAGATCATTATCGAAGCGGCTAGTCTGGCCGAGTTTGACCCCTTTATCTTGGCAGCCAACAACACCGAAGTGGCGATGGAGTTTAGCCATGGTAGCGCCCTTAACCAAGTGATTTGGAGCAGCTCACGGATTTCACTAGGCCGTCCAGAGTATGGCGATCAGGATGGCACTCTGACCTATGAAATTCCGTTTAAACCCATTTCAACCATTGACCTATTAACCACCAAATAGCACCAGGAGAATTTATGTTTGTCTTTACCAAAAAGCGGATTGTTAAAGAATGGCCCACCCCCCTCAAGGTATCGGGCGATAAAGGCCAAGTGACTGAGCACGAGATTACCGTCGATCTAGAGCTTATCCCTGAAGATGAATGGATTGCGCTGATTCGTCAAAGCCCTAAAGCCGCATTTGATCGCGTGCTACTCGGGTGGAATGGCATTAGTGATGCGGATGGTGAACCTATGGAAGCCACCGCCGATAATCGCGCCGCCCTGTATCAATGGCAGCCCTTTAGTTTGGCCGTCACCAATGCTTACCTTCGAGCCTCAACGGGCGAAGCCGCAAGAAAAAACTAACCGATGGGTTACGGGCGTTATATGCCCGTAACCCATTAACCGATAAAGAACAGCGCGAACTCGATGATGATTTAAAAGCCCTTGGGATTGAGGCTGACATCGAGGATGACGCCCCAGAAGTACTCTTTTGGGATGAGCACCAAAGTGCCCTGCAGTGGTGGTGCCAAGTCGCGGAACTGATGCGGTGGCAAGGTCGCATATGCGAGGGGTTAGATATTATGGCGGTGAAGGCTGATGCTGAAATGGCCGAGCGCCAGTACAGCAAGGATGATTATCTAAAGCTGCGCCTGATCGCTACCACAGTAACTCACATTTTTAACGAGCACTTAGATGAATGATTTAAAACTTGCACTGACATTAACCGCCGACGGCCGCCAGCTGGTGACCGTGGTGGGCGGTGCTAAAAAAGAACTCATCGGCTTAACGGGTGAGTTACAGGCCACCGGCACAGCGGGTAAAACGGCGGCCGTAGGGTTAGATAAAACGGCAACTTCGGCGGATGAAGCAAGCCAAAGCTTTGGTGGTTTGTATCAATCAGTCATTGCACTTGCAGGTGGCTTGACCGCCATGGATCTTATTGATCGCGCCGATGAATGGGGACAAATGGCGTCACGGATGAAGATGGCCACCACCAGTGCGGCAGAGTATGAATATGCTCAATCGCGCATGGTGGCCAGCGCCAACCAAACCTATCGCAGTTTGACCGAAACCCGCGAGAACTTTACCCGCATGTCGCCGATTTTGCGCGACCTTGGTTATAACCTAAACCAGTCCATTGATATTGTGGACAGCTACAGCGCCTTGCTAGTGACTAACGCCGCCAGCGCGGATAAAGCGCAGCAGGCACAGGATGCCCTGTCCCAGTCGATTCAGAAAGGCAAGGTTGAGGCCGATGCCTGGCAATCTATCTTTGGGGTGATGCCGAGCGTCCTCAATAACCTCACCACTGCCACAGGTAAAACAGGCGCAGAGATCCGCTTATTGGGTACCTCGGGTAAGTTGTCGATTACCGACCTGACCAATGCATTGTTGCAATCGCACCAACAAAACCTTAAAGCCGTTCAGGACATGCCGACAGCCGTGCGGGATGCACTAACGGCATTGAATAACGTCTATAGCGACTGGATAGGTAAAAGCAATGAAACCTATGGTGTTACTGCCACCCTTGCCAGCGGTATCGTCAGCGTTAGTGAAAACTTTGGCACCTTAACAAATATCGTCGGAGTCGGTCTTGCCCTTGCTCTTGGGCGCGGAACGGCTGCATTAGGCACTCATGCCACAAGCTTGATTGCCAATGAAGTGGCCAGTTATCGCACTAGAACTGCGAGCGTTGCCGCCGCACAAGCAGAACTGCAACGCGCAACTATGTTAAGAGCATCCGTTATTTCGGCCGGACAAGCGGTCGTTGCAGAGGCTAGGCTCACGGCCGCCCGTCAAGCTCTAACCGTGGCAACAGGCACAGCTACGCTTGCAACACGAACCTTAAATGCTGCGTTATCACTTGCGGGTGGCCCTGCTGGATTGGTGATGATGGGTGCAGCCGCCTTAGCCTATTGGGCCATGACAGCCGATAATGCCACACAGCCTACTGATGATTTGAGCGGTAAAGTTGACAGCTTAGTCGGCAGTTATCAAAAGCTGACGGATCTTGAACGTCAATCAAAAGTCCGTGTCCTTGGTACCGAAATGAAAGTGTTGCGGGATGAGTTGATTGCTACTACCGCAGAGATTGAACGGCTTAATCGGGAGCCAGCCTATGATGCATTTAACGGCAGTTATCTGCGCGATGATGACCAAATTGCACAATTAAAAGCCCGTGCAGAGGAACTGAATAAGCAGCTCGATCTTGCAAGTCAAAAGCAGCAAGCATTATTTGCTGTGGGTATGCCAGAGATTAAAGCTGACCCTACTATCGTTGATCCCAATCTCACTAAGACCGCCGCTGAAATGTTGATCAATCTGCAAAAGCAGTTGACCCTTTACGGTAAAACCTCTGAAGCGGCTAAGCTACGTTATGAGTTGGAGATCGGGGCATTGAAGGGCCTCGATCCACTGATGGCCGAAAAGCTGAAAAAGGTGGCCGCCGATCTCGATGCCGCCAAGGCCACCGAAGAGCAAACCAAGAAAAATAAAGAAGCCGAGAAGCGACGCCAAGATCAACTTAAAACCCTACTGGGTACCATTGACCCAGTCACCCAAGCAGCCAAGGAATACGCCAAACATGAGGCGTTATTAAAGGGTTATTTTGAATCGGCTAACGTGCCGATTGCCGAACGCACTCGCTTGCTGGCACAACTGAAAAACCAGTATGAGGCCAGCACCCCCTATAGCCAGTTACAAAACCAACTTGATCCTAAATATGCCGAGCAACAGACGCATACCAATAACCTGGATGTGCTCAATACCGAGCTGAATAGCACCCCTGAATCAGAGGTGGCCAAACGCGCCCAGATTAATGCCTTGATTGAAGCCGAACAGCGGCGACATGCTGAGGCGATGACGGGCATCAACCAAAGTGTGGCCTTTGATTGGAATGAGATGTGGCAGAACAGTGTTGAGCGTATGAGCCAAGGGATTGGTAGTGCCACGGCAGATGCATTGTTTGAAGCTAATGATTTTGGCCAAGCGACTCAACAAGTGCTCAAGGGTGTAGGTAAGGCGGCGGTGCAAATGTTAGTGGAGTGGATGGCACAAAAAGCGCTAGCTGCTGCATTTGATAATACGCTAATGACGACCAATGCAGCTACAGCAGCGACAACTGCCGCAGGTACAGGAGCCGCAATTACCGCCTCGATGGCCCCCGCAGCGGCAACCACCTCAATTGCGACTATGGGTAGTGGGGCCATGATTGGTATGGCGGCCATGGTTGCTGCACTGGCCTTGCTGCCGAGCATTATTGGTAAGTTCCATGGTGGTGGTACTATCCCCCGTGAAGGTACGTACTTGCTCGATGGCGGCGAAACCATTTACACCCGCAAGCAGCAACAAACCTTGATGAATGCGATGCAGGCAACAGCGAGCGGTGGCTCAGGTGGAAGCAATATTGTGATCCAGCAAAGCAACACCATTGTGGTCAAAAACGATAGTGACGCCCAGACCCTTGAAGATGTACTGCCACAACTTGTTCAAATGACCAAGGCTGCGGTGGTGGATGATCTTAATAATCGCGGCGAGGTGTTTCGCGCTAGGGGATAACGCTATCCCGAAACCTTTCCAATCCAGCCAAACAACGTAGTCAGTCACACTGGGCCACACCCTGATTTAGCGGCCCTTGTTGACTGACCTATGTTAATTTTTCCTGACGATATCTATCCCACTGAATGTGTGTGGCGCTTAAAGGCGCAAACGGAAGTATTTAGCAATCCGTTTAATAGCTCACGCCAAACATTAGAACTGCCAGGAGCAGCGTGGGAAGCCCAACTGCGCTTTGATACGCTGACCCGTGCGAAAGGGGCTGTTCTGTTTGGCCTGTTAGCACAATTACGCGGTGCTGCTGGCCGCATCCAGCTTTGGGATCATGCGTTTGCTAGCCCGCGTGGTAGTGCAGTCGGAGCGCCAGTTGTACATGGTGCAGGTCAGTTTGGGTATCAGCTAACTGTGCGCGGTTGCCAACCTAACACCCTGTTTTTACGCACGGGTGATTACTTTCAACTCAATAACCAACTCCACATTATGACCGCAGATGCGACTGCAAATGCATTAGGTCAATGTCAGCTTTTGTTTGAAGCGCCAATGCGACATATCCCCAATGACGGCACCGCACTTATCACCCGCAAAGCAAAAGCCGTGATGATGCTAAAGGACGATGACCAAGGTGGTCGTCGTTCTACTAAGCGGCTGATCCTCTCCAGTTTAACCCTTTCACTTATTGAGGACGTCAGTCTATGAATCAGTTTATGACGCCAGCCATGCAAGAGTGGTTACGCCGTCCGAACATCTGCGCCATCTTAATGACAGAACTGGACTTCGCTTCTGGCATGTTGCGCCTGCACTCTGGTGTGGGCGATGCGCTTTATCAAGGCTTGGTTTACAAGGGCACAGGGGTGCTGGGTAAAGTGGGGATGGTTAAGCAATCAGGCCAAGTTCAACCCCAGCGCTTACGGTTAACTTTATCAGGTATCCCGCAAGAGTTGGCCTCGGTGGCATTGACCGAACATTATCAAAATAGGCAAGGCAGTTTGTACTTGGCCGCCCTCGATAACTTTTGCCAAATCGTTGCCCGTGACACTTTGTTTTCAGGCCGTATGGATGTGATGAACATCCGCTTAGGCAACCCTTCAACTATCCAGCTTGATCTTAATAGCCGTGGTGTGGATTGGAAGAACTCCCGCAATAGTCGCTATACCGATGCCGACCAACAAGCCCGCCACCCTGGCGATAAGTTTTTTGAGTTTGTTAGCCAAATGGCTGAGAAAGAAATTTTTTGGGGCGTACCTGGTAAAGCTGTGGGCGGTTCTGGCGGTGGCGGTGGCGGCCGTGGCAACTCGTTGAAACAGAGGTAATGATGATTAAAAACTTTGTTAGCTTTTTGCCGTATTACCGCCGTCGCCCCTTTGAATGGGGTAAGTGTGATTGCTGTTTATTCGTTGCCGACTGGGTGCGAAAAATGTGTGGTTTTGATCCTGCGGCGGAGCTGCGCGATCGTTACCACAGTCCGTCAGGAGCTAAACGCGCACTACGCAGCGCGGGCTTTAACTCTGTCGCCGATATTGCTGATGATGCATTTGGGGAACGTGTGAGTGCATTAGCATTGGCGCGTGGCGATATTGCGTTATTGATGCAAGACGATGCACCCGCACTGGGGATTGTTTGGGGGGCTAATGTGTGGGCGATGGGTGAACAAGGCGCGGTGCCATTACCTTTGGCTATGGTTCAGTTTGGTTGGAGGTTGCCATGCCACCAGTCATAGTTGGGATTGCGGCGGGTGTTGCGGCTGCTGGGGTAGTCTCTACCGCTGCGGCCATTGCGATTGGGATTGGCGCTGCGGCACTGACCTATGCAGCCACGCCTAAGTTTGATGGTGGCAGTTTTGCCAACGAAGCCTTTTCACAGCAACAGATGTTGCGTAGCCCTGTCGAACCTAGGCGTGGGATTTACGGCAGAGCCATGGTATCTGGTCCTCTGGTGTTTGCAGAGGAAACCGGAACGGATAATGCCTACCTGCATTTAGTGATCCCGCTGGCGGGCCATCGATGTGATGGGGTTGAAAAAATCTATTTTGGTGATGAGGTCGCATGGGCCAATGGTGCGCTAACCTCAAAGTATGCCAGTGTTGCACGGCTCAAAATTCACCTTGGAAATCAAACCACCTCTGATCCAGATTTAACCGCCGAGTGCAGCCAATGGACATCGGCCCATGTGGGCTTTGGGGTGACTTATCTCTATGCTCGTTTGAAGTTTGATACTAAGGTATTTCCCAATGGTGTACCGAATATCAAGGCGTTAGTCCGGGGCAAACAAGTATTTGATCCACGCAATGCTAACCATGACTGGGAACAGCCCACAACGTGGACGTGGTCTGATAACTGGGCCTTGTGTTGCTTGGACTACAACCGCTTTGAGTCGGGCGTAGGGGCTGCGGCCCATGAGATTGATTTAAGTTATTTTGCTGCCGCAGCAAACGACAGTGATCAGTTGGTTGAGTATCAAGCGGGTAAATTTGAAAAGCGCTATACCTGTAACGGTACTTATAACCAGGATGTATCGCCTTCATCCATTATGGAGAAAATGCTCACTGCGGGTGCAGGTATGCATGTGTATGTTAGCGGCCAGTATCGGCTATATGCGGGTGTGTACCAAGGGCCAGAGGTACTTGTGCTGACCGAGGATGATGCCGCTGGTGATATTGATGTTAGGCCATATACGCCCCGTGCTGAACTGTGTAACGCGGTGCGCGGCACATTTGTTGACCCCGAGAACTTCTACCAGCCAACCGACTTCCCGCCCTATGAGTCTAGCTATTATCGCGCCCAAGACGATGGCGAATATATTGATCACGATTTAGATCTTCCCTTTACCCAATCAGTATGGACTGCCCAACGCCTAGGTAAACTGTACTTAGAGCAGAAGCGTGCAGGCATGCAAATCTCGATGCCTATTAAAATGATTGGTGTGGCAGTAAGTGTGGGGAAAGTGGTGGGCTTAAGCCTGCCGCGCTTGGGGATTGATGGTACCTTTCAAATTGTTGATTGGCAGTTTGATTACGGTAAGCCCGTTAGTTTGATTTTGGTTGAAACCTCACCCGAGTTATTCGACTACGCCATGGGCAGCTATACCGAGCGCGACTTAACACCTAACGTGATTTTACCCAATCCGGCCACGGTACCGACGCCCGTTGGTTTGCAGTACCTTGAATATCAAGATGACCCACAATGGCAAGGCGAACTGACATGGAGCGCCCCCGCTAATAACAGTAGCTATCGCTATGTTATCGAGGTGAGTAACGGACTTGGGGAAGTTATTTATCAAACCAATGCCGATGCCACTCGTTTGTTACTGCCTAAATTTGATACGGGCTTTTATACCGTATCTGTTTGGGCGCTTAACCTCTTTGCTAACCGCTCGAATGTACCTGCAACTCTCACCATTGGGGCGACCTTACCAGCTCCTGTGATGGGAATTGAAGTGATTGCGGGGCCATTAACGCTGACACTCCGCCCCACAACAGCCGCTGCGATTGCGCAAACTACGCAGTTTGAGGTCTTAGGTGGGCTTAGTAACAATATCGTAGATGCGGCTGTCATCGGCACAGGTAAAGAAGCTGTGTGGCCAGATAGGCATGCTAATACTGCGTATCATGTTTGGGCTCGTACCGTTAATAACTACGGTGTTAGCAGTTGGTATGGCCCTGTAGTAGCAACAACCTCCGCTGATAATTCCTCCATCATTGATCTAATTGGTAACACGTTTAAAAGCTATACCTGGTTTGCTTGGGCTGATGATGCAAGCGGTACCGGATTTACTACGGTTGAAGCGTTAGGTGATGGTAAAGCCTACATGGGCATTGCTACCGATAAGGACACCGCTTCGCCATCGGGTAACTGGCAGGAATATACC
>Ga0194138_10000940_pt1 | contig 13949 bp, 11 predicted proteins | sample TARM_MetaG_T2_14_FD_134022 | JGI IMG/M metagenome (GOLD analysis project Ga0194138, IMG submission 134022) | Freshwater microbial communities from Pennsylvania, USA, analyzing microbe dynamics in response to fracking - TARM_MetaG_T2_14 (version 2) | ecosystem: Environmental > Aquatic >...
ACTTTGTTCTTCAGCATGTTTCTGACGACAGCTTGTGTAGTGAATACCATTCCCTTTTGATTGACCGCTGTCATTTTGTTGAATGAATCTTCATCGATTTCATATTTTCTTTCATCGCTGTAGACATCCACCAACAAGCGCGGCAAGTTCATGCCTGCATTATTGACCAAAACATCGATTTTGCCAAATTTCTCAACAGCCTTCTCGACCATTGCCTCGACGCTCGCGATGGAAGTCACGTCTGTCTTCACATTCAGTTTACCATAAACGTTCGTTCCCGTTTCAACACTCAAGTCCGCCACGACGACGTTTGCGCCTTGTTGTTTCAGATGATCCGCGATGTGCAATCCGATGCCTGAATTGCCTCCTGTAACGATAACCGTTTTTCCGTCTAATTCCAACCAATTGTTTGTCATAATGTTTTGTATCCCCTTTCAATCTCTATATTCCAGAGTATAGACCAAATAAAAAATAAATTAATACAGACTCCAGCCAGAAAATCGAGCCGGTTTTTTGAACTAATTCAATTGCCGGAATTTGGAGAGAAAGGGATGAAACTGTTTTTTTGCATCAATTTGCAAAAAAAGCGCGCGGTTGTTGGGAAAATCTTATTTCTTCTGTTTTTGATTTTTCGGATCGCAAACCTGTATCCGCTGAAAAATCCGAATTAGTGCAACCATTCCTTCCCTGCAGTGCTATTATCTTTGAACTAATCGGACCTGTGTAAAGGAAAAAAACATACGGATAACTGCGAACGTTCCATTCTCTGAGTGATTCCGTTCGTGACACTTTTTGACGTACTTAATCAAGTACGCTATAATAATGTGAGAAACTTAAAAGGAGGAAATCCTATGTCTATCGTAAATCCAAGTCAGGCACGCAAAGTCTTTTATCAATTACTGAAAGATGTCAACGAAACCCATGAACCCGTCTACATATCAGGTAAAAAGGAAGAAAGCGAAGCGGTTATGGTCAGCAAAAAAGATTGGGACGCTATTCAAGAAACTCTGTACCTTCAATCTTCCGGAGTAGCCGATGTCGTCCAACAACGTGAAAAAGAACATGAATTTGTTGCACTGGAGGATATCGATTGGAATACTATGTAAAAATAGCAAAATCCGCTATGAAAGACCTAAAAAATTTAAAAGCCGCTCATTTAGATCAGAAATTCATCGGGTTAATGGATGTTTTGAAAGAGAATCCCTTTCAAAATCCACCGCCTTATGAGAAATTAGTGGGAAATTTGAGTGATAAATATTCACGACGGTTAAATATCCAACATCGGGTAGTCTATTCTGTCGACGTTGACACAAAAGAAGTCATTATCTGGTCTGCTTGGACGCATTACGAAAGATAGTAGCTGCCGCATCAAGGCAGCTACTATCTTTTTTGTCTGAAGCTTCGCCCGGGATCGGATTAACGGGTAACCAGGTGGCGTCCTCCGGTGAACGCAGGCTTCGCCGGAGGACGTTGTTAGTCATCTTTGTCTTCTCCGATGAGCAAAGCTTCGTCGGAGCTGCGGCTGACTATTACCGGTGTGCTCCGGCGGCCGGCGGCTTACCGGAGCTGGGGCCCGCACCCGGCGCGCTCCTCCGGCAAGCGCAGTCGGCCCCGAACCGCAAACAAAAAAAGAGCAGTGCGGATCCCCCGAAAGGGTTCCGTACTGCTCAAGTCAGTTCATTCAATTGCAACAAATTTTAGTTTTTTTATTCAACCGTCACCGATTTGGCCAAGTTTCTTGGTTTGTCGACATCGTAACCACGGTGAAGTGTTGCGTAGTAAGCCATCAATTGTGTCGGTACGACTGTCATCAGTGGTGCCAGCGCTGGGTGAACAGCAGGCAGGATGATTTGGTCATTTTCGTTGGCCAATCCTTCCATCGCGAAGACGCAAGTGTTTGCGCCACGCGAACGCACTTCTTCGACGTTTCCGCGGGTATGGCTGGCAACGTCCGCTTGGGTGATGATCGCCAATACCGGTGTGCCTTCTTCAATCAATGCGATTGTGCCGTGCTTCAATTCTCCGGCAGCAAAACCTTCTGTTTGGATGTAAGAAATTTCTTTCAGTTTCAAAGCAGCTTCCATTGATACGAAGTAATCCAGACCGCGTCCGATGTAGAAAGCATTGCGGGTGTTCGGCAAGTAGATGTCGGCCAATGCAGCGATGCGCTCTTTGTCATCGATGACCGATTCCATCGCATTTGCGACAATCCCCAACTCATGGACCATGTCGATTCCCATATCATGACCGGTTCTCGCGCCTAACGCATCCGACAAAACAGCCAGGACAGCGATCTGTGCCGTGTAAGCTTTCGTTGAAGCAACTGCGATTTCCGGACCTGCATGCAACAACAGCGTGAAGTCCGCTTCACGCGACAAGGTCGAACCAGCCACGTTTGTGATCGTCAAAGCCGGGTAACCCCATTCTTTTACTTTCACCAGTACTTGGCGGCTATCCGCAGTTTCCCCACTTTGGGTAAGGAAGATAAAGAACGGATTGCCTTTCAACAATGGCGGATTATATGAAAATTCGCTGGCGACATGCACTTCTGTCGGGATCTGTGCAATTTTTTCCAGATAATGTTTGCCTACCCAACCGGAATGGTAGCTCGTTCCGCAAGCCACGATGTGGATACGGTCAGCTTTCAACATAGCAGTGACCAATTCATCAGGAACCGTCAAGCGGCCTTCTGCGTTTTGGTACTTTTGGATGATGTTACGCATAACAGCAGGCTGCTCATCGATTTCTTTCAACATGTAGTAAGGGTATGTCCCTTTTTCCAGGTCGCTGGCATCGATTTGGGCTGTGTACGGGTTACGGGTTACGGCTTTTCCGTCCAACTTTTCGATTGCAACGCCATCAGCTGTCAATGTGATCATTTCGCCGTCGTGGATTTCCACATATTGGTTCGTAATTTGAACAGTAGCCATTGCATCGCTGGCAACGACGTTGAAGTCATCGCCCAAACCGATCAACAACGGGCTTTTGTTTTTGGCTGCGTAAAGGACATCCGGCGCTTGCGCATCAACCAACGCGAAAGCGTATGAGCCTTTCACGATCGACAAAGCACGGCGCAAAGCTTCTTTGCCGTCCAGGTTTTCTTCAGCAGCGATTTTTCCGATCAGCTGCACAACGATTTCTGTATCTGTTTGGCTGACGAAAGTCACACCAGGGAAATACTCATCTTTGATTTCTTTGAAGTTTTCGATGACGCCATTATGGACTAATGTGAAACGTCCATCCGCAGATTGGTGCGGGTGCGCATTTTCTGCGCTTGGCACGCCATGCGTTGCCCATCTTGTGTGACCGATGCCTACATGCGCCTCGATTTGCTTGTCGACGATCGCGCGCAAATCCGCGATGCGGCCTTTTTCCTTGAATACATGCCCTTGGTTTTCAGCGTCTACGACAAAAATACCGGCTGAATCATAACCACGGTACTCCAATTTTTCCAATCCATGCAACAATACCTCTTGTACATTGCCTTGTCCTACATATCCAACTATTCCACACATAAGCGTAAAAATCCCCTTTAATATCGATTTTTTCTGGGTGTGGGGATTGATCTCTGTAAGACCGTTCCGGGCTCTAATGCCGCAAAAGGGTCTTTTTTGCTTCAATCCTGTAGACTACACGTGCCTTGGGTCATCCGCCGAATCTTTCGATAAACCCAATCCTCGTCACTTCAGGGCCAAATTGCCTGTGCTCCCTGAAGTCTGGCGCTATCCATTTGCTCTTCCTCTATCCTCCTTGCAGTTTACTTTCCAGAATACATGCATTTTATCCTATAACCAGTGACATTGTCAAAATGTTTTTAATCCTCTTTCAACCGCAACGCCGGTTTGTGTCATTACTTTAGAAAAATTTATACTCGTGGGCGGTTTGGACTAAGCTAAGCTCCCCCACGAGTACAATCCATACCAAATTCGAAAAGTGCCGATCAGGCCACTTTATAAGCGTATTTCTCTACATTCTGTTTGATGCTGCCCAGTATTTTTTGGTTGTCGATTCCGGTTACTTCCGGAATGATTTTGTCCAAGCCTTTTTGCAGGATCATTTCTTTCAGTTCTTGGCATTGTTCATCTTCCGGGTCGAAATAATTGAAGACCATGCCGATTGTTTCCAAAAGATGGAATGGCATCTCATCGATTTGGGTCAACTCGACCATCGGACGGATGAAGCGCTCATGGTTGCCCAATTTTCTCAGAGGCGTGCGCGCCACACGCGAAATCGCGTCGGAAATGTATTTATTTTGGAAACGGCCAATGATTTTTTCAATATATTTCTCGTGTTCTGCCGCATCAAATCCCCATTTAGCAATCAGCAGTTTGCCTGTCTCATGCAAGACGGAGCGCAATTGGATGACGACCAGATGATCCTGCATCGCTTCATCGATTGTTTCGTATCCCTGCAACGCGCCTGTGTAGGCTACCGTAGCATGCCCTGTATTGACGCTGAACAATTTGCGTTCGATATAAGGCTCCAGATCGTTCACATAGGCAACTCCTTCAAGACGGATCGGGCTCTTGCAGGCGGTCCCTTGCACGACCCACTCGCTGAAAGGCTCTACCTGAACAAAGAGCGGATCGGCATGTTGCTGCATCGGAACGATCCGGTCCACGGCCGCATCCGGAAAGCCGACATACGCATCCAAATAAGCTGTGTCCGTGAAATATTTCTTGACTTCCTCTTTCAGGAAAGTCGAGCCGCCTATCATGTTTTCGCAGGCGATGATGTCGAGCGGCTGCTGGATATTCCGGGCAGCACGCGCCTTGATCCCTTCCGCGATCAACTGCGCGATTCTCGGCAGAATATTCGGTCCGATGGCAGTCGTCAGGATATCCGCTGCGACGATTGCTTCCACCACTTTGTCTGCTTCTTTGGCATTGTTCAGGCCAGTGACGTTTTCGATCTGGATCTGTGCGCGTGATTCGTCCGCCAACTCGATCGTATAGCCGCCGCGCGTTTTCAAAGCTTCGATGATTGTATCGTTCACATCCACAAAGGTGATGGCGTACCCGTTGTGATTCAAGATTTCCCCGATAAAGCCGCGGCCGATATTTCCGGCACCAAAGTGTACTGCTTTCATTTTCATCTCTCCCTATGCAATGGCTAAGCTGCCAGTGATTTCATCCTTTGTCAAAGCGTCCGCCAGCGTCACGACGTTGTCCACGTCGCTGCAATACAGCGCAATCTGTTGGATCAACTGCAGGTGGTCGTCGCCGACTCCGGCGATGCCGAACAGCACGGTTGCGACTTTTTCTTCCTGCTCGTCGCCGAAATCGACCCCGTCAGGCACTTGCACAACGCAGATGCCTGATTTTTTCACGTGGTCCTTGACGGCATCGGTGCCGTGGGGAATCGCGATGAAATTCCCCATGTACACTGACAACATCCGATCCCGTTGCACCATAGCCTCCACATAATCCGTATCCACACAGCCTGCATCCACCAGTTTCTGCCCGCAGAAGCGGATGGCTTCTTCTTTCGAAGCAAATGCTTTATTCAAAACGATCATTTCTGTATCCAAATTATTCATTTTATTCTTCCTCTCCTTAGGCTATTGCCTTCAAGTTGGCGACGACACTCTCGTATTTGGGCGTAGTGATCAGACTATCGACTGACAGATGGACCGCAGCAGGAACTTTTTGTCGGGCCACTTGCGTCAGGCTATTCTTGCTGATCACCAACGTTTGTGGAGATGCTTGCAGTTCATTGATGTGCACTTTCCTTAAAGGGATATCCAATGCTTCCCTTTCCAAAATCCGTTCTACTACTTTTTGTCCCATCGTGGCGGAGCCTTTGCGGTCATCGTGGACCAGGACAATCTCGCTGATGTTTGAAAAGTCTAAATCAAGAGCCGGCGTTGGTGCTGGTGTTGCAACGACTGCTTCTTTCGGATTGGTGCCGGACAGCGTCGCCACGATTTCATCATATTTTGGCGAGTTCAGGAAATTTTCGATCGCCACAAAAGTTGCATTCGGTGCTTTTTGTTGCGCCCGTTCCTTTAGTTCTTCCTGGGTGACGATCAGCGTATTCGCTACGTCCGTCAGATTATTGATGGCGCGGTTGGTGACGTCTTGCGGCAGCCCGGCTGCATTGATTTTTTTGCGCAGGATAGAAGCTCCCATTGCGCTTGATCCCATCCCTGCATCACAAGCGAAAACGATGTGCTGGATGCCTGTCATGTTAGTTAGACCCGTTTGTCCAACTGAGCCTTTTGCGCTTAATTTTGCGGCTTGGGTCGCTTTGACGCTCTCTTCAAAATTATCGACGGTTTCTTTGGAGTCTGCCTTCAAAATGACTGTTGCTACCGCAAAAGAAGCTACTGCACCGGCGAGTACTCCCAAAATGACGGGCAGGTATGAACCCATCGGCGTCATGGCCAAAATCGCAATGATTGAACCTGGTGAAGCCGGAGCCCGCAAACCAGCGCCTAAAAGTTGGAACACAAAGCTGCCGGAAACGCCGCCCGAGATGACTGCCAGGAATAACAGCGGTTTCATCATGACGTAAGGGAAGTAGATTTCGTGGATCCCACCCAAGAAGTGGATGATCATCGCACCCGGCGCTGTCGATTTCGCTGAGCCTTTGCCGAATAGCGTGAAAGCCAACAACACGCCCAAACCAGGGCCAGGATTCGCTTCAAGCAGGAAGAGGATCGAACGACCTGTCTCGCTGACTTGCTCCGTTCCTAACGGTGTCAAAATCCCGTGGTTGATTGCATTGTTCAGGAAAAGAATTTTTGCTGGTTCGATGAAAATATTTGTTAAAGGAATCAATTGTGCATTCAGGATTGTTTCCACCCCGGCTGCCATCACTTGAGTCAAACGGTCAACCACCGGTCCGATTGCCTGGAACCCTACAAGCGCCAAAGCGAATCCGATCAAACCTGCCGAGAAATTGTTGACCAGCATTTCAAAACCGGTCTTGATTTTGCTCTGAAAAATGGCATCAAATTTCTTGATCACGAAACCACCCAACGGTCCCATGAGCATGGCACCCATGATCATCGGGATATCTGTCCCTACAATCACACCCATTGTGGCGATGGCGCCGACAACCGCACCGCGTTCGCCTGCAATCACTTTTCCTCCTGTATAGCCGACCAACAAGGGAATCAAGTATGTAAGCATCGGGCCGACCATCGAAGCGAAGGATTCATTCGGCAAGTAGCCATCCGGGATGAATAATGCGGTCAATACTCCCCAAGCGATGAGTGCCCCTATATTCGGCATCACCATACTTGAAAGGGTACTGCCTAACTTTTGAACCTTTGCCTTCAGCGATGTTTGTTGTGTCTGTTCCATCTTTTTGTTTCTCCCTTCAAACTATTTCTTTTGATGTCTTTATTGTATGCGCTTCCGGAGTTGGTTTATAGTCGTGCTTTGGCACGTTTATTTGTGCCAGGACTTGATTGCGCCTTTCGGGACGCAGTGAGCATGACCAGGATCCGCACTGCTCTTCACCGGTGAACGGCGGTTTCGTCGGTATTTGAGCCACATTCTGGATTGTGTTCTCCGACAAGGATGGCTTCGTCGAAGTTGAGGCTGAAAGTTACCGGTATCCTCCGGTAGCGGATCCTTCGTCGGAGCTGCGGCCACATTCCTGCGCGCTCCTCCGGCAACCAACTCGTGAGCGCAAAAAAAGCAAGTGCCGTCTCGTTTTCGAGACGGCACTTGCTTTTTTTTGAATGTGGTTGCACTAGCTGTTTTCGAGAATATTCCGTACCGCCTGCAGATCCTTGGCATCGCTCAGCGCCATCACGTTTTCGATGTCCGAGCAGAAAAAAGCGATGTCCTGCAAAGCTTCCAATTGTTTTTCCTTCAGCGCCACCACAAAAAGGATAGTCGCGATTTGTGGCTCCTGGTCATTGCCGAAATTGACGCCGTCAGGCACCTGAATCATGCAGATGGCTTCTTCTTCTATAAACGGCTGGCCCTCGCTGTCCCCGTGAGGAAGGGCGACGAAATTGCCGACGTAGACGCTCACTTTGCGATGGCGTGCCAGCATTGATTCGATGTAGTTGGGAGAAACCAACCCTTGCGCCACCAGGAATTCCCCGGCAGCGATGATTGCCGTTTCGGCGCTGCTGTACACCTGATCCAACAGAATATGCTCATCTTTGATCGTAATCATACGAACTCCTCACTTCCGGGTTTCATCGTTTCTTCATTTCTTTACTTCTTCGATCAAGAGCGCAGACAAAAGCTGATAGATGATCGCTTCATTGCCGGAATTGAAGATTTCCATCCCCAAATCGTTCATGATGATCGCTCCACTGATTTTCCCCAGCATTTTGGCGACGTTCTCTTCAATCGGATCCGGAGCCAGCATGATCAACATCCGCGTCAAGGTCATCGGTTCCTTATCCATCCCGACTATTTCCAGCGGCGTCTGCAGATCAAAGACACAAAAACAGGGCTGAAGAACCGCTGCATGCGAAGCGTGGAATAAAGCAAAATGGGTATTGGGAATCCCGATCGGCGCTTGCTGGTAGCGACTCATCAATTTGTCCCGGACTTTTGCCGGATCCGCCACGATTTCAGCCGAAATGTCTTTTACGGCCAAAGCGACTGTCTCGGATATGTCGGCGCTGCTTTCCAACGGCTTGACGAAAAAGTGCTTCAGCAGCCGGTTGATTTCGTCAATAAACGTCATGACTTCCTGATAGTCGTCATTTTCAGGCAAGCTCGGCCTCGCTGCGGTTTGAACATGCCGTTTCGTATGATCGATTGCGCGGAAGGCTTCTTTGAGCTGCTTGATTTCATCCTCCAGGAGCAACGGGGAAACCAATAAATATTTCCCGCTGTATCCGGGCAACAGTGATGTGGAAATGGTCAAATCGAACGTCTCTTCCAGATTCTGTTTCCCGAGGTCAGCAATGCGGAAAAAGACGATTTCGTTGATGAAAGGAAAATGTTTCCGTAAACGCATTTCCAACATCCGCGTCGAAGCCAGGCCGCTTGGGGAGATGCCGGCAATATCCACCGCAATGACTTTCGGGCTGCGCTCCAGAGAATTAGCGAAATGCAGCACCATATAAGCGATCTCCTCTTCGGAGAATTCCTGCTGCGGGAACACTTCCGGCAAGGCCTTGCGGATCGCCCCCGCAACTTCCAAGTATTGCCCCATAATCCGCTCCAGGATGGGATTGCTGAGGCTTCCTTGATTCAGGATGGCGCGGCTCAACGCCGCAGAAAGATGCGTCAAGAGCATTTTATACAGATTGTTGTCTTCAAAGAAATTTACTTCCGCATCACGGCTGACATTTTCGATCAATTGCTTGACCTGGTAGGCCAAGCGCGGATCAAAGCTTTCGCTGAAAAAGTCGTTATCCAAGTCACTGAAAAAATCACCCAATAGATTCGCGAAGAAGACGACTTCACTTACCGCATACAATTGCTTCGTATGCGCGGCGATTTTGGCAAAAATTTGCTTCGACAAGTCCAAAAGTTCCTTATTGATCTGTCCCGAATAGGAATCCTCCACCAGCTGGCAGCCTCGCGGAACACGATCCATGGAAATCGTCAGCATCAAAATCAAAAATTCCAGTTTCCGGTCACTCAAATCGGAAAAGCGCGGTTCGACAATTTCCCGCACCAGTTTTTGGGCAAAAAGCAGCTGCTCTTGGTTGATGAATTGCAAAAAGAAACTTTCTTTATCTTTCAATTCCGAAAAATGGAAGAAGTGGTACTCATTGATCTCGATCCCTAAAATATTGGCCAGCAAGAGCCGGCGATACTTTTCGCTGCCGGCAAGTTCGTAGCCGCGGTTTCGCGTGATCGTCAAGGGCAGACGCTCCAACCTCAGTTCCAACTGCTTGATGTCGGCAAAAAACGTGGTATTGCTGATCAGGTATTCGTCCAAAAACGTCTGCATGCTGATCGGCTCATCACTGTTCAACAGCTGCAGCAAAATGGCATGTTGGCGTTCCGTGGCGGATAATTCGGAAGGTTCATCCTCGGATACAATGGAGAGGATTTCTGCCTTGGCGGCATCCTCAGCAATCAAACGGAAACGGCCCCGGCTCGCCTTTTCCAGCTTTGCGCCTACGGATTCCAAAGAAAGCTCCAGATTCGCCAACTCGCGGTAAACGGTGCGCTTGCTGACTTTCAGCAGACTCATCAAGCGTTCTACTGTGACCGGTGAAGCTGAAAGCAGCAGTTCTTTTAAAATGATGGTCTCTCTAGGCGTTAGAAACATCCGACAAGTCTCCCCTTAATAGTTTTTCGTATTTGTTCGTTGCGATAAGGTGTTCGACAATCAACAGCGGAGCCTTCGGTAGGATATTCTCAGCAGCAAAGGCTTCCGTAATGATATACAGATTCCTCTGGTCCGCAATCAACTGTTCCAACGGCTGCTTTTCAATGACGACACTGATGTTATGCTTTTCAGCTAGGTTCCGGAACGCGTGCACAGCCATCGTCTGCGAACCACGCACCCCATCCGCATACAAAAAGATGACTTTTTGATAGGGCAGCGTTTGTCCGAGCGTTTCCGGAATCTCTCTCATTTCTTGATCATCGGTCAGCAGCGCCACAACTTTCGCATACTCTTCTTGGTCCAAAAAATTCCCGATTGTGACAAGTTGTGCGTGAGGGGCTTGGATTTCGGCCAAATGCTTCAACTCATTTTGGATGATAAGCAACAGATGGGGATCATCGTTCACGTGGTAAATGGACGTGTAATCCACCGGAATCACAATCCCGCGCGCTTCCAGTTGCTGCCTCATCAAGCTGGCTCCCATGGCGCTCGAGCCCATCCCTGCATCACAGGCGAATAAAATTTTCCGAATTTCCGTCACTTTGGTCACCTTTTCTGAAATTTCTTTTTTTGTCCGGTGTTTCCTGATCACGAGGGCAGCAGTCAAAAAACTTACCACTGCGCTTCCTGCAATGCCGCTGGCAACACCCAGCAGCATCTCTTGCGGTGTATTCGCCAGAATCGTCACGATCGATCCAGGGGAGGCTGGTGCCTTCAAGCCCACTTGAAACAACTCAAAAACCAGCGTACCGCTCATCCCGCCCAAAATGACTGCGGCGAACAGCCTGGTGTTCAACAAAACAAACGGAAAATAAATCTCATGGATTCCGCCGAACAGATGGATCATAAAAGCTCCACTGGCGGTGGCCTTCAAGTCCTTCCGGCTGAACAAGATGAACGCCAACAGAACACCCAGCCCCGGCCCGGGATTGGTTTCGATCAAAAATAAAATCGAGGTTCCAGCATCCTCCGCCTGTTCAATCCCCAGCGGCGTCAAGATGCCGTGGTTCAGCGTGTTGTTCAAAAACAAGACCTTCAATGGCTCTATAAATAGGTTGGTTAACAACAGCAGATTCCGTTGGATCAGCCAACCGACAAGCAGACTGATTTGCTGTGTGACGCCCGCAATGAGAGGACCGATAAAAACAAGACTCAAATAGCCGAACAGCATGCCGATGATTCCCGCCGAAAAGTTACGCACCAACATTTCATAACCCGCTTTGACTTTAGGCAGAAGATATTTATCGAAAAGGAAAACGTTCCAGCCGATCAACGGTCCGATCACCATGGCACCCAGAATTTGCGGATCTTCTGATTCCACAAGCATTCCGATCACTGCAGCGGCCGCCACGACCCCCGCCCGATTCTCGATCAATCGTCCCCCGGTATAAGCGATCAGCACAGGGAGCAGAAATTGGATCATGAGGTGATCCATTTCAAGAAAAGAAGCCTGGAGCGGACCCTGAAGATATTGAATAAGCGTCGTAATGATCCCCCACGTGATGAAAACACTCACGTTCGGCATGATCATTCCGCTGAGGTAATGACCAACTCTCCTTATTTTCGGTAATTCCAAAAGCTCTTCCTGTACATAGGCTCGCTTTGGTTTTATCATAATCGCACCTCCCCTATCATTAACCTGCCGACCTCGCACCTCATTGGGTTCGCTTACATTATAACCATAAACTTGCGCTTGTGTATATTTGCAATAATTGTTCTGAATGTCGTCCTAGACAGCTCATCGGGTCTGCGACCCATCACTGATTACTAAATAAGAAAAGCTGAACGGGTTCGTTCAGCCCTGAAAGAAATTTAGGAAATCGGTCCGACTGAGCATCGAAGAGCGCAATTGCTGAGAGACTTCCTGCGTCAGCAGGTTAGTCGAACAGTATGTCTTGGCTCGCAGAGACAAGAGGTTCCTTTTTCCTTTTCCGGAGGGCTTACCCGTGAAGCTGGCCATCAAATTTGATGGCATGAAACATTTTGAAAATCTGTGAAACACCTATGGTGACGCACTTTTCAATTCGAGAATTTTTATACTTTCCTAGTAGACAAAAAATGCCGTGGAACACCACCATTGTAGTGTTCCACGACCTAAAATGTTTAGAAGTTCCCTAGCTTAGATGCCGATTTCGGCTTTTACGACATTTACGATGCGCATAACGTAATCATGGCATTTTTCATCCGTTTCAGCTTCAGCCATAACGCGCAACAACGGTTCTGTTCCGCTTGGGCGCACCAAAATGCGGCCTTTACCTGCCATTTCGGCTTCAACTTCTTCGATGACAGCTTTCACAGCCGGAATCTCCATTACGCCGTCTTTTTCGGAAACGCGTACGTTCACCAATTCCTGCGGGTAAAGCGTCACTTCATCGGCCAACTCGGAAAGTTTTTTGCCGGTCTGCTTCATGACGTTCAACAATTGGATCCCCGTCAGAAGGCCGTCTCCGGTTGTGTTCATGTCCAGGAAGACAACGTGTCCGGATTGCTCGCCGCCCAAATTGTAGCCATTTTTGCGCATCTCTTCCACGACATAACGGTCGCCTACTTGCGTCTTCAAGGCAGTCATGCCTTCCGCTTCAACCGCCAAATGGAAACCTAGGTTGCTCATTACCGTTGAGACGATCGTATTGTGGTTCAATTTGTTGCGGTCCTTCAGGTATTTTCCGCAGATGAACATGATCCGGTCGCCATCGATGATGCGCCCATTTTCGTCCACAGCGATACAGCGGTCGGCGTCGCCGTCGAATGCCAAGCCTACATCCGCCTTTTTCTCGACGACAAATTTACCTAGGACATCCGGATGGGTCGATCCAACACCTTTGTTGATGTTGATGCCGTCCGGATTCGCTCCCATTGTAAAGAAGTCTGTTTCCAAGTCCGCGAATAAACGATTGACTACAGGTGATGCTGCCCCGTTTGCTGCATCCAGGCAGACTGTGATGCCGGAAAGGTCATCCGGGATGGTCGTCTGCAAGTATTGCGCGTATTTAAGGACACCTTCCGGATATTCATCCACCGTCCCCAATCCGTCTGCTGAAGGTCTCGGCAGATCGTCGCCTTCTTGATCCAAATAGGCTTCGATTTCGTATTCCTGTTCATCCGACAATTTGAAACCGTCAGCCCCGAAGAATTTGATGCCGTTGTCGCCTGCAGGATTGTGCGAAGCAGAAATCATGACCCCGGCCACGGCACCTTGAATGCGCGTCAGATAAGAGACGCCCGGTGTCGGGATGACGCCCAATTGCAGCACTTCGATACCGACCGACAATAAGCCGGCAACCAATGCATACTCCAATAATTGACCGGAAATCCTTGTATCACGCGCAACCAGCACAAGCGGATGCGCGATATCTTTAGCGTGCTGTCTTAAGACATACCCTCCAAAACGGCCTAATTTGAAAGCTAATTCCGGCGTCAATTCGCTGTTCGCAACGCCTCTTACGCCGTCTGTTCCAAAATATTTACCCATTACCTGTAATCTCCTTTAGATTTTTCGTTTATTTTCTTTGCATGGATTTGTTTGATTTTTGATTTCTTATGAACTGCTCTCCGATTGTTTCGCTTCGCTGCTCATACTGTCCGAAGCCGATGATGCGACGGCATTGCTTTCATCGGCGGAAGCTGAGGACTCCCCTGCATCATCGCTGGCTGATGAATCTACTTCAGCTTCTGCAGCATCC
>Ga0194138_10000941_pt1 | contig 13942 bp, 8 predicted proteins | sample TARM_MetaG_T2_14_FD_134022 | JGI IMG/M metagenome (GOLD analysis project Ga0194138, IMG submission 134022) | Freshwater microbial communities from Pennsylvania, USA, analyzing microbe dynamics in response to fracking - TARM_MetaG_T2_14 (version 2) | ecosystem: Environmental > Aquatic >...
CTGCCCGGCGACTCGATGCTGGCGATTCTTCGCAGGTTCGCCTGATCGGGGCCATCGGCGAAGCGCAGGGAGCGGCCCCCAGTCCACATGTCCGCCAATGCCGTATCGGGCGTCAGCCCCATCGCGCCGTAGACCTGGATGGCACGATCGACGACGCTGGTGTGCATCCGCGGCACCAGCGCCTTGATCATGGAAATCTCCTTGCGCGCGGCCTTGGCACCGACCTCGTCGATCATCCAGGCCGTCTTCAGCACCAGCAGCCGCGCCTGTTCGATTTCGATACGCGACTCGGCGATCCAGTCGGTCACGTTGGCGTACTGCTGCAGGTACTTGCCGAACGCCTTGCGTTCCTGGCAGCGCTCGACCATCAGCTCCAGCGCCAGCTCGGCCATGCCGATCGAACGCATGCAGTGATGGATGCGTCCCGGCCCGAGACGCGCCTGAGCCATCATGAAGCCGTCGCCCTCCTTACCCAGCAGGTAGTTCGCAGGCACCCGCACGTTCTTCAGCAGCAGCTCGCAATGGCCTTCCGGGGCGATGTGGTTCATCACCGGTATATTGCGCACCAGCTCCACGCCAGGCGTGTCAAAGGGCACCAGGATCATGCTCTGCTGGTGATGCGTGTCGGCGTCGGGATCGGTCTTGCCCATCACGATCAGCACCTTGCAGTGGGGGTGCGCGGCGTTGGTGATGAACCACTTGCGCCCGTTGATGACGTAATCGCCACCGTCGCGACTGATCCGCGTCTGGATATTGGTGGCGTCGGATGACGGCACGTCCGGCTCGGTCATGGCGAAAGCCGAGCGGATTTCTCCCTCAAGCAGAGGTTTGAGCCAACGCTCGCGCTGCTCGGGCGTGGCGAACAGGTGCAGCAACTCCATGTTGCCGGTATCCGGCGCATTGCAGTTGAACACTTCGGATGCCCAGTGCACGCGCCCCATGATTTCTGCCAGGGGCGCGTACTCAAGATTGCTCAAGCCCATGCCTGGCTCATCGTCGCGCAACGAAGGCAGGAACAGGTTCCACAGCCCCTCGGAACGTGCCAGCGCCTTGAGATCGCCCATAAAGGACACGGGATACTGACCTGCAGCGACCTCGGCATGCCAGGCACCGATGCGTGGCACGATGTGCTGGTCCATGAAGGCGCGCAGCTGCTGGCGCAGCGCCTCTACACGCGGGCTGTAAGCGAAATTCATGCGATAACCTCTGCCAATCCGGATGCGATGCAACCACTTTACGAGCCGCCGCCGGCAAGGCAATGAAAGTACAGCTGCTGAATCAGGCCCAATCAATCTCACGATGGGCGCCACGAACCGCAACGGCACACGCGAAGCGTGATCCGACTGCTGCACAAAGCAGCTGTTTTTGTGGGAGCGAATTCATTCGCGAGCTTTTTGGCAGAGCACTCGGAGTCGGAGCACAAAGCAGCGCTCGCGGACAAGTCCGCCCCCACGATGGCCCGGCGTAGATCGGGTTAACCGAAGGCGCAATCCGACGATCCAAGAACCCGACACCGGCTACCAGCGCAGGTAGAACATCGCCTTGGCAAGCACCACAATGCCGACCATCTGCAGGAAGATCGCCCAGTGAATCATGCGGTAGCGGGCCGGTGTCATCCGCCCGCTTCTTAGCAGCATGGCCACCGCACCAAAGGTGAAAAAGACGCCAACGGCCAGCACGATCTTCAGCGTCAGCAGGGTGCCGAAGCTGCTGGCGAATGGGTTGGCAAGCAGGTGCCGGTGATACCAGGCCAGCCCTATGCCCGCCCCGTAGACGAACAGCACCACCCAGTGCAGCACCACCCGCAGCCGCGCACCTACCGCCTTGTCGACGCGCTGCATCAGCTCAGGGTCGATCTGTTTGCGCACGCTGGCCAGCACAGCCACCTCGACAAACAGCGTGCCGATGAAAAAGATCGCACCCAGTAAATGGGTGACATGCAGCAGGGAATAACTCATCTCTACACCTTGGGCTGTTCAGGCGGCCAGCCTAGCAGAGCCCAGCCCCTGTTACCGACAGCCTTGTCGCGCAGACTCAGTGATTCACCGCAGCCAGCTGGCTACCGCTACGCTCGACCTGCTGGCCGGCCTCGAAACCATCGGCAGAGGTCCGCAGCCGGGTGGTATTGCCCTGCTCATCCTTCAGCACATAAAGATTATGCTCAAGGCCCGTTACCTCCTGGACGCCCTGCCCGGCGAAATAGCCTACGCCAGCTCCCACCAATGCGCCGATCGGACCACCAGCAGCCGCCCCCAGCATAAAGCCGCCAAGGCCACCGAACCCGCCACCCACCATACGGTCCTTCTCTACAGTCACAATCTCATCGGCACTCGCCAGGGTGCTTGCCAGCAGCAGTACACTCGCCATCATGATCGACTTGTTCATGCGAAACGCTCCTTTGGAAAGATAGGGATTGCACTTCATCCTCTTCACGAAGCGTGCCGGCAATTCAGTTGACGCAGATCAATACCTTAGCGAAGGCAATGTACTATCGACCCTAGTGGAAAGGGTTTTTATGACACTCACAAGGGTGATTTTTACCCTTAACCGAGGCCATTCATGATCCTCTGCAAACGCGCCTACGAACGTCCTGCTGCAGATGATGGCCAGCGGGTCCTCGTCGACCGGCTCTGGCCACGCAACTGCCGCAAGGAAGCGTTGCAGCTGGACCAATGGCACAAGGAGCTGGCGCCATCGGACGAGTTGCGCCGTACCTTCAAGGCCGGCGACCTGAGCTTCGCGCTCTTCCGTGAACGTTACCGCGAAGAACTCGCCGCACATCCCGAGCACTGGTGGCCGCTGCTGAGCGCTGCCGGCCAGGAGCGCCTCACGCTCATCTACGCCGCACGTGACGAACGGCATAACAATGCGCAGGTGCTGGCCGAATGGCTGCAAGAACAACTCGACCGCCACGCGGAGCAGAGCTCCCCAACCTGCCCTGCCGGAAGACGCCTGCCTTGAAGACCCCACGGCACTCGGGTACCAGCCCGCAGGAAAAGTCATTGACGCTTATCCGGACAGACGAACTTTTGCCTGACTGACCGCTTCTACAGACGACAGTCAAGCAGCCTGCACACCATGAACCCAACCACGCCTGCGTTCCCGCCACCCTCCCGGACCGACTGCCTGATCGTCGGCGCCGGGCCGGGCGGACTTACAGCCGCGCTCTATCTGGCCCGCTTCCACCGCGACTGCCTGGTGGTGGATGCCGGCGCCAGCCGCGCTTCACTGATTCCCCGATCACACAACTACCCCGGCTTCCCGCCTGGCATATCCGGCAATGCGCTGCTGTCCCGGCTGCGCGAGCAGGCAAGCAACCATGGTGCACAGTTTGAGCAAGGCCACGTGGAGCGCATCGAAGCCCAGACCGAGGGCTTCATTGCGCATTACGCCGACAAGCGTTGTTTCGCTCGCCGCATCATCCTCGCCACCGGTATAGAAGACACGCTGCCGGAAATGCCCGACGCCCACTCAGCTATCGCCGAGGGCAGCTTGCGCCTGTGCGCGATCTGTGACGGCTATGAGGTCAACGGCGACAACACCGCGGTCTATGGCGAAGCCGAAGACACCATCCGCCACGCCGTATTTCTGCGCACCTTCACCGATCAGGTGACTGTCGTGATCCACGGCGAACAACCTGCTTGCGAGGCGGCCAGGAAACTGGCCAGTCACTACGGCATCCGACTGCTCGACGACAAGGTCGAAGCCTTGCACCGCTGCCCACAGGGCATTGAGCTGGTCACTGCCCACCAGGGCACCCATCACTTCGACATCATCTACCCCAACCTGGGCGCCCGCTTTCGCTCCGAGCTGGCGGTAAGCCTGGGCGCCGCCTGCGATGAACAGGGCGCGCTGATCGTCGATGCCCATCAGCAAACGTCGACGCCCGGGCTCTATGCACTTGGCGACGTCGTAGCCGGTCTCAAGCAGATCAGTGTCGCCATTGGGCAAGCCGCCCAGGCTGCCACCGCGGTGCATAACAGCCTGGAAAGCAATCCCTGGGGCGGATCCAACTGATAACAGCGCCACGTCTCACAAGAGAGACCTGCGGGCGATGCCTTCAGTCTGGCAAGGAGGCATACTGCCGCTCTCGACCAAAGCCCGAACAGCATGCGCATTCACGTTACCTTCATTGACCGCATCGGTATCACCCAGGAAGTGCTCGCCCTGCTGGTGGCGCGCAACCTCAATCTGGACGCCGTCGAAATGGTGCCGCCCAACGTCTATATAGACGCACCTGCACTCGACACTCACGTGCTGGACGAGCTGCGCCAGGCGCTGCGCGACGTGCGCGGGGTACAGGACATTCAGGTGGTCGGCATGCTGCCCGGCCAGCAGCGACGCCTGCAGCTCGACGCCCTGCTGCACGCCATGCCGGACCCGCTGATGGCGGTCGATGGCGACGGCAAGATCCTGATGGCCAACCCGGCGCTGATCAGCCTGGTGGGCTTCGACCCCGAAGGCCGGTTCGTCGGCGAGCTGTTCGATGCGCCTGAGTTGCAGGCCGCAATGCTCAAACAGCATTTCCGCCTGCCCATGCGCGAAATCATCTTCAACGGCCAATCCCTGCTGATCGATGTGATGCCGGTTGCCGAAACCCTGAACGCCGACGGATCACAGCCCGCTGCCGGCGCACTGCTGACACTCTATGCGCCCAGCCGGCTGGGCGAGCGCCTGGCCGCGCTGCACCCTCACCATGCGGAAAGTTTCGAGGCGTTGCTGGGCGACTCCACCCCCATCCGCACGCTCAAGGCCCGAGGCGTGCGCGTGGCAGCCCTCGATGCGCCGCTGCTGATCCAGGGCGAAACCGGCACCGGCAAGGAACTGGTCGCCCGCGCCTGCCACGCCGCCAGCCCGCGCAGCAATGCGCCCTTCCTGACGCTCAGCTGCGCAGCCCTCCCGGAAAACCAGGCCGATGGTGAGCTTTTCGGTTACGCACCCGGCACGGCAAACGCCAGCCAGCGCAGCGGCAAGCCCGGCCTGCTGGAGTTGGCCAACGGCGGCACGGTGTTCCTCGACGAAATCGCCGAGATGTCGCCCTACCTGCAGGCCAAGCTGATGCACTTCCTCAGCGAGGGCAGCTTTCGTCGAGTTGGCGGCGAGCGCGAGATACGCGTCGATGTACGCATCCTCAGCGCCACCCACCGCAACCTGGAACAGCTGGTCGGCGACGGCGCCTTCCGCGAGGACCTGTTCTATCGGCTGAACGTACTCAACCTCAGCGTTCCGCCGCTGCGTGAACGCAGCGAGGATATCCTGCTGCTGGCGCGACATTTTCTACTGCAGGCCTGTACCCAGATCCAGCGCCCGCCCTGCCGTCTGGCACCCTCAACCTACCCGGCGCTACTGGGCAATAACTGGCCCGGTAACGTGCGGCAGCTGCAGAACATCATCTTTCGCGCCGCGGCGATGTCCGACAGCACCATCATCGGCCTCGACGACCTGGATATCGCCCGCACCCGCCTGGCGTGCCAGGAGGAGGAAATCCCCAGCCTCAGCGAGGCCATGGAAGCCTTTGAGCGCTCGATTCTGGAAAGATTTTACGCAAGCCATCCCTCTACGCGCTTGCTGGCCAGCCGACTGAAGAGCTCACACAGCGCCATCGCCATGCGCTTGCGCAAATATGGCATCGGCGGCCACAGATAAGGTTGCCGTAAACGTCACCTTCGGAAACAATTGCTCAACCAACTGTCCGTTATTGCCTCATTCTGCGGCGTTTTGCCGCGCCAGCTGTATTGATTTGAATACAGCGTACTGAAATGCATGCAGCTGCTCCGCAGGCTGAACATAACGACCGAACCGGAATGCTGTATCGATTTCAGTACGCGGCTTCCATGTGGCTTGGCCGGTTATACGCATAACCTATTGATTACTTGAGTATTTACATAAAGCTGGCATCGGTATTGCCTTGTTGCAGAGACTGGATCCGACTGACGACTGTGTTGCCTGGTTGCACAAGGGCAGCACTTGCCAGCCAGAGCCTCTATTGGGTGCCTTGTCTTTCGCACACCGACGTGCCGTAACCAAAAAATTACAAGCGGAGTCGACATGGAATTTCTGAATAATCTGGTCAACCAAATCAACTCGCTGGTATGGGGCCCACCGATTCTGGTGCTCATCCTCGGCACCGGGCTGATCCTCATGATCATGCTCAAGTTCATGCCCTGGCGAACCATTCCCCGTGGTTTCCGCCTGATGTGGCAGGGACGTAAAAACGAGCCTGGCGCGGACGGCGAAATCAGCCCCTTCCAGGCGCTGATGACCTGTCTCGCGGCGACCGTGGGAACCGGCAACATAGCCGGTGTGGCCACCGCCATCTTTCTGGGCGGACCGGGCGCATTGTTCTGGATGTGGTGCACCGCGCTGGTGGGCATGGCGACCAAGTACTGCGAAGTGGTACTGGCGGTGCACTATCGCGAGAAGGACGACCGCGGCGAGCATGTCGGCGGGCCGATGTACGCCATCAAGAATGGGCTGGGCAAGAAGTGGCTGTGGCTGGGCGGCGCCTTCGCCATCTTCGGCGGGCTGGCCGGTTTCGGCATCGGCAACATGGTGCAGGTCAATAGCATGGCGCATGCCATGGAAACGACCTTCGGCGTGCCGATGTGGATCACTGGCGTGGTCTCGATGGCCATCGTCGGCATGGTGATCCTCGGCGGCATCAAGCGTATTGGCAAGGTTGCAGCGGCCCTGGTGCCTTTCATGTGCGTGGCGTACATCATCGCAGCCCTGGTGGTACTGGCAGTCAACTTCCAGGCCATCCCCGGCGCATTCGCACTGATCTTCGAATCCGCCTTCAACCCGGTAGCAGCCACAGGCGGCTTTGCCGGCGCAGCAGTGATCGCGGCAATTCGCTTCGGCGTGGCGCGCGGCATCTTCTCCAACGAAGCAGGCCTGGGTACCGCCGGTATCGCCCAGGCAGCAGGCACCAGCAACAGCCCGGTTCGCTCCGGCCTGATCGGCATGCTCGGCACCTTCATCGACACCATCATTATCTGCTCGATGACTGGCCTGGCCATTATCTGCTCGGGCGTGTGGACCAGCGGCGAGAGCGGCGCGGCACTGTCAGCTGCAGCCTTCGAGTCGGCAATGCCCGGCTTCGGCGGCGCCATCCTGACCATTGCACTGGTGGTCTTCGCCTTCACCACCATTCTCGGCTGGAGCTACTTCGGCGAAAAATGCTGGGAGTACCTGATGGGCACCAAGGTCATCTGGCCATTCCGGGTGATCTGGGTCCTGGCCGTGCCCTTTGGGGCGATCGCTCAGCTGGATTTCGCCTGGCTGGTCGCCGACACCCTCAACGGGCTGATGGCGATTCCAAACCTGATCTCCCTGCTGCTGCTGAGCCCGGTGGTGGTCAAGCTGACCAACGCCTACTTTGCCGAACGCAAGGCCCAGGAAGCACTTGCCGGCATGCCGCGCTGAATAGCGGTCTAAGCTGAAAACAGAAACCACCCGGACGCCCGCAACGGCGCCTGGGTGGCTGTCGTCTCACCGGCGAGCGACCTCCTTTATGTCCCTCAGCATCTTCGACCTGTTCAAGATTGGCATCGGCCCCTCCAGTTCGCATACCGTCGGCCCCATGTGCGCGGCGGCGCGGTTTGCTGAAGGGCTGCAGCGCGATGGCCTGTTGGCCACTACCGAAGGCGTGCGCATCGAGCTGCATGGCTCGCTCGGCGCCACCGGCAAGGGCCATGGCAGCGACAAGGCGGTGCTACTCGGCCTCGAAGGCGAGCAGCCGGAACAGATCGATACCACCCGGATACCTGCGCGGCTGGCGGCGATCCGGGAAAGCTGCACCTTGCGCCTGTTAGGTGAAAAGCCAATCCACTTCGTGGAGCGCGAACACCTTACGATGATCCGCAAGCCGCTGGCCTTCCATCCCAACGGCATGCTGTTTCGCGCGTTTGATGCCGCCGGCCTGCAAATCCGCAGCCGCACGTATTACTCGGTGGGCGGTGGCTTCGTCGTGGATGAGCAAGCCATCGGCAACGACCGCATCGTCGAGGACCAGACGCCGCTGCCCTTCCCCTTCCACAGCGCCCGCGAACTGTTGACGCTATGCGACGAGCATGGCCTGTCGATCAGCCAGTTGATGCTGGCCAACGAGGCAGCCTGGCGACCGGAGGCGCAAACCCGCGCGCGGCTGCTGCATATCTGGCAGGTCATGCAGGACTGCGTGCGCGCCGGCTGCCGCACCGAAGGCACGCTGCCTGGCGGGCTCAAGGTGGAGCGCCGCGCCGCCAAGCTCTACCGCCAGCTCAGCGAAAGCCCGGAAGCCAACCTGCGCGACAGCCTCAACGTGCTTGACTGGGTCGATCTGTACGCGCTGGCCGTCAACGAGGAAAACGCCAGCGGCGGTCGCGTGGTCACCGCACCGACCAATGGGGCCGCGGGAATCATTCCGGCGTTACTGCACTACTACATGCGCTTCGTGCCCGGCGCCAGCGAGGACGGCGTGGTGCGCTTCCTGCTCACCGCAGCCGCCATCGGCATGCTCTACAAGGAGAACGCCTCGATTTCCGGGGCCGAAGTCGGCTGTCAGGGCGAGGTGGGCGTGGCCTGCTCCATGGGCGCAGGCTCGCTGTGCGAAGTGCTTGGCGGCACGCCGCGACAGGTCGAGAACGCCGCCGAGATCGGCATGGAGCACAACCTCGGGCTAACCTGCGACCCCATCGGCGGACTGGTTCAGGTACCCTGCATCGAACGCAATGCGATGGGCGCGGTGAAGGCCATCAATGCCGCACGCATGGCGTTGCGCGGCGACGGCCGGCATTTCGTCTCGCTGGACAAGGTCATCCGCACCATGCGCCAGACCGGCGCCGACATGCAGAGCAAGTACAAGGAAACCGCCCGCGGTGGACTGGCCGTCAACATCATCGAATGCTGAGCGTATCCAGCAACGCGGCACATAAGCGCTTTATCATGCCGTCCAGCCGCGCGCTGCCCGCCGGATGGAATTCGTACCGCCCCCGTGGGTCATCCCCTTAAAGCCCTCGCGCGACCGCCAAACGCCGCCCTGTGATACGAGGAACCCATGAGCATGACCAGCGAGCCATCCCTACCGAAGAGCAGCACCCTGGCTCGCAGCACGCTGCAGTTTCCGGTGATCGGCATTGGCGCCTCGGCGGGCGGTCTGAAGGCGCTGCTCAGTCTGTTCGAGCAGATGCCCAGCGACTGCGGCATGACCTTCGTGGTGATCATGCATCTCTCGCCGCGGCACGAAAGCAACGTCGACCGCATCCTGCAGAACGTCACCCGCATGCCGGTGCTGCAGGTCACCGAGCCGGCGCTCATCGAGCGCAACCACATCTATGTGATTCCGCCGGCAATGGACCTGTCGATGAACGACGGCTACCTGCGCCTGCAACAGCCGACCCGCGAACGCGGCGCGCAGGTGGCGATCGACCTGTTCTTCCGTGCACTGGCCGATGTGCACCACACCCATGCCATCGGCGTCGTGCTGTCCGGCTCCGGCGCCGATGGCTCGGTCGGACTGGCACGCATCAAGGAGCAGGGCGGCATCACCCTGGCGCAGCTGCCGGCGGACGCCGAGTACGATTCGATGCCCAGCAGCGCCATCGAAACCGGTATGGTGGATATCGTGCTACCGGTGGCCGAAATGCCACAGAAACTCGTTGAACTGGGGCGCAACCTGCAAGAGCTGCACGCGCCCATCCCGTCACCTGCCGAAACCCAACAGCCCGCCGCCGAGCAGGAACCTGGCGCCCCGTTGCAGGCAGCACTGGGCCACAAACCGAACGAGCTGGCCCTGCGCGAGATTCTCGCGCTGCTACGCGCGCGCACCGGCCACGACTTCCGCCACTACAAGCAGGCGACCGTGCTGCGGCGCATCGAGCGACGCATGCAGGTCAATGCCGTGCGCACCATGGCGAGCTACGCGCAATTGCTGCAGGAGCAATCGGAGGAAACCCCGGCGCTACTCGCCGACATGCTGATCGGGGTGACCAACTTCTTCCGCGACCGCGAGGCCTTCGAGGCGCTGGAGCGCGATGTGCTACCCGTATTGTTCGAGCAGATGGACGAGGCAGGCGATACCAAAGAACTGCGTATCTGGTCGGCTGCCTGCTCCACCGGCGAGGAAGCCTATTCGCTGGCGATGCTGTTCGCCGAGTACGCCGAAGAACACGAGATTCGCGCCCAGGTTCAGGTATTCGCCACCGACATTGATGACCGTGCCCTGGAAACCGGACGCAACGGTCGCTATCCGGAAGCCATCATCACCGACGTGCCGCCTACTCGCCTGCGACGCAACTTCGTCAAGGAGCAGAACCACTATCAGGTGCGGCGCGAACTGCGCGAGAGGATCCTCTTCGCCCGCCACAACATCCTGCGCGACCCACCCTTCTCGCGCCTGGACCTGATTTCCTGCCGCAACCTGCTGATCTACCTGGACCGCGACATCCAGAGCGACGTGCTGCGCATGTTCCACTTCGCCCTCAACCCCGGCGGCTACCTGTTCCTCGGCAGTTCGGAAAGTGCCGAAGTCTGTGGTCACCTGTTCATCACCGTAGACAAGAAGAACCGCATCTACCGCGCCCGCGACGTCGGCACCTCCCTGCGCCGCGCTCCGGTGCCGCCATTACACGGTTTCACCCGAATTTCACCGCTGGAGACCACGCGCAGCGAGCCGCTCAAGCGCAGCCGCAAGTTTTCCTTCGCCGACGTGCATCAGCGTGCCCTCGAGCAATACGCGCCACCCAGCGTGATCGTCAACCAGGACTCGGACATCGTGCACATGTCCGACCGCGCCGGGCGTTTCCTACGCTACGTCGCCGGCGAGCCGTCGCTGAACCTCACCACCCTGGTCCACCCGGAGCTGCGTCTGGAACTGCGTACGGCGCTCTACCAGGCTTCCCACACTGGCAAGAGCGTCGAGGCCCGGCGCGTGCGTCTGGAACGCGACGGTCGCCCGTTCTACGTGAACATGGTGGCGCGGCCGTTCAGCGACCGCGAGGCAGGCAGTGACTACATGCTGGTGATCTTCGACGAGGTCGAGGCGTGCATGGACGGCGGCGAAGAGACCGAAGGCGCCAAGGACAGTGTGCTGACCCAGCTCGAAGCCGAACTGCAACAGACCAAGCAGCAACTGCAACTGACCATGGAGCACTCGGAAACCTCCACCGAGGAGCTGCGCGCCTCCAACGAGGAATTGCAGGCCATCAACGAGGAGCTGCGTTCGGCCACCGAGGAGCTGGAAACCAGCAAGGAGGAACTGCAGTCGATCAACGAGGAGCTGACCACCGTCAACTTCGAGTTGAAGACCAAGGTCGACGAGACCAGCAAGATCAACGACGACCTGCAAAACCTGATTTCCTCCACCGACATCGCCACGCTGTTCGTTGACCGCGACATGCGCATCAAGTGGTTCACGCCGCGCCTGACCGATATCTTCAACGTCATCGGCAATGATGCCGGCCGTTCGCTGCGCGACATCACCCACCGTCTCGATTACCTGACGTTGCTCGACGACGCCACCCAGGCGTTCGAGCAGCTGCACCTGATCGAGCGCGAAGTGGCCAATGCCGAAGGCGACAAGTGGTACCTGGCGCGTTTCCTGCCGTACCGTACTCAGGACGACCGCATCCAGGGCGCGGTGCTCACCTTCATCGACATCACCGATCGGCGCCAGGCGGAAGAGCGCGTACGCACCGGTGAAGCGCACATGCGCCTGCTGGCGCAGAGCACCAAGGGCTACGCGATCATCACCATGGACTGCAACGGCGTCATCACCAGCTGGAACCGCGGCGCCGAATCGATCTTCGGCCACGCATCGAGCGAGATCATCGGCCAGCAGATCGACCTCATCTTCACACCCGAGGACCGCGAGCAAGGCATTGCCCAGGCCGAACGGGAACGCGCACTGCAGGACGGCCAGGCCAGCGACGAGCGTTGGCACCTGCGCAAAGACGGCACGACCTTCTTCTGCAGCGGCCTGGTCAACCCGCTGGTGGACAACGCAGGCAGCGTGACGGGTTTCGCCAAGATCGCCCGCGACATGACCGAGCAGCATAAACGCAGCAATGAGAAGGAAAGCCAGCTGGAACACATCCTCGCGGCCAGCACGCAGAAGGACCAGTTCTTCGCCGTGCTCTCGCACGAGCTCAAGCACCCGCTCAACCTGATCCAGCTGAACACCGACCTCATCGCCCGCTCCCAGGCCGCACGGAGCGTGCCGAGTCTCGTCAAGCGGGTGCAGGCGATCCAGAACGCGGTGCGCAGCCAGTCGCAGATCATTGACGATCTGATGGATGTCTCGCGCATCCGCACCGGCAAGCTCAAGCTCAACTTCGCCCCCGTGCAGTACCAGGATCTGCTCAGAGGCATCGAAACGGTGTTCCGCCCGCTGGCCCAGGCCGACGGCGTGACCTTCGATATCAGCCTGCCGGAGCAGCCAATGCACGTGCAGGCTGACCCGACGCGGCTCGAACAGATCGTCTGGAACCTGCTCAACAACGCCTGGAAGTTCAGCAAGGGCGGCGAGCGCATCAGCGTGCAACTGGAGCGCGACGGCGACTTCGCACGGCTCGACGTGATCGACACCGGCCAAGGCATCTGCGCTGATTTCCTGCCCAAGGTGTTCGACATGTTCGGCCAGGCGGAAATGCAGCACGCGCACCGCTCCAAGCACGGGCTGGGCATCGGCCTGGCGCTGGTCAAGCAACTGGTGGAAGCCCACCACGGACGCATCGAAGCCTATTCCGAAGGCCTCGGCCGCGGCGCCCGCTTCAGCGTCTGGCTGCCGCTCTACCTGCAGACCGAACTGCAGCTGGGCGAACTGACCAAGGCCGAACACACCGGCAGCCTGGGCGGCATCGAGATCCTGCTGGTGGACGACTCATCGGAAATCCTCGAGACCCTGCGCGAGCTGCTGGAAAGCGAAGACGCCCGCATCACCACCGCCGACGGCGGCGCAGAGGGCGCCGAACTGGCCGCACAGCGGCGCTTCGACGTGATCGTCTCGGACATCGGCATGCCCGATATGGACGGCCACCAGATGATGAGCACAATCCGCAAAGGCAAAACCAACACACGCACCCCCAGCATCGCCCTCACCGGCTACGGCACCCTGCGCGACGTGGAAAAAGCCAAGGCCGCCGGCTTCAACCTGCACCTGCGCAAACCCATTGATCTGCAAGCGCTGATCGACGCCGTACAGCAGGTCGTGCGCTGAGATCGTGGCAACAGCGAATCGCTCACCTGTAGGGCGGGTGAAACCCGCCAAAACGTGCCCATCGCCAACTCCCAACGGCGAGCCGGTGCATTTACGGTGGCGGCATCCTTGCTTCACCGAAGGAGTCCCCTACAACCTGTCCGAGACGCCCGAGCACCTGCCCTTCGACCCGGCCAAAGCGATGCGCATGCCCTACCGCATCGACATCCTGCAGCCAGCCTATTTCGTCGTTGGCAACCTTGCGCAACTGTTCGATCTGGCGAAACGGGACCTCGTGTCACGGGTTCACCAGGCCATACGCCAGAAGCTTGCTTTGCGCCGCAGCAGACGCAGGACGTCCTCGACGCCTGATGCCAGGAGCGATCTACACTGCCTGAACATTTTCCATCCGGAGCCTCATCATGCCCTCTCTAGCCCAAGCCCATTGCGAAGCCTGCCGCGCCGACGCGCCTCGCGTCAGCGACGAGGAACTGGCCGAACTGATTCGCGAGATTCCCGACTGGAACGGCGAGACCCGCGACGGTCATCAGGAGCTGAAAAGGGCATTCCTGTTCAGCAACTTCCGCCAGGCGCTGGCCTTTACCAACACCATCGGCGAGATCGCTGAAGCCGAAGGCCACGACCCGGACCGGCTCACCGAATGGGGCAAGGTCACGGTCACCTGGTGGAGTCACAAGATAAAGGGCCTGCATCGCAACGACTTCATCATGGCAGCACGTACCGACGAAGCAGCCAGAACCGCAGAAG
>Ga0194138_10000944_pt1 | contig 13919 bp, 13 predicted proteins | sample TARM_MetaG_T2_14_FD_134022 | JGI IMG/M metagenome (GOLD analysis project Ga0194138, IMG submission 134022) | Freshwater microbial communities from Pennsylvania, USA, analyzing microbe dynamics in response to fracking - TARM_MetaG_T2_14 (version 2) | ecosystem: Environmental > Aquatic >...
AGATGAACTCCCGTTCACCACGAGAAAAAATTGCTTGTCTCACAGTCCCTTTGCCTACTCCCGAAGGTCCGGATAAGACAATCAACAATCCTTTTTCTGTCATTTAATGCCCACCATCCAATTGTATTTTAATAGCATCGTACAGCCTAATGCGGCGTTCTGTTTATTATTTCATAGTTTAACACAATTTCAGCAAGGTTAAAACCTTTACCGGAGCCTTACGCCAACATTTTGTTAGTTACCGTTTTCAGCAACTTGCCTGTCGAAACGGAAGCGGCTGCCACAACGACAAAAAAACAAGACAAGGATATCCCTGTCTTGTTCTTTCGGCATCATGAAACGCCCATGTCTTTGACTTTCATCATTCGGACGATGTTGGAGCGCTCATTCTCCTCGAGTTTCATCTGGATATAGCGGATCGTCTCCTGCAGCTGCGGAATCATATTGTATTCCAATGCATTCACGCGCCTTCTTGTCTTCTCGATCTCATCGGCAAGAAGTTGGCAGGTTTTTTCGATTTCCGATAACTTGAGCAGTTTCGGAAGGATGTCTTCGATCTTTTGGATCGCATCATCGAGTTCTCCGTTCGAATTCACATAGCCGTACTGCAAATCCGAAGATTTGTCGTCTTGGTCGACTATCGAAAAATTCATTTGGGGGACTACGACGCTCATGATATTTTTTTCCTGAATGTCCAATTCCACCGATGATCCGGGTACAGCGAACAATTCTTCGATAAAAGCTTCATTGAGAAGCGATTTTGCCACTACGAACGAACGCATGGAAGCGGTCAGTTCTTTTTCGACTTCATCCCTCAGAATGTTGTTTTCACGGATCAGATTGATGAATTGACGCATCAGTTCATCTTGCTTGTCCTTCAGCAGTTTATGGCCGCGTGTCGAAAGCACCAGGCGCGATTTCAGGTTGGACAGCTCCATCCGGGTTGGCTTCACATTCAATCTGGCCATGGATGATCACTCTCCCTTCGGCATAAACTCATCGATCATTTCGCTCTTGATTCTCTTAAGTTCAGTCACCGGCAGGATGGACAACAGTTCCCAACCCAAAGCCAATGTCTCTTCAATCGTGCGGTTCGTATAGAACCCTTGACTGATGTACTCTTCTTCAAATCGTTTCGTGAACTGCACATACAGTTTGTCCGTCTTGGATAAGGCCGACTCTCCCAGGATGACAGCCAATTCTTTTGCCTGTTTGCCTTTTGCGTAAGCCGCAAACAATTGGTTCATGGTCGGAGCGTGGTCTTTTCTCGTTTTTCCTTCTCCTGTCCCTTTATCCTTCAGACGGGAAAGGGAAGGCAAGACGTTGATCGGTGGCTTGATGCCTGAGTTGTTCAACTCACGCGAAAGGATGATTTGGCCTTCCGTGATGTAACCGGTCAAATCCGGGATCGGATGCGTAATGTCATCCTCCGGCATCGAAAGGATCGGGATTTGGGTCACTGAGCCTTTCTTGCCGATGATGCGTCCTGCGCGCTCATACAAAGTGGAAAGGTTCGTATACAGGTACCCTGGATAACCGCGGCGGCCCGGAACTTCACGACGGGCTGCCGAAATTTCACGCAAAGCTTCGCAGTAGTTGGTCATGTCCGTCATGATGACAAGGACGTGCATATCCTTTTCATAGGCCAGATATTCCGCGACCGTCAAAGCCATTTTTGGTGTGGCGATACGTTCGATGGCCGGGTCGTTCGCCAAATTGATGAACATGACGGAGCGATCGATCGCCCCGGTCTTGCGGAAATCTTCCATGAAATATTCTTTTTCTTCAAAAGTGATCCCCATGGCTGCGAATACGACCGCAAATTTTTCATCGCTGTTCAATACAGTCGCTTGACGGGCGATCTGGGCAGCCAATTCTTTATGCGGCAACCCTGAACCGGAAAACACGGGAAGTTTCTGTCCCCTGACCAATGTGTTCAGGTGATCGATAGCGGAAATACCCGTTTGGATGAACTCATCCGGATAGTCGCGCGCAACCGGATTGATGGCTTGTCCATTCACATCCAAGCTCATTTCCGGGATGATATCCGGACCGCCATCGATCGGATTTCCCATCCCATCGAACACACGGCCTACCATATCCTCAGAAACAGGGATGGAAAGCGGTTTGCCTCGGAAGCGGACTTTGGTGTCCTTGATGTTGATGCCGCTTGGGCCTTCGAAAATCTGCACCATCGCTTTATCTTTGCTGACTTCCAGTACTTGACCATGGCGGATTTCGCCGTTTTGCATTTGGATTTCCACCAACTCGTCGAATTTGACTCCTTCGATCTGCTCCACAGCCATCAATGGGCCTACAACTTCAGTTACTGTTTTATATTCCTTAAGCATGGTGCGTCATCCCCCCTTCCGCAACGATTTCATGTAATCTTTTCTTCATGTCTGCCTTGATGTTTTCCATTTCGGCAAGGTCTTCTTCCCGGATGTATTTGCTTCTTGCGATCCGATCGCGCAAATCGACTGTGCCTTCGATGATTTCATTGAAGTAAGCACCCAGTCGCATCGCTTCGCGCGCTTCCGTCTCGAAGTTCAGGATCATGTCCAGCATCGCCAATTGTTTGTTGCGGGAAGTGTACGTATCGACATCATCGAAAGCGTTCTGCTGCAGGTAGTCCTCACGCAGCGATTCCGCAATCGCCATAGTCATGCGGTCTTTCTCGGACAAGGATTCGATACCGACCAAACGGACGATCTCTTCCAGTTCCGACTCTTCCTGCAGCAAGTTCATCGCATGCTGGACCATCTCGGACCAGCGTGTCTGCAGGGCATTGTTCAAGTATTCCCCCACTTCGGTATTGTAAAGCGAATAGGAAGTCAGCCAGTTCATGGATGGGAAATGTCTCTTTTGTGCCAGTGTGGCATCCAGCGCCCAGAAGACTTTGACGACACGCAATGTGTTTTGGGTTACCGGCTCGGAGATGTCCCCGCCAGGAGGCGATACCGCTCCGATGGCCGTAATGCTGCCCTCACGATCTTCCGACCCCAAAGCCAACACGCGCCCAGCCCTTTCGTAGTACTCTGCCACACGGCTTCCCAGATAGGCTGGATAGCCTTCGTCACCAGGCATCTCTTCCAAACGGCCGGACATTTCGCGCAAGGCCTCTGCCCAACGGGATGTCGAGTCAGCCATGATCGCTACACTGTAGCCCATGTCACGGAAATATTCCGCAATCGTGATTCCTGTGTAAATGGATGCTTCGCGCGCCGCAACCGGCATATTGGAGGTGTTGGCGATCAGGATCGTACGCTCCATCAATGATTCACCCGTGTTTGGATCGATCAATTCCGGAAATTCATTCAATACGTCAGTCATTTCATTACCGCGCTCGCCGCAACCGACATAAATTACGATGTCCACATCACTGTATTTTGCGATCTGGTGCTGTACGACGGTTTTCCCTGCTCCGAAAGGTCCGGGAACAGCGGCTGCTCCCCCTTTTGTGATCGGGAAGAACGTATCGATGACCCGTTGGCCGGTAACCATCGGCGTGTGCGGGTTCATTTTTTGCTTGAAGGGACGGCCGCGGCGGACCGGCCATCTTTGCATCAGCGTCAATTCTTTCGGGCCATTTTCGGTTTCGACGACATAAGCCGTGTCATCCAAAGTGTAGCTGCCATCCTGGATTGCAGTCAATTTACCGGAGATGCCGTAAGGAACCATGATCCGGTGTTCGATGACTTTCGTCTCCTGCACGGTACCGACGATATCGCCGGCTACGACGTGGTCACCGACTTTTTTCGTGGCTTTGAATTCCCAGACGTTCTCTCTCTTCAATGACGGGATATCCGTCCCACGCACCAAATAATTGCTTTGGGTGATTTCACGGAACGTATCCAAAGGACGCTGGATGCCGTCAAACATTTGTGACAGGATGCCTGGTCCCAATTCGACCGACAAAGCCTCCCCTGTTGTGATTACCGGTTCTCCAGGACCAATACCGGAAGTTTCCTCATAAACTTGAATGGATGCGACATCATTGCGCATCTCGATGATTTCGCCGATCAATCCCAGTTCGCCGACGCGGCAAATATCTTGGATGTTCGCCGCTTCCATTCCTTCCGCCATAACTAAAGGTCCGGAAACTTTTATAATATTTCCATTTTTCAAAAAAGTCCCCTCCTGATTATAAGATATTCTGTCCAACTGCTTTTTCCACATTCTCCTGAATGCGGTTTTTCCCGATATTCAACGTACCTTTATGGTTCGGAATCAGGATGATGGCAGGCTGGACGCTGTTGTCGTACCTGCGCACTGTGTCAGGTATTTCTTTTGCCATTTCTTCCGTAAGATAAATGATCCCATAATTCTCCATCGCCAGACGATCTACCGTTTCGCGGGCAGTCTGGGCATTGTGGCAGGCAAATACTGCGAAGCCCAAAATCTTGAAAGGAAGGATGGAATCTTTGTCTCCCACAACTGCAATATTATGAGCCATAAACAGGTCGCATCCTCTCTCTCAATATTTGTTCCTCAATCTGGTTGTCTTTACCCACCAGAATCAGGCGGATGTTGGTGACTTCCTTCTCCTTGGCAAAAAGATACCCCAACAGAGGAAGCGGGCCAAAAGGTTGATACAGCCCTTCGGCGACCAATTCATAGGTCAGTTCATCCACGAGCTTATCCAACTTCTGCGTGTCGACTTCATTGCTTGTCTCAGAAACCATATTCGCCAGACGCGTACCGTATGCTTTGCCGAAATAATATTTGCGCATGACCGCACTTGGCCCGTTGATTGATTCCTCAATCAGATCGCGCTTCGGAATCGAACCAGAACTGGACAGCACCGTGTAAAGAAAACCGCGGGGCTTGCTTTGTTTCAGGCTGCGGATCATAGTCGAAAGATTATAGAGATCGATTATGCCGTCCACCATTTTCGTGATGCTCGGATGCTGGATTTTGTCACTGATGGAACGCAAATGCCTGAAATAGTAGGTATCCATGAAGACAGTGGCCGTTTCGATGCGGTGACTTTCATCAAAATCGTGGATTGCTTCCTGGACAGCCTCAATCAAAATCGGATCTTCATCGTTGCCGTCGCCGGTTTCCACCAATTTTTTCAGACTGTTTAAAGAATACTTGCCGATAGGTATCAACAGCCGTTCCAAATCTTCTCCCGAAAAGCGCTGTTTCAAAAGCACTTTCAGGTTGTGGTAGGTATAGCGCAACGCGAACAGTTCCACAATTTCAGGATCAGGCGTGATGCTGAATAGCTCCTGATAAACCTCCGCCAAATGTTTCATGAGGAAACCCTCGAAATTTTTGGTCACTATTGTTTCTTTTTCATCAAATTCATAACCGGTACCTTTCAGAACATCCAAGGCATCTTTTAAAGAAGAGGCTTTCAGCATCCGATCGTAATCCGCTTCCGTCAACAACTTTAGTTCATAGGTGCGAAGTACTGTGTTGACGCCTTTGTAATCAATCTCTTGCATAGTGGCCCTCCTTTACTTTTCGTCTTGGAATGCTAAAGCCGCCAGCTCTGCTGCGAAGTCTTGTTTAATGTCCTCGATCAGTTCATCGAAGCAATAATTGTAATCGACTCCGCCTTCCTGAAGGATGAAGCCGGCTTTATTCGGCACGGATTCCTCAGAAATTTTGACGGCTGGGTATTTTGCCAACAGCTGTTGCACGGCTTTCCCCTTGAAGTGGGCGAGCGATTTTGCGCCCGGAACAATGCTATGGGCTTTCGAATCATCAGCCTTAGCGAGCACCCCGTTCAGGAATTGCGCAAAATGGACTTCATCCCATCCGTTCATTTTTTCCAGCGCTTGCTGATAGACCGATTTCAGAATGATCTGTTTTTCTTTCAAAACAGCATTGCGCTCATTGTTCTTCAGTGTTTGCTGTTCACGATCGAAATCATTGGCCATCTTCTTCAAAATGGCGGCTTTGCGTGCCTTTTGTTGTTCAACCAGATTCAGTCTGCTTTCTTCTATCTTTGCGACAGAAATTTTTTCAGCATCCTCCAATTTGCTTTGTCCTTTTGCTTTTGTCTTCGCCAAAATCTGTTCAGACAAGGATTGTAGATCTTTCACGCTTTCTCATCTCCTTACTTATTCTTTTATTCTTCTGGAGCTTTTGAGAATTAAGCGTTCAATACCAACAAGAATGATGTTACGAATCCCAGGATTGCATAAGTTTCAACCATGGCAGCATAGATGATCCCTTTTGTGTTGTGCTCTTCTCGTTTGGCCAAAATCTGCAGACCGGCAGTGGAAGCACGACCTTGCGCGATACCTGAAGTCAAACCAGTGATGGCAATCGGCAGGCCAGCCATCAGGTAGTACAAACCTTGTGCGACAGTCATTTCAGGAGACATCTGCAGGTAGATCAGGAAGCCGATAACGAAACCGTACAAACCTTGCGTACCCGGCAACAGTTGCAGAATCAATGATTTACCGAACTTCTCAGGCTGTTCCTTGATCAAGGCAGCCGCCGCTTCACCGGTCATCCCGACCCCTTTAGCCGAACCCGTACCGGCCAGTCCGACCGCCAAGGCAACTCCTAAAGCCGCAAACATCATACCACCATTGTTGTCGATGAAATATTGTAACCATGTCATATTTTCCATTTTATAATTCCTCCAATAGCTAAGCTTCTTTTTTATTTTTTAAGTAGATGTACTTTTCTTCTGTCTTCAACGGCTCCAATGCTTTTCCGCCGCCTTCGTAAAACTTGCCGAAAAATTCGACGAACACAAGCCGTGCGCCGTGCACATAGGCGCTCAGCATCGATAAGCCGAAGTTGATGCTGTGGAGCAACACGAACAGTACTGCTCCGATGGTGAACCTTGCCCATACCGGCAAGAAATCGATGATCATATTGAAAGCGACCGCAATGCTGCCCCCGGATACTCCCAAGGCCATCAGACGCGTGTAACTGACCATGTCGCCGATATAACCGGTGATGCCATACAGATTGTACAGACCGGCGCCTGCACCCAGCGCTTTGTTGTCCGATGCCATCGCTGTGGCAAGCACGATTGCGACCGCGCTAGTGATGGCGACGGCTGCTCCGACTGTCACAAGGACTTGGCTCGGGAAAAGCATCTGTCCGAACAGGATGAAGATGAGTCCCACAAAAATCCCCAACCATCCGATGCTATCGGAAATCGCACCCAGCGGATTTTTGTCGCGCAAGGATAAATAGGCTTTGATGCCCAGACCGAACATGATTTGAACGACACCGAACACTACCGAAATCAACAAAATCGTATTGGCGTCATTGCTCGTGGACAAGAGCACAAACGGCAACTCCAGTCCGAAGAACGAACCGTATACCAGTCCCCACAAGATGGACGGATAGGACAGGATGTGGAAAAACAGCAGATTGTTGCGCATGCCTTTGTTGAAGTTCAGGAACTTCAGTGCCAGAAAAGTCCCGATCAGAAGCAACAGACCGTAGCCGACATCCGCGATCATCATTCCGAAGAACAACAGATAGAACGGCGTCAATAGTGGCGTTGGATCAATTTCATCATATTTCGGCAAACTGTACATAGCAGTGATATTCTCGAAAGGAGTCACCAGTTTGCTGTTTTTCAAAACTGTTGGAATGGCCGAAACATCCGACTCATCGGCATCATCGACCGTCAATGCGTATTCATTCTCCGCGACAGTCTCAGTCAACGCCCTGTTGATCTCTTTGACTTTGTCCTCCTCAAGCCATCCTTGGATGACGAAAAGGTGCTTCTCGTTGACCAGCAATTGTTGGCTCTTGATCCGTTGCAATTTTGCGTAATAGAACTCGGACAGTAGCATTAACTGCCACTCTTCTGTTTTCATGACGGAAAGATCCGCCAGCAACTGTTTGTGCGCTTCCCGGTTCTGCTGAATGCGCTTTTGAACATCCGCCAGTGCCTCTGCAGGCGCCAAATCAAACTCATAAACAAGGGGTTGGAAGTGGTTGCTGTCCAACAAAGCGTTTACACCCTTCATTTGTGACGGATCATAGAAAATCACGGCTCCATAAGATTCCTTGTTCTGGAATATTTCTTCAGTATGGACCAGCGGAGCGGACGTCACATTGGTGATGTAGTCATTACTCAACGTTTGGGGGATCGTGCCTACCTTGACTGCGATATGTTCAAACGCTGTCGTTTCCTTAGGGTTGAATGTTAATTTTTTCCATAAGATCAGAAAATCCTCTTGTTCATAAAGATGTTTTTTTTCATCCTCCAGCCTCTTCTGCTCGGCTTTCAGGCCCAACACCTTATCGAGGACATTGTCGGAAGAAAACGCGTTTACGGCATTTTCAAGTTCTTCCAAAGACAACGCTTGTCTTGGGGCTGTCAATTGTTTGATCAGAGACTCTTTCTTAAGATAAGACTCCAAAAAAACTAAGGCTTCCTTGACATTTTCCAGATAACTTTCGGTCTTCTTGATGTTTTGTTCAATTGACTCTCGTTCTTTAGGCGATAAGGCTTGCACATTTTCTTTTGCGGCAGGCAAATCGATGACTTCTAAGCTTTGCAAGGTCTGAATAGCCGTCAATAACTGCTCTTTTTTTTCGTGAAAAGAAATGAGAGTAATTTTTTTCATTTTAGCGATTGCCATACTTCCTCATCACCTCCTCAATTACTGCATTCACAAGATCCGCTTCTTTCGCTGCAAACCGAGTCTGCAACTTCTCGATTTCCGATTTTTCGCTTTCTGCGGAAGCGTTTTTGAGAATTGCCAGTTGGTCTGATTTTTTCGCGAGTTCTTCGGATTGAAAAGTGGCTAATTCCTTTTCAATATTCCTTCTCATTTCCCCAATCTTGTCTTGCGTGTTCTGTTCCAGTTTGCGCAGTTTGTTCTGATAATCCAATTCCAGATCCGTGGCTTCCTGCTCAATCTTTTTCACTTCATCAAATATTTGCATCTTTCATCCCACCTCCGTCCTTCATTTGATTCTCCTTCTGAAAAAATGGCATTTTTCCAATCAGTAATTTCATTATACAGTTAATGCAAACACCGTTCAAATCTATTTGAACGCGACTTTCAGCGTTTTCAACATTCAATGAAGATTCATTAATAGGAAGAAACTTTCTGAAATTTTCTCAATTTTTTTTAATGAACATTTTGTGAACTGACCAATTCATGGGAAATGTGCAGCCGAAAGTTCGTTCTGTAACTACCATACTCGAGACCACCGCAATTTAAGCCAATTTTCATCCGAAATGCCAGCATTGCAGGCGGAGTTGCAAATTTGCGGCACTAAAAATTTTTTCCAAATAAATAGCTTGCAAAAAAGAACGGATGTTCTTATAATAAGAATACAAGACAAACACACGTTCGGAGGAACCAACATGCAAAACTACATATACCCGGTATCCAACCATAGAGAATCCACTCCCAAAACAACCTATTTGCGCCCAATTCCATCCGTCCAGTCGATCAATGCAAACATCCTGGACAAAGTGATGCCGATCCATCAAGTAGTCCGTTTCGCCAATCAGGCCTTCGAGAATCACATACCCGTATACGCTGTGATTGAAGAAAAGCAGGGACCGAAAGCTTATACAAGAACTCTGGTATGGGGCATCTTCAATTCCCGCGTGACCCCGAAAAGACAGGTTATGTTCACGACCGCCGATAAAAAAGTGACTTACTTGCTGCACATCAGTCAAATCTTGGCCATCCAACTTGGGTGATCGGAACGAGCTTGAGAGGCCAACCCCAAACAAAAAGGATGGAAGATATCCCGGCCGGGATATCTTCCATCCTTTTTTTGTTGCGATCGTGTTCAGTCCTAGAGTATCGGGGACAACAATCTGGAGAAAGCTTGCTTAAATTTCCGCCCTTTCGATTGTTTTGCGAAGTAATCATGGGTTGCACGGATGCATCTTTCCTCATCTTCATCAAAATTGGCGATCAATTCTTCGGCAACTTCACGATCGTAAATGAAAGCATTGATTTCAAAATTCAGTCTGAAACTGCGCACGTCCATATTCGCCGTGCCTATCGATACGATTTCATCATCAACGACCATCACCTTGGAATGCAGGAAACCATTCTGATACATATAGACTTCGGCGCCATATTCTATGATGTCCTTGGCAAAGTACTCGGTGGCCCGATAGACGAAAGGATGGTCCGGCTTCGAAGGTATCATGATTTTGACCCTTACACCCGATAAGGCCGCGATTTTGAGCATTTCATGCAAACTCTCGTCAGGTATAAAGTAAGGCGTCTGGATATAGATGGATTCCTTCGCCTGGCTGATCATCTTCAGGAACCCCATTTTGATGGTCTGGTCTTCGTCATCCGGACCGCTGGCGACAATCTGCATGGCTGTATCGCCTTTTTTGTCGGCAATCGGGAAATAGGCTTCTGCATAATCTTTCCGGTTTTTCTGCTTGGCAACTGCATTCCAGTCCATAAAGAAGCGGCTTTGGAGCGTCAATACCGCATTGCCTTCCATGCGCATATGCGTGTCGCGCCATTCACCGAGTTCACCTTTGCCCAGGTACTCATCGCCGATATTGAACCCGCCAAGATAAGCAACTTTGGCGTCCACCACCGTTATTTTGCGGTGGTTACGATAGTTCACCCGCAAATTTACGAAAGGGATTTTTGAACCAAAAAACACTTCTGTTTTGCCGCCTAATTTTTCAAGCCTGCTGAAAAACCTTGGGTCGTTCCCTCTGCAGCCCATTGCATCATAAACGACCAGCACCTCCACACCGGCTGCTGCCCTGTCTTCCAATGCCGCCAGAATGCGTTTCCCCAATTCGTCAGAGCGAAAAGTGTAATAAAGCATGTGCACATGGTCCTCGGCTTTGTAAATGTCCTCCACAAGCGCATCAAAAACAGCTTCGCCCGTCTTGAAGATTTGAATTTTGTTGCCCTTCGTCAAAATGGATTCGTCACTTTCCAGGAACAGGATGGCTGTTTTTTTTGCGTAATCCGTTTCGACCAAACCTTGCGCCAGATCTTCGTCCTCCAGCATTTCGATCTGGACTTTCGCCAACTGGGACATCCCCAAGCTTTTTTGCGTGCGCATATCATAGATGTTTTCTTTCGAGATTTTTTTCCCGATGAAAAGGTAGATGATGAAACCTGCCACCGGCAAGAGATTCAGCGTCAGCAACCATGCCCAAGTGGCAGCGACATCCCTTTTTTCTTTAAAGACAGTGACGATTGCACCGATTGTATTTAAAATGATGATTGCCGTAAAAACCATTGACCAAATACTCATATGACCACTCCAAATCAATAAAATGACAAAACAGGTTACCCACTAATGATAGCACATGATCCCATAAAAACAGAAAGACGAAGTCCGGATTATAGAAATCCTTCCTTCGTCTTCCATTTATTAATCGTTCAATAGTTTTGATTTTTCTTTTCTGCTCAGGAAACGGCTGTCCTTCGGAATGTATGCTTTTGGCGCAAATTTTGCGATCAACAGCAGAACGACCGCGCTGACGGCAAACGTTGCCGCGAAAGATAATGCCTGTCCCGGAAGAAGATGCGCAAAGGCAGAAACACCATCGGGAATTGCTTCCTCGCTGGTGAATATGTCCGAAATCAGTGCCCATACAAAATGGACAAGCACTCCGAAGAAGGCTGCCGTCGCAATATTCAAGGCTGCGTTCGGAAAGCGTTTATTGTTCAATGTGCGTTGCGTGAATTTTGCGAAAAAACCAGCGATGCCGACAAAAACGAATGGCGCCGCTTGGGTCAGCACAGCAGTTGCTGCATCGGTCCCTGTTCCTTCGAGCGCGAATAAAGCGAGACCGGCGAGTGTTCCTGACACCAGTCCTAGCAATATTCCTCTGCGGAGTGAAAAGAAAAGCAACGGCAGCAAAGCAACCACAATCTTGTATTCTCCCACTGGCACGGTCACGTATGCCAAGGCGATCGTGAGGACAGCAAATAAAGCCGCCTCGATCCAAGCCTTCGTACTATTAGAACCCATAAAGATGAATCTCTCCTTTTTTTACAACAATCCGTTTCATCGCCGTTCAGGCAAACGGGCATCAGTTCTTCTTCTGATAATTCGATGCTTCCATGATGATCGGCAATATGACCGGTTTGCGCTTCGTCTTTTCAAACAGATAGCGGCTCAACGAATCGCGGATCTCTTGCTTCAGCTTGGCCCAATCAAAGTCTTTCGTGTGCAGGTTTTCTTCCACTACTTCCCTGACGATGCTCGAACTTTCTTTGACAAGCTCTTCGCTCGCTTTCATGTAGACGAAGCCACGCGAAACGATTTCCGGACCCGACAGGATCTTGTTCAATCTTCTGGAGATTGTAACGACGACAACAAAGATGCCATCTTCCGATAATAGCTTGCGGTCGCGCAGGACAATATTGCCGATATCGCCTACACCGATCCCATCGATCAGTACATTGCCGGCTGGGACTTGTCCCGTCATATGCATGCGTCCTTTGGCGTATTCGATGACATCACCTTTGCCGGGGATGAAGATGTTTTTGAACGGAATGCCGACTTCATTCGCCAATTGGGCATGCGCAGCCTGCATCCGATACTCTCCTTGGACAGGCACGAAATAGGTAGGCCGAAGCAGGTTGATCATCAATTTCAGATCGTTGGGCGAAGCATGTCCGGATGCTTTGTATGTCCCGGATATTTCCCGCACGGAGGCACCGGCCCGGTAAATCAAATTTTTGGTTTTTGCGACTGTTGTTTCCATCGCTGTGGAAGGCGTAGTCGTGATGTAAACCAAATCGCCTTCTTTAAGATTCACTTGCTTGTGTCTGCCTTTGGACATCCGCTGCAAGGCTTCCAACGGCTCACCGCTGTTGCCGGTTTCCAGAACCAAGACTTGACCATCGCGGTAATCATTGATGTTTTTGACATTTACAAGCAAGTCAGGAGAAGGCAGGACCAGTTTCCCCAGCTTCATGGCTACATCCACAGTCTCGACCAAAGTCGGTCCGGTCAAAAAGATTTTCCGGTTAGCTTGGAGAGCGACATCAAAAACTTGCTGAATGCGCAAAATGTTGCTTGCGACACAGGATACGATGATGCGTCCTTCCGCATTGATGAAGGTGTCCAGCATTTCTTCCTCGATTTTACGGTCGCTGACATTTTCCGTAGTTGATTCCGCATCTCCGGAATCACTCAACAACGCCAATACTTTGCCCTCACCGATATCCGTAATTTTGCCGTAATCGGTCCGGTACATCTCGGATGCGCTCTGATCGAACTTGAAGTCACCAGTATACACAACGCTGCCTTCATCCGTCTTCACACAAATCCCTACGGAATCCGGGATCGTATGCGTGGTCCTGAAGAAGCGGACGCTTGTGTTCTCAAATTCGATTTCAGTGTTCTCATCGATGACATGATAGTCCTCGAAGCCTGTAGCCAGCCCGGTCGAATCGACCGCCAGTTTAGCCAGTGCGATCGTCAAGCCTGTACCGAACACGGGTGCATCGATATTCTGCAATAAATAAGGCAATGCTCCCACGGCATCCGCATGACCGTGCGTCAGGAAAATACCCGCTATCTTATTTTTGTTTTCTTCCAGGTAAGTGAAATCAGGGATGACGACATCGATTCCCAACAATTCATTTTCCGGATAGAGCAGACCGCAATCCAATACAAAAATCAAATCGTCCACTTCCACCAAATACATGTTTTTACCGCTTTCTCTCACACCTCCAAGAGAAATTATCCTTACTTTACTCATTGTACCACCTCTTATTTTCAGCTTTCTTTGCTGTTGTCTATTTTGATCGTTTGAATGCCTTTCTCCGTATTTTCGTCCCTGAAAATCAGCGCTGCTGCTTTGCCGAACTGCCTTCAGGGTCTACAAGCGGATGCGTTTTCTTCGCATCCGGCTAAACGTGACCGATATCCTCTCTGTTATATTATACATGATTATCGGCAAAATTGTAGCATTTGCTTCAGTTTCTGTTCCGGTTTTCTGAAAGTGCAAAAAA
>Ga0194138_10000947_pt1 | contig 13918 bp, 10 predicted proteins | sample TARM_MetaG_T2_14_FD_134022 | JGI IMG/M metagenome (GOLD analysis project Ga0194138, IMG submission 134022) | Freshwater microbial communities from Pennsylvania, USA, analyzing microbe dynamics in response to fracking - TARM_MetaG_T2_14 (version 2) | ecosystem: Environmental > Aquatic >...
ATGTGACATTTAGAAATGTTTATCAGGTAACTTAATTCATTACACACCCTTAATGCCTGCCGAGTTCAAAAACAAATTCCTTTTTTTCTTTTCTTTCCCTGGGTTTTAGCTCCCTTTCTTTCAGGTCGTCGGGTAATTGATCTGCATCACCCGGCGCGCCAACAGCAATACACGTTACGGGCTCTAAATTTTCAGTGCCGAGATTTAAATAAGTTAACATTTCTTGTTGCTCTTTTTCCCTTCAACTTTATCGCGGAACCATTCCAAAGGATGTGAAGTTGGCCTTTCAATGGGCATTCCGTAAACACGGTCGTTAACAAACGATGCTAAAACCCCAAGGGCCCTGGAAACGCCAAACAATACGGTGTAGAAAGTGTATTCTTCTATTCCATAGTGGTAGAGCAATGAGCCGCTGAATGCATCTACATTTGGCCATGGATTTTTAATTTTACCAACATTCGACAAAATAGGCGGAACAATTTTATAGAGTTGATTTACAATATCGATTATTGAATCATCCTTGATATATTTTTCTGCAAATTCCTGCTGTGCCGTAAATCTTGGGTCAGTTTTACGTAGTACTGCATGACCGTAACCCGGAATAACGCGGCCTTCTTCCAGTGTTTTTTTACAATAGGTTGCCACCTGTTCGTCAGTAGGCTTGTCGGTATCCAAATCTTCAATCATCTGAAAAATCCAGTGAATCACATCCTGGTTGGCAAAACCGTGGAGCGGCCCTGCAAGACCTGTCATTGCTGCAGAATATGCGTAATAAGGATTACTCAGCGCCGAACCTACAAGGTGTGCGGTGTGCGCCGATACATTTCCTCCTTCGTGGTCGGCATGAATAACCATGTAAAGACGGAACAGCCTGCGAATATCTTCTGAATCGAACCCCATCATGTGAACAAGATTCCCTGACCAGTCGAGACGTGGATTAGGTTCAATTTGTTCGTTGTTGTAAAAATTACGGCGATAAATATAGGCCGCCACGCGGGGCAGGCGTGCAATCAGGTTCATCACATCTTCGTAGGTCGAATCCCGGTAGTATTTTTTATTTACACCGGCCCTGTAAGCTTTTTGAAAGATTGACTCGGTGGCCATGGCCAGAATTGCCGCGCTGAACTGTGTCATCGGCCTCGAATTCAGAGGCATGGCATCGATAACATCGAAAACATGCTGCGGCACATGGGCGCGCGTGGCAAAATCTTTCGAAAGGTTCATTACGTCTTCATGCGTTGGTATTTCGCCAATCAGCATCAGGTAAAACAATCCTTCGGGAAGTGGCTCTCCTGTTGGTGAAATTTTTGGCAGTTTTTCCCTCAGTTCAGGTATTGAGTAACCTTTAAAACGGATTCCTTCATTCGGATCGAGTTTCGAGGTATCGGTAACCAGTAAAGGAATGCCTTTCATTCCTGTAAGAACCTGTCCTAATGTAACTTCAGCAATTACCTTATCGGCATGTTCATTTTTAATACGTTGAAATTCTTTTGAGCACTTGCTTGCTTTTTGAAAAAAACGGTACTTGATATATTCCATATTCTTTTGTTTTTTGTATTAATAGTCAAAATGAATTAATGCATGTTTTTTATCACTTCATCCGAAAAATCGGAAGTGGTTAAAAGCGTGGCGCCCTCCATTTGGGCATACAAATCGGAGGTAACCTTCCGTTTGGCAAAAACATGTTCCATGGCATCGTACACATGTTCGGCAGCTTTATTCCAGCCAATGTGTTCGAGCATCATAACAGCCGAAAGTATCAGCGAACTCGGATTTGCTTTTCCTGAACCTGCAATATCGGGAGCTGTGCCGTGGGTAGCCTCGAAGATGGCATATCCACTTAACGAATTAATGTTGGCACCGGGCGAAATTCCTATTCCGCCAACCATAGCTGCCAGTTGATCCGAGATGTAATCGCCGTTCAGGTTCATAGTGGCAATTACTGAATGATCGTAGGGTTTTAACAGCGATTCCTGTAAAAAGGCATCCGTTATCACGTCCTTCACAATAACTTTTCCTGCTTTTTGGGCTTCTTCCAGCGCTTTTTCGGCATCGAGACGGCCTTTTTCTGTTTTTATCTTTTCAAACTGCCGCCAGGTAAAAGTATGGTCTCCAAATTCATTTTCAGCTAAATCGTATCCCCAAATTTTAAATGCTCCTTCTGTATATTTCATGATGTTGCCTTTATGTACCAGGGTTACCGAAGGCAATTCGCGCTGAATGGCATATTGAATTGCTGCCCTGGTTAACCGTTCGGAGCCTTCTTTCGAAACAGGTTTTATGCCAAAAGAAGAACTTTCGGGGAAGCGGATTTCTTTCACTCCCATTTCCTGAATCAGAAAGTTACTTAACTTTTTTGCATCAGCACTGCCATCCATATATTCAATCCCTGCATAAATATCCTCAGTGTTTTCGCGGAAAATATGCATGTCAACCAGTGTGGGATAACGAATGGGTGAGGGGACACCCTTAAACCAGCGAACCGGGCGCAGGCAAACAAAGAGATCGAGCGTTTGCCGCAGTGCCACGTTAAGCGAGCGGATTCCCTCGCCAACAGGTGTTTGTAATGGCCCCTTAATTCCTACCAGGTATTTCCTGAAGGCTTCAATGGTGGCATCGGGCAGGTAACTGCCGGTTTGCCTGAAAGCTTTTTCGCCGGCCAGAACTTCTTTCCAGATTATTTTTCGCTGGCCGCCGTATGCTTTTTCAACAGCAGCATCAATTACCTTTTGCGATGGCAGAGTGATGTCGTGCCCGATTCCGTCCCCTTCAATATAAGGAATTACCGGTTTGTCGGGTACCTGCAGTTTACCATTTATGTTTTTTATTTCTTCCATTTTATTGTTTAAAAGAAAACCATTGGATGCCTTTAAGATAATAAATTTTGTGAATATCTTATGGCTTCAGTGGAACAGCTGAAAATCAAAAATTTGCAGATTTGTTCCACGAAAATTGATCAGCAGCAATTCTTATTAGTTCAATTTCTTTTTCAGGTTTTCGTCCAATGCTTCCAGGAATTCCTGGGTTGTAAGGTAGTGTTCCTCCTTTAAATCTTTCCCATGTATTACGAGTGCCAAATCCTTGGTCATTTTACCTGACTCAACGGTTTCAATACAAACCTGTTCCAGGCTGTGGGCAAAGTTGATCAGTTCATCGTTGCTGTCAAGTTTGCCGCGGAACTCGAGGCCGCGTGTCCAGGCAAATATGGATGCAATTGGATTGGTAGAAGTTGGTTTTCCCACCTTATGTTGCCTGAAATGGCGTGTTACAGTCCCGTGGGCAGCTTCGGCTTCCATGGTTTTTCCATCGGGGGTAACCAGCGTTGAAGTCATAAGTCCGAGTGAGCCAAATCCCTGGGCCACGATATCGCTTTGTACATCGCCGTCGTAGTTTTTGCAGGCCCATACAAATCCGCCGTCCCATTTTAGCGCAGCAGCCACCATATCGTCAATCAGGCGGTGTTCGTAAGTAATTCCAATTTCTTCGAACTTATCTTTGTATTCGTTTTCGTAAATTTCCTGGAAAATGTCTTTAAACCGCCCGTCGTATTTTTTCAGAATGGTGTTTTTGGTTGACATGTACAAGGGCCATTTTTTCAGGATAGCCTGGTTCATACACGATCGGGCAAAACCGCTTATCGACTCGTCGGTATTATACATGGCCATGGCAACACCGTCGCCTTCAAAATCATACACATTGTAGCTTTGCGGTTCGCTGCCATCGTCGGGTGTAAACGTAATGGTGAGTTTGCCTTTTCCTTTGGTAACAAAGTCGGTGGCTTTGTATTGATCGCCAAACGCATGGCGTCCGATGCAGATGGGTTTTTTCCAGCCGGGAACCAGGCGGGGGATGTTTTTAATCAGAATGGGTTCACGGAAAACAGTCCCCCCGATTATATTCCGGATGGTTCCGTTGGGCGATTTCCACATGTATTTCAGCTTGAATTCTTCCACACGGGCTTCGTCCGGCGTGATGGTGGCGCATTTTACCCCCACGCCATATTTTTTTATGGCATGTGCTGCGTCCACTGTAACCTGGTCGTCGGTGGCATCCCGGTTTTCCATTCCCAGGTCATAATATTTTAATTCGATATCGAGGTAGGGGAGAATCAGTTTTTGTTTAATAAAATCCCAGATAACCCGGGTCATCTCGTCACCATCGAGTTCAACAACGGGATTTTGAACTTTAATTTTTTGCATGAATATCTTTTTTAATTTTTGTTTTGTTTTCGGATTAAATTTAATGCTGAACCTGCTTTAAACCACTTGATTTGTTGATCGTTGTAAGTGTGGTTTACTTTTACTGAATCCTTCGAACCATCTGCGTGGACTACTTCCACAGTAAGTTGTTTGCCTGGTGCAAATTCATTCAAATCAATAAAGTTAAACGTATCGTCTTCCTGAATCAGGTCGTAATCGTTTTCGTTATCGAAAGTAAGTGCGAGCATTCCCTGTTTTTTCAGGTTGGTTTCGTGAATGCGTGCAAACGATTTAACAATTACGGCCCTCACTCCAAGGTGGCGGGGCTCCATGGCAGCATGCTCGCGCGATGAGCCTTCGCCATAGTTGTGGTCGCCTACAATAACCGTTGGGATATTTTTTTCTTTATAAGCCCGTTGCACATCGGGAACTTTCCCGTATTCTCCTGTCAACTGGTTTTTTACCTTGTTTGATTCATTGTTGAATGCATTTTCGGCACCTATCAGCAGGTTGTTCGAAATATTATCGAGGTGACCACGGAAACGAAGCCACGGGCCGGCCATTGAAATATGGTCGGTGGTGCATTTGCCCAATGCTTTAATGAGCAGTTTTGCCCCTGTGATGTTTTTCCCATCCCACGGATCGAAAGGTTCGAGCAGTTGCAACCGATCGGAATCCGGGGCCACATTCACTTCCACTTTTGAGCCGTCTTCAGCCGGATCCTGATAGCCGGCATCTTTCACGTCGAACCCTTTTACCGGAAGTTCGAATCCCGTAGGCGGATTCAATTTTACTCTTTCGCCTTTTTCGTTGGTAAGGGTATCGTTAATTGGGTCAAAATCGAGCCGGCCCGAAATGGCTATTGCTGTAACCAGCTCGGGCGATGTTACAAACGCGTGGGTATTTGGGTTTCCGTCGTTTCGTTTTGAGAAGTTGCGGTTAAACGAATGGACGATTGTATTTTTCTCGTTTTTATCGGCTCCCGGGCGTGCCCACTGCCCGATGCACGGGCCACAGGCATTGGCAAAAACCTTACCGCCCATTTGTTCGAAAATACCGATGTATCCATCGCGTTCAATAGTGTAGCGGACCTGTTCAGAACCCGGCGTAATTGTGAATTCCGATTTTGCTTTCAGTCCTTTGTCAACAGCCTGTTTGGCAATTGATGCTGCGCGCGAAATATCTTCGTATGACGAGTTGGTACAACTGCCAATTAACCCTACCGAAACATCGAGTGGCCAGTCATTTTCTTTGGCTGTTTCTTTCATTTTTGACACAGGAGTGGCCAGGTCGGGGGTAAACGGCCCGTTAATGTGTGGCTCAAGTTCAGAAAGATTGATTTCAATAAGCTCGTCGTAATATTTTTCGGGATTCTCGTAAATTTCCGGGTCAGGAGAAAGCACGTCTTTCATTTTGCCGGCCATTTCAGCTACTTTTTCCCTGCCGGTAGCTTTCAGGTAGCGTTGCATGCTTTCGTCGAAAGCAAAAATGCTGGTGGTTGCACCCACTTCCGCTCCCATGTTACAAATGGTACCTTTCCCGGTGGCAGAAAGCGATTCTGCCCCTTCGCCAAAATATTCGATGATAGCACCTGTTCCGCCTTTCACGGTTAAAATTCCGGCTACTTTAAGAATGATATCTTTAGGAGCTGTCCAGCCACTTAGTTTTCCGGTTAGTTTAACACCAATCAGTTTAGGCATTTTCAGCTCCCAGGGCATTCCGGCCATAACATCCACTGCATCGGCTCCTCCAACACCAATTGCCACCATGCCAAGACCGCCGGCATTGGGCGTGTGCGAGTCGGTTCCAATCATCATCCCACCGGGGAAAGCATAATTTTCGAGTACTACCTGGTGGATAATCCCGGCCCCGGGTTTCCAAAAGCCAATTCCGTATTTATTGGAAACTGATTCCAGAAAATCGAAAACTTCCTTGTTGGCATTTCGTGAAACACTGAGGTCGGTTTTTCCGTCAACCTGGGCCTGGATGAGGTGATCGCAGTGCACAGTAGAAGGCACTGCAGTTGTATCTTTTCCTGAATTCATGAATTGCAGCAATGCCATTTGTGCCGTTGCATCCTGCATGGCCACGCGGTCGGGCGCAAAATCCACATAATCGCCTCCCCGCTTAAACGATTCAAGCGGTTGTGTTTCGTATAAATGCGAGTAGAGTATTTTTTCGGCGTAGGTGAGCGGGTGGTTGAGTTTTTGACGGGCTTTTTTTACCCTTTCGGACATTTGTCCATACACTTTTTCAATCAGGTCTGAATCAAACATATCTTTGTCTTTTAATTATTACAAATTAATCACCAAAATGAACAATAAAAATCGCGAAAAGTTGCGAGATTTTAAAGTATTTTATTCTAATGGGACGCTAAATATATAGATAATTAAATATGTTGAAAACTATATTGGCTTATTTAGAATCATTAAAAAAACGCATCGTTTTTTTTATCTTTTGTGCAATCAGTCCGTATGGTTTTAATTTATTTTTTTAGAATTAAACAATTTATTTTTTGTTATCAGGGACACTACATTTTTACTACAAGTATTGTATCGTAATTTTCCTGTTTTTCTTTCGGGATATTCAGCAAGATGCCGTAATCGGTTTCCATATAATCAACCTTTTCGCCTCCCGCAAAATAGGTTGCCGATTTTATTTTTTGAGGAAATGACGGAATCAACAGGTTTTCATCTTTTAGTTCAAGCAGGTGAATGTAAACGGTTCCGTCCTTGGTAATGGTTGTAGCCCCCCAGTCTTGCGGGGCGATGGGCCCTTTACGGGTTTCGTAAATTGTTTCCCCGTATTTTTCGAGCCATTTTCCCATTTTCATGAGCGTATCGATATTTTCGGGCTGAATTTCGCCGTTGGGCATCGGGCCGGTGTTCAGCAGAAAATTGGCTCCGTAGCCTGCTGCTTTTACCATGGTTTGGATGAGTCGTTTTACTGATTTGTAGTTTTGGTCCTGAAGGTTGAAACCCCACGAACCGTTCATGGTTTCGCACATTTCCAGCGGGAGTTCCGAGATGGTGCTGGTCTGGTTGAACCCCATTGTATTTTTGCCCGGCAAATCGCGTTCAAACATCTGAAAATCTTCTCCGGGGTAAGGTTCCACGTGGTGGTTGCTGCCAATCATGGCCCCGGGTTGCAGTTCGTGAATAAGTGAATAGGTTTCCGCCAGGTGCCAGTCGGCACTCTTTTTATCCCACATTCCGTCGAACCAAATTCCGCCAATTTCGCCGTAGTTGGTCAGCAGTTCGGTTAACTGGGCATTCATGTAGTCGATGTAGTTGTCCCAGTTGCCGTTTTGCGGCCTGCCTGTAAAACCGCTTCCTGTTCTTCCGCGTGGATAATAATCAGGATGGTGCCAATCGAGTTGCGAATGGTAGAAAAACAGCTTGATTCCCTGTTTGTCGCACTCATCTTTCAGCATTTTTAATACATCTTTTCCGTATGGCGTTTTGTCAACAATATCGTACTCGCTCACATCGGAATCGAACATGGCAAACCCGTCGTGGTGCTTGCTGGTAATGGTAATGTATTTCATCCCGGCTTTTTTTACCATCGAAACCCATTCGGCGGGATCAAAATCAATGGGATTGAAAAAGGAGGGCAGCCGCTCGTATTGTTTAATGGGAATTTGCTGGTTGTTCATAACCCACTCGCCATCGCCTAAAATACTGTAAACGCCCCAGTGGATGAACAGCCCGTACTTGGCATCCTGAAACCATTCGCGGTTTTCAAGGTTTTTTTCTGAGGGTTGATAGTTTTCCTGGGCAAAAATTAAATTAGGGACTGCAAGAAGTAAGAATGCTACTAGAATTACTCGTTTCATTTTTAATATATTTTATTGGTTTTCAAATTATTCATTTGTCAGCTTTGTGATTTTACCTGCAATATCTTTTAAATCGAGAATATAGTGCGGATGGCTGATTCTTACAGCGGTTTCGGGCATGGTTTTGGCAAAAGCAGTTTCCGGGTTTTCCACAATGGTAGTGCCGCCGAGCTCCCTGATTGTTTTCAGTCCGTTGGCTCCGTCGTTATTTGAGCCTGTGAGCAGTACCCCGATGAGTTCATTTTGTAAACTCCATGCTGCCGTTTCAAAAAGCACATCGATTGAAGGGCGCGAGAAATTAACTTTTTCGTCGGTTGAAAGGCTGATTGTAAAATTGTCTTCAACCAGCAAATGATAATTGGGTGGTGCAAAGTATAAATTTCCTGGTTTGATTGATTTTTTTTCTTCGGCTTCTTTTACATTGTAGTGACTGTTTTTGTTCAGCATTGAAAGATAGGTATCAATTGTATTGTTGCCAATATGTAAAACAGCAACAATGGGGATTGTGCACTGGGCAGGAAGCATGAAAAGCAGGTTCTTAATGGCTTCCATTCCGCCAAACGAAGCTCCTATAACAATGGCTTTAATCATTTTGTTTCCGGTAATTTTTTATAAATTTTCATCTTGCTATCGATAACTGAATATTTATTGTCGAAATCGGTAAAACGGAGGCTCTCTTTTGTTCCAAGACAAAGAAAACCCCTTTTGGTAATGCTCTCGGAAAACAGGCGCAAAACTTTATTTTGAAGTTTTTTGTCGAAATAAATTAATACGTTGCGGCAGAAAACAAGATTGACTTCAGCAAATACACCGTCGGTTACCAGGTTGTGGTCGGCAAAAACTATATTTTTCGACAACGAATTATCGAACAAAACCGAACCGTATTTTGAAGTGTAGTAGTCAGAAAGTTCATTTTTCCCTCCGGCTTGTTTGTAATTTTGGGCGTAGAGGTCAATCTCTTTTTTGCTGTAAATTCCCTGTTTTGCAATTTCAAGTACATTTTTATTGAAATCGGTGGCATAAATTTGCGTTTTTTTCAGCAGGTTTTCCTCTTTCAATACAATGGCCAGCGAATAGACTTCCTCACCGGTGGAGCAGCCGGCATGCCACACTTTTATGTGGGCGTAGGTTCGCAAGTCGGGAATTACTTTTTCGCGAAACGCGGCATAAAAATCCGGGTCGCGAAACATTTCGGTGACGTTAATGGAAAGGTCTTTCAGGAAAATCTTGTAAAAATCAGTATCCCAGAGAATTAGTTTTTGCATCTCTGTAATAGTTTTTAATCCGCTCAGTTTTAACCTTTGGTGTATCCTCCTTTTCAGGTGGGCTTTGCTGTAGTTCCTGAAATCGTAGCCATATTTCATGTAAATGGCCTGTAGCAGCAGGTTGATCTCAATGTCTTGTATTTCAGTTTCGTGGAGGCTCATTAATTTGTTGTATTTGTTTGTTGGTTACTGCATTTTTGATTATTCTCTTCAGTTCTGCCTCTTTAAATGGTTTGCTGATAAAATCGTTCATGCCTGCATTGAAACATTTTTGTTTGTCTTCTGAAAAAGTGTTTGCCGTAACCGCCACAATAAAAACCGGATCATCAACACCGCTATTTTGTTCGATTTGCCTGATTTGTTTTGCCGACTCGATGCCGTCAACTTCGGGCATCTGCATGTCCATTAAAATTAAGTCGAACTGGTTGTTTTTGTACATTTCAATGGCCTCCTGCCCGTTGATGGCAATTTCGCATTTGACACCAATTTTTTGCAATAAAAGTTGAGTAACACGTTGATTTACCGGATTGTCTTCAGCGTATAAAATTTCAATGCCGGCAGGAATGTCAATCTCTTCTGTGCGCATATCCTTTTGTTTTTGTTGTTTGTAGCCAAATTTCAAACTGAACCAAAACTCAGAACCGTTGCCCTCGGTGCTGTTAACCCCAATTTCTCCGCCCATCAGCGATGCGAGGTTTTTACAAATGGCCAGCCCCAGGCCGGTGCCGCCGTATTTTCTGGATGTGGAACTTTCGGTTTGTGAAAACTCTTTGAAAAGTTTTTTTTGTCCTTGTTTCGAAATTCCTATTCCTGTATCTATTACTTTAAAAAGCAGTTGGGTTTCTTTTTCATCTTTGGCGGTTGTTTCAACCACTATTTTAATGTTACCGTTTTTGGTAAATTTTATGGCATTGTTTACCAGGTTGGTCAGGATTTGATTTAGCCTGTGTGGGTCGCCGGTTAAAATGTCCGGAACCTGAGGTTCAATTTTCACCGAAAGGGTATTCCCTTTTTTGTCGGCATTTAATTTCATTAATTTAATAATGGATTCAATAACTTTTTTCAGGCTGAAATCAATTTTTTCCAGCTTAATCTGGCCCGATTCAATCTTCGAGAAATCGAGAATGTCATTTACAATATTGAGCAGGTTTTCGCCCGATGTTGTAATTATTTCGGTTAACTCTTTTTGTTCCGAATCGAGTTTCGATTCTTCGAGGATTTTTGAGATTCCGATTATGCCGTTGAGGGGTGTGCGAATTTCATGCGACATGTTGGCCAGGAACATGGATTTTTCCCGTGTGGCTTCTTCTGCTTTTTCTTTTTGAATTTCAAGCTCTTTGTTCTTTTCTTCCAATTTTTTCAGCAGGCTTTTCAACTCCTGTTGCTGCGAGAACAAGTCGAGGAAGTTTTTTACTTTACCCACCAGAATTTCAGGTATTATGGGCTTGGCGATAAAATCGACAGCCCCGGTTTCAATACCTTTTATAATGTGTAAATCGCTTTGGTGGATGGCCGAAACAAATATTACGGGCAGAAATTTTGTTCGTTGCCTTTTCCGCATCAACGATAAAGTTTCGTAGCCGTCCATACCGGGCATCTGGACATCAAGAATGGCAAGCGCAAAATCGTCGTTAATGGTTTTGCGCAGCGCTTCTGCCCCCGATGTAGCTTTAATAAAAGTAACATCAAATCCTCTCAGGATCATTTCAAGACTTACCAGGTTTTCCTCTAAGTCGTCAACGAGTAATATTTTTGGCTTTTCCATTGTTCTATTTAAATAACCATATTTTTAACAACGACAACAATTTATCTACATCTACAGGTTTCGATATATAATCGTTTGCTCCACTGAAAATAGCTTTTTGGTAATCTTCTTTCATCGCTTTCGCTGTGATTGTAATTATAGGAATATTTTCAATTCCGGGGGTATTTCTGATAGTTTTCATGGCTTCGTAACCATTCATAACCGGCATCATTATGTCCATTAGCACCAGGTCGGTGTCCGGGTTCTCCTTTAAAACTTCAATGGCCACTTTTCCATTTTCGGCTTCCATTACTTCCATTTCGCGCTCTTCCAGGATCTGGGCGAGTGCAAATACATTTCGGATATCGTCGTCAACTACCAGTATTTTCTTCCCTTTAAATCCAGTTTTATTTGTTTCGTCAGCTGAAACTGTATGTTTTTTTGGCGAGCTGTTTTCAACCTGGTGTAAAAACAGGGTTACTTCATCCATTAATCTTTCTTCGGATTTCACCCCTTTAATAACTACTGAATCGGAATATTTGTGCAGTTCGCGCAATTCTTTTTGATCCAAATCGAGCGCTGTGTGAATAATTACGTTGGGTATTTCAATGTTTTCGGCTTTCAGTTTATTCAATAGTTCTTTTCCTGAATAATCGGGCAGTCCCAGGTCGAGAATAACACAGTCGAATGGTTTGGCAGCAATTAAATCGTAAGCCTGCTGCGCTGTTTTTGCTTCATGGATAATTATGTCTTTATCCTCGAAAAGCAGATGGATCGATTCGCGGGTAATCTCGTCGTCTTCAACCACCAGCACTTGATTGAATTCTTTGCTGAAACGGCTTTCAATTCTGTTTGAACCTTTGCTGAAATGATCCGACTCGGGCGTTTTCAGCTCTTCAATATTTTCCAGGACCGAGTCTTCTATTCTTGAAACGAAATGCACAGGGAGTTTTTTCGTAACGGGGTTATTTTTTAAATTTTCGAATTCTTTGGTTTCGTTCAGTTCAGCAGAAATGATAATGGCCTGCGGCGAATAGATTTCAGAAAGCTTAATCCCGTCGGGAATATTTTTGGCGGCAATAACATTGAAATTTCTTTTGTGGCTGAGTTCGGTTAAATTTTTTGCTTTTTCTTTTTGGTTGTGAATGATTAAAACGGTTAAGCGCTGCAAATCAGAATCTCTATCATCGTCGATAAAGGATGGTACCTCCTTATCTTCTGTTCCGGAGTCGGGGGCTGGCTCGTGCTGCTCTTTCTTTTGCGTTTCTTTTGTTGCTGTATTTTCAGCGGTTTGAATTTGTGAACTTTCCGGTGAGGCGGTTTTTTCAGTTTCTGCTTTGGCACCATCCAGTTTTTTATCGAGTGGCAGGAAAACGGTAAACAGCGATCCTTTTCCTTCGGTACTTTCCACCTTGATTTCGCCCCCGAGCACCTGCCACAGCTGTTTTGAAATGGAAAGCCCCAGGCCGGTGCCGCCAAATTTTCGGGATATGCTGCCGTCGGCTTGCTGGAAAGCCTCAAAAATGGCTTTCAGCTTGTTGGAAGGAATTCCCACCCCGGTATCTTCCACTGAAACAGAACAGGAATTTTCACGCGTCAGGATTTTGTTGGTAAACTGGTCAGAAGTTTCGGGCAGGCCAAATTTTACTTTAATTTTGCCCTCGTTTGTAAATTTAAAGGCATTGGAAAGCAGATTTTTAATTATCTGCATGAGCCGCTGTTTGTCGGTGTAAATTTTTTCCGGGAATTTGTCCGACAGGTCCAGCTCCAGTTCAAGTCCTTTGTTTTCGGCAACAGGATTGAAATTCTGTTTGATTTCAGCAATTATTTCATCGGCAGAAACCTCGCCGAATTCAAATTTCATTTTTCCGGCCTCAATTTTCGAAAGGTCGAGGATTTCGTTAATCAGTTCCAGCAGATCTTTCCCGCTTTTGTAGATAATGCCTGCAGATTTTACCTGCTCTTCAGTGAGATTCCCGTCTTTGTTTGAAGCCATCAGTTTTGAAAGAATGAGCAAACTGTTTAGCGGAGTGCGTAGTTCGTGCGACATGTTGGCCAGGAATTCCGATTTGTACTGGCTGGTTTGCTGTAACTCTTTGGCCTTTTTCCTGAGTTGATTCTGCACTTTCAGCAGGTTTTCGTTTTTTTCTGAAATCTCTTTTTTCTGCTGTTCCAGTTGTACGGTTTTCGCCTCAAGCTCTTCGTTGGTAACGCGCAGTTCTTCCTGCTGAACCTGCAGGTTTTTTTCGCTTTCGGTTAATATTTTGGTTTGTTCGGCCAGTTCTTCGTTGGCCACGCGGAGCTCTTCTTCCTGCGATTTTAATTCTTCGTTGGTTGTTTTGAGCTCCTCCTGTTGTTGCTTTAGCTGGTCGTTTATTGTCCTTAATTCTTCCCGCTGGGCATGTAGTTTTTCATTCCGTTCTTTAATTTCTATTTCAAGTTCTTTAATTTCAGTAATGTTTTTGGTAATACCCAAAGTGCCTATGCATTTTCCGGTAGAGTCGAACATGGGCAGCTTGGTTGTGGAGGTCCAGATTTGTTCGCCCTTTTCGTCAACCCCCTGCCTGATTTCATCAACAAAACCTTTTTCTTCATTAATAATTTTTTGCTCTTCTTCGAAATATTTCCGTGCATCTTTGCGCGAATGGTAGTCGAAGTCGGTTTTCCCGATAACCTCATCACTCGATTTTGCATTGAACAAACCGACCATCGACTCGCTGATCCTGATAAACCTGCTTTCGGTATCTTTAAAATAAATATAGTCGGGCAGGGTTTCCAGCATGGAATTCAGTAGTGCTGTTTCGCGGGTGAGGTTTTCATGAATCTTTCGGTTCTCTTCCAGTTTGCGGCTTAGTTCCTCATCGCGGGCTTTTAG
>Ga0194138_10000950_pt1 | contig 13903 bp, 11 predicted proteins | sample TARM_MetaG_T2_14_FD_134022 | JGI IMG/M metagenome (GOLD analysis project Ga0194138, IMG submission 134022) | Freshwater microbial communities from Pennsylvania, USA, analyzing microbe dynamics in response to fracking - TARM_MetaG_T2_14 (version 2) | ecosystem: Environmental > Aquatic >...
GTATTGATATTCGTGCAGGTTGGCATAAATCGGCGCGGTGTTGTCCAGAATTTGCAACTCCATGCCCACATAAGCAGCATCGCCCTCAAGCGGTGCCCGAACTCCGAGCCCGTTGTTGGCACCGGGAGTCAGTTGAAACTCAAACCGGAAAATGAAATCGCTGTATTCTTTTTCGGTGTACAAATTTCCGTGTCCTCCCCTTTTCGGATTCACCACCAGTTCGCCGTTTTCAGCATAATAATCGGTTTTATTACCCTGCCATCCGTCCAGGTTGCGGCCATTAAACAGCGATACAAACCCTTCGGCTTTTTCTTTTTCTGTCAGGCCAATTTCATCGGTATTTATCTCTTTCACATAAATATCGCGGAAAGCCAGGTTTGTTCCGTGGGCCTGCAATTCAATCGGGCCGGTCGGAAAAATCGGCTGACTGCGGTCCCAGTAATTTTCAAGCGGAACGTTATCCACTACCAGTTCGCCGTTGAGGTAAACAGTTACATTTTCGCCAATCATCGTAATGTGGAATGTGTTCCATTCACCTACCGGATTGTCGGCTACTTTCAGTGGTTTGCTTTCGTATTTTTGGTTGTTATACAAGCCACCCGAGCCAACCTGTGCACCAACTTCAACGCGCGATGTATCCCAGATTTGCACCTGTGGTGTTCCGCGCAAATAGATGCCGCTGTCGCCTTCTTTAGTGATGCGCCAGTCCACAATTAGTTCAAAATCGCCGTAGTCTTTTACCGAAACAAGGTTTGCTCCTTTTCCACTAAAAACAATGGTATTGTCTTTTACAGACCAGAATTCATGCAAATTCTCATTGGCTTCTTCCTGTTTACGCGCCAATTCTTCTTCGCTCATTTTTGCACGCGAAATCGGGTTGCCAACCAGGCCTTTCCAACCGTCAAGATTTTTGCCGTTAAACATGGCAACAAATCCTTTCTCATCAGGCATTTCGGCCAGGTAATTTTTTACCCGGATGATGTCGTATTCGCTCTCTTCACCTTCCAAAACAGAAGCTACGCGATTTAACAATTCGCGTACTTTCTCGCCGGTAAAACCGTTCTGTCCGTTATTGTCGGGCAGTGCAATCCGCATGATGGAGCGTGCGGCAGTTTGCTGCAAATCACTGTCATTTAGAAAATCTTCGAGATAAACCATCGAAAGGAACGTTTTCAGGTTGCCAATCGATTCAATGACGCTTCGTTTTTCATTGACAGTTTCTACGTACGGCATAATTTTCCGGTACTGCAGCAGTTTTTGTGCATCGGGCAGCGGAGTGCTGCGCACCTGACGAATGAAACTGGCAAATGCCTGTTCGCGGTACTCGCCGGAAGCAGTTTGGCAAATTTCGTACAACGATGCCGCAGCCGAATAATCTTTCCAGTTGGTAAGCGCTTCAAAAGCAGCATTTTTCAATGCCCCAGATGAACTTTCAAAATAACCGACAACAGTTTCCAACGCAACATCTCCGCCAACTTCGGGCAGAATGGCAACGATTCGTTCTTTTTTGCTGGTGCGGTCGAGCGCCTGCAGCAACTGACCATTTTCAGTACTTTCAATATCAACATCTTTAATGGCCGCCACAATTGCCGCCTGAACCGCCTCAATTTCATTTTCATTCTGAACCGCCAGTAACTTGTCAATTAGATTATTGATGTTGTCGTAGGAAGAAACATTTTGAAGTGCAGCAAATGCGGCTGCTCTCACCTCATCTTTTTGCGTGTCAGTCAGCGCATAAATTTCATCGAAATACTGGCTGCCCGATTTAGCGCCGATAATTTCCACAAATGCAGCTTTCACTTCACCGCTGGTTTCACCGAGTTGTGCAGCAACCGGTGCCAGGTGCGCTTTGTCGAGCAGTTGAAACAATGCAATTTTTGTAGCTGTCAAATCATTGCCTTCTGCCAGGTGAGCAATTAAAACAGGAACAGCTTCCGTGCCCTGCAATTTTACGAGCGCAGTAATTGCTTCTTCTCTTACAACTGGCACTGATGCGTCGAGATTGCTTTTTACAAAATCCACCGCGTATTCATCGCCTCTTCGTCCGAGCATACTGATAATTTCGGCTTTTACTTCCGGGCTGGCCGACTTTGCTTTTTCAACCCACTGGCGGGTAGCTGCAATTCCGCCCAAATCTTCTGCCAGGTTTAATGCTGAATAACGAAACGGTTTATTGCTGTTATCCACGGCATCGAGTAATAGCGGCATCGCTTCGTAGCCAAAATGTTTGGTGGATATAGCAAGCGCTTTTGAATAATTATGCAATTTTTCTCCTGCTGAATTGGCTTTAAAAACGGCTTTAAGCGCTTTTTTAGACAGCTTGAGTTCATTGTTTTCAGCCAGCCTGCCGGCATAGTTCAAAAAAGCATCTGCCGCATGAGTTGGTTCATATTCAAAATCAACATCTTTGGCTGCATCGAGCATTAATTTGTAAGAATCCGGTTGACCTATAGCGGCCAAAGCTTCCAGCGAAACTTTTCTTAATTCCGGGTTTTTGGTATCTGCCAAACGGGTAATTTCAGGCAGAGCGGTTTTGCAATTCAACTGCCCCAGTGCGCGTACCAGTGTTACCTCTGTTTTTTCGTTTGCATTCGAAAGCACCGAAAGCAGTGCCATTGCAGCTTCCTTGTTTCCAATCGATAAAAACGCCTGGGTGGCAGGTTCAGCCAAATCTTCATCGGCCAGATAAACCTGTAATGCTTTCACAGACTCTTGGCCGCCTACCAGGTTGAGTTGATTCATCAAAAAAGTGATGACTTCATTATTTGTTTGTTGTTGGATTGCATTGAGCAACGCCGTTTCAACATAGCTGCGTTCTTCTTCCCTTCCAAAATCGCTGGCATAGCGGGCCACGCTGTTGATGGCAAACCGAACTGCAGTGTCATCGCCAACTCCTGCCGGAGTGAGCAATTCGGCCATTTTTCGGAAACCTTCCGGACCGAGTTCAACAATTTCAGCCATCACCCGGTCGCGATGAATCAAATCGTTGGTGGGCATCTGCGCCAGTATGTCGGCTACTTTGGTGTCCAGTGTCCGGTTATCCTGTGCAAAGCTGCCTGCCGAGAACAGCGCAAAAATCAGGATTGCTGTATATTGAAATATTCTTTTTTTCATCTTTAATTTCGTCTTTATGTTGTTATTTCTTTAAAGTCCCCTTTGGGGATTTAGGGGCTTCTAAATTGACCACGGTGCCCGCATCGGTTGATTAATCATTTGGTTGGCACCTTCATCGTCGATAAATTCAAGTTTATCGGGATTGAAATTCAACGTGCGTCCCAGTCGTACTGCTGTTATTCCCAGGTTCACCAGGGTTGCCGACCAGAATCCGTTGGTTTCATTCAAGGCGAATTTTTTACGCGTTTTTACCGATTCGGAGAATACAGAAATCTGCGGTTCCGGGTCGGGCAGGGTTTTCAGGAACGACTGCAGGTTGGGAATATCAGACCTGAACCCGCGGTAAATTTTACCGTTGGGGCCTTCAATGTAAGCCGCATCTTTGTCTTTGTTTTCGCCATCGAGAATAATCTGGCAACCATCGGCGTAAGTGTATGTAATTCTTCGCCACGAGCCAACTGCATCGTAGTGTTGTTGCGGGGCATCCACTTCAATTTTCACCGGAGCGGTATTGTCTTTTCCGAGCATGTACTGCACGGGATCGAGGTAGTGCTGCCCCATGTCGCCGAGGCCACCGCCGTCGTAATCCCAGTAACCACGGAATTTGGTGTGAACGCGTTCCGGGTTGTACGGTTTGTGAGGTGCCGGACCGAGCCAGAAATCGTAATCCAGGTTTTCGGGCACAGGCATCGGTTTCAGGTTGTGTTCGCCACTCCAGTAAAATTTCCAGTCGTAGCCGGTTACACCGCTCACGGTAAATTTTAGCGGCCATCCGAGGATTCCACTGTCGATAACTTTTTTCAGGGGTTTTACATCGGTTCCCAGTCCGTAAAAAGTGTCTTTAAAACGGAACCAGGTATTCAGGCGGAACATGCGGCCGTGTGCATTTACGGCTTCCACCACTTTTTTGCCTTCGCCAATGGTGCGGGTCATCGGTTTTTCACACCAAATGTCTTTCCCGGCTTTTGCGGCTTCCACAGCCATGATTCCGTGCCAGTGCGGCGGCGTGGCAATGTGCACAATGTCCACTTCGGGCAAATTCACCAGTTCCCTGAAATCGTGAATTTTTTTCACGTTGTAGTCAATCAGGTTTTGTGCCATTTCCAGGTGTTTGGTGTCCACATCGCAAATGGCCACCACGCGAGTGCCCTCGTAAGGAATATGGCCGCGGCCCATTCCGCCAACTCCAATAATTCCTTTTGTTAATTGATCAGACGGAGGAATAAATCCGTTTCCTCCCAAAACATGGCGCGGAACAACCGTTAATCCGGCCCCGGCAACCAATGCGCTTTTCAGAAATCTTCTTCTGGATGATTTTTTATCGTAACTCATTGTATTGATTTTATAAGTATTTTAAATTGAATTCTTCATCTTTCTGGAAATAATTCCAAAGATAATATTTACTTATAAAAAAAATGAGAAACGGATTGTTATTGGTGTTCAGTAAAAAGATGTAATTTTCCCAATGTAACTTTGAAATGGTTTAGAAGTTAAAAATCCATCCACATTTTTACTGAAGATTTACCCTCAACGACTATGGTTTCACAAAACGGATCTTGTGAAAAAAGAGTTGTTGCGGTTGCAGCAACCATTAAGAACGAGATAAAGAGACGTTTCATTTTTTGTATTTTAAATTTTGGTAGTAACGAAACAGGAATTAGAATATTTCATTGAATTGTTCCTTCAAAATCTTTTTCACTTCCCCCATCGGAATTTCTTTTCCCAGTTCCTGCTGAATGGAAGTAACGCCGAAAGTGAGGCCGCAGGGGTTGATATAACTGAAATAGCGCATGTCTGTGTTTATATTCAGGGCAAAGCCGTGCATGGTAACATAGCGGCTCACGCGTACCCCAATGGCACAAATCTTCCGGGCACGTGAAGGGTGGTCGAAATCGAGCCAGACACCGGTGGCCCCTTCTTTCCGGCCGCCTTTCAACCCGTATTCAGCAATGGTGGCAATAATGGCATCTTCCATTTTTTCGATGTATTCGCGCACCCCTATGTTATAATATTCCAAATCGATGATGGGATACCCCACTAACTGGCCCGGACCGTGATAAGTAATGTCGCCGCCGCGGTTGATTTTATAAAAAGAGGCTTCGATTTTTTTCAGCAAATCGCCGTGTGCCAGCAGGTTTTTTTCGTCGCCGCTTTTTCCAAGCGTGTAAACATGCGGGTGCTCCACCAAAATAAACTGGTTTTTTGAAGTCGGTTGTTTGGTTTCCCGCTTTTCTGCAATTATTTCTGCAAGGATTTGTTCCTGCTGGTCCCAAACTACTTTGTAGTCTTTCAGACCGATATCGTTGTAATTAAAATCTGCCATTTCTGTAACAAATTTGAAATAACCCCTGTTTTTCCTAAATCAAAAAAAACTCTCAAAAACAATCATCTCCATCTTTTCTCCTTCCCTTTTGCGGAAGGTTGGGATGGGGCTTTTTCTTAAGCATTCACATGCTGCTCCGCGCGGTACGAACTCCGCACTAACGGCGAACTTTCCACAAACGAGAAACCTTTTTTGAGGCCAATTTCGCGATACTCTGCAAATTGCTCCGGTTTAATGTATTCTTTTACCGGCATGTGGGTTGCGGTTGGTGCCAGGTACTGACCGATGGTCATTACTTTGCAGCCGGCTTCGCGCAGGTCGTCCATGGTTTGCAGCACTTCGTCTTTCGTTTCGCCCAACCCGAGCATTATGCCCGATTTGGCTACTTTGTGGTTTTGTGCAATGTATCTTATAGTATCGAGACTGCGGCGGTATTTTGATGCAAAACGTACAAAAGGGGTCAGCCGTTCCACCGTTTCGAGGTTGTGCGAAACCACTTCCGGCCCGGCATCGATAACCTGCTGAATTAACTCTTCTTTCCCCCTGAAATCGGGAATCAACACCTCTATTTGTGTTTCCGGGTTCACCCGTTTTACTTCTTTGATTGTTCTTGCCCAGATCCCGGCACCCTGGTCATCCAAATCATCGCGGTCAACCGAAGTTATCACACAGTGTTTCACACCCATTATCCGCACCGATTCCGCCAGTTTTTCGGGTTCTTTTTCATCGGGAGGAAGCGGCTTGCCGCTCTTCACCGCGCAAAATTTACAACGCCGGGTGCAAATGTCGCCCAGAATCATAAAAGTTGCAGTGCCCCTGTTCCAGCATTCACCAATGTTCGGACAATTTCCGCTGGTGCAAATGGTATGTAAACCGTGCTTGTTTACCAGATTTTTGACTTTCGAGTAGCTTTCGCCTTTTGGCATTTTCATCTTCATCCAACGTGGCAGTCTATGCCTTTCTCTCAGCTCATGTGCCATAACATATAATTTTATGCAAAAGTAATTTTTAAAATTCAAATGTTAAAACCAACTGCAAAAACCATTGTTCGGTTTTCAATGTTATTTTTGTAGTATTGTAAAAATGAATATGAAACGATTTCTGTTTACCATACTGATGCTGTTTTGTTTATATGTTGTTTCAGGTCAGAATACCAAACAACAGGAAATACAAACCAATTCAAGGCTGGCGCTTTCCTATTATAATTCAAATGATTATGAAAAGGCAGCTCCCCTGTTGCTTGAAGTGTACAATTTGTCGCGAAACAGCTACTATTTCAGGTTGTATTTAACTTCCCTCATCGAGCTCGAACGATTTGATGAAGCTGAAGAGCAAGTGAAAAAAGAAATTGAAAAACTTACCCGGCCATCGCCCGAGTTTTTAATTCACTGGGGGTATGTTTTAAAAGCGCGCGGTAATATTGAAGAAGCCGATGAAAAGTACAACGAGGCTATTGAAATGATACCTGGGAACAAAGGGAATTACCTGATTACAGCCAATGCTTTTTTGCAGTGGCGTGAATATGAATGGGCCAAAAATGTTTACCTGCAGGGTCGTGAAACTGTTCCCGGCGAGGAGTTTAACTATGAACTGGCCCGGGCTTACCTGTATTTGCGCGATTATGAAAATATGATGGAGGAGTACCTTAACCTGGTTCGGCAGGATGAAACCCAGATTAACCGCGTGCAAAGCAGCCTGGCTTCGGCAATGCGCCTCGATGTTGACGACTCGCTGCGCGATAAATTCAGGACACAAATTTTAAAACGTATTCAGAATGAACCTGCAGTTACCGGTTACAACCGGCTGATGATTTGGTTTCTCCTCCAGGAACGGCAGTTCTCGGCAGCACTGAGGCAATCTGTTGCCCTCGACCGGAGAACAGGCGAAGAGGATGCCCAAATTTACCGGTTGGGGCTCATGGCCCTAAATAATCAAGAATATGCAAGTGCCGGAAAGGCGTTTGATTATCTTCTCGAGAAGGGAGAGGCAAATCCATTTTATAATCAGTCGTTTGCCCAGAAAATTCATGCATCTTACATGCATTTTACGTTAGAAAATCCGGATGATATTTCAGAAGCAGAAAAACTGGCCGGGGAATTTCAGGAAGGACTGGAACTGCTGGGATATTCACCAGCCACGTTAGATATTATGCAGGAATATGCCCACCTGCTCGCATTTTATCTTGATGATACAGAAAAAGCCATTTCAGTTTTGGAGAGGGGATTGGAAATTCCGCGGTTAAAATCAGAAGAATCCGGAGTATTGAAAACAGAAATGGCCGACATTTATGTTTATGCCGGCGACCCGTGGGAGGCCATGCTGCTCTATTCGCAGGTAATAGATGCCAATAAGGACAATTCGCTGGGCGACGAGGTGAAACTGAAAAAAGCCAGGCTGGGCTACTACATGGGCAATTTCAGCTGGGCCAAGGCGCAACTCGACGTGCTGAAAGCCAGTACTTCGAAACTCACTGCCAACGATGCCATGGACCTTTCCATGCTAATCGGCAATAACCTGAACTTAGACACCACGGCTGTGCCGCTGCAAATGTTTTCACGCGCCGACCTGCTATTTTTCCGCAACAAAGATTCTTTGGCCCTGGCAACACTCGATTCCATTGCCAAAATCTACACCTACCACTCGCTTGTGGATGATATTTTGTTTCGTAAATCAAAAATTGAAATAGCACGGAACAATTACGAAAAAGCGGCAGGGTACCTCGAGCAAATCCGGAACGATTTCAGCTACGAATTGCTGGCCGATGATGCTTTATACATGCTGGCCGAGCTGTACAATTACAATCTCGATCGCAAAGAAGATGCGAAGCAATTGTATAAAGAGATGCTGACCAGCCACCCGGGAAGCGTGTTTATCGAGGAGTCGCGGGAAAAGTACCGCGAACTGCGCGAAATTTACCCCGATGAAGTTCCCTCTCCGGATGATGAATTTTTCCTGCACCAGGACTCTATTCCCAATGAATTCAACTAACAAAGCATATCTTTTTGCCGGTCTGGCCGTGTTTTTCTGGTCAACCGTGGCAACCGCCTTTAAAATTGCCTTGCGCGAGTTGGATGTTATTCAACTCATATTTTATGCTTCGGCAACTACCGTAGCAGTGTTGCTGGCTATTTTGCTCATTCAGAATAAGACCCGATTACTGTTCCGGCAATCAAAAAGACATTGGCTCAACTCCATTTTCCTGGGGGCTTTCAATCCGCTTTTTTACTACCTGGTGCTGTTTAAAGCCTATTCGCTTTTACCTGCTCAACTGGCGCAGCCGCTTAACATGGTTTGGCCCATCGTGCTGGCGCTGCTTTCGGTTCCATTCCTGGGGCAGAAAATCGGAAAGCTGAGCATTGTGGCACTTTTTATCAGTTTTATCGGGGTGGTTTTTATTTCATCGCAGGGCGGCATCAGCGGCTTTGAAAATACCAATTTATACGGTGTCTTTCTGGCACTGAGCAGCTCCATTCTCTGGTCGGTTTACTGGATTTTCAGCGTGCGCGACAAGCGCGACCAGATTGTGAAACTCTTCCTGAATTTTTTTTTCGGATTAATTTACCTCACCATCGCCGTTTGGCTTTTTTCCGATTTCAGGGTGGAAACAGGCGAGAGTTTTTACGCGGCCATTTATGTGGGAATTTTCGAAGTTGGAATTACTTACGTCCTGTGGCTAAAAGCCATGCACCTGAGCACCAACAACGCCAAAATAGGCAACCTTGTTTTTATGGCGCCGTTTGTTTCGCTCATTTTTATTCACTTTATTTTGAAAGAAACCATATTCGTCACTACTTTTATCGGGCTGATTTTTATCGTTTCAGGAATATTGGTACAGCAACTCGATAAAAAAGACCGCAAAAGCTGATGGATAAAAAACCATTAAAAATACTGGGCATCGACCCCGGAACCACGGTTACCGGGTACGGGTTGGTGGAAATACGCAACAACCAGCCGGTAATCCTGCACATGGGAACGCTGGTGCCTGGCAAATATTCCGACCATTATCAGCGGCTGAAACATTTGCACGAAAGGGCGTTGCACCTCGTAGAAGAGTACCGTCCGGATGTAATGGCCATCGAAGCGCCGTTTTACGGAAAAAATGTGCAGAGTATGCTGAAACTGGGACGCGGGCAGGGCGTGATTATGGCGGCGGCCCTGCATCACTCGGTGCCTATTCAGGAATATGCACCGCTGCTGGTAAAACAGTCGATTACCGGCATGGGGCGCGCCTCGAAGCAACAAGTGGCCTACTTCCTTCAAAAAGTGTATCATTTAAACGATCTCGATCAGGGACTTGATGCTACCGATGCCGTGGCTGTAGCCATCTGTCATTTTATTCAGCAGGGCAAACCTCAAAAAAACAAAGAGTACAAAAGCTGGGGCGATTTTGTGAAGAAGAACCCGGGGCGAGTGAAGTAGGCAGTGATCTGTGGCAGTTGGCAGTAGAGACGCAAAATTTTGCGTCTCTGAAAAACCACAAGAATTGCACTATAATTTTCAGTAAAAAGTAAACGGTTAAAGGTAAATAGTGATCCGTGCCTGGTTGCAGTTGGCAGTATCCGTCAAGCGGTTTGATCCGCTGGACGGATAATCAAAATGGGCACAGTAAAATCCATTTCTTTTCTATATTTGCGTAACAATTTAAAACCCGTCAGGCGGTTTGATCCGCCAGACGGACAGCACAACAAATGCGATGTATTTGGCACAATGTGTGCCTATTAACACAAGCCAAACATCTGGCTGGATAGGGACTGTGCTTTCAAAGTCACAGAAAATGTCGGACTTGGGAAAGGTCCGACTCCCCCACTAGGCAGAAACGCTGAACGAAGCGATCTGGCAGGGATTGGAGCGGCACCCTGTTGCACACCGCGACCCGGGTTTTGCAGGCCGGCGGAGGCGATTGAAATGAGCCCACGCACGGCTATACAAAACCGGGAACGGGGAAAACAGGTAAAGCGGAAAGCCCGGCTGCCAGCTGGAAAGAAGTGATCAGTCGCAGTGGACAGTTTACAGTGGCAGTCTTCAGTAAATAACTTCACACGCTGTAGTTTAAGAATGTGCGAAAAAATTACCCCATCGGTTTCGCAAACAGAATTTTATATTATCTTTGCGCCCACATTTTCAAAAAAATAATTGTAGAATTATGCCAGTAAAAATGAGATTAGCGCGGCATGGCCGCAAACGTTATGCTTTCTACCACATTGTGGTAGCCGATAGCAGGGCGCCACGAGATGGCAGGTACATTGAACGGATTGGTATGTATAATCCGAACTCTAATCCTGCTACGATAGATCTCGATTTTGACAAGGCTTACGACTGGCTTGTAAAAGGTGCCCAACCGACTGACACTGTAAGAGCAATTTTATCTTACAAAGGTGTCCTCTACAAAAAACACCTGATGGGTGGAGTGAAAAAAGGAGCTTTCGACGAAAACGAAGCTGAACGCCGACTGGAAAAATGGCTGGCTGAAAAAGAAGCCAAAATCCAGGCTCAGAAAGAGCGTATTGAAGGTGAAACCAATGCAGAGCTTAAAAAACGACTTGAGGCTGAAGCAAAACTCAACGAGGAAAGAGCTGCTGCAATTGCTGCCAAAAATGCGGAATTAGCAGCCGAAGTGGAAGATGAAAAAGAAGCTGAAACTGCCGACGAAAGCACTGAAGAATCTGCTGCAACTGAAACAGCAACTGCAGAAAAAGAGGAAGTAGCTAAAGAACCTAAAAAGGAAGAAAAAGCTGATGAACCTGCAAAAGCTGAAGAGCCGAAAAAGGAAGAAGTTGCTGAACCTGTAAAGGAGGAAGTGGCTGAAGAGCCTAAAAAGGAAGAAAAAACTGAAGAGCCTGCTCCGGCTAAAGAAGAAAGTGCTGATAAAACAGCTGCTAAAAAAGAAGAAAAAGAGGAAGCCAGGAAGGAAGAAGAAAAACCTGAGGCTCCGGCTGCTGAAGCAAAATCTGAAGAAGCAGAAAAGAAAGAAAAGAAAGAAGAAGCTCCGAAAGACAAGGGCGCCAATTCTTAACGAAAAAATTTCTACCACGGATAAAACCATCGGTCGTCAGGCCGGTGGTTTTTTGTTTGTAGTTAACTATCTTTGCCGTTATGGAAACAATACCCAAAGCTGATTGCACCAAAATCGGGTTCATCCGGAAGACACGGGGTGTTCATGGTGAGCTGGTGTTAGAATTCGAAGAACAGTTTGAATTTTCGGTGGAAGGAGCTACCTGTTTTTTTCTGGAAATCGATGGTTTGCTGGTTCCGTTTTTTGTGGCCGAAAACGGGATGCGGATTAATTCTGCAAAAACAGCATTTGTTAATTTTGACGGGGTGGGTTCCGAAAAATATGCGCATCGGCTTGTGGGCACGGATGTGTATCTTTTTACTTCTGAATTAGTTGATGAGCCCGGAGATTCCGGCTTCTCTGAATTATTGGGATTTACACTTTTTGATAAAAATACCGGAGAAATCGGTGTCATTTCTCACGTGGAAGATTTCTCGGGAAACACGGTGCTGACAGTTGGCAGCGGACATGAGGAAATTCTCGTTCCCTTCAATCAGGACTTCATGGTTTCCATCGACCCGGAGAACAAAATGCTTACCCTCGATTTACCTGAGGGTTTGATTGAAGACTCAATTTAGTCCCCTTTACTCCAGCCTCTTCCGGCGATTTAGAATTTTATTCCCTCAAAACTGAAACTTTCGAAGGTTTCGTGCGTCCTTACAAAGTCAACTTTTTAATAAACACAAAAACGTAAAAATATGAAACCTAAATTTGCCTCATTTTTTCTGATTCTTTTTTGTTCCACCCTTGTGCTGCCTGCATTGGCAGAAAAAGAAGTCCGGGATGTATCTGAATTTTCTAAAATTTCGCTGAATGTTTCCGGAAAACTTTATCTGGAACAAGGCGACCCCCAGCGGGTGGAAATTGTGGCCAAATCGTCAACACTCGAAGACATTGTAACCGAAGTCAAAAACGGAGAACTGGTTATCCGCTTTAAAAATCGGAACTTTTTTTGGCGTTCGTTTAATCCAGGAAGCATCGAAATTTTTGTGCGGGTTCCGGACATTGAAGGATTGGCGGTTTCCGGTTCCGGCGATATTATTGCAGACAAGCGCATTTCTTCGCGCAGAATGGCCATGGCAGTGAGTGGAAGCGGAAACATCAAACTCGATGATTTGCGCACCGAACGTGCAAAAGCTTCCATTTCCGGTTCCGGCAGTGTGGTAATTGGTAACGGGGGAAAAGCCAAAGATTTTGAAGCCAGCATTTCCGGTTCGGGCAGTGTAAAGGCCGGGGATTTTGAGGCAGAAAACGTGGAAGTGCACATTTCGGGCTCGGGGAATTGCAGCATTCATGCCGCTGAATCGCTAAAAGCACGTGTAGCCGGCTCTGGCAGTGTCTATTATAGTGGAAATCCACAGGTCGATTCTTCGGTATCCGGTTCGGGACGGGTAAGGAATCGATAAAATATTAAACAATTTTAATAGTATGAAATTAAACCGGGTAACTGGTTACGATGATTTCGTTAATGGCCTTTCTTTTTAAGCCATTGGAATTGATGGATCTTCGTGCAGGAACGCGCGATATATGAAATCCGGAATAGAGTTCGTCAAAAAAATGGTCCTCCGGGTTATGGTTTTTGGGGTCGGAATTGCTCAGCATTTGTTTTACTCCTTTCTGATTTAATTCAGCGAAAAGCGCAGCCAAAGCTATTTGTTCGGGGTCGCCAAACGCATTTTTGCTGTATGCTGTAAACCTCGAAGTTTGGTTCAGCGGCCGGTAGGGCGGATCGTAATAAATGAAGGTGTTTTCGGTTATCCTGCCTTTAATTTCCCTGAAATCGGCCTTTTGAATTTCTGCAATAGAAAGCAGTTTTGAAATTTTCAGCAAATTTTCGGCATCCAGAATTTTCGGATTTTTATACCTGCCCTGCGGAACATTAAATTCACCCCTGGAGTTGAACCGGAACAATCCGTTGAAACAGGTGCGGTTCAGAAAAATAATTTGTGCGGCCCGTTCGGCCCATTTCATTGAAAATCTGTTGAAGTTTACCGATTTCTTTTGCTGGTTGAATTGCTCACGCACTTTGTAGTAATATGCTGTGCGTTTTTCCTCGTTCAGCTTCAGGTACCGGTCCTGGAGCCGGTCCAGTTGGTCAATTAAGGTTTGTACCTCTTTTTGAATGACAAGGTAAGTCAGAATCAAATCCTCGTTATTGTCGCACAAAAGGGCCGATTTTACAGGATACTTTTGCACGATATCGAAAAAAACGGCACCGCCGCCAACAAAAGGTTCGCAATAGTTTTCAATTTTCCCCCCGGAAAGTTCTTTGGGATAAAAATTTTGAAAAGCCTCAAGCAACTGGCCTTTTCCGCCCGCCCATTTCAAAAATGGTTTACATGGAGATTTTGCAGTTTTTATTGTATTTATGGATTTATGTCCGTTCATTTTTTACAATTTGGCGGTAAAAATAC
>Ga0194138_10000952_pt1 | contig 13881 bp, 9 predicted proteins | sample TARM_MetaG_T2_14_FD_134022 | JGI IMG/M metagenome (GOLD analysis project Ga0194138, IMG submission 134022) | Freshwater microbial communities from Pennsylvania, USA, analyzing microbe dynamics in response to fracking - TARM_MetaG_T2_14 (version 2) | ecosystem: Environmental > Aquatic >...
AAGCCGGTGATGGAAGGTAAAGGCGTGCTGTTCAAGTGCTTTGCGGGCATTAACTCCGTTGATATCGAAGTAGACGCTGAAAGCCCGCAGGCGTTTATCGACACCGTTGCCCGCATTGCCGACACCTGGGGTGGTATTAACCTGGAAGATATCAAAGCGCCTGAGTGCTTTGAGATCGAAAAGGCGTTAGTTGAACGCTGCAACATCCCAGTATTCCACGATGACCAGCACGGCACGGCAATTGTGACCGCTGCGGGCATGCTCAACGCGCTGGATATCGCGGGCAAGCGGATTGAAGACGTGAAAATCGTCTGCATGGGCGCAGGGGCGGCTGCTATTGCTTGTATGCGCCTGCTGATCTCCTGCGGTGCTAAGAAAGAGAACTTGGTGATGCTGGATCGTCGTGGCGTCATTCACACTGACCGTGACGGCATCAACGAGTACAAAGCGGAGTTCGCCCGTGATACCGACATGCGCACGCTGGATGATGCCATCGACGGCGCGGGTGTGTTTATCGGCCTTTCTGGTCCGGGCCTGCTCTCTGCGGATCAGGTGAAGAAAATGGCCGCTGACCCAGTGATTTTCGCCTGCACCAATCCCGACCCGGAAATTCACCCGGACGTAGCCCGCGAAGCGCGCCCAGATGTGATCATGGCCACTGGCCGTTCGGACTTCCCGAACCAGGTGAACAACGTGCTGGGCTTCCCGTTCATCTTCCGCGGCGCGCTGGATGTACGCGCCACGCGCATTAACGAAGCCATGAAGCTGGCGGCGGTGCATGCACTGAAAGACCTGGCCCGCGAGCCGGTGCCGCAGGAAGTGCTGAACGCCTACGAGCGTACCGAGATGAGCTTCGGGCGTGATTACATCATCCCCACGCCGGTGGATATCCGCCTGCTGGAGCGCGTCTCCTCAGCAGTGGCCCAAGCAGCGGTCGACTCCGGTGTGGCCCGCAAGCCGTACCCGGCTCACTACCCGCTGAAAACTATTAATGACGTGTATGGTGGGTAAGTTCTGACCACTGTATACGCTTGTTTACAACGCCCGCACACTGCGGGCGTTGCTGTTTTTAGAGGTGTTTAGAGCAGAGGTTCAAGACTGCGGATAGCGCACCAACCCCTCCTGCGCCGTCGAGGCGACTAAACGCCCATCGCGGCGATAAATATGGCCCCTCGCCAAGCCCCGTGCGCCACCACTCCAGGGGGAGTCGATGGCGTAGAGCAGCCACTCATCTAGCCGCGTATCTTCGTGCAACCAAATCGCATGGTCGAGACTGGCGATGCGCAGTTTCGGGTCGGTGTACTTGATGCCATGAGGAATCAGTCCGGTGGTCAGTAGGTTGAAATCTGACGCATAAGAGAGCAGATGACGATGCAGCGCCGGGTCATCCGGTAGCGGCCCGCCGGCAAAGCGGAACCACAGGCACTGGCCGGCCGGTGATGCGCTGTCCGGGTTATCCTTCAAGTGTAAAAACTCGATAGGGTGGCCGGGGAAGCGCGCGTGTTTGGCATCGCCGCTCTCGATGAGTGCTTCCGGTGTGGGCACTTGTGGCATGGCTCGCTGATGATTGATGCTCTCTTCAGCGCTCTGAAAAGAGGCGCTGCAGAAAAAGATCGGTCGCCCTTTTTGAATAGCCGTCACCCGCCGGGTGGTAAAGCTGCCGCCGTCGCGAATGGTATCGACCTGATACACCACCGGGCGGTGCGGGTCGCCTGGGCGCAAAAAATAGCCGTGCTGTGAGTGCGGGCGGCGCTCATCCGGCACCGTGCGCGCCGCGGCGGCCAGTGCCTGGCCCAACACTTGGCCGCCATACAGTTGGGGAAAGCCTAAATCTTGGCTTTGGCCGCGAAATAGCGTCTCTTCAAGGGTTTCAAGCTCTAACAAGCTAACCAGTGACTTCAGCGCATCGTTCATTCTCTGTATCCTTGGTGCTGTCTGTTTTCCCGCCGATGATTGCAAGTATACCCAGTGCGGCCATCACGCTATTAAAACGATCGTTTTGCTACCTTAGCGGAGTTTGCCTTGATACGCAGCGATGAATTTTACATGCACCGCGCCATGGACCAAGCGCACTTGGCGTTTGCCGCCGGAGAAGTGCCGGTGGGCGCGGTGGTAGTGGATACCCAGGGGGAGATTATTGGTGCTGGCCACAATGCACCGCTGGCAAGCTGCGACCCCAGCGGCCACGCCGAGGTGCGTGCGCTACGCGAGGCGGGGCAGCGGCTGGGCAACTACCGTTTAGAGGGCTGTACGCTGTTCGTTACGCTAGAGCCCTGCATGATGTGCGCAGGCACCATGGTGCATGCGCGCATTGCCCGTTTGGTATACGGCGCGCCCGAGCCACGCACGGGCATGGTGGAGTCAAAGGCCAACCTGCTTGCCCAGCCCTGGTTTAATCATCAGATAGAGATTACGGGCGGCGTGCTAGCAGTACCGGCCAAAAGGCTGCTCAAGCAGTTTTTCGCTGAAAAACGTTAGCGCGCGATTACTGCTCAACCGGCGGAATAATATCGAACAGCAATAATGGTTCTTCACTGGCTGGCGTTTGCTCTAGCTGGAAAAACTGCTGTCGGCTGCGTTCCACATACTTAATCATCTCGTAGTAGCGGCGGATGTTGCGCACATAGATGACCGGCTCGCCGCCACGGGCATAGCCGTGGCGGGTTTGGCTATGCCACTCTCGCTCCTGTAAGAGCGGGAGCGCCGCACGAACGTCCTGCCAGCGATCCGGGTCGCCGCCGCGCAGCTCGGCAATTTTACGCGCATCGTAAAGGTGGCCAAGGCCTACGTTGTAGGCTGCCATGGCCATATAGAGCCGGTCATCCCCGGTAATGCTGTCTGGAAGCCGGTCTTTAATACTGCGCAGGTAGCGCGCGCCGCCATCAATACTCTGTGCGGCATCGGTGCGGTCGGCTACGCCCATTTCGCTGGCGGTGGGGTTGGTCAGCATCATCAGGCCGCGAACCCCGGTGGGGGATACTGCGTTGGGGTCCCAGTGCGACTCCTGGTACCCAACGGCAGCCAACAGCTTCCAGTCAAAGTTGGTGTCGCGGGCGGCCTGTTTAAATAGCTCAGTGTAGTTGGGCAGACGTTCGTCAAGGTGGGCGAGAAACGTTCGAGTGCCCACGTACTCAAGATAGTCATCGTGGCCAAAATAGCGACTTACCAACTGCTCCAGGGTGCCGTTCTCTTGCAGCTCTTGAAGAAACTGATTGGCGGCCTCTAATAACCCAAGCCCGCGGCCGCTGGGAACCGCCCAGGCCAGAGAGAGCGGCTCGCCTAAAAAGAAGCCGCGCTCGACGTTAGGGAAAAACAGCCGGTTCAAACGAAACTGATGATCAAAAATAATCGCCGCATCCAGGGTGCCGCTCTCTACCCGCGCCATCAGTTCAGCCACTTCAAGCTCGTGAGACTCTTTCCAAGTAAGGCTGGGGTAGTCACGTTGTAGAGCAAGCAGTGCTTGGCTGGTGCCCGCTTCGCTTAGCGTGCCCAGCTCCAGGCCCACGAGATCTGCCGGTTCATCGATGCCGTTGAGCCCTCGGCGATACACCACCAGCGGCTGCATCTGAATGATGGAGCGGGTGTAGTGAATGCCCGGAGAATCCGCCAGCAGGGGGAGGGCGGCGGCGCCTAGGTCGCCCTGTTCGCGCACGGCGGGTAGTACGCTCTCCGGGTGGTGGCTCGCGTTCAGGTTGAGGCTAACTCCCAGGTAATCCGCAAAGCGGCGCATCAGCTCATACTCAAAGCCGGTCGGCCCCTGGCGGCCTTCGTAATAGGTAGTGGGTGTGTTGCGAGTATGAATAGTGATGAACTCTTTTGCGTTAATTTGCGCTAAATGTTCACCGCTTGGTACCAACGAGCTGCGCGGCACCAAAATAAGCAAAAGTGTCGCGATCATCGCGAAATACGCCCGGTAATAGGCGATAAAATGTTGGTAAATCAATGTCGGCATAATGTCTTGTCAACATGGAACAGTCTGCCACGATACCCAGCCTGATAGACGCTGTCACCTTGTTGATTTCGTGTGGCCGTCGCTTTCCAGTATCATAGTGGGATTGCCGCTTTGCGGCCCGGCGATTTCCTGCTCGAACTCTCCCTGCTTTAGAGGCTCCCAGATATGCTCGAACTGCGAGGCGCACCCGCCCTTTCTGCCTTCCGCCATGAACGGCTGTTAACGGTGTTGCGTGACCGTGTTCCGGAGGTGGAGGCGCTGTCTGCCCATTACGTCCACTTCATTGACCACCACGAAGAGCTCGATCATGCCGCCCAGGAGCGGTTGGCGAAACTGCTGGAGTACGGCAGCCGAGACAGCCAAGAGATTCCCGACAACGCCCAGCGCTTTTTGGTCGTCCCGCGTTTAGGCACCCAGTCACCGTGGTCCTCTAAAGCAACCGACATTGCCCACAACTGCGGGCTTAGCCAGATCAGCCGCATTGAACGCGGCATTGATTACCGAGTAGAGCTGCGCGGCGCCCCCAGCACTGAGCAGTTGGAAGCGATTAGCGCGCTGCTGCATGACCGCATGACCGAAAACGTACTGGCCGACGTAGCCGAGGCGGGCAAACTGTTCGCCCACCACTCGCCTGCGCCCCTTGGCAGCGTGGATATTTTGGAAGGCGGTCGCGACGCTCTTGCCACGGCTAACCGCGAACTTGGCCTTGCGCTGGCAGACGATGAGATCGACTACCTTGTAGCGGCTTTTATCGAGCTAGGCCGCAACCCCAGCGATGTGGAGCTGATGATGTTCGCCCAGGCGAACTCTGAGCACTGTCGCCACAAAATCTTCAATGCAGATTGGGTCATCGACGGCGAAGCCCAGAGCCACTCGCTGTTTAAGATGATCAAGAACACCTTCGCCACGTCACCGGATAACGTGCTCTCTGCGTACAGCGATAACGCGGCGGTGATCAAAGGCAGCCACGGCGGACGCTTCTTCCCCACGCCGCTCACCGGTGCCGAGGGTGAGCGTGCCAGCTACGATGCCCACCAAGAGCCGATCCACATTCTGATGAAGGTGGAGACACACAACCACCCCACGGCGATTGCACCGTTCCCCGGTGCGGCCACCGGCTCTGGCGGTGAGATTCGGGACGAAGGCGCTACCGGCATCGGCGGCAAGCCAAAAGCAGGTTTGTCCGGCTTTACCGTCTCTAACCTGCGCATTCCTGAATTTGTTCAGCCCTGGGAAGCCTTCGACTACGGCAAGCCCGAGCGCATGCAGTCCGCGCTCAATATCATGCTGGACGGCCCGATTGGCGGTGCCGCGTTCAATAACGAGTTTGGCCGCCCCAACCTGACCGGCTACTTCCGCACCTACGAGCAGGATGCGCTCAGCGAAGGCGGCATTGCGCGTCGCGGCTACCACAAGCCGATCATGATTGCCGGCGGTTACGGCAACATTCGCGCTCAGCACGTGCAAAAAGGCGAGATCCCCGTTGGCGGTAAGCTGATCGTGATGGGCGGCCCGGCGATGCTGATCGGCCTGGGCGGCGGTGCGGCGTCCAGTATGGCGTCCGGTGAGTCCAGTGAGGATTTGGATTTCGCCTCCGTTCAGCGGGAAAACCCGGAAATCGAGCGTCGTGCCCAAGAAGTCATCGACCGCTGCTGGGCGTTGGGCGACAACAACCCGATTCGCTTTATCCACGATGTCGGTGCGGGCGGGCTGTCTAACGCCTTGCCGGAGCTGGTTAAAGACGGCAACCGTGGCGGTCTGTTTGACCTGCGCGCGGTGCCCAACGCCGAGCCGGGCATGAGCCCGCTGGAAATCTGGTGTAACGAAGCCCAGGAGCGCTACGTACTGGCAGTGGCACCTGAAGACTTGGATACCTTCGACGCGCTGTGTAAGCGCGAGCGCTGCCCCTACGCGGTAGTGGGCGAAGCCCAGGCGGAGCACCACCTGGAAGTGCGCGACGGCCACTTCGAGACCAAGCCGGTCGATCTGCCCATGAGCGTGCTGTTTGGCAAGCCGCCGAAGATGACCCGTTCGTTTGAGCGCCAAACCCCTGAACTCTCTGGCGTCATGCTGGATAACCTGGACCTGCGCGAAGCAATGGACCGGGTGCTGCGCCTGCCACGGTGGCCTCGAAAAGCTTCCTGATCACCATCGGCGACCGTTCCATCACCGGGCAAGTTGCCCGTGATCAGATGGTAGGCCCCTGGCAGGTGCCGGTGGCCGACGTCGCGGTCACCACCGCAAGCTTCGACACCCACGCCGGTGAAGTCATGGCCATGGGTGAGCGCCCGCCGGTGGCGCTGATTAATCCTGCCGCCAGTGCACGCTTAGCGGTGGCAGAAGCCATTACCAACCTCGCGGCTGCGCCAATTGCCAAGCTGTCGGATATCAAACTCTCCGCCAACTGGATGAGCGCTGCTGATCACCCCGGTGAAAACCAGGCGCTGTATGACGCCGTTCATGCCGTGGGCATGGAGCTGTGCCCGGCGCTGGGTATTGCCGTGCCGGTGGGCAAGGACTCGATGTCCATGCGCACCGCGTGGCAAGAGGGCGATGACGCTGAAGAGAAGAGCATTACCTCGCCGCTGTCGCTGGTGGTGACCGGCTTTGCACCGGTGACCGACGCGCTGGCGACGCTGACGCCGCAGATCAACCTGGAGCAGGATGAGTCTGACCTGATTTTGATCGACCTAGGTAATGGCCAGAATCGCCTTGGCGGCTCGGCGCTGGCGCAGGTCTATGGCCAAGTGGGCGATGAGTGCCCCGATGTGGACGACCCGGAAGATCTGAAAGCGTTTTTCGAAGTGATCCAAGGTCTGAACCGCGACGGTAAGCTGCTGGCCTACCACGACCGCAGCGATGGCGGCCTGCTGGTCACCCTGCTGGAAATGGCGTTTGCCGCGCACGCCGGTCTCGAAATCAAGCTCGACTGGCTGATCGATGAGCCGGTAGAAGCCTTCAACGCGCTGTTCTCTGAAGAGCTGGGGGCGGTGATCCAGGTAAGCCGTGAGCACACTGAAGAGGTGCTGACGCAGTTCGCCATGGCCGGTATCGAAACCTGCGGCGTGATTGCTCGCCCGCGTTACGACGACCAAGTGCGTGTAACGCTGTTCGAAGAGCCGCTGCTGGAAACCACTCGTCAGCTAACCCAGCGTACCTGGTCCGAGACCAGCTACCGCATGCAGGCGCTACGGGATAACCCGGAATGTGCGAAGAACGAGTTTGACAACCTGCTCGACGTGCGTGACCCGGGCCTCAGCGCCGCGCCGACTTTCGATATCAACGACGATATCAGCGCGCCCTTTATCAACACCACCAAGCCAGCGGTGGCCGTGCTGCGTGAACAGGGCGTTAACGGCCAGGTAGAGATGGCCTGGGCCTTCCACAAAGCGGGCTTTGACGCGGTGGATGTGCACATGAGCGACATCCTCGAAGGCCGTGTCTCCCTGGAGGAGTTCAAAGGCTTAGTGGCCTGTGGCGGTTTCTCCTACGGCGACGTGCTGGGCGCAGGCGGCGGCTGGGCCAAGTCAGTGCTATTCAACGAGCGCGCCCGCGAGCAGTTTGAAGCCTTCTTCACCCGCGATGACAGCTTCTCGCTGGGCGTGTGTAACGGCTGTCAGATGCTCTCGCAGCTCAAAACGCTGATCCCCGGTGCGGAAAACTGGCCGGCTTTCGTGCGCAATGAGTCCGAGCAGTTCGAAGCCCGGGTGGCCATGGTGCGGGTAGAGAAGAGCCCCTCGATTCTGCTGGCGGGCATGGAAGGCTCCAAGCTGCCTATCGCCGTTGCTCACGGGGAGGGCCGCGCCGAGTTCCGCGACACGGCGCACCTGCGTAGCATGCAGTCGAGCAGCCAAATTGCCCTGCGCTACATCGACAACTACGGTCAGGTCACTACGCGCTACCCGGCCAACCCCAATGGCTCGCCGTCGGGCATTACCGGCCTGACCACGCCGGATGGCCGCGTGACGATCATGATGCCGCACCCCGAGCGGGTGACCCGCGCGGTCACTAACTCCTGGCGTCCGGCGGAGTGGACCCAAGATGGTGCGTGGCTGCGCCTGTTCCGCAATGCGCGGGTATGGCTGGGCTAACATCATGTGACCAACCCGAAAGGTGATGGATGACACATCCTGAAAAGGCGGCCTCCGGGCCGCCTTTCTTGGCTAACGCGGCAGCGCCTTCGCTGCGCCCCTACCAAACCGAGGCGGTAAAGCGGGTAGTCAGCCACTTTCGCGCCACCAGCGCCCCCGCCGTGGTGGTGCTGCCGACGGGCAGCGGCAAGTCGCTGGTGATCGCTGAACTGGCGAGACTCGCCCGTGGGCGGGTGCTGGTGTTGGCCCACGTGCGCGAGCTGGTGGAGCAGAACCACGCCAAGTACCAAGCGTACGGCTTGGAGGCGGATATCTTCAGCGCTGGGTTAAAGCGCAAAGAGGCCAGTCGCCAAGTGGTGTTTGGCTCGGTGCAGTCGGTGGTGCGTAACCTGGAGCAGTTCAACGACGCCAGCTTTACTCTGCTGGTAATCGACGAGTGCCATCGGGTATCGCTGGAGGAGGACTCCAGCTATCGGCAGGTGATTGAGCACCTGCGGAGCCAGAACCCGCAGCTAAAAATCCTCGGCCTAACCGCTACGCCGTTTCGTTTGGGGCAGGGCTTTATCTACCACCGCCACCACCACGGTATGGTGCGCGGTTCAGAAGAGAGCTTTTTTGCCGACTGCGTGTTTGAGCAGCCGCTGCGCCTGATGGTCAAGCAGGGTTTTTTGGCCGCACCCAAGCGGCTGGATATGGCCATTGAAGGGTACGACTTCTCGGCGCTTGCGCCCTCGTCCAGCGGTCTGTTTCGGGAGGAGGAACTCAACCGCGTGGTGGCGGGCAGCCGAGCGACACCGGGCATCATTGCCCAGGTAGTGGAGTACGCTGCCGACCGCCAGGGGGTGATGATTTTCGCCGCGACGGTGGCCCACGCCGAAGAGATCATGGGCTATCTGCCCGCCGAGCAGTCCGCGCTGATTACCGGTGCGACGGCCTCGGCCGAGCGCACCGCGCTGATCGATGCGTTTAAAGCGCGTCAACTGAAGTATTTGGTCAACGTGGCGGTGCTGACCACCGGCTTCGATGCCCCCCACGTCGATCTGATTGCGATTTTGCGGCCCACCGAGTCGGTCAGCCTGTATCAGCAGATCGTGGGTCGCGGGCTGCGCCTCTCGCCGGGTAAAGAGGAGTGCTTGATTCTCGACTATGCGGGCAACCCGTGGGATCTCTACGCCCCGGAAGTAGGCGAGCCCAAGCCAGATAGCGATAGCGAACCGGTGCAGGTAGCCTGCCCGGACTGCGGTCACGCGAACCTGTTCTGGGGCAAGCGCGACGGCGAGCTGGTGATTGAACACTTTGGCCGCCGCTGCCAGGGGCTGATTGAGGATGACGCAGGGCGCCGCCACCAGTGCGAGTTTCGCTTTCGCTTCAAAGTATGCGACGAGTGCGGCGCTGAGAACGATATTGCCGCCCGCCGCTGTCATGGCTGCGAGAAGCTGCTGGTGGACGCCGACGACAAGCTTAAGGATGCGCTGAAGCTAAAAGATGCCAAAGTGCTGCGCGTCAGCGGCATGCAGTTAGAGGCGACCACCAATGGTCGTGGCCTGCCGCGCCTAAAAGCCACCTACCACGATGAAGATGGCGAAAGCCTGAGCGAATGGTTTGCCTTAGAAACCCCGGCCCAGCGCCGCGCGTTTTATGCCGTATTTTTGCGTGCCCACCTACGCGCGCCAGGTGGTAAATGGCAACCGACGACGCCTGATGAGATCGTCAACGAGCAGCGCCGATTGCGCCACCCGGATTTTGTGGTGGGGCGAAAGGTAGGCCGACACTTTCAAATCCGCGATAAGCTGTTTGATTATCAAGGGCGCTATCGTAAAGCCGCCGATGCTGGCTAGATGCCGCGCTGAAAGCACGCTGTTACACTGCTGTTTTCCCACTCATCAACGAAGGATTCGACCCGCGTGAGCGAGACGCCAAGCGCAGCGCCAGACCAAGACGTGGCGGAATCTACTGCCGAGCCGGTGGTGGAGGCGCTTGGGCGTCTGTTTGATGAGCCCATCATGCAACTGCCGGAAGACCTCTATATTCCCCCCGAAGCGCTGCGGGTCTTTCTGGAAGCCTTCGAAGGGCCGCTGGATCTGCTGCTGTATTTAATTCGTCGCCAGAATCTGGATATTCTGACCATCAACGTGGCCACCATCACCCACCAGTACATTGAGTACGTGGAACTGATGAAAGCCATGGAGATTGAGCTGGCGGGTGAGTACCTGCTAATGGCTGCCATGCTGGCGGAGATTAAATCCCGGACGCTGCTGCCGCGCCCGCCGAAAGCGGAGGGCGAGGAGGAGGAGGACCCCCGTGCCGAGCTGATTCGCCGCCTGCAGGAGTACGAGCGCCTAAAAGAGGCCGCCGAGGCGCTGGATACGCTGCCCCGCGTCGGCCGGGACTGGTTCAGCGTACAGGCGGGCTTACCGCCGTTGGAAACGCGGGTGATCCATCCCGATGTAGAGCTTAATGAGCTGCTGGGAGCGCTGTCCGATATTCTCAAGCGCGCCGAGCTGGCCCAGGCCCACCAGATCAGCCGGGAAGTGCTTTCCACCCGCGAGCGGATGCTGAAAATCATGGAGCAGCTCAGCCATGATAGCGCGAGCGGTCGCTACACCCCTTTTGAAGCGCTGTTTACCCTGGAAGAGGGGCGTGCCGGTGTGGTCGTGACCTTTATGGCTATTTTAGAACTGGCCAAAGAAGCCATGATTGAGATTGTCCAAAACGCACCGCTGTCGCCCATACACGTGCGTGCCCGCCAAGCGGCGCTGGCCGATGAGGAAGAGGGCGCTTTCGAGCGTTTGGAAGAGGAGCAAGGCGATGCCGCCTCGGCATTTGAAGAGTCTGCGTTTGAACCTGACGAGGAGTCGCGGTGAGAGACACCACGTTAGACGATATTATTGAAGCGGCGCTGCTAGCGGCGGGTGAACCGTTGCCGGTTGAGCGCCTGGAAACGCTATTTTTGGCCGATGAGTGCCCTTCCCGCAAAGCGCTGAGGGAGGCGCTGTCACGGCTGGCGCTGCGCCACGAACATGGCGCGCTCGAGCTGGTCGAGACCGCCTCTGGCTTTCAGCTACGCATTCGCCCACGCTTGGCCCACTGGGTCTCGCGGCTGTGGGACGAACGGCCTCAGCGCTACTCTCGAGCACTCTTGGAAACGCTGGCGCTAATTGCCTACCGTCAACCGGTGACTCGGGGTGATATTGAAGATGTGCGCGGTGTGGGCGTCAGCAGTTCGATCATTCGTACGCTGATGGAGCGCGGCTGGATACGCGTGGTGGGCCACCGGGACGTGCCGGGCCGCCCGGCGGTGTATGCCACCACGCGCAGCTTTCTCGATGACTTCGGGCTGAAAACCCTGGATGCGCTGCCGCCCATGCATACCCTGGTCAACGGTGACGATCGCGAAGAGCTTTCTCTGGAGGAGGCATCATCCGAACAAAACCCGCCGCCAGCACTGGACGAAACGGTGCAAAGCGTGCAGGATGCGCCACCCCAGAAAGATGAGAATACGTCGGCAGAGAGTGCCGACCACCACGCCGAGACGGCGTTAACCCAGCCGCTCAGCTTTGCCGATTTAGAGGCACGGCTGGCGGCACGTGCGCAGCGTCAACATGAGGACGCTGGCACGCAGACCAACGATGTGAGGTCAGACGACCATGAGTGAAAGTAACAACACCACGCCCCCCTCCAGCGAAAAGCTGCAGAAAGTCCTCGCCCGTGCGGGCCTTGGCTCCCGTCGTGAAATGGAAACCGCCATTTCCGACGGTCGGGTGAAGGTGAATAGCCAAGTGGCCAAGCTGGGCGACCGAGTGGAAGCGCGGGATAAGGTCAGCTTTGATGACCGCCCTGTGACGCTGCGCCCAGAAGAAGAAGTGCCGCGTCGGGTCATTATGTACAACAAGCCGGAAGGCGAGCTGTGCACCCGCAAAGACCCGGAAGGCCGTCGCACGGTCTTCGAGCGCCTACCGCGCCTGAAAGGCGAGCGCTGGATTGCGATTGGCCGCTTGGACATCAACACCAGCGGTTTGCTGCTGTTCACCACCGACGGTGAACTGGCCAACCGCTTGATGCACCCCTCTACCCAGGTAGAGCGTGAGTACGCGGTGCGGGTCATGGGCGACGTCAAGCGTGAGCATATCGTCGCTATGGTCGACGGCGTCATGCTGGAAGATGGCCCGGCGCGTTTCACCGACGTGCAGGAGTTTGGTGGCGAAGGCATCAACACCTGGTTCCACGTGGTGATTCTGGAAGGCCGCAACCGTGAAGTGCGCCGCCTGTGGGAATCCCAGGGGCTTACCGTTAGCCGCCTGAAACGTGTTCGCTACGGCAACATCTTTCTCGACAAGCGGGCGAAAGCCGGTGAGTGGGTCGAACTCTCTCAGGATGAGGTGGATGACTTAGCGACGCTGGCCAACCTGGAGACCCGCAAAGTGCCTGAGCTGACGCCAGACGAGAAGAACCGCTGGAGCCGCGACAAGCATAAGCGTCGTCCGGTGCAGGCGATGCGCAAGCCGAAACCGAAGCGCAGTTAAGCTAGGCGCGGTTCAAGCAGTGCGCTCTGCACGGGGTAAGGCTTTTTTGGCACCGTGCAGAGCAGTAGATGTAGACGAAAGATAAAAAAGGGCTTGCTATTCACAAGCCGTATCCGTACTATATGCATCCGTTCGGACGGGTCGTTAGCTCAGTTGGTAGAGCAGTTGACTTTTAATCAATTGGTCGTAGGTTCGAATCCTACACGACCCACCATCCGGAATAAGCAAACGCATCAGGTAGTAGTTTCACCAATGTTTTGTTTTCAATATGTATTTTGATGTGAGTTAGTGTAGTATTTGCTAGTCGTTTTTGATTAGCGCAGCAAAATTTGGGTCGTTAGCTCAGTTGGTAGAGCAGTTGACTTTTAATCAATTGGTCGTAGGTTCGAATCCTACACGACCCACCAAATTTAACGCCCTTGGTAGCTTGCTGCCAGGGGCGTTTTGCTATGTGCATCGTGGTGCATGGCGAAGTGACGTTGTGCTTGCAGCAACGAAGGGTTGTCCACCACAATGTCATAACAACGAATGTCATAACAACGACGTTATTGTCCTGACTCTCAGCAGTCAGGTTGGCAGCGTGCCACCGCGAGAGACGCAGCGGTCGTTGCCCCGAGTGCGGCGCATGCGGAGCGCATACGCCGTGACTGGTGTTTAACAGGGGGATTCCCTGTTCGTCACAGTGGTAGACACAATGACTATGATGACCTCTCAAGCTGAGCTAGACGCTCCGCTACCAAGCCCATACTGTCCTACCCGTATCCCTGCGGAAGACGAAGCGCGAGTGGCTGAGATCAAGCAGTTACTCAAGGCGAACAACGCCGTTTTGGTAGCGCATTACTATACCGACGATGCCATTCAGCAGCTTGCTGAAGAGACTGGCGGCTGTGTGGCGGACTCCCTGGAAATGGCCCGCTTCGGTGCCCGTCACGATGCCACCACGCTGGTGGTTGCAGGCGTGCGCTTTATGGGCGAAACGGCCAAGATCCTTTCCCCAGAAAAGCGTGTGTTGATGCCTACGCTCGAAGCCACCTGTTCGCTCGATATCGGTTGCCCGATTGATGAGTTCAGCGCCTTCTGCGACGCCCATCCGGATCGTACCGTGGTGGTGTATGCCAACACCTCGGCGGCGGTGAAGGCGCGTGCCGATTGGGTCGTTACCTCTTCGATTGCCGTTGAGGTCATTGAGCATCTGCAGGCGAAGGGTGAAAAGATTTTGTGGGCACCGGATAAGCATCTGGGTGGCTATATTCAGAAAAAAACCGGTGCCGACATGCTGATGTGGGACGGTGCCTGCATCGTGCACGAGGAGTTC
>Ga0194138_10000953_pt1 | contig 13879 bp, 13 predicted proteins | sample TARM_MetaG_T2_14_FD_134022 | JGI IMG/M metagenome (GOLD analysis project Ga0194138, IMG submission 134022) | Freshwater microbial communities from Pennsylvania, USA, analyzing microbe dynamics in response to fracking - TARM_MetaG_T2_14 (version 2) | ecosystem: Environmental > Aquatic >...
GCCTCTTCCGCAGAATCAGTGGGTAGGTTGCCCAGTTAAATAGCGATTTTGTTGAAAACAAAACGATAAAAGTCCAGCACCGCGGCGGTTTGCGGAGATCAAGCAGAAAGCCATATAAGTGCCCGGAGGGCCGTAGCATCGGCTTGCCCGATGCGGAGTTATGCTGGCTTTGTGCTTGAGCGGAGCGGGCCGCCGCGGTTTCCGGGCGGCGATGCCGAAGAAGCTTTAATGACCAGCGACTCCGCAGTAGTGCTTGGGTGTGAACAAAAACAACCAACACGGAGGTCGCTAATCAAACTCAAGACTTTACTCAACCAAGTCCACAAGATCAAGGGTTTCGTTTACTCGAAAATCCGCATGGTCGGACGCTCCGGCAATGAGCGCATCATTGCCGAGGTGCGACCTCGGCACGGCAGCAAACCCGTATGCTCGGGCTGTGGCCGACCTGGCCCCGGCTACGACCGAATGGCCGAACCCAGGCAGTTTTCGTTCGTGCCGATTCTGAACATCCCGGTTTCCTTGTCCTACAGGATGCGTCGGGTGGATTGCCCGGAGTGCGGGGTAAAGGTCGAGCGGGTGCCGTGGGCGGACGGCAAACACAGCCAGTGCAATGTGTTCCGGCACTTCCTGGCCTCGTGGGCGAAGCGCCTGAGCTGGAAAGAGACCGCCGAATGCTTCGGCGTGAAGTGGGACGCCGTGCGCCGTAGCGTGCAATGGGTCGTCGCCTACGGCCTCAAACACCGCAGCCTGGACGGGATCGAAGCACTCGGCGTGGACGAGGTGGCCTACGGCCGCGGCCACAAATACATGACACTGGTCTACCAGATCGATTCGGGCGGGAAGCGGCTCGTCGGTGTGCTCAAGGAGCGCACGACCAAGTCGCTGAAGGACTTTTTCACCGTGGATCTCGGGGCGGAGCGTTGCGCGAAGATCAAGGTCGTCTGTTCGGATATGTGGAAGCCTTACCTCAAAGTCATCGCCGAAGTCCTGCCCGGCGCGTTGAACGTCCTCGACCGTTTCCACATCGCCAAAAAGCTCGGCGAAGCCGTCGATCAAGTGCGACGTGACGAAACAAAGGAGCTGCACGCCGGCGGCTATGAACCCGTGCTGGGCAACTCCCGCTACTGTTTCCTCAAGCGCACCGAAAATCTCAGCGATAAGCAAAGTGCACGACTCGATGAAGTGCTCCAGTACGACCTCAAAAGCGTGCGCGCCTATTACCTGAAAGAATCCTTCGATGGCTTCTGGCATTACGACTCCCCGAGGTGGGCGGGATGGTATCTGAAAAAGTGGTGCGCCCGGGCCATGCGCAGTCGGCTCGAACCCATGAAGAAGTTCGTCAAGACGCTGCGCAAACATGAGGAGCTTTTGATGAACTACTTCAAGGCCGGAAAAGGCTACTCCAGCGGCATCGTCGAGGGGCTGAACCTGAAGATCAACATGGGCATCAGGAAAGCATACGGATATCGGAGCTTCGAGATCATGAAAGTCGCTCTTTTACATCAACTTGGAGACTTGCCCGAACCGAAGTTTGCCCACAGATTTTGCTGAAGAGCCGGAGAATCAAGTCGATGTGATCGTGACGCGCAATCTCAGGGACTTTCGTAAATCGAAAATTGTAGCGAAAGAACCGTCGTCAGCTATATCTCTACTCTAGAGCTACTTCTGCGGGCTCGCGAAGGCTATTAATGTTCGATAGACGAGAGACTGTTGTGGTAAACGTCTCGTGGTCTACCATGATAACTTAACATAATTATGTCCCCACCCACCACAGACGCGCCGGAAGGCATCCTCCTCGTGGACAAGCCGCAGGGCATCACTTCGCACGACGTCGTGTCGAAGATGCGCCGGGTCTTCCACATCAAGAAGGTCGGCCACGCCGGCACGCTCGACCCCATGGCCACGGGCTTGCTGCTCATCCTCATCGGCAAGGCGACCAAGGCTTCGCAGTATCTGATGAGCATGGACAAGGAATACACCGGCACCGTCCGCCTCGGCCAGATCACCGACTCGCAGGACGCCGACGGCGAGATGCTCGAAGAGCGCCCCGTGCCCGAACTGACCGAAGCCGGGGTTAAGGCGCAGATGAAAACCTTTCTCGGCGACCAGTATCAGATGCCGCCCATGTTCTCGGCCAAGAAGATCAACGGACAAAAGCTCTACAAGCTCGCCCGCCAAGGCAAAACCGTCGAGCGCGAGCCCCGCGTCATCCACATCAGCCGCTTTGAGATGACGAACTTCGCGCCGCCTGAAATCTCCTTCCTCGTCGGCACGAGCAAGGGCGCCTACGTGCGCACCATCGCGCACGACCTCGGCGAGCGCCTCGGCTGTGGCGGGCATCTCAACGAACTCCGCCGCACAGCCGTCGGTCAGTTCCGCGTGGAGAAAAGCGCCACCATCGAGGAACTCGAAGCCATGGCGCCGTCCGCCCTGCGCAAGCGCCTCATCCCCGTCGTTCAAGCCGTGCCGACGCATGCGTTGTAGATAGCGCTTGAAAAAGAGGCGGCACAAACTAGTTTAACCTTATGTCGATTGAACAAATCAAGGAAGAGATTCGGCGGATGCCTCCGGAGGGCTTACGTCAACTCTCGACCTACCTGTTGCAAGTCCGGCGGACTCAGGATCCTGCGCGTAAACAACAGATCGCTGATTTGATTGATTCCCCGCGCGAACGATGGGTCTCGCTCGATGAGTTTGAGCGCCAAACAACCGATTAGATGTTAGAGCCGTATCGGGTTTTCATTGAAGAGCGTGCGGCTCGTGTCCTCACGTCTATAGAGGCTCGGAAAGCTCCGCTTGATTTTATTCGTTCGCTCGCTGCCGATCCTTTCCAAGAAGGTGACTTCGCCGAGGCCGATGCCGTCGAACGGACGATTCATACCCAATTGGTCAATGACTATGCGATCAGTTTCTACGCCGACCACGCCGCGAAGGAGGTTAAAGTTCTTCAGGTTTCCCGAGCCGACCAATAACCATAGCCCACAACCTACCGACCGATGAAATTCCCCGCCAGTGTCGACGACTTTGCCGCGCTCTCCGAGTTGAAGGGGCCGTTGCATTTGGCCATCGGGGTTTTTGACGGCGTCCATCTCGGGCACAAGGCCGTCATCGAATCGGCCGTTTTCAGCGCTCGCCGCAGCGGTGGCATCGCCGGGGTATTGACCTTCGATCCCCACCCGAGCCGCCTTTTCCGTCCGGACGACCCCACGCGCCTGATCATGCCGATCGAGACGAAGACTGCGATGCTCCACGCCGTCGGGGTCGATTGCGTGATCCGCAAGCATTTCGACCGGGCGTTCGCCTCCATCCCGGCGAAGGACTTTCTCGGCGAGCTGAAGCAGGCGCTGCCCGCGCTCAAATCGATCTACGTGGGCGAGAACTTTCGCTTCGGCCAGAAGCGTGCGGGCGACGTCGGCACGCTCATCCAATCCGGCCGTGAACTGGGACTGGGCGTTTTCAGCGCGGAGCGCATCAAGCACAACGGCGAGCCGATCAGCAGCACCCGCATCCGCAAAGAGCTGGAAGCGGGCGAAATCGCTGCGGCCAACGACTTGCTCGGCTACAATTACACCGCCACCGGCGAAGTCGCGGGCGGCGCGAAGCTGGGGCGGCAGATCGGGTTCCCCACCTTGAATCTGCCCTGGCGACCCGAGTGCCTGCCCCGGTTCGGCGTTTATTTCGTCCGTTTCCGCAAATTGGGGGCGAAGGCCTGGCAGAGCGCCGTGGCCAACTACGGCGTCAAACCGACCGTCGCGGACGCCGCGCAAACGCCGGCGCTCGAGATCCACGCCCTGGACGGCACCCAGCTGGACCAAGGCGACGCGATCGAGGTCGAATGGCTCCATTTCATCCGCCCCGAACAGAAGTTCGACGGCGTCGAAGCCTTGAAGGCGCAGATCGCCAAAGATTGCGAAACGGCGCGTGAGCTGGCGAAGTAGTCAGGGCTCTTTCATCTGGCGGTTTTTGTTGGAGTTCGGCATCTTGAGCGGGCTAACCCGTGAAGCCCGCTTCATGCCGCCCCACCGAGTGCCAAAGACTGCCTGAAGGCAGGACTCCAACAAGGATTTCGCTTCACCCGAAGCCAGATGAAAGCGACTTGGCGAAGTAGTGGCTGCCGGGTTTATTTTGTGGCGTGCTCGCTAGCGAGCGCCAGATTGGGGCTGAAGGCGACGCCATGCGTCCGATAAGCGGACACGCCACGAAATACCATGACTGAGCGCATCATAGAATACACCGTGCCCGCCGGCACCAAGGCCGTGCGCGCGGACAAGATCTTCGCCGCGCAGTTCGACGACATCAGCCGCGCCCGTCTGCAGCGCGCCTTCGAGGCCGGGCAAGTCAGCTTCGACGGGGTGGCCGTCGACAAGCGCTTCAAGGTCAACCGCGCCGGTGTGCTCCGGGCGGCGCTGGAGGAGCCCACCTTCGAAGCCCCGCCGGCCGCCGTCGATCTGCCGCTCGAAGTGATCTACGAAGACGCGTCGGTCGTGGTCGTCAACAAAGCGGCCGGGATGATCACGCACCCCGGCAACGGCACCGGCGACAATACCCTCGTGCACGCCTTGCTCCACCACTGCGGCGGGAACCTGAGCACCGTCGGCGCGCCCGACCGCCCCGGCATCGTGCACCGCTTGGACAAAGAGACCAGCGGCCTGATCATCGTCGCGAAGAACGACAGCGCGCACCACAAGCTGGCGGCGGCCTTCAGCGGGCGGCAGACCCACAAGCGCTACACCGCGCTGGTCTTCGGGATCCCAAAGGTGGGCAAAGGCACGATCCGAGAGCCGATCGGGCGCCACCCCGTGGTGCGGACCCGCATGGCCGTGGTGCACGGTGGCAAGCCCGCGCACACCGACTGGAAGGTCGAGGCGCGTTACCCACAGAGCAAGGCCTCGCGCGTGAGCTGCGTGATCCACACCGGGCGCACCCACCAGATCCGCGTCCACATGAGCGGGCTCGGCTTCCCCCTGCTCGGCGATACCACCTACGGCTTCAAGCCCGGGCGGCTCAAGGGGATCGAAGTCCCCCGCGTCATGCTGCATGCCACCGAGCTGCGCATCCAGCATCCGGAGCGCGACGAGCTCATGACCTTCCTCGCGCCGCTCCCCGCCGACTTCGAGGCGGTGATGGCCCAGCTACAGGGGAACCGAGAGCTGGATTAGGTGAATTTACTCGAATGAGTATTTCGAGTGAGTGGATTCTGGATATCATCGATGAGCACGCCTTGACCCCGTCATGCACCTGTCTATCCTGGGAGATCTATGAAAATCCTGGTCGCCGAAGATGACATGATCTCCCGCAAATTGCTGACGACGACGCTCAAGCAATTCGGCCACGAGGTGAAAGCTTTCGACAACGGCGCCGACGCCTGGGCGGCGTTCGACGCGTCGCCCGTGCGGGTCATCGTCAGCGACTGGTTGATGCCGGGGGTGGACGGCCTCGGTTTCTGCCGCAAGGTGCGCGCCCGGGCGCAGACCGAATACACTTATTTCATCCTGCTCACGGCCAACGTGCAGGGCAAAGACAGCTACGTGGAGGCGATGAACGCGGGGATCGACGATTTCCTCGCCAAGCCGCTCGACCGCGATCAAAGCGCAGGGTAAAAAGTAGCCGGAGCTTCCAGCTCCAAGGCCGCTTGATGCGGGAGCAGGATGCTCCCACTACATTTTCTTCCACAGCCTACCCGCGGAACAGCTCCAGGGCGGCGATGCTTTCGAGCACGACCCAGCCGAGCAGCAGCGCGAGCAAGACCGCGAAGAACAGCGCCAGGCCCTTGCGCCGCTTTCGGGGCAGATCGAAACGGTCGAAGCTTCGCCCGCGCACGGACGACTGCGAGAGGTAGCTGCCCAAATCGACACGACCGTCGCCCCCGCCCCTGTGGCTGGGGGGCAGTTTGAAGGCACCGGCTCTTTGGGCGCGCCGGTAGCGCCAGCGATAGATAAAGCGGAGCATGGGTTTCGAGGCAGACAAAGGGTTGTCAAACGAAGTTCGGGCATTCACATTCGCTTTCCGCAACCCGTTTTCAATCGTTAATGATTGATATTTACACTTAATTCCACCCGAAAGCTTTCCCATGAATTGTTGTCTATTAGGCGCCGGCGCCTGGGGCACGGCGATGGCGCTCCATCTGGACCGCTGCGGGCACTCCGTCACCCTCGTGCCGCGGCGGATGGAACACGCGCTGGCCATCGCCTCCACCCGCGAGAACAGGGACTACTTGCCCGGCTACAAGCTGCCGCAGCGCATCCAGATCGGCTGCGAGGTCGAGCCGGTGCTGATGGAGGCGGAAGCCGTCTTCCTCGCCTGCCCGTCGAAGGCGGTGCGCGCGCTGTGCGAATCGGTCCGCCCGCACATGGAAGCGGCTTGGCGGCTCAAGCTCTGCCTCGTCATGTGCAAAGGCCTGGAACTGGAGACCTTCAAAACGCCGGGCGAGATCGCGGGCGAAGCCTTGCCCGGCATCGCCTGCGGGGTGCTTTCGGGGCCGACTTTCGCCGGCGAGGTGGCCGAGGGCAAGCCGACCGCCGTGGTGCTCGCCGTGGGCGGGACATGCCCCGATCCGGAGCGTTTCCAGAAGGCCTTCAGCAACACCGGCCTGCGCGTCTACCTCTCCGACGACGTGCGCGGCACGGAGCTGGGCGGGACGCTGAAGAACATCTACGCCATCGGAGCCGGCCTCTGCGACGGCCTCGCGCTGGGCGACAACGCCAAGGCGGCTTTGCTCACCCGCAGCCTCAACGAAATGGTGCGCCTGGGCGTGCGGCTCGGCGGCCGGCGGGAAACCTTCTTCGGCCTGAGCGGCTTCGGCGACCTCGTGGCCACCTGCTCGGGCGACTGGAGCCGCAACCGCACTTTCGGCCAGCGCGTCGGGCAGGGCGAGGCGCCGCAAGCCATTGTCGACGGCCAGAAATCCGTGGTCGAAGGCTACCGCGCCACGCAATGCCTCCAACGAATCTGTGATGAGAAAAATGTGGACGCCCCGATCCTCGAAGTCATTCATTCCATCCTCTACGACGGCCTCGAACCGCTGGCCGCCATGCAACAACTCATGACCCGCGACCTGAAAGCGGAGTAATCGAATCGAAAAATGCCAAAACCTCTCTGCAAAGTCAAAAACTCCAAGATCCACGGGCGCGGGCTCTATGCCACGGCCGACATCGAGGAGGGCACGGACATCATTCAATACGTGGGCGAGAAGATTACGAAAAAGGAATCGACCCGGCGCGCCCTCGAATGGGAGGAGTCGGCGCGCAAGTCCGGCGAAGGCCTCGTCTATATCTTCGAGCTCGACGACAAATACGACATCGACGGCCGCCTCGGCGAGAACCCGGCGCGCTACATGAACCATTCCTGCGACGGGAACTGCGAGGCGATCAACTACGACGGCGAGATCTGGATCGTGGCGCGCCGCGACATCGGGAAGGGCGAGGAGCTGGTCTATGACTACGGCTACGACATGGAGCACTTCCTCGACCATCCCTGCCAATGCGGCGCCGACAACTGCATCGGCTACATCGTGCGCGAAGACCAGCGCAAGAAGGTGAAGAAGCTGCTCAAGGGCAAAAAGAAGAGGCGCGGCAAGAAGAACAAAAAGTAGGCGGGTTGGCTCTGCCGCCCGCCAAAATCGGCAACGGATCGCAAATCGTTCGAGATGTGGGCTTGGCGGCGAGGGCGCTCGCCGACTACTTATTTTCAGGTCGATCCTTGTGGGGCGGCGGAGCAGGGCAAGCGAGGACGTTGCCCCTCCAAGCAAGGGCAAGCGAGGACGTTGCCCCTCCAAGCAAGGGCGAGCGAGGACGTTGCCCCTCCAAGCAAGGGCAAGCGAGGACGTTGCCCCTCCAAGCAAGGGCAAGCGAGGACGTTGCCCCTCCAAGCAAGCCATCGGATCTGGAGGGGCGGCCTCTGGCCTGCCCCTCATGCTACGTTTCCAGTTGGTAAGCCAGCGTCTTGCCCCCGTGCCGGATGGTGACGTGGTTTTGGCCGTCCTCGCGGCCGGAGGATTCGCTCCGGGCGATGATGGCTTCGTTCATCTGGAAATCCCGTTCGGGGGCGATTTCACGGCGTAGCGCATGCTCTACGATCGCTTTCATCGTCGTGCCGTCGCTTGTCGGTCTTCCCGATGCCGGGGTTGAAGGTGTTGGTGGGGTCGAGTTGTGCGTAGAACGCTTTGAGCCGGGGCTCGGCTTCGTAGAGATGGCCGACGTTGTGCTCGGCGGGGTATTTGGCGCCCTTGCTGTCGAGCCGCTCGAGGAGTTTGGCTTTCATCGCCTTGAGGTCGGTGCCTTTTTTGAAGATGTAATCGCGGTGGAAGACGTGGCACATGAAGTGGCCGTAATCGAGGGCGAGGTCGAGCCGCGCTTCGACTTCGGGCGGGATCGAGTCCATCCAGTCGGGGTCGTTGCCGAGTAGGGCGATGTCCAGAGCGAGCACCTCTTCGGTCGTCTTTTGATGGACGGTCTGGTAGCGGATGGCGGCGCCGGCGGCGGCGAAGCGGTGGAGCAGGGCGGCCTCCTGCTCCTTCTCGGTGCACTCGAAGAAATCGACGCCTTCGCGCCGGCTCCATTCCTCGGTCAGATAACTGCGGGCTTCGTCGATCCCGTCGTCCGTCATGCTGAGGATGAGGTAGTGTTGGTAGCGGTCACGGTAGTCCGGCAGGCGCTCGGGCAGGTGTTGGGGGAAAATGCGGCTGGCGTGATAGAGAAAGAGGTCGGGCAGGAACTTGGGCAGGAAGCTGAGCTTGTTGAGCCGGTACTCGACGGCGGATTTGAGCGCGTAGGCCGCCGGGAGTCGCTTTGTGCCGATATGCTTGATCGAGAGGAAGACGTCTTTGCCGTAGCGCTCGGCCACGGTGAAAATCCCGCGGTTCATGTATTCGCACATTTCGGGCAGCTCATTGAACTCAGTCAGGATGTGGCGGCGCAGTGCGGTGAAGTCCTCCGGGTCGTCGGTGCCGAGGAAGAAGACCTGCTTCTTTTCCGGTAGCGGGTAGGTGTCCACCCGCACCGCGAAGGCGGCCACTTTGCCCGCGCTGCCGCTCACATCGCAGAGCCGTTCGGGGTCGGCGTTGTAGCGGTTGGGCGCCTTGGCTTCGAGGTCGCGGATGCGCTCGGCGTAGCCGCGGTCGGATGCGGGCACGTCGTTCGCCTCGAGGTCGGCGCTGTCGATCTGGCCGCTTTCGAGCCGGTCGAAGATCTGTTCGGGCCTGTCGCCGAGACCGCGGATGCCGAGGTGGTTGACCAGCTGGAGCCGACCTGCCGCATCGACCTTCGCAAAGAGCGAAAGGCGGGTGTAGGACGAGCCGCGTTTGCAGAGCGCGCCCCCGGCGTTGTTGGCGATGCCGCCGACGATGGTGGCGCCGATGGTGGTGGAGCCGATCACGGAGTGCGGCGCGCGGCCGAGGGGTTGGAGGACTTGCTCCAGTTCGTGGAGCGTGGCTCCGGGGAAGGCCAGCACCTGCTTGCCGCCGTCGAGGAGGACGAGCTTGGTTAGTCGCTTGCCGTTGATGATCACGACGGGACGGTCGTAATCGTCGCCGCTCGGACAAGAGCCTTCCGTCAGCCCGGTCTTGGCGCCCTGCATGATGATCGCACAGCCGCCATCGACGCAGGCCTGCAGGACGTGCCATTGCTGGAGGAGCGTTTCCGGGAAGACGACGGCCAGTGCGCCGCCGAAGCCCGAGCGGAAACCGGAGCGATAGTAGGCGGTCTGTTTCTCGCCATGGTAAACGTTTTTCGCGCCGACGATGGCGTGGAATTTTTCGAGTAAGTCGGATTGAGGCATGGGGCGGTTGCGAGTCGGTGGGTTGGCTTGCCGCCCACCCGACCGTGCAATATCGGCGGGTGGGCTGAGATTTGTTGCGGCGGTGAGAGTGCTCCGTATTTTGTTCCTGTAAAGGTCGATCTGGAGGGGCGGCCTCTGGCCTGCCCCTCATGCTACGTTTCCAGTTGGTAAGCCAGCGTCTTGCCCCCGTGCCGGATGGTGACGTGGTTTTGGCCGTCCTCGCGCCCGGAGGCTTCGGTGCGGCCGATGATTTGGGCGGGGACGCCGAAGGATTCGCTCCGGGCGATGATGGCCTCGGCGGCCTCGGGGTCGCAGTAGATCTCCATGCGGTGCCCCATGTTATAGACGCGGAACATCTCCTCGTCGCTGGTGCCGCTGGCTTTTTGGATGGCTTTGAAGATCGGGGGGACGGGCAGGAAGTTGTCCTTGATATGGTGCACGCCGGTGCCGAAGCGGATGCACTTGGTCTGCCCGCCGCCGGAGCAGTGCACCATGCCGCGGATGCGGTCGCGGTTTTCGGAGAGCAGTTTCTTGACCACGGGCGCGTAGGTGCGGGTCGGGCTGAGGAGGGCGTCGCCGACGGTCATGTCGGAGCCGGGGAGCGGGTCGTCCATTTTGTAGGGGCCGCAGTAGAGGTATTGCTTGTCGGTCGTCAGATCGACGGTCTCGGGGTATTTCTCCAGGTAGTAAGGGCCGAGCAGGTCGTGGCGGGCGCTGGTCAGGCCGTTGCTGCCGATGCCGGAGTTCTCGAAAGTTTCGTAATCGGCCCGGCCGGAGGAGGCGAGGCCGACGATGGCCAGCCCGGGCCGGATCTTGGCGTTGTCGATCACGTCCGCGCGGTCCATCACGACGACGGCGCAGGAATCCACCGTCACGGTGCCGGTCAGGTCGCCGACGTCGGCCGTCTCGCCGCCGCCGCCGTGGACGCCGACCCCGTACTCGCGGAGGGTGGCGAGGAAGTCCTCGGTGCCGGCGATGAGCTGGCCGAGCGCCTCGCCGGGAATGGCGCGGGCGTTGCGGTTGACCGTGCTGGAGATGAGGATGCCGTCCACCGCGCCGACGCAGAGCAGGTCGTCGATGTTCATGACGAGGCTGTCCTGGGCGGTCTTGCGGAAGCCCTTGGGATCGCCGGTCTCTTTGTAGTGGAGGTAGGCGAGGGTGCTCTTGGTGCCGGAACCGTCGGAGTGGATGATGTTACACTTGGCCGGGTCGCCCGTGAGGACGTCGGCGCCGATCTTGCAAAAGGCGCCGGGGAAGACCCCCCGGTCGAGGTGGTCGACCACGGCGTGGACTTCGGATTTGGAGGAGGAGACCCCGCGTTGGGCGTAGCGGTCGGAGGACTGGGACATGGGAATGGAATGAGCTTAGGTTCGGCTTTAAGGAACCGTTAATTTACGTGACGTAGCGAAGCGAAGATGGCGAAGCAATTTGCGTTAATTATTTTGGTTGGAAATCCGATGGATGGCTAGGATGCGTTTAAGGCGACTTTGCGCCACTGTAAACTTGGGTGTTTGAAGTTGATCGTAGGGGCTTCACTTGTGAAGACCGCCGGAGTTAAAGCCTGTAAAACGGCGGTCTTCACAAGTGAAGCCCCTACGACGTCCATGAACGCTTTCAAACCACCGTTTCTTGGGGCGGCGGCAGCTCGGCGATGCGTGCCATGATGCGGCGGCTGGCTTCGAGGTAGCGTTCGGGGTGGGCTTTGCCGGGGTCGATCTCGGCGGTGGGCATGGGCGCGCCGTAGGCGATGTGGATGTGGCCGCCGAGCTTGGGGAGTTTGTCGCCGCGCCCGAAGACTTCGTAGGTGCCGAAGAGGCGGGTGGGGATGACGGTGGCGCGCGATTTGCAGGCGATCATGCCCGCGCCGGCCTTGGGCTCGGAGAGCCGGCCGTCGGCGGAGCGGGTGCCTTCGGGGTAGATGGCCACGGCGCCGCCGGCTTTGAGCGTTCTGAAGATGGCTTTGAGGGATTTGACCTCGGCGTTTTCACGGGCGACGGGGATGGTGCCGATCTGCGCGAGGCATTTGCCGAAGAGCCCTTTGAACAGGGTGTCGCGGGCGAAGTAGTTGATCTGGCGCGGGAGGCAGGCGCCGATGGCCGGCGGGTCGTAGAAGCTGACGTGGTTGGCGGCGAAGATGACCGGGCCGTGTCCGGGGATGTGACGCTTCCCGCTCTGGGTGTAGTCGTAGAAACTGTTGAAATACCAGTCGGCGATGCGGCGGGCGGCTTCGTAGAGTTTCGGGTTCGGGATGGAGGACATGTGGACGTTGAAAAGGCTGGTGGACGTTGATAGGGCTGGAATTTAACTGGGATCGGCTGCTTCAGCTGTCGTGTGTCGGACTTTGGATGCGCCGCGGCGGGCGATCCTCGGTGATCAGGGCGGCGATTTTATCGACGACCTCCTCAAGTGTGAGGGAGCCGGTGTCGATCCGGGTGGCGCCCTCGGGGCAGTGGAGGGGGGCGGTTTTGCGGCTCTGGTCCATCTTGTCGCGTGCGGCGATGGAGTCGGTCTGCCCTTCTTTGGCGCGGCGGGCGGCGCGGGTGGCCTCGTCGGCATGGAGGAAGAAGCGGTGCTCGGCGTCGGGGAAGATGACGGAGCCGATGTCGCGCCCTTCCATGATGAGGCCGGCGTAGCCTCGCTCGCGGGCGACTTCGGCCTGGCTGCGTTGATACTCGAAGAGAAAGTCGCGCAGAGGGGGCAGGGCGGCGAACTTGGAGACGGCGGCGTTGACCTCCGGCGAGCGGATGTCGGCGTCGGCGGGCACGCCGCCGTTGATGCTCAGTTTGGCGCTGCGCCCTTCGAGCCGGGTGCCGGGTTTGAGCCCGGCCAGTTTGGCGGGGATGGACTCGGGCTGCTCCGGATCGGCGCCGGTCCGGAGCAGGGCGTGGGTCAGGGTGCGGTAGTGCGCGCCGGTATCGACGTGCATGAGGCCGAGACGCTCGGCGAGCCCCCGCGAAGTCGAGGATTTGCCCACAGCGGCTCCGCCGTCCATAGCAATAATAATAAAGTCCGAAGCAGTGTGTGACATGTCCGTTCAGTCTTGAGGGAGCTTAGGCCTTCCGCAGCGTTTCCAGCGCCTCGAAAAACCCGGGAAAAGTCTTCCCGCAGCATTGGGGGTCTTTGATCGCGAGCCAGGGCTGGCCGTCGCCGAGCAGGTCGAAGCTGGCGAGCACGCCGAAGCTCATGGCGAAGCGGTGGTCCTCGTAGGTGTCGATGGCGAGGAGCCGCCCGGCGTTGCGCGCGGCCAAGGCGCGGGCGCGGAGTTCGTTGGGCTTGGGCTGGATGGTCAGGGCGTCGTCCTCTTCTTTGACGAGCTGGCCGAGCTTGGAGAGTTCGGACGCCATGCCGGCGATACGGTCGGTCTCCTGGTGGCGGGTGTGCCCGATCCCGGTGATGCGGACGGAGCCGCCGAGGAGCGGGGCGAGCGCGGCGTAGGTGAGGAAGGTGTCGGAGATGCCGTTGAAGTCGATCTCCCTGTGCCCGCGCCGGATGTCGGCTGGGGCGGTGCAGGTGGCGGTCCACTCGTTGCGGCCGGCGTCGACGCGGAGTCCGTGGTGGGCGAGCACATCCACGAAGTGGGCGTCGCCCTGCAGCGGCTCACTGCTCAGATTCGGGATGCGGAGCCTGCCGCCGTGGATGAGGGTGAGCGCGAGGAAATAGCTGGCGGCGGAGACGTCGGGCTCGATCGCGTAGCGGCCGGAGGACGGCGCGGCGTAGCGGGTGACCGGCAGGGGGTAGGCGCCCGAGTCGTCGGCCTCGACCGCAGCGGCGCCGAAGGCTTCGCGCATTTTCAAGGTGATGGCGACGTAGTGCGGGCGCACCTCGGGGCAGCGGATTGTGACGTCACCCCCCGAGGGTGCCGTCAAGAGTAGGGCGGACAGGATCTGGCTGCTGGCGCGGGCGTCGACCGTGGCTTCGCCGCCATGGTAGCCCTTGGCTTTGAGTGTGAACGGGAAACGGCCGGGTTCGCCGTGGCACTCGAACGCCGCCGCGCCGAGGGCGGCGAGCGCATCGAGCAGCCCGGACATGGGGCGTGCGCGCATGGCGGCGTCGCCGTCGAGCCGGTATTCCCCGCCCGCGTTGAGCGCGAGAAAAGCCGTCAGGA
>Ga0194138_10000957_pt1 | contig 13826 bp, 13 predicted proteins | sample TARM_MetaG_T2_14_FD_134022 | JGI IMG/M metagenome (GOLD analysis project Ga0194138, IMG submission 134022) | Freshwater microbial communities from Pennsylvania, USA, analyzing microbe dynamics in response to fracking - TARM_MetaG_T2_14 (version 2) | ecosystem: Environmental > Aquatic >...
AAGATAGCTGGGCGAAAATCAAACAGAAGGGTTAAGGAAACGTCATATGCACATTTACAATACGCTGACACGCCGCAAAGAGCCTTTTAAGCCCCTTGTCGATGGCAAGGTAAGCATGTACGTTTGCGGTATGACGGTGTATGACTACTGTCACCTTGGCCACGCCCGGGTGATGGTGGCCTTTGACGTGATTACCCGCTACCTGCGCCATCGCGGCTATGACGTGACCTACGTGCGCAACATCACCGATATCGACGATAAAATCCTCAAGCGGGCCGAGGAGAACGGCGAGCCCATCGACGCGCTCACCGAGCGCATGATTGCCGCGATGCATGAGGACGAAGCTCGCCTCAACGTGCTGCCACCCAGTCAGGAGCCCCGGGCAACGAGGCACATCGACGATATTATCGCGATGATCGAAACGCTCATCAACAAAGGTTTTGCCTATGCCGCGGCCAATGGTGATGTCTACTACCGAGTGCGCAAGTTCACCGACTACGGCAAATTGAATAACCGTCAGTTGGATGACATGCGCTCTGGTGCACGGGTCGACGTGGATGTGAACAAAGAAGACCCGCTGGATTTCGTGCTCTGGAAAGCGGCCAAGCCCGGTGAAGCTCACTGGCACTCCCCCTGGGGAGACGGGCGACCGGGTTGGCACATCGAGTGCTCCGCGATGTCGACCTGCTGCTTGGGCGATACCTTCGATATACATGGCGGCGGGCCGGATTTGACCTTTCCCCATCATGAAAACGAGATTGCTCAATCGGAAGCGGCGACAGGGAAAACCTACGTCAATACCTGGATGCATGCCGGAGCCGTTCGCGTCAACCAAGAGAAGATGTCTAAGTCGTTGGGCAATTTCTTCACCATCCGCGACGTGCTAGCCGAGCACGATCCAGAAGTGGTGCGCTACCTGTTGGTGGCAAGCCACTATCGTAGCGCTATTAACTACTCGGTCGATTCGCTGGTCGAGGCGCGCAAATCGCTAACTCGGCTGTATACGGCGTTAGACGGAGTGAACGCCGACGAACAGGCAGCCGCCAGCGATGCTGCGGAGCGCTTTACCGCGGCAATGGACGACGACTTCAACACGCCCATCGCTTTGGCCGCGCTGTTCGATTTGGCCCGCGATCTTAACCGTGCGAAAAGTGATCAGCCAGCAGAGGCACCACGCTTGGCTGGTGAATTAAAGCGTTTGGCCGGTGTGCTGGGACTACTGCAGCAAACGCCACAAACGTTCCTGAAAGGTGCCCAGCAGCAGGTAGCGCTGAGCGAAGAAGAGATCGAAGCAAAAATCGCCGAGCGACAAGCGGCGAAAGGAAGTAAGGATTTTGCCCGCGCAGATGCTATTCGTGATGAGTTGGCAGCGCTTGGTATCATTCTCAAAGACTCTCGGGAAGGAACCACCTGGGTGATCGAAGCGCCTTAATCGTGATAAACAGTCAGGCGTCGTTACTGCGGCGTCTGACTTCAACGCAGCAGGCTCTTATACTGAAACGATACGCCCCAGAAGCTCATTGAAAAGGACGACTCCATGCGCTCATTGTTCACACCTGCCATGGTTGCCGGTTTATCAACGGTAGCTATTTCTATGGCCACGCTCTCCACGGCCAGTGCCAACGACCCCGTCGTGGTCTCTTCTAAAATCGATACCGAAGGCTCGGTGCTAGGCGAGTTGATTATTCAGACGCTGGAGCGCAACGGTATTCCCACGGAAGATCGCCTGCAGCTTGGCGGTACAAGCGTGGTTCGCAGCGCGTTGCAGGCGGGAGAGATTGATCTTTATCCCGAATACACCGGCAACGGTGCTTTCTTCTTTGACATGACCGATAGTCCGGTATGGAACAGTGCTGAAAATGTCGTTAATCGACGCCTTGCCCTCGCCATCGTTTAAACGACGCCCATGGCACCCGAATGTTGTGTTGCTGTGCCTAAGCGGTGCCATGCTGGCTGCCGCTTGGCTGCTAAGCTTTGTCAGTGTTGCCCCTAATCGCACTGTTTCCGGCACGGCTTTTAGCATGGTAGACGCCATTAGCTGGCCGGGCGCGGCACTGGTATCACTGCTCTTTATCGCCATGGCGGCGTTGTCGTCTGTGCCTACCTCAAGGCACTACCGGGCGATGCTGGGCATCATCATACTCACCTTGCTGTTGATGCCGTTTGGCTTAATGGTGGCAGGCCACTGGTTGGTCGACCCCTCGTTACCCCAGGCACGACTCGGTATTGGCGCAGCCTACTGGACCGTGCTGTTCGTACTGTTGCTGTGTTTGGTGGAGCTACGCCTACGCTTAGGGTTATCCCGCTGGTGGCCCACGCTGCTGCTGGCAGGCGTGGGCATTGCTTGGTGGGGATGTGCCGCGCTGTGGCTAGATCGTCTTGCCCTAGTGCAAGAGTTCCAGGCCCGTGAGGGGCAGTTTTATCAGGCTGTTGGTCAACATATTGCCTTGGTGGGCACAGCCGTGGGCGTTAGCGTGGTGCTGGGGATGCTGTTAGCGATGCTGATGCGTCGCTATCAGCGCCTGCAAAAAATCGCGTTTACACTGCTGAACTTTTTACAAACCATCCCAAGTTTGGCGCTATTTGGACTACTGCTAGCGCCGCTCGCTTGGCTGGCGGCTAACGTACCCCCGCTGGCAGCGTTGGGTGTCAGCGGTATCGGCAATGCTCCAGCGCTGATTGCGTTAATTGCTTATAGCCTGCTGCCCATGGTGCGTAATACCTACATTGCTCTGGAAGAGGTCAGCGCTGAGACGCTCCAGGCCGCTAAAGCCATGGGTATGCGTACCGGGCAGCGTTTTTGGCAGGTGCGTTTTCCATTGGCGCTTCCCGTACTGTTAGAAGGCGTGCGCATTACGGCTGTACAGGCGATTGGGCTAACGGCAGTGGCGGCACTGATTGGTGCTGGCGGTCTAGGGACGTTTATTTTTCAAGGGCTGGGTCAAGCCGCCATGGATATGGTGCTACTGGGCGCACTGCCCATTCTGATCTTGGCACTGATAGTGGATGCAGGATTAGGGGCGTTGGCAGACGCGCTGCGTCCCGGAGGACAGGAATGATAGAGCTTTCCCACGTTTCAAAACAGTTTGGTGACGATACCGCGGTGGAAGACATCACGCTGCGGATCGCAAAAGGAAAGTTCTGTGCGTTGGTAGGGACCTCTGGATGCGGTAAATCCACCACCCTACGCATGATCAATCGGCTGATTGAGCATAGCAGCGGCGATATTATCCTGGATGGCCAGGCGATTGAGCAGTACGACCCAGTAAAACTGCGACGGCGAATCGGCTATGTGATCCAGAGTACCGGGCTGTTTCCCCACTGGAACGTCGCGCGCAATATTGGCTTAGTCCCTCGGCTGCTGAAATGGCCCGCTACAGAAATTACCGCCCGTGTAGAGGAGCTGATGGGCGTACTTGGCCTACCAGTGGGCGAGTTTGCCCATAAATATCCGCATCAGCTCTCAGGTGGTCAAGCGCAGCGGGTCGGGGTGGCCCGTGCCTTAGCCGCAGACCCCGATATACTACTGATGGATGAGCCGTTTGGTGCTCTGGACCCCATTACCCGGGAAAAGCTTCAGGATGAGCTTGCCAAGCTACAGGCACGGTTACACAAAACCATTGTGTTCGTGACCCACGATATGGATGAAGCGCTGAAGCTAGCCGACCATTTGGTCGTCATGCGTGATGGCCGTATTGTCCAGCAGGGCACGCCGCTGGCACTGCTTCAGCAGCCTGCTGATCCGTTTGTGGAATCCCTGCTCGGTGGGCTTGAGCGGGGGTTGAAGCAGGCAGCGTTAACGCGCGTAAAAGATCACATGACATCGCTTGGGCCTACTTTGCCGGCACAATCTCGAATTCCCGCCGATTTCTCGCTGCGCCAAGCGCTTTCCATGATGCTGCGGGACCACTGCGACCGCTTAACCGTGGTGGATCAAGGCGATGTGCCAATAGGGGAGCTTTCGCTGCGCCGCATCGTTAAAGAGGCGCAGTTGGATAAGGTGAGCCAACGTGACGCGTAATTCTGCCACCGTCAGCCTGCCGAACGCACCGAGCATTCAATGGTTTCTGCCGCTTATTTGGGTCGCGCTACTGGCGATGTGCATCGTCGGCATGCCGCTCCTAGAGGGCCTGTTTCGCTGGGTAGAGCCTGACGCCCGGCAAGTCGTCTATGATCGTGCGGCGTTTTACGAGCTGCTTGGCCGCCATGTGTTCGTCGTTGGCGTGGCGGCAGTGGTCACCATTGCGGTTGGTATGGCGGCAGGTATTGCTGTTACCCGCGAGCGAGGGCGGGATTTCTTGCCTCTGGTGGGCCAGTTGGCCTCTTTAGGGCAAACGCTCCCCCCGGTGGCGGTGCTGGCGCTAGCGGTACCCGTTCTGGGGTTTGGTACGCTGCCTACTATCGTTGCGCTAATGCTTTACGGGCTGCTGCCAATCGTACGCAATACGCTGGCGGGCATTAACGATGTTGACGCGACCATCAAAGAGGCGGCGCAGGCCATGGGCATGACCCCTTGGCAGGTGCTGCGTCACGTGGAGTTGCCCCTGGCCGCCCCGGTAATTCTGGCCGGGGTGCGTACTTCGGTGACTATTAATATTGCCACTGCGGCACTCGGTGCCACTGTCGGGGCCAGTAATCTGGGAGACCCCATTATCGCGGGTATCGTTAATGGCAATATGGCCTACGTGCTGCAAGGCGCGCTGCTGATTGCACTGCTGGCGCTGAGCGCGGATAGCGCCTTTAACGTCTACCAGCAGCGGCTGCGCCAACGCCTCTCTGCTTCTTAAATGCTCTCTGCGTCTTAAGTTGAATCCCTAAACGGCTTGCACTGAGTTACTGTCCCAGTGTTGCGTTGACCCGTGTCAGATAAATCCACTGGCATAAACGGTCATGACCGACAACACTACCCTCAAAAAGGGTAAAAACAAGGACAATAATGATGACTCAGTACGTACACCAGCCGGCCTTCATGACCGGCGACGAGTTTGCCATCGAGACGTTCGCCCTGCTGAACCCCGATGGCGAGCTCTACGAAGGCGCTCGAGTACCCGAGATCACGCAAGAGCACGCCCGCCGACTGTATCAGGCCATGCTAGCCACCCGCATTCTTGATGAGCGCATGATGGCTGCCCAACGCCAAGGGCGGCTCAGTTTCTATATGCAGTGCACCGGTGAAGAAGCCGCCGTGGTGGGTGCGGCTGCCGCGCTTGATGATGCCGATATGATCATGGCCCAGTACCGCGAACAAGGCGCCTTGATGTATCGCGGCTTCTCCATCGACGAGTTTATGAATCAGCTGTTTGGCAACGAGCTTGATTACGGAAAAGGCCGCCAAATGCCGATTCATTACGGCTCTCGCAAGCTGCACTACATGACCATCTCTTCCCCGCTGGCGACTCAAATTCCGCAAGCCACCGGGTATGCCTATGGCCAAAAGCTGGCCGGTGAAGGCCACTGTACGCTGACCTTTTTTGGCGAAGGCGCCGCATCCGAGGGAGATTTCCACGCTGCTCTCAACATGGCGTCGGTGCATCAGGTGCCGGTCATCTTCTTCTGCCGCAACAACGGCTACGCTATTTCTACTCCCTCCACAGAACAGTTTGCCGCTGACGGCATTGCTCCCCGTGCCTTTGGCTACCATATGCACGTGATTCGCGTGGATGGTAACGACGCCCTAGCGGTATATGAAGCGACCCGCCAAGCGCGAAAAATCGCCGTTGAGCAGAACCAGCCGGTACTGATTGAAGCCATGTCCTACCGGTTGGCTGCCCACTCATCTTCGGATGACCCCTCGGGCTATCGTGCGAAAAGCGAAGAGGAGGCGTGGCGCGTCAAAGATCCCTTGCTGCGCATGCAGCGCTGGATGGCGAAGAAAGGGTGGTGGAGCGATGAAGAGGAAGCTGCCCAGCAGGAGAGCCTGCGCCGTGAAGTGCTGGAAACCATGAAGCGCGCCGAAAAACGCCCGCCGCCGCCGCTGGAGTCGTTAATCAGCGATGTTTACGCCGATGTGACACCTGCGCTACAGCACCAGCTGGATCAGTTGAAGCGCCATATTCGCCGCTACCCAGATGCCTACCCGCGCGGCGCAAAATCGCTAGATCTGACGCTTTCGTCAGCCACTGATACTCAGGGAGAGGCGTAATATGGCGACGATGAACATGCTCCAGGCGATTAATAACGCGCTGGATATCGCCATGGCGGAAGATGAGAAAGTCATCTGTTTTGGTGAAGACGTGGGTATTTTTGGCGGTGTTTTCCGAGCCACCAGCCATTTACAAGAAAAGTACGGCAAAGCGCGCTGTTTTAATACACCGCTGGTGGAGCAAGGCATTATTGGCTTTGCTAACGGACTGGCCGCACAAGGCTCTGTACCCGTCGCTGAAATCCAGTTTGCGGATTACATCTTCCCCGCATTTGATCAAATCGTTAACGAGACCGCCAAATTCCGCTACCGCTCTGGGGATCTCTTCAACGTAGGCGGGCTCACCATTCGCACACCCTATGGCGGCGGCATTTCCGGGGGCTTATACCACTCGCAATCTCCTGAGGCGTACTTTACTCACACGCCGGGCTTAAAAGTGGTGGTGCCGCGCAACCCCTATCAAGCCAAAGGGCTGCTGCTAGCGGCGATTCGTGACCCCGACCCCGTGCTGTTTTTAGAGCCAAAACGGCTCTATCGTGCCGCCGTAGGTGAAGTGCCCGATGAAGACTACCAACTGCCAATTGGTGAAGCAGAAGTGATCAAAGAGGGCACCGACATTACCCTGGTGGGCTGGGGCGCGCAGATGGAAGTGATCAGCAAAGCCGCCGAGCTTGCTGAAGAGCAGGGTATCTCTTGCGAGGTCATCGACCTGCGCTCGCTGCTGCCCTGGGATGTGGATACCGTGGCAGAGTCGGTATTCAAAACCGGCCGTATGATTGTTAGTCATGAAGCGCCGCTCACCGGCGGTTTTGCCGGTGAAATTGCTGCAACGATACAGGAGCGCTGTTTTCTCTATCTGGAATCGCCAATTACTCGGGTTACCGGGCTCGATACGCCTTTCCCGCTTGTGCTGGAGAAAGAGTACTTGCCCGACCACCTGAAAATTTTTGAAGCGATTCGCGAAAGCGTGAATTTTTAGCGCCAGGGAGAACAGCCATGAGTGACTTTTTACTGCCGGATATCGGTGAAGGCATTGTTGAGTGTGAAGTGGTGGAGTGGCGCGTGGCCGAGGGCGACTCCATCGAAGAGGATCAGCCGATTGTCGAAGTGATGACCGACAAGGCGCTGGTGGAAATCACCGCGCCAGAAGCCGGGATGGTCACCAAGCTGTATGTGCCGCAGGGGAATATTGCTAAGGTTCACGCGCCGCTTTATGCATACCAAACCGCCGATCAGTCGAACAGCGACACTGCAGCTACCGAACAGGCACCTTCAGCGCCGCCCAGTAGCCACAGGGTGGCCGCTGATGAAAATAGCCCGCCGCCTAAAAGCCAAGCCGTTACCCCGGCTGCTGCAGGCAAAGTGCCCGCTAGTCCTGCGGTGCGCCGCTTAGTACGCGAGCACAGCCTAGCCCTGTCGGAGATCTCAGGCAGTGGCAAAGATGGTCGAGTGTTGAAAGAAGACGTGCTAGCGCACCTCAACGCGCCAGCGGTATCTCACCAAACGGCCAGTGTTTCGATGCCTTCAAGCACCGGCTTAGCACCCTCAAAAGTAGAGCCGCTGCGCGGCGTGCGGGCGGTGATGGCCAAGCGTATGGTAGAGGCCGCTAGCTCCATTCCTCATTTTCACTACGGTGAAGAGATCGACGTCACCGAGCTGTTGGCGCTGCGCGAGCGGCTCAAGCCGCAGGTAGAGGCGCAGGGCGAACGGCTCACGCTGATGCCGTTCTTTATGAAAGCGATGGCGCTGGCCGTGGCGGAGACGCCGATCATCAATGCACAGTTAAACAGCGAAGCCAACGAGCTGAGCTACTACGACCAGTGCAATATCGGCATGGCGGTGGATGGCAAAGCGGGGCTTTTGGTACCTAACGTGAAGGGTGTCGAGGGCTTAACGCTGTTTGAGATTGCCAAAGAGGTCGGCAGGCTAACCAATGCCGCGCGGGAAGGGCGCGTGGAGCAGGCGGATCTAAAGGGCGGCACCATTAGTATCTCCAACATTGGTGCTCTTGGGGGAACCTACGCTGCGCCGATTATTAATGCGCCGGAAGCCGCCATTGTGGCCATTGGCAAAACCCAGTGGCTGCCGCGCTTTGATGAGCACGGGGCTGTGCAGCGCCGGGCTATTTTGACGGTCACGTGGGCAGGCGATCATCGCTTTATTGATGGCGGTACCATTGCTCGCTTCTGCAACGCCTGGAAAGGCTTTCTCGAGGCGCCGGAAAGCATGCTGCTTCATCTGGCCTAACCGTGTAGGCACCTTGCTATGAGCCAGGCACCGCTGCAGCAGTTTTACATACCCGAAGAGCAGTCGGTGTACCTGCTAAGCCATCACGATGCGCGAAAGCTAAAAGACTGGGTAGCGCTGTGCCAGGCACAGCTTGCCCAGTTGGGCTATTCAAATATCGAGCTGATTGGTAAGGGGGCCTACGGGTTTGTTTTTGCAGGCAGCGCATGGCATCAGGGCATGACTGCCCACTATGTGTTTAAGTTCTCGCGTATTACCTTGCCCACCCATCTACAAGAACGCCTCGAAGAGGAGGCGTTTATGCTCGATCAGGTATCGCACCCTCGAATTCCCAAGCTCATTACCTACCAGCGCGCACGCGGCCAGTCGATTTTGGTCATGGAGCGTGCGCCTGGCTGGAACCTGGAGCAAGTGTCGCTCAAACAGGGAAAGCTCCCACCACGATTGATCGTGCGCATTGCCGCGCAGTTGGCGGATATTCTCAAAGCGCTGCGTCGTGAAACGGGCCCACATGTACGGCCGGTGGTACATGGCGATATCAAGCCTTCCAATCTCGTTTTCGATGCGGTCAGTGAATCCATCGCGCTGATCGACTGGGGCTCATCGGTGTTCGCACAGTTGGATGAATCGCTTCAGTTCGTGGGTGCCAACGTAATGGAGTTGATGTCGGACAATCTGCAGCAAACCAATGCACGGCTGGGGGATGTCTATTTTATCGGTGAAGAGCAGTTGAACGGAGCGCTCTCGTCGCCACGGTTCGATGAGCAGGGGGCGGCAGGTACGCTCTATGCGCTGGCCTCGGCGCAGTCCTGCCGTTTTGGCCATCGAGCAATTCCGGCCAGCTCATTGGGGTTGCCCATTGAGTTTGCACGCACGCTGGATGGCATGCTCGACCCCGACCCACAGGTGCGGCGTAAAGCGGGGGATTACTTTATTCGTGAAATGCCGCGCATGGCGAAGCTTGTTATGGTTGACCTGCCCATCGCCCCCCAAACGCCGCTAGTGCCCGTATGGGGAAAAGGCCTGCGTCGCCCGGCTAGCCAAGAGATCGATACCGTGGTGTACAGCTCACGAAAGGCGTTTTTACGCGAGGCAAGCGCTGAAGAGACGTTAAACGACGTCAATGATGTGCAGCTTGATCGCTACTACAAACAGTTCATGCAGGGGATGGGAGAAACCGAAAAAGCCTTTTTGGCCTCGGTGAGCCGGTTAGGCAAATACCCAGTCGTCGGTGGTTTAGCGGTGCGCTGGGAGCGGGAGGGGGTCTATATTGATTCGTCGCTCAACCTGCATGACCCAGCGCTAAAGCCCGCGTTTATCGAAGCGGTGAATAACATGGTGCACTTAGCACGGGCCATTCATCGCCAGGGAGTATTTAAAAGCTGTCTGTTCAATGCCCGCCAAACGCTACACATAGAGCGTGCTAGCCCTGAGGAGGCGTTTTACTGCCAGCCAGAGATGGCGATTAATTACGAAGTGAGCGCCGTGCCGGAAATGGAGGATCGCACCCGGCAGCACAGCTACTTTGAAGATGGCCCTGACCCAGAAGAGCTATTGGTGCTGCCGGATACCATTATGCAACTGCTTCAGCGGCTCAATGAGATTCATCATACCGGCATGATCATCTTTGAAGCGCTGCCCAAACATCTCAAAATCCATAGCTACTATCGGCTGCTCGACCCTCAACGCGAGCAGGAGTTTCGCAGCCTACTGAGCCGAATGCTGGCCGCTGTCAGTCAAATCGAGGGGCTGGGCGTGTCGGGGTTTATGAAGATGCCCTATAAGGACACGCGCTTTTTTACCCACTTAGAACGACAGCCAGAGCACTTCTACCCCAAAGACCCAAAAGAGTATGTGAGAAAAAGTGCCTTGCCCGCGCCACCGCGTTAGGCGGCACTGTTAATTCGGCGCGTTTGTGATTAGCCAGCTCGCCAACTGTTCGGTCAATCGGTCGGTGGCGCTACCAAAGGCGTTCACCACATCGGGTATCTCCGTGCTTGTGGCACGCTCCCGAATCGCAAAGCTGGTGGAGGCCACGGGCTGTTGGTCCGCGCCGAGTAATTGAACGTCTAACTGCAGGTTAACGCTTGGCGGAGAGGTGTCATACTCGCTCTGGAAGTGGCGCAGCTCGCTTAATAGCAGCAAGTCGTGAGGGAGCCGATCGCTGCTCACGTTGGCGAACAGCTCTTGCTGCTGTAGGCCTGCAATCAGCTGGGCCTGCAGCATGTCCGGCGCATCTTCATGCCAGCGAGCACCCTCATACACATTGACCACATTGCCTTCGGGAAACACCACGATACGATTGCTGCTGAGCAGGTGGCCGGCTTCTGGTGTAGCGATAGCCAGCCGCTCTGGCTGCGTGATGGTGGCAGGGTCGCTCTGCATCGTGGTAGCAGGCAAGCGATACAGCGTCGATGGCGCTTTCTCCGGTAAAATAGAGCAGCCCGAAAGTGTGAATAGGGCGCTTAAAAGAAAGCCGTTACGTAAAGCGTGCATGTTCATGGGCGGAACTCCTCTACTTGGTCGCGGCCTAGGAAAAAGTCCGTGGGGCTCTCTTCAAGTTCTCGCGTAATGCGGTCAAGGGTAGCGAGTGTCGAGCGTAACGCCGCTAGGGCCGGGGCAATGTCGCGGGTGCTTTGTAGAGTGCCTTCGACAGCACCCGCGTTATCGTTCACCAACTGTTCTATCCGCTGGGCAGCGCTGGCAACATCGCGGCTGGCACTTTCGGCGCTGCGCATCACCTGCTGACCTTCTTGGCTTAGCAGGCGGTTCGCTTCCAGGCTGAGTGATTCGATGCTCTCAAGCGTGGTGGAGGCTTGGCGTGACACATCGCCAAAGAGTGTCATGTTTTCATCCAGGGCAGACTGCTGAGAGGCAACCATCTCGGTGATTTGGGCAATATTGGTCAGGATATTGCCTGCTTGCTCACGATTATTGTCATTGAAGAGCTCGTTCACACTCTGCAAAATCGCATTCAGGTTTTCGACCATCTCTTCGCCTTCGTCAAGCAGCGTAGCAATAGGCGACGGGTCGGCTTTAATGAAAGGCGTATCGTCGCTGCTCTGCGCTAGCAAGCGTTGGCTTTCTGGGGTGCCGCCATAGAGTTGCACGGACATACTGCCGGTAATGCTAGCAAAGGCTAGCTTTGCGCGGGTATCCACTTTAATCGGAGTGTCTTCATACACGCGAATAAGCGTGATCACTTGGCGTGGGTCGTCAGGATTGAGGGAAAGCTCGGTGACATCGCCCACTTCAATGCCGTTGTACTGCACCTTGCTACCCACCGAGAGGCCGCTGACGCTGCGCTCGAATAAAATGCGGTAGGGTTGATAGTCGCGTTGGCCAGCCGCATAGCTCATCCAGAGCGCAAACAGTAGGGCGGCAGCGGCCGTCAGCACGGTAAACAGACCAATCAAAATATGGTGCGCGCGGGTTTCCATGTGCGTCACTCCTGAGAAGAGGTTGGGCCAGCAGAGCGCTGTGCAGCGCGTCCACGCGGTCCATTAAAGTAATCCTGTACCCACTCGTCGTTCGTTTTCGCGACGTTTTCCAGGGTATCCACCACCAGAACGCGTTTTTGCGACAGCACAGCGACTCGGTCACAGGCCGCATAGAGGGTATCGAGGTCGTGGGTGACCAAAAAAACGCTAAAGCCCATTGCATCGCGCAGCGTGAGCAGCAGTTGGTCAAACGCGGCGGCGCCAATGGGGTCGAGTCCTGCGGTAGGTTCATCGAGAAACAAAATATCCGGGTCCAGGGCGAGTGCCCTGGCAAGCGCGGCACGTTTCACCATGCCCCCAGAGAGCGATTCTGGAAATTGTCGGGCGGCATGAGGGGGCAGGCCTACCAGCGAGAGCTTGATACGCGCCAGATACTCGGCCTCTTGCCGAGAGAGTTTGGCGTGCTCGATAAGCGGCAGTGCAACGTTTTCTTGCAGGTTGAGCGAACTAAACAGCGCCCCACGCTGAAAGAGCACCCCAAAGCGCCGCTCGACTTGGCTGCGTTGGGACTCACTTAACCGCTGGTTCAGCACTTCTACTGTGCCGTCATTTGGCCGCTTCAAGCCCACAATACTGCGCAGTAGAACTGATTTACCGGTACCTGAGCCGCCGACAACGCCGAGAATTTCGCCTCGGTAGAGGGACAAGTCCAGCCCTTCGTGAACGACGTTGTCGCCAAATCGGTTCACCAGCCCCTGCACGCGAATAACCGCTTCATCGCGCTCGGGCTGTTGAGGCATCTCTGAATATCGCTCGGTCACCAGCCCATCTCCATGAAAAATAACGCCGCTAATGCATCGATGAGAATCACCATGAAGATGGCTTGCACCACACTGGATGTCGTGTGGGCACCCACCGATTGGGCACTGCCGCTAACTTTAAACCCTTCTAGGCAGCCAATGACGGCAATCACAAAGGCAAATACCGGCGCTTTGCTCAAGCCGACCAGGAAATGAGTGACCGACACGTCTTTTTGCAGTGTGGTGATGAACTGACTCACAGAAATATCCAACGATAGGGTGGCCACCACCGCGCCGCCGACGAGGCCGCTCAGCATGCCCACAAACGCCAGCAGCGGTAGGCTGATCAACATCGCCATCACCCGGGGAAGTACTAGCAGCTCAATCGGGTCGAGTCCCAATGTTTTGAGGGCATCAATCTCTTCGTTGGATTTCATCGCGCCAAGCTGGGCGGTAAAGGCGCTGGCAGTGCGGCCTGCCAAAAGTATCGCGGCCAAGAGCACGCCAAATTCCCGTAAAAATGAAAAAGCTACGAGATCAATGGTGTAAACCGTTGCACCGAAATCTTGGAGCACCGTGGCCCCCAAAAACGCCACCACTGCGCCCACCATAAAGGTTAAGAGCGCAACGATAGGCACCGCATTCAAGCCACTTTGCTGAATATGCGCGACGGTTGCGGTAATACGCCAGTGACGGGGTCGAAACAGAAGTGAGGTAAATGTGGCCAGTACCAAGCCAATGAAAGCCAGTAGCTGGCGCTGCTGAGACCCCAGCGCCACCATTTGCTGGCCCACTGTCGCTAAGGCTTCGCTAATCCGGTTGGGTCGGGGTGGGGGGCTGTCAAGCGGAGCGTCCATAGCCTCGGCAATGCGTATCAACAAAGCCTGCTGCACCTGGGGAAGATCGTTTGCCCAGTCGCCAATTTGTTTGGTTTTTTCAACACCAAGCAGCTCAACGATCAGCGCCGCACCGGCGGTATCCAGCTCCTCAAAGCCGGGTAACGACAGCGAGGCCGAGCTTAGCTGCCCCTGCTGCTGTAGGGCGCGCTTCAGCTCAGCGTAGTGGCGTAGTGTCCATTCGCCGTGCAGCGAGACACGCTCGCCCTGTTGAGTGATCCACTCGTTTGGCATCCCTGCTCCTCATTGCCTTCAAATGACACTGAGGCCTATGATGCAATCAAACGAGCGTTAGTGAAAG
>Ga0194138_10000958_pt1 | contig 13818 bp, 13 predicted proteins | sample TARM_MetaG_T2_14_FD_134022 | JGI IMG/M metagenome (GOLD analysis project Ga0194138, IMG submission 134022) | Freshwater microbial communities from Pennsylvania, USA, analyzing microbe dynamics in response to fracking - TARM_MetaG_T2_14 (version 2) | ecosystem: Environmental > Aquatic >...
AACGGCGCGGTCAGCACCCAGTGCCAGCGCGGTACGCAGTTGTTCCTGGGCGGCGGTCGGGCCGACAGTGACAGCGACGATCTCGGTAGCAACGCCTTTTTCTTTCAGACGTACTGCTTCTTCCACGGCGATTTCGCAGAAGGGGTTCATCGACATCTTGACGTTGGCCAGGTCAACACCGGAGTTATCGGCCTTGACGCGAACCTTGACGTTGTAATCAACCACGCGCTTAACGGCAACGAGGATTTTCATGGACGTTAGTCCTCCACAAGTCTTGAGACGCCCGCGGGCGCATGACATTAAAAGGGCTGCATAGGATACCGGGCAGAGTGAGCGCCCGAAAGTGCAAATTGTCGCTTTGCTGGACAAAAATGCCGGGCTGGCGACCGATTGACGCCAGCCCGGCTGTCCGGAAGGAACTTACGCGACGCTCAGTTGCGCAGCATAGGCTTCCAGGTGGTGGTCGTCATCACCGAACTGGTGGCTGATCATGACCAGACGCTTGGCGTAGTGAGCACCGTTGTATTCCCAGGTCATGGCGATACCGCCATGCAGCTGGATGCACTGTTCGGCGACATAACGGCCAGCGCGGTTGATGACGAACTTGGCGGCGGCCAGCTTGGCACTGCGCTCGGCGCTGTCTTCGTCGTCAGCCAGGCAGGCTGCCAGGATCGCCATGGAGGTGGCGCGCTCCAGCTCGCTGATCATGTCGACCATGCGGTGCTGCAGAACCTGGAACTTGCCGATCGGCACGCCGAACTGCTTGCGGGTCTTCAGGTATTCCAGGGTCAGGTCGCAGGCGGTGCGCATGGCGCCGACCGCTTCGGCACACAGGGCAGCGATGGCGCGGCCGCTCTGGTAGCGAATGGCGTCATAGGCGTTGCCGGCTTCGCCCAGCAGCTCGCCCTGGACGTTGTCGAGGAACAGTTCGCACGCCTTGCGGCCGTCGACGGTGGCGTAGACGCGGCGGGTAACGCCGGCTGCGCTCGGGTCGATCACGAACAGGCTGATGCCCTGTTCGTCGCGGTTGTTACCTGCGGTACGGGCAGAAACCAGGATCTTGCCGGCAGTCTGACCGCCGATCACCACGCCCTTGCGGCCGTTCAGGACCCACTCGCCGCCCTGCTCGGAAGCCGTGGTGGTGACGTTGGCCAGATCGTAGTGACTGTTCAGCTCGTCCAGCGCAACCGCAGCCTGCAGTTCGCCGGTGGCGATGCCGCCCAGCAGCTCTTCTTTCTGGGCGTCGCTGCCCAGCTGGCCGATCAGGCCACCGGCCAGAATGACCGATTCCATGTAGGGTTCCAGGCAGATGCCCTTGCCCAGCTGTTCCATGATCAGCATGGTCTCAACGCCGGTGCCGCCGAAACCGCCCAGCTCCTCGGAGAAGGGAATGGCGGTCAGGCCCAGCTCACCCAGCTGTTGCCAGAATGCAGTGCTGAAGCCGGCTTCGCTCTCGCTGAATGCCTTGCGGCTTTCAAAGTCGTAAACGTCGCGAACCAGGCGTTCTGCGGTTTCCTGCAGCATCTGCTGCTCTTCAGTCAGTTTGAAATCCACGGTCAGCCTCCTCAGAGCTCAAGAATCATTTTCGAGACGATGTTCTTCTGGATCTCGTTGGATCCGCCGAAGATCGACAGTTTGCGCATGTTGAAGTACTGCGAAGCCGGGGAGGCAGCGTAGTCGTCGACCAGCATTTCGCCATCGAAGTCCAGGTCCAGCTCTTCCGGCAGGAAGGGCAGCGCGTACGGGCCCAGTGCCTTGCGCATCAGGTGCGTGATGGCCTGGCGGATTTCGGTGCCCTGTACTTTCAGGATGGAGCTTTCCGAGCCCGGTACGCCACCTTCGGAGGCGGCTGCGACGATGCGCAGGGTGCTCATTTCGGCGGCCATCAGCGACATTTCCACTTCCGCGATCTGGCTGCGGAACAGGGCGTCTTCGATCAGCGGCTTGCCGTTCTTCTGCTGCTTGGAGGCGATGCGCTTGAGGTTGGTCAGCGCGGCCTTGGATGCGCCGATACCTGCCAGGCCGGTACGCTCGTGGGTCAGCAGGTACTTGGCGCAGGTCCAGCCCTTGTTCTCTTCGCCGACCAGGTTCTCAACCGGAACCTTGACGTCGTCAAAGAAGACTTCGTTGACTTCGTGATCGCCGTCCAGGGTGATGATCGGACGCACGGTGATACCCGGGGTGGCCATGTCGATCAGCAGGAAGGAGATACCGCGCTGCTGCTGGGCTTCCGGATCGGTACGCACCAGGCAGAAGATCCAGTTGGCGTGCTGGCCCAGAGTGGTCCAGGTCTTCTGACCGTTGACGATGTAGTAGTCGCCATCGCGCACGGCGCGGGTCTTCAGCGAGGCCAGATCGGAACCGGCGCCCGGCTCGGAGTAACCCTGACACCACCAGTCGGTGCCGTCGAGGATACGCGGCAGGTACTTGGCTTTCTGCTCTTCGGTACCGAACTTGATGATTACCGGGGCAACCATGTTGACGCCGAACGGCACCAGACGCGGTGCGCCGAAGGCGGCGGACTCTTCGTCAAAGATGTGCTTCTCGATCGGGCCCCAGGTGGTGCCGCCGTGCTCGACCGGCCAGCCCGGCGCGTACCAGCCACGCTTGGACAGAATTTTCTGCCAGCGCTCGTGGTCGGCCTTGTGCAGGTGCTTGCCCAGTTTGACCTTGGCAGCGATGTCGGCAGGCAGTTCCTGCTTGAGGAATTCACGCACTTCGTCGCGGAAGGCGAGCTGTTCGGGGGAGTAATGGATTTCCATTTTGTGTCCTCGTTGTAATACGGGTATCTGGCGACCGGTATCGTCACCGGTCGCGCTGATTCATCACAGATCGGCGAACTTGCGCCCTTCCTTGGCCAGTTTTTCCAGCAGGGCGGCCGGTTTCCACCAGGCGCCGTGTTGCTCGTGAAACTCGCAGATGCGGGCGTACACGCGATCCAGGCCGATCGCGTCAGCATAGAACATCGGGCCACCCTGGTGGGCCGGGAAGCCGTAGCCGTTCAGGTAGATGACGTCGATGTCGCTGGCGCGCTGGGCAATGCCTTCTTCCAGGATCTTGGCACCTTCGTTGATCAGCGCATAGATGGTGCGCTCGATGATGTACTCATCGCTCAGCTCGCGGCGCTCAATGCCCTGTTCCTTCGAGGCGGCTTCCATGATGGCCGGCAGCTCGGGGTTCGGCAGCGGAGTACGCGAGCCCTTCTCTCGTAGACATAGAAGCCTTTGCCGGTCTTCTGGCCGAGCAGGCCGGCTTCGGCCATCTTGTCGAGTACCGTCGGCAGCTTGAATTCGGCCGGCAGGGTTTGACGCTGACGGTTGCGAATGGCCAGACCGATGTCCAGACCGGACAGATCGCGCATGGCGAACGGGCCCATGGCCAGACCGAACTTGCGCAGGGCGCCGTCGATCTGCTCCGGCGTGCCGCCTTCCTCCAGCAGGAACTCGGACTCGCGACCGTACTGGAACACCATGCGGTTACCGACGAAGCCGTCGCAAACCCCAACCGGGACAGAGACTTTCTTCAGTTTCTTGCCGATTGCCATGGCCGTAGCCAGTACTTCGAAGCTGGTTTTCTCGCCGCGCACGACTTCCAGCAGACGCATGACGTTGGCCGGGCTGAAGAAGTGCAGGCCAACCACGTCTTCCGGGCGCTTGGTGAACTGGGCGATCTGGTTCAGATCCAGCGAGCTGGTGTTGGAAGCCAGAATGGCGCCCGGCTTGCAGTTGGCGTCCAGTGCTTCGAAGACTTTCTGCTTGACGCCCATGTCTTCAAAGACGGCTTCGACAACCACGTCTACGTCGGACAGGTCAGCGTAATCGGTTACACCGCTGATAAGGCTCATGCGCTTTTCCAGCGCGTCCTGGGTCAGGCTGCCGCGCTTGACGCTCATGCCGTAGGTGTCGCGGGCGCGCTCCAGTGCCTTGTCGCGTGCTTCGCTGCTGATTTCCAGGATCTTGACCGGGATGCCGGCGTTGGCAAAGCAGATGGCGATGCCAACACCCATGGTGCCGCCGCCGATGACCGCGGCGGACTTGATGTCGCGCACCGGGGTATCCTTCGGCAGATCGTTGATCTTGGAGGCCTGACGCTCGGAGAAGAAGGCGTGAACCAGGGCGGCGCGCTGCGGCGACACCAGACACTCGGCGAACAGCTCGCGCTCGCGCTTCAGGCCCTCGGCCAGCGGCAGAGCGAAGGCGGCTTCAACGGCAGAGACGCAGCGCTGGGGCGAGAACAGGCCGGGCATCTTCTTCTCGATCTCGGCGCGCTTGGCAGCGACGGCTGCGGCGTTGTCGACGCCTTCCAGTTTGTCGGTACGCTCGCCGGTGCGGCGCGGGCCCTTGCCTTCGGCCAGCAGCTTCTCGGCGAAAGCGATACCGGCAGCGGTAAGATCGCCTTCAACCAGTTCGTCGATCACGCCCAAGTCGTGTGCTTCCGCGGCACCGATCGGGTTGCCGCTGACGATCATGTCCAGTGCCTTGGCTACGCCAACCAGGCGCGGCAGACGCTGGGTGCCGCCGGCACCCGGCAGCAGGCCGAGTTTGACTTCCGGCAGACCGACCTTGGCGCTCTTGACGGCGATGCGGTAATGGCAGCTGACGGCGACTTCCAGACCGCCACCCAGCGCGGTGCCGTGGATGACCGCAACGCTCGGCTTGCTGCCCGCTTCGATACCGTTGACGACTTCAGGCAGGCTCGGCTCCTTCGGCGGCTTGCCGAATTCCTTGATGTCCGCGCCGGCCATGAAGGTCATGCCTTCACAGACCAGTACGATTGCCTTTACGTCCGGATCGGCTTCGGCAGCGTTGAAGCTTTGCTGCAGACCTTCACGCACGGCAATACCCAGCGCATTGACCGGTGGGTTGTTCACGGTGATGACCGCGATGGCGCCTTTGCGCTCCAGAGTGACCACGTCCGACATGCTTGACCTCCGTCAGGATTGGGGATGGCGTTTCACTATGCGAAATAGTGAAACCGCGTTTCGCTAGGCAAAATACAAAAAATAAAACCGCTTGTCGATGCCCCCGGTGGGGGAAATGGCGGTTTATTAGTTAAGGTGATGAATCCAGCGGTCGCTAGCGACCGCTGGATTCATCACAGCTGCAAGCTGCAAGCGAGAAGCTTCAAGCTTCAAGCTTCAAGCGAACCCCGAACCCCGAACCCCGAACCGGGGAAGACGTTGTTTCAGGTGGGCACAAAAAACCCGGCTCACACAGGTCCGGGTTTTTCTTGCCGCTTGAAGCTTGAAGCTGGGGTCAAACCCCAAGCCGCTCGATATCCCGCGCCAGCATGGCGAGTTGGTGGGCGAGCTGGTTTTTGACCCGCTCTTCGGACACCAGGTAGGAGGGTGCGCCGCAGGTCAGGACCATCAGGCTGCCGTCCTGCAGGTGCAGGGGGACGCCGGCGGCGTTGACGTTGCGGTCCCAGTCGCCGAGCGACAGACAAAAGCCGTGCTGCTTATACTCGTCAAAGCTGCGTTGCAGGGAGGCCTGCAGTTCGGGCCAGGTATCCGGGTTGCGCGCCTGGATGGCATCGAGCAGGTGGCTGCGCTCGTCTTCCTTCATGGCTGCAAGGTAGGCCCGGCCGGCGGCGGTGGTGGCCAGCGGCAGGCGTTCACCCACATCCATGCGCAGCGAGGTGGATTCCGACGGGCGGCAGTTTTCGACGTAGATCATCGACAGACGATCTCGGCAGGTCAGGCCGACCGAGGTATTGGTGTTGCGGGCGAATTCGTCGAGATAGGGCTTGGCGAGCTGGCGTACCCGCAGGTTGGACACATAGGCATATCCCAGTGCCAGCACCCCGGAGTCGAGCTGGTATTTTTCCAGCTGGGTTGAGTAGCTCAAATAGCCGAGCTTGGTCAGGGTATAGGTCATGCGCGACACGGTCGGCTTGGGCAGCCCGGTGATGCGGGCGATGTCCTGATTGCCCATGACCACCGAGCCCTGACTGAAGGCGCGTAACACGTCCAACCCACGAGAGAGTGCTTCGACGAACTTGCGGTCCTTGGCAGGGGATTCCTTTACTGTTGCTTCCAACTCATCTTTCATTGGGTTGTATACCTTGTGGCCCATCGGAGGGTGCGGCCGAATGTGATTTGATGCTTTCTTTTATTGTTATGGTCAGAGCGCGGAACGATATCACGATCAATGGTTCTGCACAGTGACACACTGACACTCTGTTGCTGTTTTGTTACCGGGGGCAATGCCGACTGTCTCGATCATTGCACAGCCTGCCTCGAATAGAATAGCATCTTTTTGGTATTTCATTTCGCAGTGCAAAACAATAGTTCAAAAACAAGAGGCTGAGATGTCTACTCCTGAGCATTACGCCGTCAGCGCACAACTGGCAGAGCTGGGTCACACCACGATCTTCGATATTCTTGACCAATCCTGCCGTCGTTATGGCGACCAGCCTGCGTTCTCCTGCGGTGCCGACACTCTGACCTTTAACCAGCTTCGTGGCAGGGCCGATGCCTTTGCTCGCTACCTGCGTCAGCATGCCGGCCTGCAGCCGGGTGACCGCCTGGCCATTCAGTTGCCCAACCTGCTGCAATACACCATTGCTATCTTCGGCGCGCTGCGCGCCGGCCTGGTGATCGTCAACACCAACCCCCAGTACACCCCCTACGAAACCCGCCACCAGTTCGCCGACTCCGGCGCCCGTGCGGTGGTGGTACTCGACAAGTTGATCCCGCTGGTGCGCAAGATCCAGGACGAGACCGAGATCGAAACGCTGATCGTCACCAGTATGGATGACTTCAGCAACCCGCAGTACGACGCGAGTGCCGCCGATGAAGTGCGCTTTATGCAGGCGCTGCGTCTGGGTGACGAGCTGGCCCCGGTGACTATCGATCGCGAACTGGACGACCTGGCGCTGCTGCAGTACACCGGCGGTACTACCGGTGTCTCCAAGGGCGCAATGCTGACCCACCGCAATATTCTCTGTAACGTGCTGCAGGCAGTCAGCATTCTGAAGGAAGGCGACGTGACTTATGGCGGTGAGGTGCGAGTCTCGCCGTTGCCGCTGTACCATATCTTCGCCTTCACCGCGAACTGCATCGCCTCGGTGTTCACCGGGTTCCATACCATTCTGATCACCAATCCGCGTGATCTCGATGGCATGATCGCCGACCTGAAACGCCATCCGTTCACCTTGCTGACCGGTATCAACTCGCTGTTTGTATCGCTGATGAATCACCCGGACTTCGACAGTGTCGACTTCAGCCGGCTGAAGTGGGTCAACTCCGGCGGTGCGCCGCTGAACACCGAGATCGCCCGCCGCTGGCAGGAGCGCACCGGCAGTGTGGTGCGTGAAGGTTACGGCCTGACCGAAACCTCTCCTGTGGTGGTCGCCTCGACCTCGAAGACCCCTTACAAGGAAGGTTTTATCGGTCAGCCGGTAATCGATACCTGGGTCAAGACCGTAGATGACGACGGTAAGGAAACACCGCGTGGTGAGCCGGGCGAAGTGCTGATCAAGGGGCCGCAGGTGATGCAGGGCTACTGGCACCGTCCGGATGAGACGGCCGCAACCTTTACCGAAGACGGCTGGCTGAAGACCGGCGACGTTGGCCTGCTGGACGAGGAGGGCTTCCTGAAGCTGGTGGACCGCAAGAAGGACATGATTCTGGTCTCCGGCTTCAATGTCTATCCCAACGATGTTGAAGACGCGGTCATGCGTCATGCCAGCATTCGCGAGTGTGTAGCCGTCGGCGTGCCGGACGAACGGACCGGCGAGGCGATCAAGATATTTGTCAGCCTCAACGATGCGACTCTGGATGAAGCGGCCATCATCGCCCACTGCCGCGAGAACCTGACCGGCTACAAGATTCCCAAGCATGTCGAGATTCGTGACGACCTGCCCAAGTCGACCGTCGGCAAGCTGCTGCGCCGGGTGCTGCGCGACGAAGCGCGCGGTGAGGCCAAGGCGTGAGCGCGCCGCTGCAGCTGACCATTGCCGATGGCATTGCCGAAATCCGGTTGGACGACGGCAAGGTCAACGCGCTCTCGGAAAGCATGCTGGAACAGTTGCTCGCGGCCATTGCCAAGGCGGCGGAGGCGGACGCCGCGCTGTTGATCAGCGGCCGTCCCGGCGTGTTCAGCGGCGGCTATGACCGCAAGCTGATCGATGCTGGTGGGCCGGCCTGTGATGCCATGCGCGCAGCCGGTGACCGGCTGACGCTGGCGCTGCTCGACTATCCTGCGCCAGTGGTGATTGCTGCTACCGGTCATGCCATGGCCAAGGCCGCCTTTATGCTGCTGCTCGCGGACTATCGCCTGGGTACCGAAGGTGATTACCGGGTGTCGCTGAATGAGGTGGCTATCGGAATGACCATGCCGGACGGGGCCATGCTCCAGGCGCGGGCCCGGCTGTCGCCGCAGTGGCTAAACCGCTGTGTGCTGCAGGCGGAGGTCTTTGCCGCGGCCGGCGCGCTGGAAGCCGGTTTCTTCGACGAGCTGCAGCCGGCGGAGCAGCTGCTTGAGCGCGCCCGCGCCAAAACCCGTCAGCTGGCGGGGCTGGATCGTCGCGCCTACCGCGAGACCCGTGCGCTTTTGAATGCGCCGCTGCGTGAGGCGTTTGTCGGTCTGCTGGGCTGAACCAGCGGGGCGCAGCATTCGAGAGTAGCGCCATCCCGGGGCACGGCGTGCCGTGCCCGAGGTCAAGATTGCACGGAACGATACCCGCCCACGAGATAGCGTGCTGACCACACGGGCACAGCACGCTGTGCCCCTACGCTTGGGGGCGATCCTTGTGGGTCACTCCTTGAAATACGCCACCTGGGTGGTGGTCAGCAGTAGCTGGCCGTCATCGCTCCACAGGTGCGCGACCTGATCCGAATAATTGTTGTGCATACGCGTCGCTCGGGCGTGGCCAAGCAGGTGGCGATCGCCCGCGCGTGCCAGTTGATCGGTATCGGCGTGGAAGTAATGGGTCAGCGACACCGTGCCGGCGGGAGTAAAGCGCTGACGGCGGTGGAAAATCCGTGGCGCAAATACGTCACCCAGCGCGGTCAGTGACGCGAAGTCCAGCGGCCGGGGCGGATTATCTCGGGTCCACAGCAGGGTTTCGCTGTGGGCGTCCTCTGGGTTGCCGTCACTGCGGTTGGGGTCAAACAGGCCTGAAACGTAACGGAAATCATAGTTTCGAAACCAGTTGCGCTCGCCACGTTCCACCCGCGGCAGGCTGTCAGCGGCCGGTGCTGCAGGCATGTCGTGCTGCTGTTCGGACCAGGTCTCTCGGCGGGTGGCGAAGCAGGCGGTACCGCTGGTGACAACTTCGCCGTTCTGTTTCTGCAGCAGCAGCCAGTGTTGGGTCGAGCGGTTAGTGCGCAGGGGGATGGCTTCCAGCTCGAAGTCGCCGAGCTGGACCGGGCCGGCAAAGTTGATGGTCAGCGAGATCGGCTCGCCGATGCGTTCCGGGTGCTGCAAGGCGCCGTTGAGCAGGATGGCTGCGGTCACGCCGCCGAATGGCCCGACCATGTTCTGAAAACTGTCGTCGACGTTGCCCTTGAACAGGTTGGGGCCAGCCGCGGTCAGCGCAATGGCACGGTCAAAGGCATGGTTGTGAGGGGTTGCTTCGGTCATCTGCGGGATTCCGTTACGGCGGGAACGATTGAATATGATGGTCATAATAGGCCGCTGTTGAATGCGCAGACCAGCAAGCTTGATGCTGTGAATCCGTTGCTATCGACCGGGGAGAAGCGGGGCGGGAGGTGATTCGGTACGACTCTCTGGCAGCGTTGCGGCACCCATTGCAGGTGCCGCAACAGAGGAGTTAGCCGCGCTGATAGGTGCCAATCAGGCGGTTCATCGCGGTAGCGTGTGGCTCGATCTTCTCGAGCAGTTGCCACAGGGTCAGACCGGCCGGCAGATTCAGCTCGGCGTCCAGCGCGATGATCCAGAAATAGTACTTGTGCTGGCCGTGACCTTCCGGCGGCAGCGGACCGTTGTAGCCGCTGTTGCCAAAGTTGTTCACACCCTGGGTGTAGTCGGCGCAGCCTTCGGCGAGTTCGCTGACGCTGGCCGGAATGTTGTACAGCACCCAGTGCACAAAGCCGTAGGTGCCGTTGGCGGAAATCAGCGGGGCATCCGGATCGTGACAGATGACGGCAAAGGATTTGGTACCCGCCGGTGCGTTCTTCCAGCTCAGGGCGGGAGATACGTCAACGTCGTCGCCGGTGTGCCTGGCAGCGATCGCGCCGTTGTTGGCGAAGGCGCTGCTGGTCAGCTCCAGTTCATTGGAAAATGCGAATCCCATGGTGTTCTCCTCAGATTTTTAGCCGAAAACTACCGAAATACTACTATGCACCGGTCTGCCGACAAGCGCGTGTCAATTGATCAGGGCGCTCAATAGCCAGAGCCCGAGCAGGACCCAGATGATCCCCAGTACGATCTTGCGGCGGATAAAGGCCCGCACGCCGGTGTAGATCAAAAACAGGCCGAGAATCACCGCGGCGATGCTCAACAGGTTGCTGTTGACGCCCAGGGCACGGGAAAAGCCGTTGATGAAATCGGAGCTGGCATTGCTCAGCATGGTAAACAGCCAGATCAGGCTGTCGATAACAACGCGGACGACGCTGCCGATGGCGGAACCGAGCCATTCAAAGGGGCTGCTGGAGTTGAGCTGCATGCAAGGGGTCGCTGACAGGGAATGAGGGGTAGAAGCTATCAGCTTCAAGCCGCAAGCTTCAAGCCGCAAGCTAAAACCCAAACCAGGACGAGGCAGGGGTTCTCAGCTTGTAGCTTGTAGCTTGTAGCTTGTAGCTTGTAGCTCCGCGAGCGCGTTAAACGCGCTCGATCACCGCTGCCACACCCTGGCCCAGGCCGATACACAGGCTGACCAGTGCGTAACGCTTGCCGGTGCGCTCCAGCTGGCGCAGGGCGGTCAGGGTCAGGCGTGCGCCGGAGGCGCCGAGTGGGTGGCCGACTGCGATGGCGCCGCCGTTCGGGTTCAGGCGCGGGTCGTCGAAGGCGATACCCAGCTGCTTGGCGCAGCCGAGGACCTGGGAAGCGAAGGCCTCGTTGATCTCGATCACGTCCATGTCATCCAGCGTCAGGCCGGCGCGGCTCAGTGCCTTCTTGCAGGCTTCGACCGGACCCAGGCCCATGACGCGCGGCGCAACACCGGACACGGCGCCGGCCAGGATGCGGGCGCGCGGCTTGATGCCGTACTTCTGACCAATGGCTTCGCTGCCGATGATCAGCGCAGCGGCGCCGTCGTTGACGCCAGACGCGTTGCCTGCGGTAACCACGCCGCCCTCAAACAGCGGGCGCAGACCGGACAGGGCAGCCAGATCGCTGCTCGGGCGCGGATGTTCGTCCTGATCAATCACCTTGGCCGGCTTCTTGCGACCCTGGGAAACCTCGATCGGGTGGATCTCTTCGGCGAAGAAACCGTCGGCGCGAGCCTTCTCGTACAGCGCCTGGCTGCGAGCAGCGTAGGTGTCGGCTTCCTCACGGGTGATGCCCAGATCGGCAGCGACGTTGTCGGCGGTCTGCGGCATGGTGTCATCGCCGTACTGCTTCTCGACCCTGGGGTTCGGGAAACGCGCGCCGATGGTGCTGTCGAAGGCGCGGAAGTCGCGGCTGTAGGCGCTTTCGCTCTTGGCGATAACGAAGGGCGCGCGGCTCATGCTTTCCACACCACCGGCTACGAACAGGTCGCCTTCACCGGTCTTGACCGCACGGGCGGCGTCGAGAATGGCCGCCAGACCGGAACCGCACAGGCGGTTGACGGTAACGCCGGCGACTTCCTGCGGCAGACCGGCCAGCAGGCCGGCATGACGGGCGACGTTGCGCGCGTCTTCACCGGCCTGGTTGGTGTTGCCCATGACCACGTCTTCGTAGTCCTGACCCTCGAAGGGGTTGCGGGTGACCACAGCGCGAATGACTTCGGCCAGCAGGTCATCGGGACGCACGCTGGCCAGGGCGCCGGCGTGGCGGCCGAAAGGTGAACGGAGGCCATCATAGATATAGGCAGTCATGCTCTTACTCCTGGAAATCGGGTGTGGTCAAAGGCAGTTCCAGCTGTACGCGACGACGCAGCCAGGGGCTGGGGCGGTAGCGCGGCTCGCCGTAGTTGGTCTGCAGGTTGTTGAGGACGGCAAGAATGTTGGCTGCGCCGTAATGCTCACCGAAGGCCAGCGGGCCCTTGGGATAGCCCAGCGCCAGTTGAATGGCGCGGTCCAGCGTTTGCGGGGTGGTAATGCCCTTCTGCACGATTTCGCAGCCCAGATTGACCACGCTGGCGATCAGGCGCTGGATGACAAAGCCGGGAGAGTCGTTGATCACCTCGACGGGTACACCATCGGCGCTGAGGGCCTGGCGCGCCTGGGCGACGACCTCGGCTTTGGCGGCCGGCTGGCGCATCAGCGTGCGGCGTTTTTCCCAGTTGGCAAAGCTGTCGAGTGCCAGCGTGCGTTCAGCCGGCAGGCCCAGTTGGGTCAGCGCGGTGCTGCAGTCATCGCCCAGCGGGGTGATCAGGCAGATGGCGTCATCCGATGGCTTGCTGCCGGTTTCCAGCGTCGCGCCTGCCTTGGTCAATACGTCTGCAACCTGATTACGCAGCGCGTCATCATCGGTCTCCAGCCAGAACGGACGAGTGATCAGCACGGTTTCCGGCTGCGGCTCGGGTTGCTCGATCTTCTGGCCGTCTTCGTAACGGTAGAAGCCCTGGCCGGTCTTGCGACCCAGCAGGCCGGCGGCAACACGCTGGGCTGCAATAAAGGACGGGGTGTAGCGCGGGTCGTGGTAGAACTGCTCGTACACCGATTCCATCACGGCGTGGGAGACGTCCAGGCCGGTCAGGTCAAACAGCTCGAACGGCCCCATGCGGAAACCCGGACCGTCACGCAGGATGCGGTCGATCTGCTGTACGCTGGCAACGCCTTCACTGAGCATGCGCAGCGCTTCGGTGCCGAAGGCGCGACCGGCATGGTTGACCAGGAAGCCGGGGGTGTCAGGGGTGATCGCCGGGAAGTGGCCGGCCTGATCGGCCAGCGCTACCAGTGCCTGAATGTGACGCTCGTCGGTGCGCTCGCCGCGCACGACCTCGACGATCTTCATCAGCGGCACCGGGTTGAAGAAGTGGAAACCGGCAACGCGCTCGGGGTGCTTGGCGGTGCTGGCGATACGGGTGACCGACAGCGAGGAGGTGTTGGTCGCCAGTACGCAGTCGGCGCTGACAATGGCTTCCAGGTCGGCGAACAGCTTCTGCTTGACCTCCAGCAGCTCGACAATGGCCTCGATCACCAGATCGCACTCGGCCAGATCGGTCAGCTGGGCAGCCGGCTGCATGCGCGCAACGGTCGCTTCCAGCTCGGCCTCGGTCATCTTGCCCTTGGCCTGAGCGCGTTGCAGCAGGTTGCGGTTGAAGGCCAGGGCTCGTCGATGGCCTCTTTACGGGTATCGAACAACAGAACCTGCTGACCACTGCTGGCGAACAGCTGGGCGATACCGCGGCCCATGGCTCCGGCGCCGATGACGCCAATCCGCTTGAACATGCTTTGCCTCCTGAAGTACGCTTTTTGTTCCGCATGGCGAAACGGCATTTCGTTTAAAGTGCTGCGAGATTAAATCCTGCGTGGTAGGAGTGCAAGTTTGGCGACAGTCTGGCGCCGCTTGCGCGTGGCATACTTGCCTCCTTCAAACTGGCCGGTATTACGTGCCGGGCAAGTCGCCCGCCATGTTCTCACGCTGGCCAGCCAGATCGAGTGTAGTGAATAAAAGGTGTCGCACCCGTGAATCAAGATGAACGTCAGGCCATTGCCCGTACCGTTACCGGCTTCTTTCAGGAGCTTGGTGCCCAGCTGGAAGA
>Ga0194138_10000959_pt1 | contig 13810 bp, 9 predicted proteins | sample TARM_MetaG_T2_14_FD_134022 | JGI IMG/M metagenome (GOLD analysis project Ga0194138, IMG submission 134022) | Freshwater microbial communities from Pennsylvania, USA, analyzing microbe dynamics in response to fracking - TARM_MetaG_T2_14 (version 2) | ecosystem: Environmental > Aquatic >...
CCGATGATCTGCTCTTCGGAAAAGCGCTTCTTCACGTCCAATCTCCTCGCTTTGGGGAATTGGACTCCAGTTCGCCGTGCTACTCAAAACCGGGGGGACGTCGCGCCGTCCGCGCCGGCATCAGCATCGCCAACGTGCACACCGGCACGCAGCTCCACAGCGGATAGACCGCGCGCGGCCCCAGCCATGCCTTCAGCGGCGTTCGCAAGACCAGCACCAGGCGGTACCGGCCAACCAGAGCCGGATCAGTGCCGGCCAGAGCAGGTCAACGCTCATCGTCGAGGGTCTCGATCAGGCGCCGCAACTCGTCGATGTCCTTCTTCGTCAAGCGGCCGTGCTCGCTGAAATGCGCCACCAGCGGCGCCACGCGGCCGCCGAACAGGCGCTTGACCAGGCTTTCGCTCTGCTCGCCGACCCACGCCTCGCGCGCCAGCACAGGCGAATACAGATAGCGGCGCCCGTCCTTCTCGGCACGGATCGCGCCCTTGTTGAGCAGGCGATTGATCAGGGTCTTGATGGTCGGTGCGGCCCAGCCGCTGGCCTCGGCCAGTTCGGCCACGATGTCCTCGGCACTGAGCGGATGGCGCTGCCAGAGGACTTCCATCACCGTCGATTCGGCTTCGCTCACCGGCATGCGGTTACACTCGTGATTTTTCACGATTACGCACGTAAACAAAATGAATGTCAAGCCGCGCACCGATGCCCGCCGGCGTGGCGGTACGCACGCTGCCGGAAAGACACTCCGCCGCCGTGCACGGGCTACCCGGCACGTGCGGCCGGCCCGCGGCGGAGCAAGCATCCGCCGCGCGCGACGGTCAGTTCAGGCGGAAACGCCGGTCTTACGCCTTGTTCAGCAGCCACTGCGCCAGCGGCAACCCGACCACGACCACGACCGACCACGACCGACAGCGACAGCGACAGCGACAGCGGGATCATCGTCCATGCGCCGGCGACTCTGCCGACCCGCATCCAGGCCTCGCCTGCGACCGAACCGGCGGCATGTACCGAACCTCGCCGATCTGCATGCCATCCCGCTGGAGGTGCCACAACCGGCGCGCCGGGAGCCGCCACGTGAACGTCATGTCCCACTACAACAACGCGCGCAAGTGCGGCGGCAAAACGGATCCCCACGTCACGCCCGTTGCCCATGCCCGCAGGCCGTGCCGAAGTCCGAACCAGCCAAACGCCATTGCGGGCACGGGTCAGGCGCCATCGCCCAGAATGGCGAAGGCCGGCATCGCGCCGGCCCTCGTCTTGCTTGATGCGTCTAGCTTGCCCGGCTTACAGCGCCTTGGCCGCCTGCACCACATGCTCGGCGGTGATGCCGAAATACGCGTACAACGCATCGGCCGGTGCCGACGCGCCGAAGCTGTCGATGCCGATCACCGCACCGTCCAGGCCCACGTACTGGCGCCAGAAGCCGGTGACGCCGGCCTCCACCGCCACGCGCTTGCGCACCGCGGCCGGCAGCACCGATTCGCGATAAGCCACGTCCTGCCGGTCGAATACGTCGGTGGACGGCATCGACACCACGCGGGTCTTGATGCCCTGCGCGTCCAGCGCCTGCTTGGCCTGTACCGCCAACCCGACTTCCGAGCCGGTGCCGATCAGGATCACGTCCGGCGTGCCGCCTTCGGCATCGGCCAGCACGTAGCCGCCGCGTTCGATCTGCTTGACCTGCGCGTCGTTGCGCGGCTGATGCGGCAGGTTCTGGCGGCTGAAGATCAGGCAGCTCGGGCCTTCGCTGCGGGCGATGGCGGCCTTCCAGCTCACCGCGGATTCCACCGCATCGCACGGGCGCCACACGTCGTTGTTGGGGATGTAGCGCAGCGAGGCCAGATGCTCGACCGGCTGGTGGGTCGGGCCGTCCTCGCCCAGACCGATGGAGTCGTGGGTGTAGACGTGGATCGCGTGCGCCGGGATCAGCGCGCTCATGCGCAACGCATTGCGCGCGTAGTCGCTGAACACCAGGAAGGTAGCGTCGAACGGGATGAAGCCGCCGTGCAGCGCCAGGCCATTGGCAATCGCGCTCATGCCGAACTCGCGCACGCCGTAGTGGATGTAGTTGGCGTTGGGGTCGGCCTTGGTGACCGAGGTGCTGGCCTTCCACAAGGTCAGGTTGGAATGGGCCAGGTCGGCCGAACCGCCGACGATCTCCGGCAGCAGCGGTGCGAAAGCCTCGATGGTGTTCTGCGAAGCCTTGCGCGAAGCGATGGTCGGGCCTTCGGCCTGCACCTTGGCGATGAAAGCATCGGCCCGGGCGAGGAAGTCGGCCGGCAACGCGCCGTTCTGGCGACGCAGGAATTCGGCGGCTTCCGCCGGGAACTGCACGGCATAGGCATCGAAGGTGGCCTGCCAGGCCTGCTCGCGGGCCGTGCCGGCGGCCTTGGCATCCCATGCTGCGTAGATGTCCTGCGGCACCTCGAACGGCCCATACGGCCAGCCCAGTTCCTTGCGGGTGGCCTCCAGCTCGTCCTTGCCCAGCGGCGCGCCGTGCGAGGACTCCTTGCCGGCCTTGTTCGGCGAACCGAAGCCGATCACGGTGCGGCAGCAGATCAGCGTCGGTTTGCCGGTTTCGGCCTTGGCCGCCTCGACGGCGGCGGCGACGGCATCGGCGTCATGCCCGTCCACGCCGCGGATCACGTGCCAGCCGTAGGCCTCGAAACGGGCCGGCGTATCGTCGGTGAACCAGCCGTCGGTATTGCCGTCGATGGAGATGTGGTTGTCGTCCCAGAAGCAAGTCAGCTTGCCCAGCCCCCAGGTGCCGGCCAGCGAGGCGGCCTCGTGCGACACGCCCTCCATCAGGCAGCCGTCGCCAAGGAATACCCAGGTGCGATGGTCGACGATGTCGAAACCGGGGCGATTGAAGTGCTGGCCCAGCAGCTTCTCGGCCAGCGCGAAGCCGACCGCGTTGGCCACGCCCTGGCCGAGCGGGCCGGTGGTGGTTTCCACCCCGGGCGTATCGCGGCGCTCGGGGTGGCCCGGCGTCTTGCTGTGCAACTGGCGGAACTGCTTGAGGTCCTCGATCGACAGCGCGTAGCCGGACAGGTGCAGCAACGCATACTGCAGCATCGAGCCGTGGCCGTTGGACAGCACGAAGCGGTCGCGGTCGGCCCACTTCGGGTTGAGCGGGTTGTGGCGGTAGAAACGGCGCCACAGCACTTCGGCGATGTCGGCCATGCCCATCGGCATGCCGGGGTGGCCGGAGTTGGCGGCCTGCACCGCATCGGCGGCGAGGAAACGGATGGCGTTGGCGAGCTGGCGTTCGGTGGGCTGCGTCATGGCGGGGCGTCGGGATTCTTCGGAAGCGCCCGCCGGGCTGCGGGCCGCCCATTGTCCCACCCCTGTCCCGCGCTGTCGCGGTTGCGGCCCTCAGCCGGCGCTGCTAGAGGCCGGGCCTGGCTCGTCGGCCTCGCCCTTGGCCACCACCGTGGCCAGCATCAGGTCGCCGGTGACGTTGAGCGTGGTGCGGCACATGTCGAGGAAGCGGTCCACGCCGAGGATGATGCCGATGCCCTCCGGCGGCACCCCGACCATCGCGCAGATCAACGCCACCACCGGCAGCGAACCGGCCGGCACGCCGGCGGTGCCGATGCCGCCGAGGATGCACACGAACATCACCGTGAACTGCTGGCCCAGGCTCAGGTCCACGCCGAAGAACTGCGCCAGGAACAGCACCGTGACGCCTTCGAACAAGGCCGTGCCGTTCTGGTTGGCGGTGGCGCCGACGGTCAGCACGAAACGCGACACCTTGTTGGGCAGCTTGAGGTTCTGCTCGGCCACGCGCAGCGAGGTGGGCAGCGTGGCATTGCTGGACGCCGTGGAGAAGGCCATCAGCATCACTTCCTGCACCTGCCGGAACCACGCGCGCGGCGACCAGCCGGCCAGACGCACCATCGCCGAATACACCACGAACATGTGCAACGCCAGCGCCAGCACCACCACGCCGACGTAGGCGCCGAGCTTGTACAGCAGCTCCCAGCCGAACAGTGCGGCCAGGTTGAACATGAAGCAGAACACCGCATACGGCGCCAACCGGATCACCAGCCCGATCAGCGTCATCGAGATTTCGAACAAACCCTCGATCGCGCGTTTGAAGGTGCCTGTGTTGTCGGTATTGGTCAGCACCAGGCCGACGCCGACCATCAGCGCGAAGAACATCACCGCGAGGATCTCGTTGTTGCTGGCCGCGGCGAACACGTTGTCCGGCACGATCGACAGCAGCATCTTCACGCCGCCGGGCTGCTCGGCAGTGCGGCTGACGATGGCCTGGGCGCGCTCGGAACCGGCCGCCAGCATCTGCTGCGCGGTGGCCGGGTCGATGCCGGCGCCGGGACGCAGCCAGTTCACCAGTACCAGCCCGATCAACACCGCGATACCGGACACCACGACGGTATAGGCCAGCGTCTTCCAGCCGATCCGGCCGAGCGCACGCACGTCGCCCATCTCGGCCACGCCCACCACCAGCGCGGAAAACAGCAGCGGGATCACCAGCATGAAGATCAGCCGCAGGAACAAGGTGCCGGCCGGCTGGGTGACGTGGCTGGTGATCCACTGCACCCAGTCCGCATCGGCCCCGGCGCCGGCATGCACCGCCAGACCGAACACCAGACCGGCGAGGAAGCCGATCAGCATCTTCCAGTGCAACGGAAGGCGGCGCGAGGTACTGGCGTCGGAAGTCGTCATGCGGCGGCTCTGGCGTTGGAATCGCGCCAGAGTAGCAAAACCGGCCATGCGGCCCATGCCCTCCGGCACCGGCCGCATGAAGAGCGCTTCACCTGTCCGGATACAGCGGGGGCAATTCGTCGCGTTGCCGGGCCGGTGCGGCCGATGACCAGCGCGCCCCCTGACGGAAGGCGTCGCGCATGGCCTGCCGCGCTTCGGCCACGTCGCCGTCGCGCCATTGCGCGCGGGCCAGATGCTCCACCGCGTCTCGCTGCACCGGGTCGGCCAGAGCGGCGCGCACGGCATCCAAGTCCGCCAGCGGCGGGGCGTGCATGCACCGCAACACCTCGCCGACCTCGGCCAGACCGGCTGTGTCCAGCGCGCGCTTCAGGTCCGCCAACGTGCGCGTGGCCGGCGCCGCCGGCGCGCGCGATGCCGGTTCAACCGAAGGTGAAACCGCAGCGCGACGGCGACGCCCGCGCCACGCCCAGACAAGCGTGGCCAGCCACAGCAGCGCGAAAACGCCGGCCAGCGACACCCACGGCCAGACCGCATGCGTTGCCGACGTGGCGGCATCGGCCATCGCCGTCGTCGCCAGCGCGGTGGAAGCGGCAGCGGCTGTTGCGGGCAACACCGCACCCTGCGCGGCGGCGACCGACAGTTCCAGATCGGGCAGGCGTGCGGTGCGTGCCGACGCATCGCGCACGCTCCACCAGTCGATGGCGATGCCGGGCACGCTCAGCCGCCCCGGCCGGGCAGGCACCACGGAGTAGCGCCGCGTCACGGTCACCACCGGCGAACCATCGACGAAGCGTTCGTCGTATTGCGCCGCCTCGGGGAATACCTGCGCACCGGTCACCGCCGGCACCGGCAGCTCCGGCATCTGCGCACGCGTGGCGCCGGTGGCCACGGCCTCGATCGAGAACGTCGCCGCCTGCCCGGCGCGTACCGCCTGCGGCGGCGTGGCCGCGTAGCGCAAGCGCAGGTCGCGCAACGGCAACCACGACTGCGGCGCCCCGGCCGGCATCGGCCGTACCTCCAGCGCGCGCGGCAGGCTGGATGCCTGCAATTCGCCGCGGCCGTTGCCGAAGAAATCGCTGAAAACGCCGCCGGCGCCCTGCCCGGTAAAACGTGCGGCGGGCAATTCCAGCCGGCCGCTGCGGTCGGGAATCAGCAGGAACCGCCGTTCGATCACGTTGTAGAGGCGGCCGCCGATCTCGCGCCGGCCCGGCACGTCCTCGCCGACGCGTTGCAGCGAGGCCCCGGCCGGCGCATCCAGATCGAGTTGTCCCGATGCCAGCGGCACTGCGTAATAGAACCGCAGCACCACGCCGACACTCTGCTGCACGTATGGCGCAACATCGTCCACGACGGTCTGCACGTACACGTCTTCGCGCCCGCTCGGGCCGCCTTGCCCGCCACCGCTCGCCGGCGTTGCCGCCGACGCCGCGCTTGCCTCGACCGTCAACGTCAATGGTGCGGTGCGCTCGTGGCCGACCAGCAGCGAGGGAATCTGCAATGCGCCGGCGCGACGCGGCGTCAACTGCACGCTGTAGACGGCACTGGACGAAATGCGGCCATTGGCCATTTCCATCTGCCGGCTGGAAGCCGTGTCGGACAACGCGAAATCCGCGCGCAGCGGAGCGAAGTCGGGCGCATTGGCTGCATCGCTGCGCACTTCCAGCGTGACCGATTCGCCCAAGGCGATGCGGTTGCGGTCCAACGACGCGGTGGCCGCCGCCCATGCATTGCCGATGGCAAAACCCGCCAACAGCAATGCGCAGCACCATGCGGGCAACCCGCGCATCCGCGTCGCCATGGTGGCGCGACGGACATGGCCCCCGGTCGTCGCGTTGCGGAAAATGGATTGCGACATCTAGCGTCCCTCGCGCTCGCGGCGCTGCTGTTCCAGCTGGAAACGGGCGCGCAGCAAGCCGCCCGGATCGTCCGGCACGCGCCGCAACCAGGCCTCCACGGCTTGTCGCTGCTCGCGCTGTTGCGCGGTTTCGCGGGCCGGCGGTTTGCCGTCGACAGTTTGCCCGCTTGCCTGTTCCTGCTGGCGCTGCAAGGCCTGACGCATCTTCTCGCGCTGGGCGGCATCGGCCTGCTGCTGGGTCTGCGCGTTTTCGGTTTTCGGTTTGTCCTGCCCCGCCTTGCTCTTGGCCTGTGCATCGCCGTTCCGGCCTTGATTGCGGCCTGCCTGCGCATCATCCGACGACGATGGCGGCTGGCCGGGCGGCGCAGACGGCGGCTTGCCCTGCCCGTTCTGCGGGCCCTGCCCGGATGACGGATTGCCGTCCTTGCCCTGCTTGCCATCGGCGCCGGGCTTTTGCTGGTGGTCCTGCCCGGACTTGCCGCCGTTTTGTTGCTGGCGCTTGCGCGCTGCCTCGACTGCGGCCTTGTTGGCCACGGCATCGGCCATGCGCGGATGCGCCTTCAATGCGCGGTCGTAAGCGGCAATCGCCTCGTCGTACCGTCCTTGTTTGGCCAGTGCATTGCCGAGGTTGTACCAGCCCTGATCGGTATCGATGCCGTTGAAATCGCGTTGCGCCTGCGCGTAATCGCCCTTGCGATACGCCGCCACGCCTTGTTCGATGCGCTGCTGTCGCTGCTGATCGGCACGCAGCCACCAGTTGCCGTCCGCTGCACGCGCGGGCGTGGCCATAGGCAACAGCACGGCCAAGGCGATGGCCGCCAGCGCGCCCCGGCGGAAGGCCAGCAGTGCCAACAGCAGCAACGCCGGCAACAACCAGTAGCCCTGGTCCTGCCACGCCAAGCTGCCGCGCTCGCGCGAGGCCGAGGCGGCATCCGATTCCGGATCAAGCACGCCGAGTGCCTGCAGGTCGGCATCGCCCGCCGTCAACGCGGCATAGCGGCCGCCGCCGGAACCGGCCAGCGCGCGCAGCGAGCCGGCATCCAGCCGCGCGCGCGCGATGCCGCCTTGACGATCACGGTAAGCCGCGCCTTCCGCCGTGCCCAAGCCGAGCACCGACGTGGCATAGCCCTGCGCACGTGCCTGTGCGGCCGCCGCATCCGCAGCCGCATCGGCGTGGTCGGTCAGCAGCAGGATGCGCCCGCGCGCGAAGCCGGCCTGCTTGAGCAGGCGCTGCGCCAGTTCGATCGCGCGGTCCGCGCGCTGGCCGTCCGCCGGCATCACGTCCGGTTCGAGCGCATCGAGGAAGACCGCCACGTTGGCGCCATCGTCGGTAAGCGGTGCCACGGTGAAGGCATCGCCCGCCCAGGCCAGCAACGCGACCTGGCCACTGCCGCGCTCGCGCAACAAGGCGGCAATCTTGCTGCGCGCCTGCAACAGGCGCGAGGGCGGCAGGTCGGACGCCATGCTCACCGAGGACAGGTCCAGCGCGATCACCAGCGGCGAGGCATCGCGCCACAGCGGCTGGCTCTGCCGGGTCCAGCCCGGCCCCGCCAATGCGACGACGCCCAGCGCCCATGCCAGCGTCGGCACGAGCCAGCCCCAATACCGGCGCCGAGATGGCGTCGCGCCGGAACGCAAGACCGGCAGCAGATGCGGGTCCACCCACGCGGCCCACACGTCATCGCGGCGCTGTTTCCAGCGCCAGATCAGCCACGGCAAGGGCAGCGCGAGCAAGGCCCACAGCCAATGCGGCCGCATGAAGTGGATCAGCCCGAGATCGGCCAGCCAGGCGTGGATCCAGGCGAGCCAGCCGCTCATGCGCGCCTCCCCGGCCATGCCAGCCCGACCAACCCGACCAGCAAGGCTGCCGCCAGCGGCCACGGGTAACACTCGATCCGCAGCCGCACCGCCGGGCCGCTGCCGCGCACCGGCTCCAGACGGTCCAGCTCGGCGTAGATGCCGGCCAGCTCGCGGGTGTCGCGCGCGCGGAAGAAACGCCCGCCGGTTTCATCGGCAATGCGCCGCAGGGTCTTTTCGTCCACCTCGTCCTCGCCGCTGCCCGTTCCCGGCAACTGCAAGCCGAACAGCGACATGCCGGCACCGCCGTCGCTGCCGAAGGCGATGGTGTAGACGCGCACATGCTCGGCCTTGGCCAGTTCGGCCGCTTTCAACGGCTCGACCGCACCGGCGGTGTTGACGCCGTCGGTCAGCACGATCAGCACGCGCTGGCCCTGCTGCTGCGCGCGCAGGCGCTTGACCGCCAGCGCGATGGCATCGCCCAGCGCCGTCTCGCGCCCGGCCAGCCCGACCACGCTGTCGCGCAGTTGTTCGCGCACCGAGGCGCGGTCCAGCGTCAACGGTGCCAGCACATAGGCTTGCTGGCCGAACACCAGCAGGCCCACGCGGTCGCCGACACGGCGGTCGAGGAAGTCTGCCAGCACCGCCTTGGCCGCGGTCAGGCGATCCACCGCGCCGGCGCCGAGCTGCATGTCCGGCTCGCTCATGCTGCCGGACAGGTCCAGTGCCAGCATCATCTGCCGCCCGACCTGCGTTGGCGCGACCGCGTCGCCCAGCTGCTGCGGCCGTGCCAATGCCGCGCACAACAGGATCCAGACCAGCCATGGCCACACGCGCCAGCCCGCGAACAAGGCCGGCGCGCCGTCGGCCACCCTCGCCAAGCGCTCGCCCCATGGCACGCGCAGCGCCGGCACGTCATCGGCACGACGCGGCGGCAGGCCCCAGCGTGCAAGCAAGGGCAGCGGCAAGGCCAGCCATGCCCACGGCCAGGCGAAACCGGCAAAAGCCGGCCACTGCGGCCACCATGAAGACAACAATGCCCAGAGCCCGCTCATCGCCGCCCTTGCATCAGCTGCAGAAACCGGGCGCGCGCCAGCGCCTCCATCTCGGCCAGCGCCCGTGCATCGGTGTCCGGCCGGTAGGCACCGTCGAGCAACCATCTGCCGGCGCCCTGCGTAAACCCATGCCCGCTTTTTCCGTCAAGAAATTGCAGCCACGCATCGCCCTGCAAACGGTCGGCATGGGGCTGCACCCGACGCGAGGCACGGCGCAGCAATGCCGAAATCGCCGCCACCCGGGCATTGCCTTGCGCATCGCCGCAGGCTTGGTCGAACACGGCGCGCCAACGACGCAGGCGCGCCTTGCGGATGCCTCGCCATGTCAGCCATGCCGCCAGCAGCGATACCACCGCAGCAGCCAGCAGCCACCAGCCCGGCGCGGGCGGCCACCACGCAGGCGACGGTGGCAAGTGGACGTCGCGCAAGGGCAGACCGGCGCCAGACATCAGGCCACCCGTGCCTGCGGCGCATCGAGCAACGACAACCAGGATTCACTCGGCGCATCGGTGGCCACGGCGGCGGCACGCACACGGCAACGGCGCAGCGATGCCAGCATGTCCGCCAGCGGTGCGGAAAACTGTCCCTGCCAGCGGGCACGCACGGCGGCATCGCCGAGATCGAGTTCGAAACGGCGATCGCCGGCAGGGCCATGCGACTCGAACGGCAGCCGCGCATGCGGCGGGTCCGTTTCCAGCGGATCGACCGGCAACAGCACGATCACCTCGTTGCGTGCCGTCAACTGCAGCCAACGCGCATCGGGGATGGCGGCGACACTGCTTGCATCGGCCAGCACGATCAAGCGCGAGCCGGGGCGCAGCAAGCGTGCGGCATGGTCCAGTGCGGCGGCCAAGCCCTCCTCGCCCGACGGCGGTGCGGCATACCAGCGGGCAAGTGCGCCGAGCACGCGCAGCACGCCCTGTGCACCGGCCATCGGCGGGATCGGAGCTTCGCGTCCGCCGCCTTGCATGGCGCCCAGCCGGTCGCCTTCGCGCAGTGCCACCCATGCCGCGACGGCCCCCATGCGCGCGGCCTGCACGGATTTGAAACGCCGGCGCGTGCCGAAATGCAGCGACGGCGTCGTGTCGGCCAGCAGCCACGTGACGCGTTCGCGCTCGGCCTGGAACACCTTGGTGTGCGTCTTGCCGCTGCGCGCGGTCAGACGCCAATCGATATGGCGCACGTCGTCGCCGGCCACGTATTCACGCGACTCCGCATATTCCATGCCGCGCCCGCGCATCGGCGACAGCGACGGCCCGCTGGCGATCGACTGCCCGCGGCGAGCCGGCTTGCGCGCATGCACCGCAGCGCGCAGAGCGACCAGCTCGGCCAACGAAGGCGCCACGCCTTCGCCCGCAACCACGCCCGCCGAAGCATCGGGAGTCGGGCGCCGCAATCGCGAGAACGGATTTCGCACCGGCGTGCTCCGGCTCAGGGCAGCGGCACCACGGCCAACAGCGCATCCACCAGGCGCCCGCCGTCCCAGCCCTCGGCCGATGCCTCGTAGGTGGGCAGCACGCGGTGGCACAGCACGTCCGGCGCCATCGCACGCACGTCGTCCGGAGTGACGTAATCGCGACCGGCCAGCCATGCATGGGCCCGTGCGCAGCGTTCCAAGGCGATGGAGCCGCGCGGGCTCGCGCCCCACGCGATCCGGCTCGCCAGTACGGGGTCGTAGCGTGAAGCATCGCGGGAAGCGAGCACCAATTCGATCAGATAGCGCTCCAGTGCCGGTGCGAAATGCAGATCGAGCACGGCGCTGCGCGCGGCGAAGATGTCTTCCAGCGGCATCTTCCGCGCGGGCAGCTGCGGGGGATGCTGCGCCTGACGTGCGGCATCGCGCGCCAAGCGCAGGATCTCCGTCTCGGCGTCCACCTGCGGATAACCGATGCGCACGTGCATCAGGAAGCGGTCGAGCTGGGCCTCCGGCAGCGGGAACGTGCCTTCCTGCTCGATCGGGTTCTGCGTGGCCATCACCAGAAACAGCGACGGCAAGGCATAGGTATGCCGCCCGACCGTGACCTGACGCTCGCCCATCGCCTCCAGCAACGCGGACTGCACCTTGGCCGGTGCGCGGTTGATCTCGTCGGCGAGCAGCAGCGGATGGAAGATCGGGCCCGGCAGGAACTCGAAGCGCCCTTCCTGCGGACGCCAGACTTCGGTGCCGGTCAGGTCGGCCGGCAACAAGTCCGGCGTGAACTGGACGCGGGCAAAATCGGCTTCGACATGTGCCGCCAGCGCACGGATTGCCGTGGTCTTGGCCAGTCCCGGCGCGCCCTCGACCAGCAGATGGCCGTCGGCCAGCAACGCGATCAGCAACCGGTCAACCAGCTCGGACTGTCCGACGATGCGCTGAGCCAAGGCACCGCGCAGGGCCATGAAACGCCCGTGCAGCGTACTTTCGTCGGCCCCGGCCAACGGCAAATCCGGAGTCGGATCGATGTCAGGGACGGAATCGTTCATTGCGGTGGTCATTCCGGAAACTGTGCGCCAGTGGCTGGGGATTCTGACCGAATCCGGAGGAACAGGTTCCCATGCGGCGGGGAGATGTTCGCGTGCATTCAGTCATGCCCGCCCCTTTTCCCCAGGTGCCGCAAAGGCAAACGGCGGAATCCCGAAGGATCCCGCCGTCCGTCATGTGGCCATCGGCACGGTTCAGCGCTTGGCGACGTGCATGACCTTGGGCGTCAGGAACACCAGCAGCTCGGCCTTGTCCTTGGTCCGGCCCTTGGTCTTGAACAGGTTGCCGAGGATCGGGATGTCGCCGAGGAAAGGCACCTTGGACAGGCTGGTGCGGTCGGTGAACTCGTACACGCCGCCGATCACCACGGTCTGGCCGTCGTCCACCAGCACGGCGGTGTTGAGCTCGCGCTTGGCGATCTCGGGCACGTCGCCAATGCCGGTGCTGATGTAGTCGATCACCTCGTTCTTGGTGACGTTGACCGCCATGAACACGCGGTTGTCGTCGGTGATGGTCGGGGTGACCTTCAGTTCCAGCAGCACGTCCTTGAACTGCACCTGCGGCAAGGCCGCGGCACCGACACCACCGGACATGGTCACGTAACCCACCTCGCGGCCCTGGCGGATATAGGCCTCGCGCTGATTGGAGGTGACGATGCGCGGATTGGAAATCACCTCGCCGCGCGACTCGGTCTGCATCGCCTGCAACTCGATGTCGAGCAAGCGCCCGGCATTGAGGATAGACAGCGCCAAGCTGCCCGGATTGCTCAACGTCATCGGCACGTTGTAATTCAGGCCGGACTTGATGGTTGAAGCCACGGAAATCGGCTGGGGAGGAATTGCTGTACCAGCCGCCGCCGCCGCCGCAGCAGCAATTTGCCAATCCCGATAGGCGTTGGCATTGGTACTGGCGGTGGTGACGGCATTGGATTGATTATCGTGATTCGTACCCAAGTCGCCGCTGAAATACGTGTTGTCCTTGCTGCCGGTGATGCCGAACTTGGCGCCGAGCTCGCGCGCGAACGAATCGGTGGCGATGACGATGCGGCCCTCGATCAGCACCTGGTCGACCGGCCGGTCGATCACCGAGATCAGCTCGCGCATCTGCGCGACCTTCTTCGGGATGTCGCTGATCATCAAGGTGTTGGTGCGCTCGTCGGCGACGATGCGCCCGCGCGGCGACAGGAAACCGTTGTCGTTCTGGTTGTTGCCGCTGCCGCCACCGCCGTTGTTGCCGCCGTTGTTGTTGCCGATGCCCTTGGCCTCGGTCAGCGCCTTGAAGATCGCGGCGGCGTTGTGGTAGTTGATCTGGATGTAGTCGGTGGTCAGGTCCTCGCGGTTCTCGATCGCGATGCGCGCGTCTTCCTTGTCCTGCTCGAACTTGGCCAGCTCCGGCTGCGGCGCCACCCAGACCACGTTGCCGTCACGGCGCTTGTCCAGCCCCTTGGCGCGCAGCACGATGTCCAGGGCCTGGTCCCACGGCACGTTGACCAGGCGCAAGGTGACGTTGCCCTGCACCGTATCGGACGCGACGATGTTGAGGTTGGATTCCTCGGCAATCAGCTGCAGCACCGTGCGCACCGGCACGTCCTGGAAATTGAACGTCACCGGGCGGCCGCTGTACTTCTTCGCAGCCACCGTCTTGGCGGCCGACGCCAGCGTGGCCGACGTGACCACGCCTGCCGCCGGAGCCGCCGCCTTGGGTGCGATCTCGACCACGTACTCGTTGCCGGTCTGGTAGGCCAGCGATTCGTACCCGCCCTTGATGTTCAGCACCACCTGCGAGCCACCGCCATAGGGCTTGGCGTCGATGCGCTGCACCGGCGTGGCGAAGTCCACCACGTTGATCGGCTTCTGCAGACTGGCCGGCAACGAGGCGTTGCCGATGTCGACGACGACGCTGGAACCCTGATTGCGCAAGTCCGGAGCCGCACCGTCACCGGCGAAACCCAGGATC
>Ga0194138_10000960_pt1 | contig 13805 bp, 13 predicted proteins | sample TARM_MetaG_T2_14_FD_134022 | JGI IMG/M metagenome (GOLD analysis project Ga0194138, IMG submission 134022) | Freshwater microbial communities from Pennsylvania, USA, analyzing microbe dynamics in response to fracking - TARM_MetaG_T2_14 (version 2) | ecosystem: Environmental > Aquatic >...
CTACGACGGCGCCTACAACCTGGTCAACATCGACAAGGCGCGCATCCGCGGCGCGGAAGCGCGCCTTGTCGATGTTGACCAGGTTGTAGGCGCCGTCGTAGCCGATCATGTCCTCGATGCGCGTCTGGTAGGCATTGACGCTCCAGTTCCAGTCCTTGCCGTACTGGGCAAGGCCCAGGTTGGCGCTGCGCGACTTCTCCGGCTTCAGGTCCGGGTTGCTGTAGCCCGGGTAGTACAGGTCGTTGAAGGTCGGCGCGCGGAAGCCGGTGCCATAGCTTGCCGTCAGCTTCAGGCCGGCGCCGAAATCGAAGCCGTAGCCCAGCGTGCCGGTGGCGTGGTGGCCGAACTGCTCGTTGTCGTCGTCGCGCGCGCTGGCCTGCAGGTGGTGCGCGCCGAACGTGCCCAGGTATTGCGCGAACACGCCGGTGTTGCGGCGGCTGGTTTCGTCGAAGGCGGTGGTGGAGCCGAGCTTGTCGCGCTGCCAGTCCACGCCGGCACTGAGCTGCTGGCCGGCGGCGAGGGTGAAATCGCCCTGCAGCGAGGCGGTGTCGCGGCGGGTGTCGTAGACGGCCACCGGCACGCGCCGGCTGACATCGTGGCTGGCGTCCCAATACACGTCGGCATCGTCGTTGTTGCGGCCCACGTGCGCGGTGACGGCGATGGCATCGTTCGGGTGCCAGCCGAGGCTGCCGCCGAACACCTGCTGGCGGTTGTCGGACAGGTTGCCGCCGTACACGCTGCCGTCGTACCAGTTGCGCGAAGCGACGTCGAGCACTTGGCCCTCGATGTTCAGCGTGTCGGTCAGTGCGTAACCGGCGCGTGTGCTGACCGAAGTGTTGCGGTAGCCGTCGCGGTCCGGCTCGTCCACGTAGCAGCCAGCGCCCCAGCCGGCGGCGGTGCCGCGGCAGGCGTTGATGCCGTCGCTGTCCTGCCACGCGCCCTGCACGGACACCCAGCCGCGTTCGCCACGGTTGGAGAAGCCCGCACTGGCCTGACGCAGGCCGTGGCTGCCGCCGCCGATGCTCAGGTTCTGGCTCAGGCCGGGGCCGGCCTTGCGGGTGAATATCTGGATGACGCCGCCGACCGCATCGGCCCCGTACAGCGCCGACGCGGCGCCGCGCACGATCTCGATGCGCTCGATCTGCGCCAGCGGCAGGTCCTGGATGGCGGCCATGCCGTTGGTGGCCGAACCGATGCGCACGCCGTCCACCATCACCAGCGCCGAACTGGAGCCGGTGCCGCGCAGGAACAGCGAGCTGAGCTTGCCCACGCCGCCCTGGTTGACGATGTCCACGCCGGCCCGGCCGCGCAGCAGATCCATCAGCGAGACGGACTGGCTGCGGTCGATCTCCTCGCGCTCGATCACTTGTGCCGGGGCAAGGCTGTCGGACAGCGGGATTTCGGTACGCGTGGCAGTGACCAACAGCGGGTCGAGGTCGACCGGCACATCGGCCAGCGCGGGCAGGGCGACGGTGGCGGCGCACAGGCCGATGGCCAAGCTCAGCGGGTGACGGGAAAAGGGGGCGAAGCGGGACATTGCAGACTCCATCGGAAGCGGGAAAACCGGCCACGCGACGGAGGATCTGACGCGGTGCACGCGGAAGGAAGGCCGCGCACGATCGCGCCGCGACGCCCTCCGCATCGCAACCAGTGGAACTCCGGGCCGGTATCCGGGCTTGCGGAAGGGCATGCGATGCATGCCCGGCCGCGACGCCTTCCCGTGCGATGGATGCACAGTGGCCGTTGTCGCGGCACGGTTCCGCCTACCGTTGCGGGGGCAGCGCCGGACTGGTCGCGCGCCCGTTTGGGGCATCGACGCACCGGCTTCCCGTTCAAACCCACCAACCGATGGCAGGTCACCTCGAAGCGGCGGCGATTGTACGGGATGCGGCCGGGCTGCGCCGGTTCAGTCTTCCTCGGGGGATGACGGATCGGCGAGGGGCGTGGCATCCATGCGGGCATCGTCTGCGACGTGGTGCGTGGTCGTCACCGGTGCCGCGGCGGGGCGCCCGCGCGGGCCGGGCAGCAATGCGGTGGCGGCTTCGGCCTCGGCCTTCAAGCGGTCGCGCAGGTCCGGCGGCACGTGCTGCCAGTGGCAGCCCAGCAGCGCGCCTTCCAGCGAATACAGCAGGTTGAGGCTGGGTTTGAAGCCGGCCCGGCGGATCTTCACGAAGGCTGCCACCGCGCCGGTTTCGGCGAGTTCGGCCTGGGTGCGTATGCCTACCTGACGCAGCCACGCAGCCGATTTCGGCCCGACATTGGGCAGCTTGTCGCTCATCCGAGCGCGGCGACGAAGGCGGCGGCGATGGCTTCCAGCCCGCGCTGGTCGTCCTCGTCGAACCGCGCGGGCAGCGGGCTGTCCAGATCGAACACGCCGACCAGCGCGCCGTCGTGAATCAGCGGCACCACCAGCTCCGAGCGCGAAGCCGAGTCGCAGGCGATGTGCCCGGGAAAGGCGTGCACGTCCTCGACGCGCTGGGTGGCGCGCGTGCTGGCCGCGGCCCCGCACACGCCCTTGTCCAGCGGGATGCGCACGCAGGCCGGCAAGCCCTGGAACGGGCCGACCACCAGCTCGCGGCCGTCGAAGAAGTAGAAGCCGACCCAGTTCAGGTCCGGCAAGGCATGGAACACCAGCGCCGACAGGTTGGCGGCATTGGCGGTGCGGTCGCGTTCGCCATGCAGCAGGCTTTGCGCCTGTGCCAGCAACTGCGCGTACTGCTCCGGCTTGCCGCCGGAAAGCGGGGAGGAAGAAAAGCTCATGGAGGGGATTCTAGTCCGGCAGGGGGCATGGCCGCTGTTCCGTTCAGGCAGCCCGGCTGTCATGAATCATTGGATAGAGCAAAATGCAGAAATCTGTTTTTCAATTCCACGGAGATTCATCGATGCCGACATGGCTCGTGACCGGCGGAGCCGGTTTCATCGGCGGCAATTTCGTGCTGGAGGCGGTGGCCCGTGGCGTGAAGGTGGTCAACCTCGACGCGCTGACCTATGCCGGCAACCTGGACACGCTGTCTTCGCTGGCGGGCAATCCGGCCCACGTGTTCGTGCAGGGCGACATCGGCGACAGGGCGCTGGTGGCGCGCCTGCTGGCCGAGCACCGGCCCGATGCGGTGCTGAATTTCGCCGCCGAGAGCCACGTGGACCGTTCGATCGACGGGCCGGGTGCGTTCGTGCAGACCAACGTGGTCGGCACGCTGGGCCTGCTCGAGGCGGTGCGCGATCACTGGAAAGGCCTGGAGGGTGGTGCGAAGCAGGCGTTCCGTTTCCTGCACGTCTCGACGGACGAGGTGTACGGCACGCTCGGCGCCACCGGCAAGTTCACCGAAACCACGCCGTACGCGCCCAATTCGCCGTACTCGGCCAGCAAGGCGGCATCCGACCATCTGGTGCGCGCGTTCCACCACACCTACGGCCTGCCGGTGCTGACCACCAACTGCTCCAACAACTATGGCCCGTACCACTTCCCGGAAAAGCTCATTCCGCTGGTGATCGCCAAGGCGCTGGCCGGCGAGGCGCTGCCGGTCTATGGCGACGGCAAACAAGTGCGTGACTGGCTGTTCGTGTCCGACCACTGCGAGGCCATCCGCACGGTGCTGGCCACGGGCCGGGTTGGCGAAACCTACAACGTCGGCGGCAATTCCGAGCGCGAGAACATCCAGGTGGTGAAGGTCATCTGCGCGCTGCTCGATCAGCGGCGTCCGCGCGCGGACGGCCATCCGCGCGAAACCCAGATCACTTTCGTCGCCGACCGTCCCGGCCACGACCGGCGCTATGCGATCGACGCATCCAAGCTGAAGCATGAGCTGGGCTGGGAGCCGAAGCACAGCTTCGAGCAAGGCATCGCCGCCACCGTGGACTGGTACCTGTCGCACCAGGACTGGGTGGATCGCGTGCTCGACGGCAGCTACCGGCTCGAACGCATCGGCACGGCGGCATGACGACGGACTGCGTGACCCGGCCTGCATGCGCCGGCGCCGATCACCACGGGGAAGCAGCATGACTTCACGCAAGGGCATCATCCTGGCCGGCGGCTCGGGCACCCGGTTGTATCCGATCACCCGCGGCGTCAGCAAGCAGCTGTTGCCGGTCTATGACAAGCCGATGATCTACTACCCGCTCAGCGTGTTGATGCTGGCGGGCATCCGCGAGGTGTTGATCATCAACACCCCGCACGAGCAGGCCTTGTTCCGGCATCTGCTCGGCGATGGCTCGCAGTGGGGCATGCGCATCGAATATGCGGTGCAGCCCAGCCCCGACGGGTTGGCGCAGGCTTACCTGATCGGGCGCGATTTCATCGGTGGGCAGCCCAGCTGTCTGGTACTGGGCGACAACATCTTCCATGGTGTCGGCTTGACCAGCGTGCTCAAACGGGCGGACGAACGCCACGACGGCGCCACCGTGTTCGGTTACTGGGTCAACGATCCCGAACGCTACGGCGTGGCCGAATTCGATGCCGCCGGCAAGGTGGTGGGCATCGAAGAAAAGCCCGAGCGGCCACGATCGAACTACGCGGTCACCGGGCTGTATTTCTACGACGGCCATGCCAGCGAACATGCGGCGGAGTTGAAGCCCTCGCCGCGCGGCGAGCTGGAAATCACCGATTTGAACCGTCGTTACCTCGAGCAAGGCGACCTGTACATGGAAACCCTCGGCCGCGGCTATGCGTGGCTCGACACCGGGACCCACGAGTCGCTGCTCGACGCGTCCAACTTCATCGGCACCATCCAGCAGCGTCAGGGCCTGCAGGTCTGCTGCCCGGAGGAGATTGCCTTCGTCAATGGCTGGGTTGATGCCGAACATCTGCTGCGATTGGCTGCTCCGTTGAGCAAAAACGGCTACGGCCAATACCTGCTCAAGCTGGCGCAACGAGGTGTGGTGCGATGAAGCTGATCGAGACGTCCCTGCCGGGCTGCGTGGTGATCGAGCCGGCGGTGTTCGGCGATGCGCGCGGCTTTTTCATGGAAACTTGGAACGCGGCCCGTTTCGGCGAGCATCCGGGCCTGCCCACGCAGTTCGTGCAGAGCAACGTATCGTCTTCGTCGAAGGGCGTGCTGCGCGGCCTGCATTACCAGTGGCCCAACCCGCAGGGCAAGCTGGTCAGCGTGCTGGAAGGCGAGGTCTTTGATGTGGCAGTGGACATCCGCCGCGGCTCGCCGCATTTCGGTCGCTGGGCGGCGGTGGTGCTGAGCGAGGCGAACAAACGCCAGTTCTGGATACCGGAGGGCTTCGCGCACGGGTTTGCCGTGCTGTCCGAGCGGGCGGTGTTCAGCTACATGTGCACGGCCGTGTACGACAAGGCGGCCGATGCCGGCGTGCGCTGGGACGACCCGGCCATCGGCGTGGACTGGCCGGTGGCCGAGCCGCTGCTGTCGGACAAGGACACCCGCGCGCCGCTGCTGGCCGAGGTGGCCGAGGACCGCCTGCCGGTGTTCGCGGCATGAGGCTGCTGGTGCTGGGCGGCAACGGGCAGGTCGGGCATGAACTGCGGCGGGCATTGGCGCCGCTCGGCGAGGTGGTGGCGACGACGCGCAGCGGGACATTGCCTGACGGCAGCCCTTGCGAACGGGCGGATTTCGATGCACCGGCAACGCTGCCGGGGCTGGTCGAGCGAATCGCCCCGGACATCGTGATCAACGCGGCGGCATATACCGCCGTGGACAAGGCCGAAACCGACATCGAGGCGGCCTTCCGCGCCAATGCCGAAGCGCCCGGGGCTTTGGCGCGGGCCTGCGCCGCGCGTGGCATTCCGTTCGTCCACTATTCGACCGATTACGTGTTCGACGGGCAGGGCACGCGCCCTTGCCGCGAAGACGATCCGGTGGCACCGCTCGGCGTCTATGGCGCCAGCAAGCGCGCCGGCGAGGTGGCGGTGATCGATGCCGGCGGCCGGCACCTGATCTTCCGCACGGCCTGGGTGTATGGCAGCCACGGCCACAACTTCATGCGCACGATGCTGCGGCTCGGGGCCGAGCGCGATCGCCTGCGCGTGGTGGCCGACCAGGTCGGCACGCCGACGCCTGCGGCGCTGGTTGCCGACGTCACGGCCCGCATCTTGGCGCAATCGAACGATGCATCTGGCGTCTGGCATCTGACCGCGACCGGTTCCACCAGTTGGCACGGGTTTGCCGAGGCGATTTTCGACGCTGCACAGGCGCGCGGCCTGTTGGCCCGCAGGCCCGAGGTGGATGCGATCACGACGGCCGAATACCCCACGCCGGCCCGACGTCCGGCGTATTCCTGTCTGGATACCGGCAAGCTGGCACGTGATTTCGGGGTGGTCCTGCCGGATTGGCAGGCCGCGCTCGGTATCGTGCTGGATGCGATGCGGCCCTGAGCCGCAGCGCAACACCTGCCCCGTGGCGGGCCATCGTTGCCGAATGCCGGGCATAAAAAGACCCGGCAGCGGGAGGGGAGCTGCCGGGTCCGGGTTTGCACGGGGGGAGGGACCCATGCAAAAGCTTGAAGTTGTCTGGCCGGAATGCAATGCGCTTTCCAAAGCCACGGCCCGAGCATAGGCGCACTTTTGTTGCGATGCAACACGCCGGGCGCGGCGGCCGACGAACGGCCGGCCGCGCTTGCGGGTTCAGGTTTTCGCGGGCCCGGCGTGGCGGCAGCCCGAGGTGCAGGTTTCGTGCACCACCACCGCGCTCAGCAAGGGCAGGGCGGGTTTCAGACGGTCCCATATCCATGCCGCCAGCCGCTCGCTGGTGGGGTTTTCCAGCCCGTCGATCTCGTTGAGATAGTGGTGGTCCAGCTGGTCGTACAGTGGCTGGAATGCGGCCTTGATGTCGCCGAAATCCATCACCCAGCCACTGTGCGGGTCCGGCTCGCCGGACACGTGCAGCTCGACCCGGAACGAATGCCCGTGCAGCCGGGCGCACTTGTGGCCGGGCGGCACGTTGGGCAGCCGGTGCGCGGCTTCGAGGGTGAAGACCTTGAAGATGTCCATGCGCGGATTCTACGTCCGCGCTCAGCGGTCGCCGGCGCGGCGCGGCGCGCTGCGGTCGCCGCGCGGCTGGGCCGGGCGCTGGCCCGGTCCGCGGCCACCGGCCGGACGCGCCTGCGGACGGCCATCACGCCCGCCCTGCGGCTGGCGCGGGCGCGGCGCGTTGCCGGCCGGGCGTGCCGCGCCGTGGCCGTCGCGGCGACCCGCGGCCTGCGGGCCTGCCTTGCGCGGCGGACGCTCGCCGCCGGGCTGTTCGGCCTTGCCCGGCGCGCTGTTGCCCCAGCGGATCGGCACCTGCGGCTCGAAGCCGGGCACGTCGCGGATTTCCATGTCCTTGTTCAGCAGCCGCACGATCTGGCGCAGCAGCTTGGCCTCGTCCTGCGCCACCAGCGAAATCGCCTCGCCGCTGGCGCCGTTGCGGCCGGTGCGGCCGATGCGGTGCACGTAGTCCTCGGCCACCATGGGCAGCTCGTAATTGATCACGCGCGGCAACTGGTCGATGTCGATGCCGCGCGCGGCGATGTCGGTGGCCACCAGCACCGGCACCTTGCCGGACTTGAAGTCGGACAGCGCGCGCTGGCGCTGGCTCTGGCTCTTGTTGCCGTGGATGGCGGCGGCGCGGATGCCGGACTTCTCCAGTGCCTTGGCCAGCTTGTCGCTGCCATGCTTGGTCTTGGCGAACACCAGCGTCTGCGCGGTGGCATCCTGGTTGAGCAGGTGCAGCAGCAGCTCGCGCTTGCGCCCGGCATCGACCGGATGCACGCGGTGGGCAATGGCTTCGGCCACGGTGTTGCGCGGGGTCACCATCACCTCGCGCGGGTCGTGCATGAACTCCAACGCCAGCTGCTTGATCGGGTCGGCGAAGGTGGCCGAGAACAGCAGCGTCTGGCGGTTCTGCTTGGGCAGCTTGGCCAGGATGCGCTTGATCGACGGCAAAAAGCCCATGTCGAGCATGCGGTCGGCTTCGTCCAGCACCAGCACCTCGATGCCGGACAGGTCCACCGTGCGCCGTTCCAGATGGTCTATCAGGCGGCCCGGGCAGGCGATCAGCAAGTCCACGCCGCGACGCAGTGCGTCGATCTGCGGGCCCATGCCGACGCCGCCGTAGACGGTGGCCGAGCGCACGCGCTGGTACTTGGAATACGCGCGCAGGTTGTCGCTGACCTGCGCGGCCAGCTCGCGGGTGGGGGTGAGCACCAGTGCGCGCGGCTTGTGGCTGCGGTTCGGCGTGGCGGCCAGATGTTGCAGCAGTGGCAAGCCGAAGGCGGCGGTCTTGCCGGTGCCGGTCTGCGCGCCGGCCAGCAGGTCGCGGCCTTCCAGCGCCAGCGGAATGGCTTGCTGCTGGATCGGGGTGGGTGTGGTGTAGTTCTGCTCGGCGAGCGCGCGCAGCAGTTCGGGCGACAAGCCCAGGGATTCGAAGGACATCGTTTTTGCTCCGTGTCGGGCGGGCGCAACGGCGCAAGCCGGCGCATGGCCCGTGATGAAAAGTGAAACTCGGAGCGTTCCCGTGAACCGCGCTGCGAGGTGGATTGGCGGCCTTCCTCGGAAGGCTCGGTCTGCGGCGTGAGGCGCCGGAGGGCAGGCGCGACGGCAAGGCCGGCGCACCGGGGTTCCCGTGGGGAAGCGGACGAACGTGCAGGACCGGTACCTATTCTAAAGGAGTCGGCCATGCGGCGCCAAATGCCGCGGCCATGCTGCGGCGCGATCCGTCCCTAGAATCCGGCGTTCGTTCAGGCAAGCGGAGCAGATGGCGCATGAAGCTGGGTTCCTTGCGGGAAGGCGGGCGCGACGGGACGTTGATCGTGGTGGCGCGCGACCTGTCGCGTGCGGTGCGCGCCGACGGCATCGCCCCGACCCTGCTGCGGGCATTGGAGGACTGGGACCGCGTCGCGCCGGTACTGGCCGCGTTGGCGGCCCGGTTGGAGGCGGGCGATGTGGCCGGCGGCTTCCCCTTGGACATGGCGGCGCTGGCCGCGCCGTTGCCGCGTGCCTGGGAGTTCGTCGACGGCAGCGCCTATCTGCCGCACGTGGAACGGGTCCGGCGCGCACGCGGGGCCGAGGTGCCGTCCAGTTTCTACGTCGATCCGTTGATGTACCAAGCCACCTCGGCCGCGTTCGCCGGCCCGCGCGATCCGGTGACAGCGGTCAGCGAGGATCACGGCATCGATCTGGAGGGCGAGGTGGTGGTGGTCACCGGCGACGTGCCGATGGCGGCGACGCCGGAACGGGCACTGGCCTGCGTGCGCCTGCTTGGGTTGGTCAACGATGTTTCGCTGCGCAACCTGATCCCGGACGAACTGGCCAAGGGCTTCGGCTTTCTGCAGTCCAAGCCGCGTTCGTCCTTGTCGCCGGTGTTCGTCACCCCGGACGAGCTGGGCGCGGCGTGGCGCGAGGGCAAGCTGCATCGGCCGCTGGTGTCGCACGTGAATGGCCGGTGGCTTGGCGCACCGGAGGCCGGGCAGGACATGCAGTTCGATTTCGGCCGGCTCATCGCGCACGCCGCGCGGACGCGGACGCTGCAGGCCGGTACGTTGGTCGGGTCGGGCACGGTGGCCAATCACGATGCCGGCCTCGGCGCCGCGTGCCTGGCCGAACAGCGCGCCATCGAGGCCTTGCGCGACGGCAGGCCGTCCACGCCCTTCCTGAAATTCGGCGATACGCTGCGCATCGAGATGTTCGATGAGGCCGGGGCCAGCCTGTTCGGTGCGATCGAGCAGCGCGTCGAACGCTTGCCGCACCGATGAGCTGCGTGGCTGACGCCGGCGCTTGCATCGCTCCCGTGGGAACATGGTGCCGTGGCCGTGGCCGCGCTTTGATTCAGACGAAACTTTGGCTGATCTGCGGCGAGGCCGGGCCGGTTGCACCGCCGCCGAAATCGCCGTAGGGGTCGAGCTCGCCGCTGCCGCCTTCGGAAAGGCGGAACTTCAAGGCCAAGCCGTCGCGGGAGTCGGCCGCGCGCAGCGCTTCTTCCTGCTCGATCGTGCCGTCCTTGGCCATGCGGAACAGGCACTGGTCGAAGCTTTCCATGCCCTCTTCAAGCGAGGCTTCCATCGCGGCCTTGATCTCGTGGATCTGGCCGCGTCGCAGCAGGTCGCGGATCACCGGCGTGTTGATCAGCACCTCGGTGGCCGGGCGGCGCTTGCCGTCGGCGCCCTTCACCAGGCGCAGCGAAATCACCGCGCGCAGGTTCAGCGCGAGGTTCATCAACACGTTCTTGTGCGCGCTCTCGGGGAAGAAGTTGAGGATGCGCTCGATGGTCTGGTCGGCATTGTTGGAGTGCAGCGTCGCAAGACACAGGTGGCCGGTTTCGGCGAAGGAAATGGCTGCTTCCATCGTGGTCGCGTCGAGGATCTCGCCGATCAGGATCACGTCCGGCGCCTCGCGCATCGCGTTCTTCAGCGCATTGTGGAAGGCATGCGTGTCCAGCCCGACCTCGCGCTGGTTGACGATCGACTGCTTGTGGCGGTGCAGGTATTCGATCGGGTCCTCGATGGTGAGGATATGCCCGGTGGTGGTGCTGTTGCGGTGGTCGATCATCGACGCCAGCGCCGTGGACTTGCCCGAGCCGGTGGAACCGACCACCAGCACCAATCCGCGCGGGGTCATCACGACGTCGCGCAGCACCGGCGGCAGGTTCAGCTCGTCGATGTCGGGGATGCGGTTGCGGATGGCGCGGATCACCATGCCCACTTCGCCGCGCTGCTTGAAGATGTTGACGCGGAAGCGGCCGGCGTCGGGTACCGCGATGGCCATGTTGAGCTCGAGCTCGCGCTCGAACTCGGGTACCTGGCCTTCGTCCATCAGCGAGTAGGCGATCTTCTTGACCATGCCCGGCGGCAGGCCGGTGCTGCCCAGCGGATAGAGCTTGCCTTCGATCTTGATGTAGACGGGGGCGCCGGTGGTCAGGAACATGTCCGAAGCGTGTTTTTCGGTCATCAGCTTCAGGAAGTAGCCGATATCCATGCGCGATCATCCCCGTACATTGCAGATGGCGGACGTTGCAAGCCCGCCCAAGGCTCAACACAATGGTCGCAGCCCTTTCCGACGCCACGCCACTCCGAATGAATCGTAGCTTCGCACAAATCCGTATCGCCCTGTACGCGATTGCGGTCACATTCGCGCTTGCCGGTGCAGCTCGCGCGCAGCAGGCATTGCCCGGCATCGACGATGCGCAACTGGCCGTCGACCGCGCCACGCAGGCCGATGCCGACCAGTACGCACCGGACCTCATCGCCAGCGCGCGCGCGCATCTGGAGCAGGCGCAGGCCGCCTCGATGGACCGCCGTGCGCAGAAGCAGGTGCCGGCGCTGGCCACGCAGGCCGCGCTGGAGGCCGACCTCGCCCGTGCCCGCAGCATGGAGACGGTGGCCAACGCGAAGCTGGCGCAGCGGCGTTCGGACATCCAGCAGCTGCAGCGCACGCTGGGCGGCAACGCGGGGGGTACGCCATGATGATGCGTCCGAACATGCGTCTTGCCTTCGCATTGGCGGTTGCGTTGCTGGCCCCGTCGTCGGTGCTTGCAGCCGATCTCGATCCGCGGGTTCCTCCGTTGCAGCAGCGCTTGGATGCCCTGTCCACCGATCCGCGTTATGCCGACCTGGCGGGCGTGCAGGTGCTGCAGGCCCGCCAGGCGGTCGATGCGCTGGCCGTGGCGAAGAAGCGTGATCGCGAGCTTGCGGCCTACGTTGCCGACCGCCGGGTCGAGATCGCCGAGACCATCGCGCGCGCCCAGGCGGCCGATCACGAATTGCAGGCGCTCGACGATCAGCGCACCGATCTGCTGCTGCAGATCAGCCGGCGCGAAACCGAACGCGCCCGCCAGGAGGCCGAGCGTCTGCGCATCCAGGCGCAGATCCAGGCCGAACAGGCTGCCCAGGCGCAGCAGGAAGCGCAGGCCGAAGCCCAGGCCCGCCAGGAGGCCGAAGATGCCTTGAGCAGTGCCACCGGCAAACAGAGCGCCAAACTGTCGGCGACCCGACAGAAACAGGCATCGCTGGCACGGGAAGCGGCCGAATTGATGTCCGGTGCCAAGCTGCCGGCTTCGCGTTTCAATGATGCCGGCGAGGTGTTCACCTTCACCGGTGCGGCCTTTGCCGCGGGCAAATCGGGGTTGTCGTCCGAGGCGGCGGGGCAGGCCAAGGCGCTGGCCGCCTACCTGCAGACCACCAAGGGCAAGGCGACGGTTCAGGCCTATGACGCCAACCCGGTCACCGCGCAGGCTCGCGCCGATGCGCTGCGCGCGGCGCTGGTGGCCGAAGGCGTGCCGTCGAGCCGGGTGAAGGCCGCGGGCAAGAAGGCTGCCGCGACCAAGGCCCGTTCGGCCGAAGTTACTGTTGCGCAGTGAATTGTTCTTTTAAAACAGTTGGTTGAACGAAGCTTCATGGCTTGCGGGGACGACTGTTAGGGACAGGTGAAGATGCCGCAGGCCTTGCGGCATCGGGTTCTTCGCGGGGACTTGTTGTCTCCTGCGGCGGGGAGTAGCGTCGGTTGTCCGGAAGGGCAAACCGCCCTCCGGTGTATCGGAACCGGAGGCTGGTGACATGTCGACATGCCCGCTGCTGTTTCCCTCCGCCCCGCTGTCGCCGGGGCGGACCGCGATGCCGGATGCGGCCGTCGCTCTCCCGTTCCGTTTCAGTGAACGCCCCGTGCCTTGCAGGCCGGGGCGTTCGCGTTTCCGTGGCACCCAACGCTGAAGGAGGCAATTCATGTCCATGTCCGATGTGCAAGCCACTGCAATCGATGCATTGATCAAGACCGATCCCGAATTCAAGCGGCTTTATCAGCGACACAGGACGCTGAACAAGAAGTGCATGGACGCCGAGCTGGGCGTGTTGCCGATCGACACGGCCACGCTTGCCCAGATGAAGCGCGAGAAACTTGCCACCAAGCAGCAGTTGATGCGCCGCTACGCTCCGGTGCTGAACTGATCAGAGCGTTTGCAAACAACGGGCGGCGATGCCTTCCTCGTCGGGCATCGCTGCCCGTTTCATTTCCGGCGGGCATGAAGTGATGACGGCATGTACTTACGGTGAGTGGCCCCGTGCCGATAATGGTCGACCGTTTTCCGCAGGATTGCCACGATGACCGTTCATGCCTCCGTACTCGACCTGATCGGGCACACGCCGATGGTGAAGGCGCAGCGCCTTGATGCAGGTGTCTGCGAGTTGTTCTTCAAGCTCGAAAACACCAATCCGGGCGGTTCGATCAAGGATCGCATCGGCTTGTCGATGATCGAGGCGGCAGAGCGACGTGGCGACCTCAAGCCTGGCGCGACGCTGGTGGAGGGCACGGCAGGCAATACCGGTCTCGGCCTGGCCTTGGTGGCCCGGCAGAAGGGCTACCGTCTGATCCTGGTGGTGCCGGACAAGATGAGCCGGGAAAAGATATTCAATCTCAAGGCCATGGGCGCAGAGGTCGTGCTGACGCGCTCGGACGTGGCCAAGGGGCATCCGGAGTATTACCAGGACATGGCCGCCAGGATTGCAGCGGAAACACCCGGCGCCTGGTTCGTCAACCAGTTCGGCAATCCCGACAACCCGGCCGCGCACGAATTAGGCACCGGGCCCGAGGTCGTGGAGCAGATGGGCGGGCGCATCGATGCATTGGTGGTCGGCTGCGGCAGTTCGGGCACGATGACTGGCCTGTCGCGTGCGCTGGCCAAACTGGCGCCGACGGCGGAGATCATCCTCGCCGATCCGGTGGGGTCGATCCTCGCCGAGTACATCAACGACGGGACGCTCAACGAGAAGTCCGGCAGCTGGCTGGTGGAGGGCATCGGTGAGGACTTCCTGCCGCCGATCTCGGACTTCAGCCGGGTCACCAGGGCCTATGCCATCGGCGATGCCGAGAGTTTCCATGC
>Ga0194138_10000961_pt1 | contig 13802 bp, 20 predicted proteins | sample TARM_MetaG_T2_14_FD_134022 | JGI IMG/M metagenome (GOLD analysis project Ga0194138, IMG submission 134022) | Freshwater microbial communities from Pennsylvania, USA, analyzing microbe dynamics in response to fracking - TARM_MetaG_T2_14 (version 2) | ecosystem: Environmental > Aquatic >...
AAAAGACAGTCTCCATAAGAAACTGTCCATCATTTATATTTAAAACTTTTTTCTTCAAATCCTTGAAGCTTTTTTAATACTTGTTTTCAATATTAAATTTGCTCCAACAATCTTCCGTCTACAACATATCCAGTCATTCCAGATTGTAAAGAAAGTTGCTTGGAAAAATACTGTGAACTCCTAAGATAATTAATCGGATCAATTGGTATTTCGGATGTCAAAGTAAAGTCAAAACATTTATTAATTGAATCAACACTTGCAGATAAGTACTTATAGTTTTTACGATTCAATCCATTAAATGCTTTAATGGCAGCTATGACTGCTGGCATAATGATAAGTGTATTAAACTCTGATGATAAAAAACGAGCCTGAAAACTGTAACTAAACATTTATACTACCTCCTAAAACTTTTTTAACTAGATTAATTTTGTTCCTGTTTTCTTCTGTTTCTCTAAAAAACAAACGAGTAACCTCTACCAAAGCTTCTTCATCCGTTAATTCCTTTTGTAAGTTTGAATCTTCGTTTGCATTTTCCAAAAATTCAAACTCACCCTTAAACAATCTTCCATTTGGAGTAATCAAATCACTGTAAGGTTTGATTTTGCTTAATCTGGAAATGAAACTTCTAACAGCTTTTGTAGGAAATTGAAGCCAAGCATCACTAGCTAACACAAATTCAATGGTATCTCCATTTTTAATTTCTAATGTTTTGGTTTCTATTTCTTTCTTGTTAACTGCCTTCATTCCAGAAACGTTATAGTCTTCTGCTATTTCCTTTACATCCTCTATCGTAGAATCTAAATGCAAGTTTTCTCTGGTCTTTAGTAATTCAGGATAAAGTCTTATTCTAAATCGATACAATTATTCACACCTCTCTTCTGATTTAATCATTAACTTTTATGATGTAATCAGAATAACATAATCACTTCAGAAAAGCAAACATTATTTTCACATTAATAACCATGCTATTTTCAGAATAGGAATTCATCTTAACAATCGTGTATTGAAAACTTGAGTTATCTGCATCGCAAGAATCAATATATTCGCTTCATGTGTTTCATTCCTTGCATAAAAAAGACAGTCTCCATTTAGAAACTGTCGAGTTTTTGATTTTCACTAAAACTTATCACCTGTACCTGGAACATGATCGCTGATATCTTCACCTTTTACTTCTATCGGTTTCCCTACATTTGCTGGATTAGAAAAAGGATTTTCAGAAGGTGGTACAAGATTAGATTCAGTAGGTTTAGATTCTTCTTGATTTTTTACAGGCTCATTTGATTTCTTAACTTCTGTTACCGTTACTTTTTCCCCTTCTTTGACAACATCTTTGTCATTATACGTTGGGACTTTGCCTGGATCATTTAAATTGTCTTTCGTTTTCGGTTTATTGTCTGGTGCTTCTAGCTCAGGTTTTTCAGGTTCTATAGGCATAGCCACTTCGATAACGACCTGATCGTCTTTATTGTCTATTGTACTCGTCTGGATGGTTGGCTTAATCTCAGGAACGACTATCTTATCCTCTTGGGTATCCTGACTTATAGTCTCCACAGAAACATTTTCAGTTTCCATTTTAGTATCTAAATCATCTTTGGATTGAGTTTTACCTAATTGCGAGCCAATTGCAAAAACCAGTACCACTGCTATCACAGCTAAAACACCTACACCAAATCTATGCATTTGCTTATCATTTATTTTTTTCATCATGGTTATCCTCCCTTTCGGTATTCATATAAATGTTAATCTCATCAACTTTTTCTTTTAATTCTCTAATCTCTTCATTTAGGACCTTATACCCCTTATCCGTTAAAGCATATGTTTTCTTGTTTCTTCCCTGTTCTTCATCCATTAGCTTAATCAGCTTAAGATCATCCAGTCTCTTTAACACGGGATACATGGTACCCGTTTTCACCTCCAGCCTCCCTTTTGTAATATTTAAAATCACTCTGGTCAGCTCATAACCACTTAAGTTTTCTTTTGATAGAGAAAGCAAAACATAAAATGAAGGTTCGTTAATCACTATAGACGGTTTATTTTTCATAATCAGTCATCTCCAATAACAATAAGTATAATTTATACATGTTTTATACTTACATATTATCAGCTCAAACTTTTTTTGTCCATGTTTCGCTTAATTAAAACTTAGGTGTGTACCCAGCTCGAACCTTTAGTCTCACTCTTAGTGGTGGGAGGTGCTCCCATCCAAAAGAAAGGGGTACTTCTAATGTAATCTTGGCTTCAGACTCAAATCTCACTGCATTACCACCTGGTGCAAAAGGTGTATTGTGAACCTGAATGTCTAAATCTGAAAGACGATACTCCAGCACATCTCCTGCATATTTATTGCCACCCACCAGTCCTAGTGTTTGGCTTAAGTTTGCCATCACATCTCCAGTGGTAAATTGCTCTTCCCATCTGTCACTTTGGTTTAGTGCGTAGCCACCGGAATAGCCTTCTCTAAGACCATTATAAACATCTGCATAATTCTCTGTAGCTACAGAAATGACTGAAGACTGTAGGGCATCCCTTACACCACTGGCGATGATTTGAAGCCTTAAATACTCGCTGACCACTGAAAAAAGTAGGGCAAGAACAAGCACTATGACTACTGCAAATAATGCAGCATTCCCATCTTGGTTTTTCAGGAGCTTTTTCATTTGTGATAAACCTCCGATCTCCCTGTGGCATGGGAAGTTAGTGTTATTGGAAAAGAACCAAATTCAAAGAATCCAATATCAACGGATAAGGTTAAAACCACACTAAAGGTTTCACTAAGCTGGATATTGCCTGTACGTGACCATGTAACAGTTGGTTCAATCCCTAAACGTGCTTTAAGCTCATTCTCTTTTGCTCTTGTTTCGCTCCCTATACGCCCTTCAATCTCTGCCACTCTCACCAGTTCATTAGCAAATGTATTAAGGTCGTTTTTAACAATGAAGACTGGATAAACTTTTACTGCCAGAGCAATGAGCATCATGGAGACTAACACAACAACTACCGTATCAATGTAACCTTCCCCTTTTTGAGATTTCAATATTTTCATCATGAGCACCTCTCTAAAACATACTGCCAAGGGTTCTAACAATCTCCACAAACATCACAGAAAGATACATGAGAAGAAAGCAAAACAACATGGCAAATGAGTATTTTCTAATTTTCCCCGGCCTTTTCATGGCTAGGGTTTTAAGCCGTTGTAGTTCTAGCTGCTTTAAATCATGAGAGAGCATCTGAAAATACACCACCCCATCGTCTCCTCTTAGAACACCGATGAGTCCTCTTATGGTTTCCGATAAGGTCGGGCTATTCAGTCTTGCTTCAAGCCTTGTCAGTGCTGATTCATAGTGCCCTGATTTCATATCGGCGGTGGTGATTTCAAGTTCTCTTTTAAAGCTCTCACCTGCATTTTGCTTATAGGTCTCTAAAATATTTAGGACATTTCTACTGGCTTTGAGTTCCTGTGAAAGTGTTGAAACAAAACGTGGCAGTTCAAACTCAATATCCTCTCTTCTTTTCCTGATGGCCTCATCTGCACTTCTTATTTCTTTAAAATAAACCGCAACAGATAAAAAGAGAATGACTGGAAAGAGGATTGGAAAAATAAAAATAGCCGGAATGATGAATAATAAGGTCATTCCAGCTTTTAGCCATGCTCTTGCTATAAATGTTTCAGGTGATAATTTAATGTCTGCGGATTTTAATGTGGACGATAACTTCCTTCGGTTATAGTCAGTGAGCCTTATAAATTTTGAAAGCCTCATGGCTAGATCATCAATCATCACATGAAAGTTTTTTGTTTTCTTTCTTTCCCTTTGATCAATTACATGAACTGCTTTGATGGTTCTTGCTGTGGGCAGCTTCAAAAGATCTTTGAGTATCAGATAAAGTCCTATGGAAAAGGTGATTGAAAAAAGCATTAAAATTGGTATCATATCACACTTCCTTCCTATCTTTTGTATTCAATGGGTCTTGATAATTTAATCACTGCGGCTAGTGAAACAAAAATGACTGTACCACAAATGGCAAGTACTACTTTACCAATGCCTGTAAACATTAAAGTATGGTACCAGTCTTTATTTAAAAAGTACATGAGAGGTATATTCCCTATGAGAAGCAGTGCCATTGTCACATACTCTTTTATGGGTTCATAGAGCAGATAATCCAGTTCAGCCGATACAATACGCATATCAGATAGCTTTGAAACAATAGGCGTCAGGGTGCTTTTGATGTTTTTATCTTCTTGGCAGTCAATAAGTGCATCCACCCATTCATGAAACACAGAGCTTTCAATCTTCGTTTTCAGTCCTGATAAAGCCATCTTGATATTGGCATTGATGAGTTTTGTTTGGGTTAAAAAAGCTTTAAACACATCTTGCACCGGCGGATTGATGTAATCCACATTTTCTTCAATGGCTGTGATAATGCTTTCGCTTCTTAAATAAGAGGTGGTGATAATCGATAGAGCCGTTTCAAGTTCGCTATTGAGTTCTTTTTTCCATCTAATTGACGTAAATCTTACATACCAAAAAGGGAGCAATGAAAAGCCAATGGCTAAGACAGGTATTAAAAATAGATTATTCATCAAAATAGAAAGGAATAACCCAAGTACCATCAGTGAAAAAGAAGTTATTAAAATCATGGTAAACTTGGCTTCTTTACCTGTTGCTTTTAAAATGGCTTTTGTTTCATCTATAAGCAACTTTAAACCCTTTTTCTTTTTCTTAGAAGTCAGTTCTTTAATTTTGAGTGCAAGTGATTTTTCTTTTGTATTTTTGAGCTTTGGTAAAGCTAAAATAAAATCATAGGGCGATATATCTAATACGAGAAATAGCCCCATGACCATACCCATAAATGCCACAAGTAACATCATCTTCAAATCTATCACCCCCCTAAGCTTTCATAGATGAAGCATGTTCTCCATCCAGCCGTTTAAATTTTTCAAGTAAATTTCTTGGCATACCATTTTCCAAAAGTCTTTTTTCAAGAGCTGGTGACATTTCACTCACCTTTTCATAGTCCCCAATAATTTTGAGATTGCCACCCTCTATAGCATTATCCTTCACATTAAATTTATAAAGGGTGCGAAATTCTCTGGTGCTATCTTCTTTAATATGACACTCAATAATTTCCATGATATGCCTTGAATTGTCTTCTAGTTTTTTTGAAAAGGCCACAATTGGAAAGGCTTCTGTCACCAGATTATAAAGTGTTCTCTCATCCATATCGTAGCGCTGTTTACAAAGAGTTACCATGCGGTAATAGGTGGCAATACAGGAGCTTGCATGAATGGTTGTTGTTACCCCATGACCGGTCCGTGCGGCTTCCTGGGCGAAAAAAGCTTCCTCTGATTTCATCTCTGCCACACAGATATAATCAGGATTCACTGTAAGCCCTGTTTCTAAGAGCTTAACCATGGTGATGTTTTGCTTTGGATCGTCGCTGTATCTTGTGACGGTATGAATGACATTGTTAAGTACCTCGCCTTTTTCATTTCTTTTAATGAGATTAAACTCTCTCGTGCCGTTTTCAATGGTGTAGAGCCTTTTATTATCAGGAAGCGTCGATAAAATCCAGCTCATTAAGGTGGTCTTGCCGCTAGAGGTGGCTCCCGTGATACATAAACTTTCCCCATAACGATGGACTGCGCTCAAAAAGTCCAGCATTTCTTCACTGGCCGTCCCTTGACTTATAAAATCTTCTTTGACCAGTTTTCTAGGATTGACGATACGAATGGAAACGATAACCCCCATAGACGCATCCACAACCCCTTGACCTAATACGGTAATTCTAATCCTGTCAGATAAATGCCCGACAACAATAGGCTGCGAATTGTCAAGAATCATCCCACTTTTATGAAGAAGTCTACGGATGACATCGATGGCGTGACTAGGCGAATTAAACTTTTCTTTAGCCGGAATAATTTCACCACTTGAGTAAGTGATTTTTATGTCATCCCAAGCATTGACGTTGATTTCTTCAATGTCGTTTCTAAAAAGATACTTGGTAAGAAATGAATACTCCGCCATTTCGGCATATAAAGCATCCACCAGTTCATCCATGCTCATGCCATCTACAGCCAAAGAGTAATCCATTAAATACTTGGTCATATAAGATTTCATCTGTTCTTTTTGCTGGGCCTGGTCGTGAGAAATAAGGACGGCATACTTTCCTGATATATATTCTTGGACTTCATGAAGAACATCTGAAAATGCTCTGATATTCCTCGCTGTATCAAATGTAAAGCCATTCATTAATTCTTCACCCCTTTTCTAAAGAAGGTTGTTTTCTTCAATCTACTTTCCTTTGGTTTTACCTCTTTATCTGTGTACACTTGCTCATTACCTAATATTACGCCTACAAGCTTTTTAACCTCCATGTTGTAAAAGAGACTGTTTTTATCTGTTAGGTTTTCAAAAAGCCTGGCTTCAAGATGCTGGTTTTCTAATTCACTTGTGTAGGGAAGCTCCATACCTATACCACCAAACCTACTTGCCACGATGTCTTTAGGGTACTGTGGTTTGACATTTGAGAGCACCTTCAAATGGTGTTCTACGCCAAATTTTCGCTCAGCAAGTAAAGGCATTAAAGCATCAAAGAAACTTACAGCCTTTAAATCAGGCGCTATGAGTCTCACCACTTGATCTGATAATTCTAATGCTGCTCTTGTTAATAGGGCATGATGAAAATAACTGGAGCAGTCCACAATAATATGGTCTGCCAAATGCCTCAGCAATATAAAAAAGTCTAAGGTTCGATCTTTCCCATAATCTGCATATGTCCTTAAGTTTTCACCATGCAGATAGCTCATCAGCGCAATATTTTTATGCTTTTCTAAGGTCATACATTTCTTTAAAATGCTTTCCTGAGTCACTTCTACAGAAGAAAGCACTTCTCCAAGGGACTTATCTTTGGTATCCATAAAAGGCAAAATGGTGCTGATGCCAGGCGTATTAGCCTCTGCCATAATGACCATCACGCTTTTGCCCATTTTCTCTAACTCTAAAGCCAGCTTAATGCTTAAAGTTGTTTTGCCACTGTTTGGATTTCCCCATATGGCAATGATTTTATTCTGTGTCATCTAAGACTTCCTCCATTTCATTTGCATTTTCTACTTCTATCACTTGATTAAGATCCTCTGTTACCTCGGGTAGTTCTGCATCTTCCATTTCATAAGAATCATCTTCATCTAAAATACGATTCTGTTCGTCTAAAAACTTAAGCGAATTTTCCCTATCGCCCCTAAAGACAAATACCATATGAATTTTTCCTTTTGCCTCCATTTCAGCAAGGCGCTTAGCCTGAGCATCTGAAACTTTTAAAGTAATGGTTGCTGGGAGTTCTTTATCTGATTCGATGCGCTTTGCATCCTTTTCGTATTCGTTGGTATCAAGACCATTGCTTGCTGTAACTGCCAAAACTTCTACATACTTAAGTTCTTCTGGAGTGATAGTTTCTCTTAAATCACCAAAATCTGTAGCAAGAACAGATACAATATCTCCTGCCTCAAGTTTTCCCGAAAGCCCAGCGGCAAGACTTTTTACACTGACGGAAATGGCTCTTTGCGCACCATCAAATCCCGTTAAATACTCATAATGAACCAAAGGACTCTCTGAAACTTTTGTACTTAAAATATAATCCCCTGCATGTAAATCCGCTCTTGCATATTTACCAATGATATTGGATTCATTTTTGATAACTGAAGCGGGTAGATTATAGCCTCCCACTTCAACTCTTTTCACCTTATTTGAAGTAATCAGCTCTCCCCTTTGAATGTCTCCTGTCACCTGAATCACGTACACTTTTTCTGACACGATTCGACTAAACAGTGGCGTAAGACCAAAGCAAATAATAAGAGATAGCACAATACACGCTATCCCAAGAACCGTTCTATTTCTAAATATTTTTTTCATTGCTTGTATTCCTCCTGTCTTTTGTTATTTAACTACGAAATAGGCTATCAAACAGCCTAATCCAAGGTATGGGGCAAGGGGTATGTTTTTATTTGTATTTTTACTTCCAAATGCTCGAAAAGCAAAATGAACAGTAATCGCAAAGAGTAGCCCTAGAATGCTTGCCACATATCCAGTTTGTAAGCCTAAAAAGAACCCACATGCCCCCATGAGTTTTATATCGCCACCACCGATGCTGTTTTCTTTAAGAAGTGCCATTATAAAATAAGGCAGAGGAACAAGCATCAGTCCTGATACCGCTAATATAGGTTCCAAATCAATCAATCCAATAAAAATGATTAGCAAAAGTATATGATCCGGTATTGTTCTTGTCCTAAGGTCAATAATGGCAGCATAAGTTAATAGCATGATAAAGGCTACCAATTGAACAATATGAATGTACTGCATCATATCAATCCATTTCATAGCCATCATCCTCAATTGTTTCAATTTCTTCTGTGTTTCTAGCTAAATGCATAAGACTATTGATAACTTCTTTTTCGACAATTTCCAAATCATTTGTTGATACGCTTTTCAGTTCAGAAGCTTTATAAACCTTATCTAAGATGTTTTTAATAGGGATAAGTTTTTCAAAACATCTATCACTAAAATCAAATTGATCATCATATCGAAATATACTGTAGACCTGCATTTTCACTGTCATTTCCGTAATCAATTTAGACATATCATAAGGTGATTTTTGCTTGAATGCTTCAATAAATTGCTGATATTCCCTTTCTACTTTGTCATGTAAAATATTTCTTAAATGCTCATGGTAAAGGCATGTCGTATAGTTTTTAATAAAACGCTTATGATCAACCTCTTTTATTAAATAACCGGAATCCACATAGAAATCATACATTTTTTCCAGTGGCTCATCTTGATTTGCCATCAGTCCAGCAATATGCTCTGGAATATATTCTTCCAAAAACCATTTTCTAATGGCATAATGAACACTTTCAGCAGTCATATAATTTTCACCGGCCCTCAAGTCATAATTTCCATCTGAAATGACTGCCAGCTCCTTATCCATCTTTGACAACACTTTTTCTTTATTGGTTCCCTCCACTCATACTACCTCCATTCATCCTGGTATTTATAAAGATAATTTTTTTGCGACCTTGCAAAACGAATCATAAATCCAACTTGATCCACCACTGAAATATTGGTGTGATCTTTTGTTAGCATCATAACGCTTCCCGCTATGGCAACAAGAATCATCACCACGCTGATCACCGTATTTTTGAAGATCAAGTAATAAAAAATATCAAGCACACCTACTAAAGTGGTCACAAGTAAGGTTTTCACCAGTTCCTCTTTGCCGTAGCCATCAAAAATCTCTACCCTTGTTTTTAAGCCTTGAGGGATATATAAGGCATTCTTTTTTCTCTCTTCCAATTTTGTGCCTCCCATCATGTATAGTAACTTAAAACAATTTCTTTAATTTGCCAGATGCTCTCTGCCAGGATATAAAAAACCACGGTATGTTTTAGTCGCCTTTTATAACTGCCTGCCTGTTCTTCATCCATTGCAATGTAAATAAAGCAGTACACCACTCTTAATACTGCACCCATTCGAATGAGTAAGATAAAAGCATCTGCCATTTCTCTTAACCTGTCCACGACTTCACCACCTCTATTTTTTAAACACAGCCTTGCCCATTTGGTATATACGGGCTGTTGAGTACATACGGTTCATCATGCCCCCGCCGCCTCCACCACCGGATACAATTAAAAACTCTTGTAAAAATCTCGGTGTCCTCAGCGCTAGAAGCAGTGCAGCAATGCCCCAAAACACATGGGCGTTAAGCATAAGGGCCACACCCAGTTTAGCGAGGACAATTTGAACCAAAACAGCAGCTGTACTTTGAAAAAATTTCTGAATATAGCTTCTAAAAATACCATTGTCCTGATCCATCAGCCCTACACAAGCAAGCGGAAGTCCAATTCTTAAAATAAGGATTTCAAGTCCTCTAGTTAGAAACTGAACATAAAGCATGAAAAAACAGATAAAAAAGATAATCGAAACAATCCCTGTAAAGATCCCCGCAGTTGTAATACTCATAATAACCACACTAAAGTCTGTTGCCATGTCACTTGATATTTTTGCTATCAGATCATTGCTTAAATCTTCTACAATTTCAGCAAGCCAACCATAAAGAGTAGGAAAACTAATGGCGATGGCCAGTGCTTTGAAAAAGCCTGTCAGGAGCAAGAGCGGTTCAATTTCTGCATCGCCTTCAGTCCATAGAATATACCTTTCAAATCCCTTTTTAAGAAACTTAAGGACAATAAGGGACACACCAAAGGCAAAGAAAATATCAAAGATGCCACTTAATCCACTGGTCCCAAGAAGTGTATCCATATAAAGTTCTGCATGGAGAGCAATGGGCACGAGACCTTCTAAAAGCGAGTTAACGTACACAAGGCATCCGGAGAGTATTGCCCCAATGAGCAGCATAATAATATACTCCAAAGCTACACCTCCCTAAATTTAAAATGGGGATGGGGTTTCCCCCAATCCCTTTGCTTTCCTTTCGTTAATATGACATTTTTAGTTGACTGCTCCGCCACCGCTGTAGTTAAACATGTCTCTAATTCTTTGTGTTAAGGTTGGCAGTATGACATCATCGAAAAGCATATATAAACCTGCTAACAAGAGTGCCCCAATGACAATTGAAATAAGGATTTTTACCGCTGAATCTACCATACCTTCACCGCTATTGCTTCCAAGAACTGCCTTGCTTTTTAGATAGCCACTTACCATTTTCATTTCGATTTTGTTCATTAATTTTCTCATTTTAAAATTCCTCCATAAGTTTGATTTTTTATAGCAACTCTCTTGATTAAGAGTAGTAGCCAACAATAAGATTAAGGGTTGCTGACGCTAGAACTGCGCCGATAACAGATACGATGACCGTTACAATACGGTTGTTCCATTTCTTTTGATCCATTTCGTCTGCTGCACTTCGTCTGATAAAAAAGTAAATAATCAGTAAGACACCTACAACAGGTGCAAGTACCATAAGCCAAGTGGTTATGTCTTTGATGAGCTTTTCAGTACCTTTCACAAGTTGACTGTTTTGCACGGTATCTGCCATAACGGGTACTGTAGTGAACATCATAAGACTTAAACTTGTCATCACTGTTTTAACTGCTTTTTTAGCAATTTCTTTTTTGAATTTAGCCATATTATTCTTCACTGCCTTTCGTGTTTCTCATATACACATAGTTGTTTCTGTCTTCTTGGTTGTAATAATCCCAAATATTCCAGGTTTCAATAGCAGAAGCGGTTCTTCTCTCCTGCCTCATCCTGTCTCTAAATGCACGTACCTTTCGGTTATGTTCTTTGTCACCTAAGCCAAAAATGACATTAAAAAACCACTTTGATAAATCAGGTAGCTGCATCATAGCAGGATGATTTCTCGAAGTGATTAAGGTATAGGGCCTATTAATACGTCTTATTTCATCTACCGTGAGTAGAGCCCTATGGGTTAGATTGATGCTATGGGAACTTGAAGGGTTTGAATATTTCCCATGAGATGAACTGAGTGAATACGTTGACACCGTGTAATTCCCCAGCTTTTTTGAAATTTCTTCTAAAGTACTGAGATCATCTGCCTGTAGGTATATCCATGTTTCACAGTTGGACTTTATAGTCCCTGAGATTTCCTTCCCATACTTTTCATCCAGCTGCATAAAGCTCTGCAAAAAGAGATTAAACCTAATGCCGCGTCCCCCACCAACCGTTAGCTTGTTTGCAAAGTCAGGAATTTTAACGAAATTACCAAACTCTTCAAGCATAAAATTGACCCTTCTTTTTAATCTACCACCCCTTCCATCTGCATTTTTAACAAGCTGCATGTAACATTGATTGACGAAAAGGCTGGCTAAGCTGTAATACGTGGTCTTTTCATCCGGTAAGATAATAAATAGCGCTTGTTTTTTATCCCCCATATGCCTTAAATCAAAGTCACTCTCCTTTGTCATGGAGTGAATCATAGGATTGGTAAAGAGCCTCAAAGTCGTCAGTGCTGAGGTATAAAATGACCCTCTGGTTTTGCTTGGTGCTACCTCACTGATAGCCAATAGGGCTTTTGCTGGATGATTGGTCGGAAGCTTTTTCATATACTTGATAATGGGCATAGAGCCATCCACTGCTTTGCACATTTCACTGATGAAAAAATACACATTACTCATGTTTTGGTATTTTCTATGGCTACCATTTTTATTATCATAAACCACTGCCATAATGGCACTGGCAATAATACTGGCTTCTCCATTGGTCCAGATCTTCTCGTTATGACTGTTTTCTGGAACTAGTGCAGCTGTTAAATCCCATGTGGCATCTACAGCTCTTGGTATGTCACACTGATCAATGGCATCGATCACAGGCTGTAGAAAGTTGTAGCGATCGCTTTTCAGCGGATTTTTAAAATCAAGACAAATCACTTCATAACCTAAGGCCTTAAGATAAGGATAGGTGTAGGTGTAAATTTCACCCTTTGGATCACTGATAATAAGACTCTCGCCCGATAAACCAAGTAGACCAACAGACTGTAAGACAACGGATCTTGTTTTACCCGATCTTGTTGCTCCAATACATAGGCTGTGGGTATCGTCATCAATAAAAAACAGTTTTTCCTCACCATTTTCCTTTAAATAGCCAATAACAATTCCCCCGCTTTCTAACTGTGGTACTGGATGTTCCTTCTGATGGGTTTTTGATAAACCATCTTGTGATCCAACTTCTTTTTGAGGTTCGTGTTCATGAAATCTTTTTTCATCATTTGGGGCTTCCTTGGCTTTTGCTTCACTGCTGATTTCTTTGTTTTCTTCTTCATCCACCTTCGTCCTTTCGTTCATTTTACTGAGTTCTAATTGATTAAACTGGGAAATCATTTTAAAGATATTGTCTTTCGGATTAATCTTTATGGACTTAAAATGTCTGGCTTTCTCCTCTGACCTTAGCCATCTAGCAGAGCCAAACTGCATTTGACCTGCCCTCACAGGTGTTTTGATATCTGGAGTTATTGCCACTAAGTCCGATTGATAGGGCTTCATATTGGCAAGATAAAAGTAAATGGTGCATAAAAGAATAAATCCCTGAAAACACAGGAATAGAAGCCTATGCTGCCTATTTTCCATGATGCTTTCAACACATGCTTTTATAGGGATAAAGCTGAGCATCTCCACTTTTCCTGACAATAAAAAATGTAGGTTCGTGGAGAAGTAAAGATTCATCCATAAACCTACAAGAAATATCAGTGCTGATGCCATCAGCTTAAATTTTTTATACTTCATATGTCACCTCACAGCTCTAGACCATCATCTGAAACCAGCTCTAAGTCTTCAAGCTTGTTGTGTCTTAGAATCTCAGGTACCAGGAGTTCAATTTTTTCTAAAATACCACCAATAGCTTTTTCATCCTTGTAGCTGAGATTACCATTAAGCCCTACATAACCTACTAGACTCGCATGGATGAGCTTAAGATCTGTTTCAGCAAATAGTCGATTGGCATTAATAAGCCCTGCTCTTACAGCAAAGTCTTCTGCTGCTGCTTTAAAATCCGTATAGTAGTGTCCTAAAGTAACACCTGCTCCATCGTGTGTGTAAAGCCACGTTACAAACTCATAGGCATCATGAATTTTTCTCATAGCCAGTAAAGTGCCTTCATACTCTAATAACTTTTTGTAACCGTCCCTAAGTCCCTCAGCCTTTAATGGCTGAGCCTTTTCATAAAGCTCTTGTAAATTTCTCATCTCATTTTTCCTTTCTTTTTATAGGCTGTTATCATTTTCTTTGTCCCAATTAAAGCCCTTTCCTTTTTTAAGCTCTGCCAGCTCCTCTTTTAAAG
>Ga0194138_10000964_pt1 | contig 13762 bp, 16 predicted proteins | sample TARM_MetaG_T2_14_FD_134022 | JGI IMG/M metagenome (GOLD analysis project Ga0194138, IMG submission 134022) | Freshwater microbial communities from Pennsylvania, USA, analyzing microbe dynamics in response to fracking - TARM_MetaG_T2_14 (version 2) | ecosystem: Environmental > Aquatic >...
CCAAGATTCGCCAGTTCATCACGGGCTGGAACGACCGCAAACACCCGTTCGTCTGGACTAAAACTCCCGAACAGATCCTCGCGAAAGCGAACCCTAAACCAACTTCAGAAACGCGACACTAGTGGCCGAGCGACCATCCAGACGTAACCAGATCTGTGAGTCCGCCATCGTGCTGGCTGCCCGAGGCGGAAGCCATGCCCTCACTCACCAAGCGATTGATGCAGAGCTCGGCATCGCCAAGGGGTCGACGTCGTATTACTACCGCACCCGAGCGGCCCTCATTGTCGGCGTCTCCGAGTTCCTTACTGCGCAGTCGCGAGCGGTGTTTCACGATCTCCTGGTCCGTCACGCAGGGCAGGACCCCGACGTCGTAATCGACGCCTACCTTGCACACCTTGCTGCCAACCGACGAGACCACGTCCGCGCGCGCCTCGCTTTGGCCCTGGACGCCGATTGCGGAGCGGAACAACGGGCTGGGCTCGCCGAGTGCCTCTTCTCTCTCGATGGCGCAGTGACACTGCTGCGCTCGCAAGCGCACCCGCAACCTGAGGTCGGCGCACCCGATCTACTTGACCGCCTTGAAGGACACATTCTGCGCAACCTGATTTTCGCTGGCTCCGCATGAATAGGCGGCCACGCAAATCAAGCAACACGGACACGGTGCAATCCGCCTATTCCGCCCGCGCCCACGAGTACATCGACCTTCTTGGCGAGATGGACACGACTGCGCCCGAGGACCGGGCGATGGTCGCTCGCTGGGCTCGCGGTTGCACAGGACGCGTAGTCGACATCGGGTGCGGTCCCGGACACTGGACCGCCTACCTGGAACAACTTGGGGTCACAGCCGAAGGGATCGACCCGGTGCCAGAGTTCGTAGATCACGCTCAGCGCACCTTTCCGAAGGTGCCGTTTCGGCAAGGAACTGTCGCCGATTTGACCGACCTGCAGTACCCCCTCGGTGGCGTCTTCTCCTGGTACTCGCTGATCCACCTAGACCCCACGGATGTGCCCGAAGCGCTGGCGACAATGCGTGCGGCACTGGCGCCAGAAGGTCGACTACTGCTTGGGTTCTTCGATGGAGACGATCTCGACGCGTTCCCCCATGCAGTGGCGCCGGCCTTCTACTGGCCGCTGGACACGATGATCGACACCGTGCACCGTGCGGGGTTCACAGTGACTCATCGGGAGAATCGACTCGATCCCGGGCGGCGGCCGCACGCCGCGCTGTGGGCCACTCGCCGCTAGGGCACCACGGCCGCCTACCGCCTTGCTTACTTGGCCGTCAGAGACTCGTCACCGATCGAGATCGTCGGTGGGGCGCGTGAGCTCGGCGGTGGGCGGCACCGGCCCCTGTTCTCCCCAGGGGCCGCCTCCGCGGGCGCGGATGTATCGGTTCGCTTGTGGCGTCTTCATCTTTGCGGTGTAGCCCTCGCCGCGCTTGGCCTCCAGAGCCCAACCGGCCGGCGTGTGTCGGGCGATCGGGCTCTTCTTCTTTCCGGTTCCGCCGTGACGGTCGATCGCTGCCTCGACCCGTTGCCGGCTGCTCGAGGTGCCCCACGGGTTCGACCCGGGGCTGGAGTAGTGCTCGAACGTGGGCCACCAGCCCCACAGTTCCCCGTCGGACAGCGGGGGTCCGGCTACCGAGGTAGACCGCGCCTGGGCCTGGACCTGGGCCTGTGTCGGTGACTTGGGGGCTGGTGCCGGCCGGGTCCGCGGCGTCGTTGAGCGGGGTGCGCGCTCGGCGCTGGGGGGCGGCTCGGGCGGAAAGGACAGGCCGGGCCCGTGCACCGCGGTCATCGCGGCGACCAGGCCACGGTGCAGTCGCAGGTGCGCGTTGTGGTTGGCCATTCCCTTGCCGGACGGGTGGGGAACCTCATCCGGGATGAGGACGCCGGCGGGATTCAGCCCGGACCTCTTCCAGCCATCTCTGGCGTTGTTGCCCATTAGCAGCACCACTTTCAGGTTGGGCAGAAGCTCGAGCAGCTCGTGGAGCCACCGGGCGCCGCGTTGGCGTTCCGATCCGGATGACTCACCGTTCTTGGCGCCAGCGACGGGGGCGGGAGCGACGTTCCAGTGAACAACATCCCCGGGTTCGAGCCCGTACTCGTTGTAGACACTCGAGCACCTGATCGCTGTCCCGTCGTTGTTCTCCAGGCTCAACATGCCTGATCCTGTCCCCGCCTCAGCCTTCGTCGACGGGTTGTCCAGCAAGGCCAACACCGTCGCCTCGACACCTGCAAGTTGTGGGTCGACGTAGGTCATCAAGCCGCGCTTGAGGCCCTCGGCGTCTGCGACCCGGTCTGCCAGGGCGTTGATCGGGGCCACGTGCTCGTCCCGTAGGTGAGCGTGTTTGACCGCCACGACAGCCGGGTCTGCGTTGCGCCCGGGAACGAAGGGCCCGCGTTGCATGAGCTGCAGGGTCAGTGTCGATTGGCCGGTGGTGCGTGTCATGGCCCCAGCTTGTCATTCGCCTACGACGGCGTGTCCGGTGTTCCCGAGCAGCCTCGTCGGCCTCTGCTGCGCCTGCCGGCCGGTGGGGGAGTGGACAGCTCGGGCCTCCGGCTGCGGGCCGACACCGCGCGCTCTGGCCTGGCGACGTGCCCGCGTTCTCTGGGTCAACTCCAGCAGACGGTGCGCTGCCGGTCGCGGCTCCAGGTGGCGAGCTCGTGGAGACGTCCCAGGATGTCCTGGTGGTAGCCGGGCCGGCGCCCGCACTCGACGACCGTGGCACCGCCGGCGCGGGCGGTCTCGTAGGCGGGCACTCCGGCATCCGCCGGTGCCAGGGCCAGCGCAGTCAGGACGCGGCCCTCGAACTCTTCCGCGCCGCACGAGCCACACAGGTCCACCTCGCCGTCCTCGGCATAACCCAGCAGCTCCAGCACGCCGACGGCGTTGATGTTGGAGATGTTGATGCGCGGCGCATGGTCGAGGTCCGTGGTGACGGCCTCGACGAAGTAGCCGCCCATGCTGGTGATGCCCTCGGGGTCGGTGCAGCCGGGCAGGACGCGGCCCGCGGACTCGGCGGCGTACCTGGCTGCAACGGCGTCGGCCCGGTCGGCGAACAGCTCCGAGTCGCGACCACCGGAGAAGTCGGCGACGCGGTATCCGACGACGGGGGCTTCCTCGGGGAAGAAGGTGACGCTCATGGTGGGCTCCTCGTTGGGCGGGTTCTTCGTGGTGACCCCACCCTCCAACGCGTTGCCGGCGGTGCAGCAGAAAATGCGCCGATGTGTGCGGTGGCCTGCGGGTAGCGCCGGACAGCACGATCCGGTGTCTCCCCGGGGAGACGGAAGCGGCCCGCACCCGCAAGGGGAGCGGGCCGCTCAGCGGTTCACGCGCGGGTAGGCATCGGATCCTCGGCAGGCTGGGCGTGGGCGTACATCAGCAGGTCCAGCAGGGCGTTGTTCCAGTCGACGGCCGCCTGGTAGTCCGGGCTGGCGGGCATCACGGCCAGCGACTCGACGACCGCGGCCGCTTCGGGCTGCATACGGATCGCGACCCCGGCGGCTTCGGCGCAGGTGGCATCGGGGTTCATCTCGCCGGCCGCGATGAGCTTGGCGGCGGCCTCGGCGGCTGCGGTGGCGTAGCTGGTGTTGGTGGTCATGGCGGGCTCCTGCCTGGTGGGCGGCTGGTGCGCCGCGGTGTGCCACCACAATCTCCCGCCCGCTGGCAGGTGCAGCAGTGCGAGACGGCCAGCCAAAGTTGAGGGTCTCGCCGAAGCAGGGCTCCTACTTTGACGAAAAGTCGCTCTAGATTGACGAAGGTGCCCGAACAGGCAGATCGGGGCCGCCCAACTGGGGTTAGGAGCTGCGTCTATGCGGGTCGTGGGGTGCCCGGCGCTCTACTTTGACGAAAAGCGGCTCTAGATTGACGAACGTCTTCAAATGCGGCCGTGGCCTGCACCGATGGTCGGACAGGTCGGGGCGGTGTCTCCCGGGGAGACAGCCCTCGCGGGCAGGATGCAGACGGCGAAGCCCCCGCACCTGACGTGGTGCGGGGGCTCAGCTGGAGGTTCAGAGCCAGATGGTGTGCCCGTCCGGGTGTAGAAGTCCGTCGATGGAGTCGACCTTCCAGCCGAGGATCTCGATGATGCGGCGGAAGCAGTCGTTGTTGGCGACGGTGTAGCCGTCGCTGATCTCGATGCCGATCGAGTAGCGGCCATCGTCAAGGAGGTGGGCGCCCTTGGCGGAGATGACGCCGGGCCCGCAGGTGTCGCGCGCGCCGGTGAACACGACGGTGTACCTGCCGGCGGGGCCGTGGATGGCGGTGGACGTCGGATCGGTGGGGGCGGTAGCCGTGACGGTCATGGTGATCCTTCGGGTGTTCGGTGCGCGGCGCCCTGGTCGGTGCTGCGCTGTGCCACTACTGTCTCCGCCGCTCATGCCGGTGCAGCAGTGGAAGAGGTCCAGCCATGCTCGCGGCCTGCACCGATCCGCGGACAGAACGGGGCGGTGTCGCCCGGGGAGACATTCCTCGCGGGCAAGATGCAGGCGGAGAGCCCCCGCACCTGACGTAGTGCGGGGTTCCTTGCGTTTCTGGGGTATTGCCTGGGCGGGAGTGCCTTACGGCGTGGGAACGAGGTCACCGAGGTCGGTGAAGTAGGGACCGGTCGAGGCGGCCGTGCTCGGGGCGACCTCGAAACCGGCGAGCTGATCCGCCGGGATCTTGTTGAAGTCGAAGTAGGCGGTGTACTTGTACTCCTGGCCGCGGTCGACTGTTCCCTGCTGGGCGATCTGCGGCCAGGCCCAGGTGGAGCCTTCGATGTCGTCGACGGTGCAGGCGGCATAGTCGCGGAAGTCGTCGCTGTAGATGCCCACACGCCGGTCATCGGTCTCCACCGGGGCAGTGCCGTCGGGATTGGAGACGGTGATGTCCAGGACCACCGGGTAGGTGATCGTGCGGTTACACACCATGTTCTCGATCTCTGAACCGGAGACATCGGTACGCAGCGAAGTGATCGTGCCGACGAGTCCGTCGCCCAGATCGAAGGAGTTTCCCTCGGTCAGTGGGACCGGGTTGGTCTTGCTGCCGACAGGGTCGACGTCCTTGGCGCTGTCCTGGTTCTGCCCTTGGGAGGCTTCAACGGTCTCGGTCGTGGTGGCCGCACTGGTCTGAGTGTCTGAGTCTGAGCAGGCGCCCAGTACCAGGGCGGTGGAGGCGGCAATCGCCACCGCTGCGGCGGCGCGGGATCGCAGGGTTGAAGTCGAGGTCATGGTGATCGTGTCTTTCGTGTCGAGGGCCTGATGCGGTGAGACTATCGGCGGGTCGTGCCGCCGGGTCGACTACAGCTGCGTGGGCCGTCTGGCCGCGAAGGACTCTTGGCCGACGAAGCTGAGGTGGCGGCGTCGAGGCCGGCGGCAGGGGATGCGCTCCCGATTTGGGGATGACGCCGTGGTGATCGCTTCAAGCGGAGCTGCAAAAGTAGCTATAATTGATTACGTTTCAATAACGACTTGCTGGTGTGTGATAGGGTCGGACGGCAAATACGCAGAGGGGACACCTCTGTCCTTTTCGCAGCTCGCCGGGCCTTTTGCGCCCCTGGCGCATCCCGATTCCTCCGGGTTAGATCACTCTCGCACCGCATCGGTGCAGCGCACACCCCATCCAGGGCTGAGCGCGCGACCACTAGCCGCACGCCCGGGACATCCCGAAGCGACCGTCACCCGAACGCCAACCGGAACTGACTGGAGCGCACCCGGCACCGGCACAACAACAGGGAGTGACTATGGACAACCCGGCGGGCAACTGGCCCCAGGAGAGCGGCGGCCCCACCAATTCCCTTCTGGTCAAAATCCTCATCGCCCTCAGCGTGGCAGTGGTGGTCGCACTGATCGCAGTGGTTGCGCTCATCGCCACCAGCACAGCCGGCAACAGCGAGGACGCCGGCGCAGCGACCACCACAGTCACCGTCCCCTCCAGTGGCGAGTACTCGCCCGCCCCTGAGCCGGTCGCGAACCAGGAGCCGCCCGCACAGCGCGACGCCCCGGACGCGGTGCCGCCTGTGGCCGGGGCGTACCCGGGCGGGGGAGGGCCCCGGCCGGCGACCGCCGAACCACTGCCCACCTACACGGGCCGCTACAGCAAACTCGAGTCCGCGCACCTGCTGACACCGTCGGGCAACATCGGCTGCGACTTCAACGCGCCCGACGACAGCGGGAGCCAGGGCCTGTGCGGAATTAAGAGCTTCAACTCCCCGAGTAGCCCACTGGGAACCGAGAAGTCGGTCGGGAACCGGAAGGGCAAGTGGATCTTCCCGTTCGCCGCCAACCGCATCGGTGAACCAACGATCGGGTCAGGCACCACCGGGTGGATGAACCAGCCGGCCAGCGACGGCTATCAGGTGCCGGTCGCGGAGTACGGCAAGCAGTACTACTTCCAAGACTGGGTATGCGCCTCAGAAGAGCCCGGCCTGACCTGCTGGAACACCAGCACCGGCAGTGGCGTGTTCCTGTCGAGGGAAAAGGCCGAGCGTTTCGACGGCCCGGCAACACCAGCAGCCGCGGACAGCCCCTCAGGGCAGGACGCTGACGTGGTGCTCGGGTCGATGGCCAGCAACGGCAAAGGATTGGGCCAGTCCCAGCCGGGCATCATCTACTTCGGCGGGGACCCCACCGGCCGGGTCATGGACGTGACCTGGAACTCCTGGGGTGGCGACAAAGCGGAAGCCGCAGGTCTGGGTAACTGGCGGGAAGCCGGAGTGGGAACCCACGAAGCCCCCGCCACCGTCGTCGCCTTCGACGTGGGCACCTGCAACGGCAAACGCGCCTACCGCAAGGCCGCCATCTTCTTCCCGCAGCGAGGAGAGGCCTTCGACCCGGCCAACGGCGTGAACATCTGTTTCACTGACCGGTGACGCACCCGCCAGCTCCTGGCGGCGATCACCAGCCACCGGCCTGTGCGGCCCAGATAGGACGAGGTGACAGATGAAGGTACACAACCTGGGAGGTTCGACACCTCAGGCCCAGAGCGGGATGCAACGAGCTGCCGACAAGTGGATCGGCGTGACGCACCTGGTCTCGAACGCAAAGCCCGGAGATCGAATCAACATCAACGGCGAGAACGAGTACGCCTTCGGCTCACAAACGATCAACGGGCTACAGCTCGTCGGCACAGGCTCGCCGCAGAAAACCATCCTGTCCGGAGGCCAGCTCGAGTTCGCAGGAAACTCGGTGCTGGCCAACTGCACCATCAAATGCACACGGATAGCGAAGACCGCCCTCGCGTTCAGGACCGTCCAACCAGGGTCAGTCCTGGCCGTACACAACGTCCTCGTCGAGGCCCCCACGCGGATGCGGCCAGCGCACCCGGACGTCTACATAGGCAAGAACACCTCGGTGTGGGCCTTCGGGTCAGCCCTCGGCCGGGTCCTCGTCGATGGCGGGCAACTCCACGTCAGCCCGAGCTCGTCGGCCGTGGACGTCTCGACCGTGAACGGGGGAACCGTCGTGCAAGTCCCCGAATACGGGCAGATAGCACCCGAGGGAGGCCCCCCAGCCAACCAGGCGGCCCGGCAGGAGGCTGGGGTAATCGACCAGGCCGCACGGCAGGCTATCGCTTCCGGGCTGCAGGGCCGACAGCTGAGAGAGGCAGTGAAGCAGGCTGCACTAAAGGCTTCGCAACAACAACGCCAAGCGGCACCACCGCCACCGCCGACTAAAGCAGCACAACCCCCGAACACCCAGCCAACGCCTACCGCCCAGTCGCGCGGCCTTCTACCCGAGCCGGCGAGTGTGTCACCGTGGGCCTCACTGTTGGACACAACCAAGCAGGCCGCATCGGCCTTCCTGAGCCAAAGGGAGGCCTCCGCGGGGGCGCAGCGCCCCGCTGCCAGCCGCTCGGGCATGCCTCAGCCCAGCACACCGATCGGGCCAATCGGACACCCTGGACCTCAAGTCCACGCCGGCAGGGCCCTAACATGGCGCGCCGTCGACGGCCACGATTGGAAAACGGCGATCAGCAGCCAACTAGAGGTCGGCGACACGGTCTACCTGGAAGAAGGCGAGTACTGGCTACCGGGAACCATGCTGAACAACATCAAAATCCTCGGCACCGGCGCACCTGACCGAACCGTGCTCAACATCATCGACGGCTCCCTGCAGCCCGGCACAGGACAATCTCTCTCGTTGTCGAACCTGACCATACGAAGCAAAGCAGGCTCTCCTGCCGTAGCCAACACGGTGGGGCGCAGCATGACTCTGTTCAACGTGGTCATCGACCACCCTCTCGGCTCGGACGATAAACAAATGGCGTCAGTCGGGACGGCCTCGGGGACGACGACGATGAGGAACTGCGAGGTGCGCTACGACAAGTACGACGGCTCAGGCTTTGTGAGCGTTGTCTCCGGCGGGAAGTTGCACGCCATGAACTCCGATCTTGGCCTCCTGGCGTGCAGCCGTGGGGTCGCGGAATTGGAAAACTGCAGTGTGTCGCATGTCGATGTCGACAAGGAAGGGCACGTCACCGTTGCGCACACCTTGTGGCTGACCAAACGCGGATCGACCGACACGCCCGCGATCGCCACAGAGACCGGCGGAAGCATTGCGGTAGGTCAGGTCGTGACCCAGGAGAAGACCACCCCGATCAAGGCCGATAGCGGCTCCACCATCAACATCGGCACCTTCATCGCCCCCGAAGACAGCGAAGCGACCATCGAAGAACTCGAGGACGCGACCGTCCACGTGGGCGGTAACCCCGACCAGATCCGCCGCACAAGCGGGGGTCAGTCGCTGACCCGAAAGCCCTCCAACCGCACCCTCGATGAGGTGCTCGCTGAACTCAACGCCATGGTCGGACAGGACGAGGTGAAGAAGCAGGTTCACGACATGATCGCCACGACCAGGTTCCACAAGCTCCGCCAGGAGCGTGACTTGCCCAGCGGCGATGCCTCGATCACCCAACACTTCATCTTCGCGGGCCCGCCCGGCACGGGAAAAACCTCCATAGCCAGGATCATCGGCGACGTCTACCGGGCACTCGGCGCCCTGAAATCCGGGCACGTCGTCGAGGTCGACAGGTCCAAACTCGTCGCCGAGGGTTACGGCGGTTCTGAAGCAATGACCAGTGAGCGCCTGGACGAAGCGATGGACGGAGTGCTACTCATCGACGAGGCCTACTCGCTTCAATCCGACGGGATCATGGGTGGGGACGCTGCAGGCACCCAGGTTATCGAAATCCTACTTAAGCGGATGGAGGACGACCGGGACCGGCTTGTGGTTGTAGCTACTGGCTACTCCGAAGACATGGAGAAGTTCCTCGACTCCAACCCTGGGCTGCGCAACCGGTTCAGCGGCCACATCACGTTTACGCACTACAGCGCCGATGAGCTCGTCCAGATTGTCCTCGGCATGGTGAAGAGTAGTGGCTCTCGGATCTCCAACGACGCCATGCAGGTACTCCACGCCGCCATGCAGGACATCGAACGCCAAGGACTCAACCAGTCGCGCACCTTCGGCAACGGCCGTTTTGCCCGCAACCTTGTCGCCAGAGCCGAACAAGAACAGGCAGTACGACTATCGCAGGTGTCCAACCCGTCAAACGACGACCTGACAACCCTCAATGACCACGACATGAAAGCCGCACTAGCAAACGAGATGCGCAAACTACGGCCCTGAACCGCCGAGCCCCCGCACCTGACGTGGTGCGGGGCTGGTCTGGTGGCTCAGTAGCCGAGCCGGGTGAGGTCGGCGTTCATGCAACGGGCCAGGACGTTGTGCCCGGCGCCCACGTAGGTCTGTCCGTTGACGTCGGTGAGTATCTCCTTGAAGGGATAGACGGCACCGTCTTCGATGGCCCTGGCCAGGCGCTCCGCCACCTTGCGGTTGGAGACAACCACTCCGAAGGAGATCGGGCGGTCCACGCCGAACGCGCTCCAGTCGGGGGAGACCACGAAATTCTTCGGGTTGTCCTCGCAGGGTGTGATGACGGCTCTGGGTGTGGTGGTCATGGGTGGTCCTCCGGGTGTTCGGTGCGCGGCGCACTGGCCGGTGCTGCGCTGTGCCACTACTGTCTCCGCCGCTCATTCCGGTGCAGCAGCGACCAGCCCGACGAATCCAGGCTGGCCGGCTTTCACTCCTCGCGCGGTCGTGTTCCTGCCTGCTGGCCCCTGTCACCGGCGGCCAGTTCGCGCAGCGTCAGCCCTCCCCGGAACCGCGGCTTTCCGTCCGCCCCTCGCCGCGCACTGCGCCAATCCCGTCCCTCCCTACGCAGGTCGGCAAGCAACTCCACCGCCCGCTCCTGGCTCAGTTGGCGCACCCCGAGCAGGTAACTACCCTGCGTGCCCCACTCCAGATCCGGCAATCGGTCGAAGACCCGGTGCCAGCGCAGCAACTCCACGAACCGGGCCTCGCGCACCCGGCCGGCCGCTGCACGGATGTCGTCAACAAGGTGGTCCGGGGGCGTCACCGGCCAGACTGTACGGGCCTGCACGGACAGGACTTCGCACTCGAGGCAGGGGTCGACGTCGGCGACCGGCTACCTCAGTGGGCTCGGTCGGATCGGGGTCGCCCCGCCAACGATCCTGTAACCCATTTCGCATCGGGTGGCACCCCATGGGTGGGAGCGTGCGTGCGAAAGTTATCGCCATGATCACTCTGCCGCGACTGCCACTCATTCCTCAGCCGACGATTCTCCCGAAGACGCTCAGCTTCGAGCTCTTCGGAATCCGTTTCGAGTCCTGACCGCACCCAGCCATTGAGGGCGCCGCACCTGAACAGGTGCGGCGCCCTCAATCATTTATCGCGCGACGGCCCGCAGCGACGCTGACTGTTTCTGCGCTGCGTGCCGGGCGCCGAACGCGCACGAGGCCCCGGACCGACGATCGGTCCGGGGCCTTTCTTGCGGGCACTGCATAGGTAGAGCGCAGGTACAGCCAGGGGGCTCAGGCTGCCGCCGCCAGCGGGTGAGGCTTGGAGGCGTAGACGTCGATCTGGCCGAGTGCGTCGGAGGTGTCGAGCAGCATGAGTACGGCCGACACGTCCGGGGCACCGACGTTGACGAGCAGGCGATCGGAGTCGACGGTGAACACGACATCGACGGTGGCCGCGTCCATCACGGCCGGGTGCAGGGCGAAGACGTCGGCGGGGTCGCTGGTGGTGATGGTGGCGGCGATCTGGATGCGGGTCATGGTGTCCTCCTGGTGTGCGGTTCGTGGTGTGCCACCAGAATCTCCCGCTCCTTCTCTGGTGCAGCAGTGGCTACCGGCACCGCGGCGCTGTGGCCTGCACAAAGCCTCGGACAGCGAGTGTTGGGTGTCTCCCGGGGAGACAGGCCAGCGACGGCTACTGCGGGGCGGCTACTGGCTGGTGATCGCGTTAAGGGCGTCGATGCTGGCTTCGTGGATACCTCCCGCCTCCTCGGCGTAGGTGTGCGCCTGGTCGACGGCGCTGTGCAACTGCTCGAGCTGGCTACGCAGCTCCTCCAGCGACTCCAGGCGGGCGCAGGCCGTGCGTAGGGCAACCAGGTCGGCCGCGGTGTCGGCCATCAGGTCGAGGTCTTCGGCGTGGCTCTCCGCGGCGTCAACGGCGTCGGTGGTCAGGCCGATCGCGTCGTCGAGTTCGCTCATGGCGGTGCTGACGGCCTCGGCGAGCGGGAACAGCAGCGTGTGGGCGGCGTCGGTCTTGGTGCGGACGGTGGTGGCGGTGCGAGTGTCCATGGTTGCTCTCCTGGCGGGGTGGGGGAGGGGAGACGGGTCGGCGGGCCGGTCTCGCCGGCCCGCCAATCCGTGGGCGTGGCTCAGAGGCCGTTGTAGTCCTCGGGGTTGTCCAGGGCGTGCTCCCAGGCGGCGTTGGAGGCGTGGAGGTAGCGGATACCGGCGTCGACCGCGAGCCTGTTCCCGGTGAACTGTGCGAGGGCGTCGACCGCGCCCAGGTGGCCGGAGGCATCCGCGAGGATGTCGACCCGTCGGTTGTAGCGGTCGAACGCGTCGACCTTGACCAGGCGCGCGGCTTCCGCCTCGTAGGCGGTGCCGGTGCAGGCGTCGAGGGTGGCCGTCGCCGCTCCCCAGTCGCCGTAGGCGCCCAGGGCGGCGGCCACGAGGGGCGCCAGGCGAGGGGTGGAGGTGAGCTCCTGCGCGGCGGCTCCGGCGGCGGGGGCGGTCAGAATGTCGATCATGGCGGGCTCCTCAGGCGGTGTGGCTGTGCGGTGACATCACCTTCCGGTGCGCCGCCGGTGGTGCAGCAGAAGTGCCGGCGCGCGGGCCTTGGCCTGCGGAGAGTTGCGGACAGCGTTCGCGGGTGTCTCCCTGGGAGACAGGGGCCTGCGGTGTCGTCATCGCGTCTCGGGCGGCGGTCCGCGCGGTGCGTGCCGCCGCCCGGTCAGGGGCCGGGGACTGGTCAGAGGCTGAGGCGGAAGTCGTTGACCTCGGTGACGACTGAACTGAACCCCTTCACCCGCTGGAGGCTGTCTGACTCGGCGATGTAGTCGGTCAGAGCCTGGTCGAGGAATGAGACGAGATCCTCCGGGTGGAGGTTCGCTTCCATGTCCTCGAGCACGAAGTCGTGGGCGTCGTGGCGGCCGGTGAAATACTCGATCGTGGCTGCCTCCTCGCGCACCACCTGAGAGATGGAGTCGGTACCGGCCGCGGCGTCGATCCTCTTCCGGGCTGCGTTGCGCTCCTGGGCGGCGGTGCTCCTGGCGCGGGCGAGCATGGCGTTCAATTCAGCGGTGTCCTGGTCGATGCTCATGGGAAGCCTTCCTGTCGGCAGTCTGCACTGTGTGCTGCGGTGTGTGGCCTACTGTTCCGCCACCGATGGCAGGTGCAGCAGCCACCAATCGCCAGGGAGTACGCCGCGCACGACACCGTCAGACCTGCGACGGACAGCGCCCATCCGGGCCCGCCCGCCGGCCGGGGTCTCGCGCCGACCAGCGCGGTGACTGGGCTCACCGCGCTGGTCGGGGTCAGGGACGTGGGGTAGCGAGCGCCTGCAGGGCGGTGGCGATCTGTTCGGCGAGGTGCCGGGCAACCTCCGCCACCGCGGCAGGATCCAGCTCCTCGGCTGCCGCGTTGACCACGTCACTGTTGGCGGCGCTGTCGGCCGCGAGCTCGGCCACTGTCGCGGCCCGCCGCGCATGATCTGCGTAGGCATCCACCGTGGCGATCGTCCCCTGCGGCCCGTAGTCCTCGTCCACGTCGTCCAGGGCGGCGGACTCCGCGCACTGTTCGGCGATCGTGGCGGCACCGTGCGCGATACGTGCCAGGTACTCGTAGACGCGCCCGGCTTCCGCCGCCAGGTCGGAGGCGGTGCGGGCGTTCAGCTCGTCAGGGTTCGGCGGGGCAGGGGTGTGGCGGCTCATCAGGGGCTCCTCGAGAGCAGGGAAGTGGTCTGGTCAGTTGCGGGGGTCGCGCATCCGGTGCGTCCAGTGCGCTTCGGTGACCTTGCCGGGCTGGATCACGCACACCGCGCGGCCCTTGTCGTCGCCGACGGCCTCCCGGAGCACGAACTCGTGGCTGTAGCTGCGGGTCAGCCCGGCGATGTGCGGGTAGGTGCCCTCGTCGAGGGTCGGCAGCAGCAACGCCATCGGCTTGGCGTTGGAACGGGCGCGGGGCCTGCGGAGCACGGTGGGGCAGTCCACTTCGGGGGTCACGACGACGTACACGCGGCCCCAGCCCTCGTCGGTGGCGCCGGTCGTGTACTGGCCGATGCCCTCGTTGGGCTGGTGGCCCTTGCCCTTGAGGGCGGGCAGGACGCGGGCCTTGAACTCGGCGGCCGGGATGTGAGGCAGGGAGTCGAGGTCGGTGAGGGCGGGGCGGTCGAGAGTGGAGGTC
>Ga0194138_10000965_pt1 | contig 13756 bp, 19 predicted proteins | sample TARM_MetaG_T2_14_FD_134022 | JGI IMG/M metagenome (GOLD analysis project Ga0194138, IMG submission 134022) | Freshwater microbial communities from Pennsylvania, USA, analyzing microbe dynamics in response to fracking - TARM_MetaG_T2_14 (version 2) | ecosystem: Environmental > Aquatic >...
CGCCGAGGCAAGCAAAGTCGGCGGCATCGCAAACGCCGGCCTCGATCCGCTCCAGCGCCGCCAATTGCGGGCCGATGCCGGCCAGATCGGCCACCGTCCCGGCGATGCTCGCCAGCTGCGGTACGTGATGCACGCGGCCACGTCGATGGCAGCAACCCTGCGTGGGGGCCGACTCGCCGGCAAGGATGCGCGCCAGCACGCTCTTGCCCACGCCGTTGCGGCCGATCAGGCCGGTCCGGCGCAAGTCGAGATGAAGATCGATGTCGGAAAACAGCCACCTGCCCTCGGGCAGGCGATGGGCGACACGTTGGAGCGTCAGCGACGGAGCACGCATGCGGGCCTCCTGATGCCATGGCGGGACGCGATCCGTCAGACGGATCGGGTTCGACAGGCCGTCTGGCGACGGCGGGCATCAGTGGCGCATTGGCGTCGGCACTCCGGAGGTTCCGGACAGAATGCCACCAGGACATGCAGCGGCAAGTTACCGCCGCGTCACAAGGACTCCAGCAACTCGCCGAAGGCCCGGGCGCAAGCATCGACATGGTCGGCGAGCCGGTGCGTGTCCTTGAGCAGCAGCAGGCGGTCGCCGCGCGCCCGCGCCCAGTCGATCACGCCTTGCACCGGGATCAGCTCGTCGTCCCAGGCATGCACCACCGAGGTGGGCACGGCGGCGGCATCCAGCACCGGCATCGGCCCCATCGAGGTCGGCGGCACCATCAGGAACAGGCCGCGCACCGGCACATCGAGCGACACCCGCGCGGAGATGTACGAGCCCAGGCTGGAACCGGCCAGCACCACCGGCCCGCGCGTGGCGGCGTCGCGGGCGATGTCCAGCAGCCGCTGCAGGCGCGCCGGCACGTCGCCCAGCGGGCTGACCCCGCGCAGTGCATCCAGATCGGTGTAGTCCGGACGTTGATGGGTCCAGCCCAGCGCTTCGGCCACCTCGGCCAGGGCCTTCACCTTGGTCGCGTCCGGGCCGCTCTCGAAACCGTGGGACAGGATGCAATGGCCGCGACTCATCAGGCGTTCTCCGGGCGTTCTTCCAAAACGGGCAAGGCCGCACGCTGCGCGACGGCGCGCGAATGCTAGCATCCGCCGCGATGAGCCTTGCCGCGCCCGCTCCCGATATCCGTTTCGACCCGCTGCCTTACGAGGCACTGCTCGACCTGCGGCCGTGCGAGCGCGTGGACCTGGTGGTGATCCACTGCACCGAACTGCCCGACCTGGCCACCGCACGCCAATACGGCGAGAAAGTGCTGTACGACTCGGGCACCGGCAACAGCGGCCACTGGTACATCGACCGCGACGGTCGCATCGAATGCTGGGTGAGGCCGGAGCGCGCGGCCCACCACGTGCGCGGCAAGAACGCGCACAGCGTAGGCATCGAGCTGGTCAATACCGGGCGCTGGCCGGACTGGCTGGATTCGCGCCGCCAGACGATGGCCGAGCCCTACCCGGATGCGCAGGTCGAAGCCCTGATCGCCCTGCTGCGCTGGCTGCCGACCCCGCTGCCGATGCTGCGCTTCATCGACGGCCACGAGGACCTGGACCTCGAACACGTGCCCGCCAGCGACGACCCGGGCAAACGGGTGAAACGCAAGCTCGACCCCGGCCCGCTGTTCCCGTGGGAACGGGTGCTGGCGGCGGTGCCGCTGCGCCGCGACCGCGCCCCGTGAAACGACGGCGTCGGGCGGGCCGTGCCCCGTCGCTATAATCGGCGTTTCGCGTTTCCCGAAGGCCCCGCCCGCCGTGCCCATGCCCGCTCCGCTGCTGACCGACCTGCTCACGCTCGAACGCCTCGAGGACAACCTGTTCCGCGGCCAGAGCCGGGACATCGGCACCAAGTTCGTGTTCGGCGGGCAAGTGCTCGGACAAGCGCTGGCTGCCGCGCAGGCCACGGTCGACCCGGCCCGCAGCGTGCACTCCCAGCATGCGTATTTCCTGCGTGCCGGCGACATCGGCTCGCCGATCGTCTACGACGTGGACCGCACCCGCGACGGCGGCAGCTTCTCGGTGCGCCGGGTCAGCGCGATCCAGCACGGCAAGGTGATCTTCTTCTGCGCAGCCTCCTTCCAGGAACACGAGGACGGTGCCGAACACCAGGCATCGATGCCGGCCGTGCCGATGCCCGAAGAGCTGGGCAACGACAACGCCACCCCGGCCGAGCGGCTGGCCGCGTTGCCGGAGAAAGTGCAGCGCTGGCTCTCGCGCAACGGGCCCTTCGAGATGCGTCATGTGCATCCGCGCAACGAATTGCACCCCGAGCCGCGCGCGCCGTTCCACCAGCTGTGGCTGCGCCTGACCGAACCGGTCGGCGACGACCCGCAGATGCATCAGGCCTTGCTGGCCTATGCCTCTGACTTCCACCTGCTGGGCACGGCCACGCTGCCGCACGCGATCAGTTACTACCAGCCCGACGTGCAGATGGCCTCGCTCGACCACGCGCTGTGGTTCCACCGCCCGTTCCGGGTAGACCAGTGGCTGCTGTATTCGCTGGACAGCCCCACCGCGCAGGGCTCGCGCGGGCTGTCGCGCGGGCAGTTCTTCAGCCGCGACGGCGTGCTGGTGGCCAGCACGTCGCAGGAAGGCATGATCCGCGTGCGCCACGCGCAGGCACAGGGCTGAGCCATGCGCCGCGTGTTCGCCAGCCAGCGCGTCGAAACCGCAGAGGGCGTGGCCAAGCTGCTGCGCGATGCCGGCATCGAGATCCTCGTCAGCAACGGGCGCGGCTACAAGACGCGCCGCAGCGGCCAGTTCAGTTATCTGGACAAGCCGGACGAGAAAACCATCCCGTCGGTCTGGGTGGTACATGCCGAAGACCAACCCAAGGCGCGGCAGATCCTGCGCGATGCCGGGTTGATGGAAACCACGCGTCCGGTGCAAGGCGATTCGTCCGCCGCGACGATGGGCTTCCGCGCCAGCATCGGCGACGATGCGCAGGCCCGGCAGCAGCGCATGGCCTGGCGCATCCGCATCGTGCTGTTCGTACTGCTTGCCGCCGGCATGGCCTTCGTGGTGATCCGCGCGCGGCAGATGTCGCATGCGGCACCCGCCGCCAGTCCCGTACCCGCCACACCGGCACGGGACGACGGGGAAATCCGCATCCGCATCACCGCCCCGACATCGCCGGCACCCGGGGCCGGCCAGCCCGCGGACGCCCAGCCTGCCCGCTGAGGTTTGCGCCGCGCAGGCATGGCGCATGGGTTTCCCCGGTGCCGCAAAAAGACAAGGCCCGCGACTTGCGCGGGCCTTGTCCGTCATCGCAGCGGCAGTTTGCAGTCAGGGCTTGTCAGGGGAGATCGGCGGCATCGGAGGCATTGACGGCTTGCCGCGGCGGTGCGGCATGTCGCGCAACCCGTCAGGCCGCATCATCGGCCCCTTGGCCACATCGAATTCGGCCTTGCTCAGCATGCCGTCGTGGTTGGTGTCGGCCTTGGCAAACCACGCATCGCGCATCTGCTTGAAGCGCGCCTCGAAATCGGCCTTGTCCACGTAGCCGTCCTTGTTCACGTCGAGCGTGGCGAAACGCTCGGCAAACTTCGGATCGGCCTGCGCCTCGGCCTTGCTGATGCGGCCGTCCTTGTCGGTATCCAGCCTCGCCATCCGCTCGTGCCGGCCATCCGGCCCGTCCATCGGGCCACTCTTGCCGTGCCAGCGCATGTGCGGCTTGGGCAGCTCATCCTTTTCCAGCTTGCCGTCATGGTTGGCATCGAGCTGGTCGAAGCGTGCCGCCAGCCACGGCCATGCCGCCGCTTCGCTGCGGTCGATCACGCCGTCGCCGTTCTTGTCCAACGTCTGCCAGGACGGCGGCGACATTTTCTTGCCGGCATCGGCCGGTACGGCCGTCTGCGCCAGCACGGCACCGGCCGGCAGGGCGGCCAGCAGGGAGAGGATCGCGAAGGTCTTGCGCATGTTCATCGTTGCTCCACCAGTGAGGACGCCGTTGCGCCTGTGACGGGGAAAACGCCCGGGCCGTGCCGACGGTTGACACTCGCCCGGCTTCGTTCAGCCGGCCGACAGTCTCATCCCCTGCGCCTGCCCGGCGCTATGCTGCAAACATGGGCAACACCACTGGCCGAGACTCCGACGACCTGCGTCTGTACCAGACGGCCGAGCACGAATGCGGCTACTGGCCCGAACGGGTTGCGCGCGACCTGGTCCTCGACCCGCGCGACCCGCGTCTGGCCAGCACGTATCCGCAGGCACTGGGCTGGGGCTTCCGCCGCTCGGGCAATCTGGTCTACCGGCCCAACTGCGTACAGTGTTCGGCCTGCGTGGCCATGCGCATCCCCGTTGCCGACTTCACCCCGGACCGCAGCCAGCGCCGCTGCCTCGCCCGCAACGCACAGGTGCAAGCACGGGTGGTGCCGGCCGAACGCACCGACGAGCAGTTCGCGCTGTACCAGCGTTACCTTGACGCGCGCCACCACGATGGCGGCATGGACGGCCACGGACCGGCCGAATTCGACCAGTTCCTGATCGGCCAGTGGACGCACAGCCGCTTCCTCGAGCTGCGCGAACCGGGCCACGATCACGCCCCCGGCCGGCTGCTGGCGGTAGCCGTCACCGACGTGACCGACGACGCGCTGTCGGCGGTGTACACCTTCTACGAGCCGCAGCTGCATGCGCGCGGGTTGGGCACGCTGGCAATCCTGCGGCAAATCGAGTGGGCACGCCGCGCCGGGCTGCACCACCTGTATCTGGGGTACTGGATCGATGGCCACGCGAAGATGGACTACAAGCGCCGCTACCGCCCGCTGGAACGCTTCGATGGCCGCCGCTGGCGCCCGTTCGATACCGGCTGAGCCCCACTTGGAGCGATGCCGCCGATGCATCCCCGCATTTTCCTCCTGCTGCTGATCGCCGCCTGCATGCCCTTGCCGTCCGCCGCCGAGTCTGCGCCGCCGCTGCGCGTGGCCACGTTCAACACCTCGCTCAACGACGATGCCGCCGGCGGTCTGGTCCGCAGGCTCGAAACCGGCGACGACAACGCCCGCAAGGTCGCCGCCGTGCTGCAACGCGTGCGCCCGGACCTGGTGCTGCTCAATGAGTTCGATTACGACGCCGGTCACCATGCCGCCGACCTGTTCCAGCAGCGTTATCTCGAAACGCCGCAACCGCTCGGCGGCGCCGCACTGCACTATCCGTACCGGTACCTAGCCCCGGTCAACACCGGCGTGCCGAGCGGTCTGGACCTGGATGGCGACGGCCGCAGCGACGGCCCCGGCGACGCCTGGGGCTTCGGCCGGCATCCGGGCCAGTACGGCATGCTGGTGCTGTCCCGATATCCGATCGACGCCGCGCTCGTGCGCACGTTCCGGCAGCTGCCGTGGAACGCGCTGCCGGATGCGCGGCGTCCGCTCGATCCCGCCACCGGCCGGCCATGGCACGCGGATGCGACGTGGCGGCAGTTGCGGCTGTCGTCCAAATCGCACTGGGACGTGCCCGTGCTGACGCCCGCAGGCACACTGCACTTCCTCGTCGCGCACCCGACCCCGCCGGTCTTCGACGGCCCGGAAGACCGCAACGGCGCGCGCAATGCCGACGAGATCGGCTTCTGGAAGCACTACCTCTCCGATGATGGCGCCTCCCCTGACGGAAACACCGCGACATGGCTGTGCGACGACGCAGGCCGTTGCGGCGGGCTGCCGGCACAGGCCCGTTTCGTCATCGCCGGCGACATGAACAACGACCCCGCCGATGGCGACGGCCGCCATGACGCCATCATCGGGCTGCTCGAACATCCGCGCGTGCTGCGTGCGCCCACGCCGGCAAGCGAGGGCGGCGCCGATGCGGCCCGTGCCTATGCCGCTGCCGGCCTCGTCCGTCGCGGCGCGCCGGGCCACGTCACCGGCGATTTCGGGCCGCGTACCGGCGCACTGCGGCTGGACTACGTGCTGCCGTCCACCGGCCTGGCCGTCGCCGGCAGCGGCGTGTTCTGGCCGCGCACCGACGATCCCGCCGCCACCCTGAATGCCGCCAGCGACCACCATCTGGCATGGGTGGATCTGCGGCAGGCACACGACTGAAACCCGGCCCGCAATCCGCCGCAAACGCCGGCAAATCGGCATGCACCGGGGCGCGGCAAGGTCGTCGGCAAGGCCCGAGACACATGGCCCAAACTGAACCGTTCCGGCGGAACAGTTGCGTTATGCCGCGCCAAGCCCTACCGTGCACCAGCTGAGTTACAAGGGTCACCTTGAATCGTGGCCCGATGGGTAGATGCAGTTCCACTTCATCGTTGCACCGGATTTTCAATTCTCCTTGCAGCCAGCGTCCCGCCGCACAGCGGCTTTCTCCGTTACAAGGAACATTGAAATGTCCAATACCGAAACCGGTACCGTGAAGTGGTTCAACGACGCCAAGGGCTTCGGCTTCATCACCCAGGACGCCGGTGGCGAAGACCTCTTCGTGCACTTCCGTTCGATCCAGTCCTCGGGCTTCAAGTCCCTGCAGGAAGGCCAGAAGGTCTCCTACGTGGCCGTGAAGGGCCAGAAGGGCATGCAGGCCGACCAGGTCCGCGTGCTCTGATCGGGCAAGCCCTGATCCAGGCTCCGGCCTGAACGAAAAAGCCCGGCTCCATGCCGGGCTTTTTCATGCCTGCCGCACCAGTCGGCGCCGCACCAGTCGGCGCCGCGTCAGGCGGTGCCGGCGGCACGCCTGGCCAACCAGCCGTCCAGCTCGCGCGCGAACGCCTGGCGGTCGCGCACATGCAGGCTCGCCGGCCCGCCGGTCTGCACGCCGGCGCCGCGCAACTCGTCGAGGAAATTGCGTACCGACAGCCGCTCGGCCATGTTGTCCGGCGTGAAACGCTCACCGCGCGGACTGACGGCCAGACCGCCTTTCTCGATCACCCGCGCCGCAAGCGGGATGTCCTGGGTGACCACGAGATCGCCGGCTGCCAGCCTGCGCACGATTTCATCGTCGGCCACGTCGCAGCCGCCCCCTACCTGCACAGCGCGCACGAAGCGCGAGGCGGGGCAACGCAGCCACTGATTGGCCACCAGCGTGACCTGCACCTGTGCGCGCTCGGCGGCACGAAACAGGATCTCCTTGATCACCACCGGGCAGGCATCGGCATCCACCCAGATGGACGGCCAAGGCGTCTGTCCGATGTCGCGCGTCGGCGTCACGGCGTGGACGAGGTTTCTTTCGCCACGTCGTCGGTGGGCGCATCGGAAACCGCGTCATCCGGCATCTCGGCGGAGGTGGCGCCATCACGCGCGGCGCGCTTCTTTGCCAGCTTCTCGTCTTTCTGCTTCTTCTTGGCAAGCTCACGCTGCCGCTTCTCGAACGAATAATTGATCTTTGCCATGAGCTGTCTCCAACTGGGAGGGTGAAAGGGCAAACCTGCCGAGGCCCGGCAGTACCCGAAAACAAAAACCGAAACCCGCACACGAGCACGCCCGCGCGACCGGTCCCGCCGATGCAAGCCAGGCGGCACCCGGCGACGGACTACCTGCCCCGCGCCAGCCATGCGCGCAGCGCCGTCGCCACCGGCTGCGGACGCTCGATGGGCGTCAGATGGCCGCTGTCGGGCACCATCACCAACTCGCCATCGGGCAGCAGCGCGGCCATTTCCTCGCTGAGCGGCGGCGGGGTGACCCGATCCAGCGTCCCGCACACGACCAGCGCAGGGCCTGGATAGGCGGCGAGCAGAGCGCGTCCGTCCTTGCGTTGCCAACCATTCTGGCGCAGAAACACCTCCGCGCCCAAACGCGTGGTCATCGAACGCACGCGCGCCACCATCGCCTCGTCGCGGAAATGGGCCGGCGCCATGAAGCGCTCGGCGATGTTTTCGCCGAAACCGCTGAAACGCCCGCGCGCCAGCTGAGCGACCCTGGCCGCCGACGCGCGGCGGCGGGCCTGCTCGTCCGTGTCGGGGCGGCAGGACGTGTCCAGCAAGGCCAGCCGCTCGATCCGCTCCGGCGCCTGCCGCAGCATTTCCTGCGCGACGTAGCCGCCGAGCGAGAAACCGGCCAGCGCGAACTGCGGCGGCGCCTCGGCCAGCATCTTCGCGGCGGCGGCCCCGATGTCGGCCGAGCCGATGAAATCGCCGACCCGACAATCGGCCACGTCGGCCAGCAAGGCCATCGGCTCGCGCCACAACTCGGCATCGTTGAGCAGGCCGGGCAACAACAGCAGGGGCGGCAGCACGCCGTTGGCCGAGGGCATCACCCGCTCAGACCAGCGTGATGCCGATGGCCGCGGTGGACGCGCGGGCCACGGCGCGGGCCGCGTCCACGTCGTCGGCACGGGCCAGCGTGACGCCGACCCGGCGCTGCCCATCCACGCGCGGCTTGCCGAACAGGCGCAGCGCGGTGTGCGGTGCGGCCAATGCGGCCTCGACATGGTCGAACACCGGCACGCCCTGCCCGCGCGCCAGCATCGCGCACGAGGCCGAAGGACCGACATGGGCGATGCCGCCCTCGGCATCGGCGGGCACCGGCAGGCCGAGGATGGCGCGCGCGTGCAGCGCAAATTCGCTCAATTCCTGCGATATCAGCGTGACCAGCCCGGTATCGTGCGGGCGCGGCGAAACCTCCGAGAACCACACCGCGTCGCCTTTCACGAACAACTCCACGCCGAACAGGCCCACACCGCCAAGCTCGTCGGTCACGGCCTTGGCAATCCGCCGCGCTTCGGCCAGCGCGGCCGGCGACATCGGCTGCGGCTGCCAGCTTTCGCGATAGTCGCCGTCCTTCTGCAGATGGCCGATGGGCGCGCAGTAGGCGGTGCCGCCGGCGTGGCGCACGGTCAGCAAGGTGATTTCGTAGTCGAAATCGATGAAGCCCTCGACGATGCAGCGCCCGGCGCCGGCACGGCCGCCGGTCTGCGCGTACGTCCAGGCGGCCTCGATGCCGGCCTCGTCGCGCACCACGCTCTGGCCCTTGCCGGAGGAGGACATCACCGGCTTGACCACGCACGGCAGGCCGAGCGCGGCGATGGCGGCGCGGTATTGCTCGACGGTATCGACGAAACGGTAGGGCGAGGTCGGCAGGCCGAGGGTTTCTGCGGCGAGCCGGCGGATGCCTTCGCGGTCCATCGTCAGCCGGGTGGCACGCGCGGTGGGCACCACGTGCAGGCCTGCTTCGCGTTCGAGCTTGAGCAGCGTTTCGGTATGGATGGCCTCGATCTCGGGCACCACCAGATGCGGTTTTTCCTGCGCGATCAAGGCCTCCAGCGCGGCCGGGTCGAGCATGTCCAGCACATGGCTGCGATGCGCCACCTGCATCGCCGGCGCATCGGCGTAGCGGTCGGCGGCGATCACTTCCACGCCGAAGCGCTGCAGCTCGATCGCCACCTCCTTGCCCAGTTCGCCCGAGCCCAGCAGCAGCACGCGGGTGGCATCGGGGGTGAGCGGCGTGCCGAGGCGGGTCATGGCGGTTCCTGCGGGGGAAAGAAGGGCCGCCATTCTAGCCGCCCGGCAGCGGCCCTCCGTCGCCGACCCGGCTCGCGCCATCAGCCGGCACCTCTTGCATTTTGATATCAATTTGATATCTTAATTTCGAATCCACGGAGAACCACCATGAAAGAGACGCCCGTCCGTTCCCTGCCCGGCATCCCCTACCTGATCGGCGTGCTGGTTGCGGCCCTCGTGTCGGCGTGGCTGTTCGCCCAGTCGATCGGGCCGGACAAGGACGTGACATCGCCGGCCCTGCTGATCGGTTCGATCCTGCTCGGTCTGGTCGCCCTGGTCAGTCTCGGCGGCCTGTACACGGTGCAACCCAACCAAGCGGCGGTGCTGAGCCTGTTCGGCAAGTACGTCGGCACGGTCAAGGACGAAGGCCTGCGCTGGAACAACCCCTTCTACTCGAAGAAGAAGATCAGCCTGCGTGTGCGCAACTTCGAAAGCGGCAAGCTCAAGGTCAACGACCTGGACGGCTCGCCGATCGAAATCGCCTCGGTGATCGTGTGGCAGGTGGTGGATGCCTCCGAAGCGGTCTACAACGTGGACGACTACGAGAGCTTCGTGCACATCCAGTCCGAAGCGGCGCTGCGCGCGATGGCCTCCAGCTACCCCTACGACCAGCATGACGACAGCCAGATCGCGCTGCGCAGCCACCCGCAGGAAATCTCGCACCACTTGCAGGAGCAGGTCGCCGAGCGCTTGGGCAAGGCCGGCGTGGAGGTGATCGAAGCGCGCATCAGCCACCTGGCCTATGCGCCGGAAATCGCCCAGGCCATGCTGCAGCGGCAGCAGGCCAATGCGGTGGTGGCCGCACGCACCCAGATCGTCGCCGGCGCGGTGGGCATGGTCGAAATGGCGCTGGCCGAACTGCAGAAGACCGGCATGGTCACGCTGGACGAGGAGCGCAAGGCGAGCATGGTGTCCAACCTACTCACCGTGCTGTGCTCGGACCGCCCGACCCAGCCGGTGGTCAATACCGGCAGCCTGTATTGAGCGCACGTCAGGAACGCCACGGGAAAGCCCGATGAAACTGCCAGCCCCGCCAGCCCTTGCCGGCGTGAAGTACGCCCTCTTCGTCACCCCCGTGTCCGCCTGCCGCGGATGCGGCACGGACTGATCCGACGATGGCGGAGAAGAAGGCCTACCCGCTGCGCATCAACGCCGACGTGCTGTCGGCGATGCAGCACTGGGCCGACGACGATCTGCGCAGCCTCAACGCGCAGATCGAATACATGCTGCGCGATGCCCTGCGCAAGGCAGGGCGCCTGCCCGGCCCCAAAGCAGCACTTGATCCGGATTCGGGAGACAAGACATGAGCAGCCGCTGGGAATACCTGACCGTGGAACTGAAACCCTCGCTGTGGGGCACTCTCAAGGCCGAAGCATTGCAGGAAGAATTGAACAGGCAAGGCCGGCTGGGCTGGGAACTGGTCAATGTCATCGTGCCCATGCAGGGCATGGCCTCGGTGCTGGTGTTCAAGCGGGAACAGGGATGACGCCGGCACTCTGCATACCGCCCACAAGCGGACATGACCACGGACAGACACTCATGAAAACGCAAGCGCGCTACCGGTTGCACGCGAAGCAAATCGGCTGGGGCTGGAGCTTTCCGGCCACTTGGCAAGGCTGGCCGGGGCTGGCGTCGGGCAACTTCGCCGCCGGATGCAGGAAGCTGCCCGCGCGCTTCGGCAGCTTCCTGCTCGCCATCGGCACGCTGTCGCTGCCGCTGGTCGGCATCCGCTTCATCGAGGGAGAACCGCTGCATGACTGACATGACTCCCGCCCCCGCGCCGTGGCGCATCGATCTGAAGGTGGCCGCCATCTGGGCACTGCTGGCCGGCCTGTCGGCCGCCGCCGTGATCCCCTACATGGCGCAGATGATGCCCGAACGCTTCGCGCGCATCCCCGTGTCGCTGCCGGTGCTGGCCATCGCGCAGGGCCTGCAGGCCACCGTCGTGATCGGCCTGATGGCACTGCTCGGCCTGCGCATGGGCCATCGGGTCGGCCTGGGCAGCCCGCTGCTGGCTGGATGGATGGGCGGCCCGCGCGCGAATGCCGCGGCGCTGCGGCCGGCGCATTCGCTGGCCATCGGCGTGCTGGCGGCACTGGCCGTGATCGTGCTGTCGCTGCTGATCGACCCGCTGATGCCCACGCCGATCCACCCGCCACTGGAAGCCGGTGCCGGCCAGTCGGCGCTGCACGGCCTGCTGGCATCCTTCTACGGCGGCATCGCCGAAGAGCTGCAGCTGCGCTTGTTCCTGATGACGCTGCTGCTGTGGATCGTCGCGCGCATCGGCAAACGCCTGCCCCAGGATGGCACGTTCTGGGGCGCGATCATCGCCGCCGCGCTGTTGTTCGGCGCCGGCCACCTGCCGGCCGCCGCACAGGTGTGGGGGCTGGACGCGATGGTGGTCGGGCGCACCGTGCTGCTCAACGCCGTAGCCGGCATCGCCTTCGGCTGGCTTTACTGGAAACGCGGGCTGGAAATGGCGGTACTGGCCCACTTCGGCGCCGATCTCGTGCTGCACGTGGCCACGCCGCTGCTGGGCAGCGGAGCCTGAAATGAAAAGCCGCAACGAAAAGCCGCACGTCGTGCACGAATTCGCGCTGCCGCCCATTCCGCCGCGTGCATGGTGGGTGCTGGCGGTCATCTGGCTGGCCTTGCTGGCGCTGGCCTGGCTGCGGCCGGGCCCGCATCCCGCGCCGCCGACCTATGGTTGGGCATGGTTGGTGCCGATTTTCGGTTGTGCGCTGGTCGTGATCGGCCCGTTCGTTTGGATGCAGCGCCGGCGCATCGCCCTTGTCGATGGCACGCTGGTGATCGAGGCCGGCATGCAGACGCGCAAGCTTGATGCGGCCACGCTCGACCTGGAGCATGCCCGCGTTCTCGACCTGGACGAACACACCGAATTCGGCCCGCGACTCAAGTTGATGGGCGTCGGCCTGCCCGGTTTGCGCTACGGCAGCTTCCTGCTGCGCAACCGGCGCCGCGCGTTCTGCCTGCTGATCGGCACGGACAAAGCGCTGCTGTTGCCGTTGCGCGGCACCGGCAAACTGAGGGAATCGCTGGTGTTGCTCACCCCGTCGCGGCCCCGGGCCTTGCTGGAAGCCCTGCGCGACGAACAGGCCAGGCACACGCGCTAAGCTTTGCCGCATGCAACGCCTAGCCCCCTGCTGGCTGTACAACACGGCCGAAATCGAACTGTGGCCCGCCGATCTGCTGCGCGCACGCCGCAACCGCGATGCACGCCTGCTCGCCCGCGCCGACATCGTGCTGCGGCGCAAGCGCGATGGCCGTTTCCTTGCCGCCTGCACCCGTGAAGCCGTGCATCCGCTGGTCCCGGCACTGGGCCGCGAACCCGGTCTGGACGCCGCACTGGACGTGCTCGACAGCCTGTCAGGGCCACGCCCGATAGCGGCCACGGCCATCGAAGGCGAGTTGCCGTTGACCGGCCTGCACGCCCGCCTGCGGCACCTTGGCATCGGCGACGGCTACGCACGCCGCACCGGCCTGTCCCTCGTCGCCGAACCGGCAAAGCTGGCCTTCGCCGGCTTCGACCGCTACCGCCGTGCGCTGTGGCTGAGCGAAGCCGGCGCGCGCGCGTGGCAAGCGCTGCGCCGTGCCGCCCTCGTCGACGGCATCGTGCTGGAAGCCATCTCCGGCTATCGCGGGCACGACTATCAACTCGGCATCTTCGAGCGCAAGTTCGCACGCGGGCTGACCCTGGAGCAGATCCTCGCTGTCAACGCCGCCCCGGGCTACAGCGAGCACCACGGCGGCAACGCGCTGGACATCGGCACGCCCGGCGAGCCGCCCGCCGAGGAAAGTTTCGAGCACACGCCCGCTTTCGCGTGGCTGCACGCGCATGCGGCAAAACACGGCTTCCGCATGAGCTACCCGCGCGACAACCCCCACGGCATCGTGTACGAGCCGTGGCACTGGCGGTTCCAACACGATGAGCCGCATTGAAATGGATCGCATCGCCTCCCTGCCCGACACCTCGGACGTGGGGGCCTTGCTGGCGCTCTGGCAAGCACTGGATGCGGCCCGACGCGCGCGCCCCGATGTGCCGCCCGAGCAACTGCCCGAAACCGGAGCCTGCTTCGCCCTGCTCGCGCAAGCGCCATGGAACTGTCCCGGTTACGACCCTCAGGATGCCCGCGCCCGGCTGGACGACCCTGCCGGTCTGGATGATCTGCCGCTGGCCGCATTGCCGCCGCTGCTGACCTGGTGCGAGCGCGGTGAACGCTTCGGCGAGGGTCACTGGCGCAATGTGCTGGAGAACGGTCGGCTGGAGGCGCTGATGAAGCGACTGGCCACCCTGCACGCCGTCGCGAATGAAGC
>Ga0194138_10000966_pt1 | contig 13740 bp, 11 predicted proteins | sample TARM_MetaG_T2_14_FD_134022 | JGI IMG/M metagenome (GOLD analysis project Ga0194138, IMG submission 134022) | Freshwater microbial communities from Pennsylvania, USA, analyzing microbe dynamics in response to fracking - TARM_MetaG_T2_14 (version 2) | ecosystem: Environmental > Aquatic >...
GCGTCGGAGTCACTCCTCGCCCGGTCAGGGCGATGATGGCCAGTGCCACCAGCAGAGCGCCGCACAACGCCGCCAGCGGCAGCCAAGCGTCCCCCAGCGCCGCCCCACCCAGCGCCAGGAAGCAGACAGCCGCCAGCGAGGCACCGCCGGTAATACCAATCACGTCCGGTGAGGCAAGAGGATTGCGCACCAGCCCCTGAAGCAGCAGCCCGGCCACGCCCAGGCAGGCACCAACAAGAATGGCCAACACAAGCCGGGGCAGACGGATCTCGTGGACGATCAAGGCGATATCGCTGCGCCCGGGCCACAACAGCGCCTCCAGCACCGCCCCCAGCGACGTGGCCTGGCTGCCCAGGCTCAGCGAGGCCAGGGCACTGGCCACGAGCGCCAGGCTCAGCAGCAGCGTCACCACCAGGGGGCGACGCTCAAGACGCAGGGAGAATCGGCCGTCGGCCGTACGCAGGAGAACGGGATGGCTCATGGAGCAAGGCTCCGGCGACGAGCGAGATAAAGGAAGAACGGCGTGCCAAGCAGCGCCGTCATCACCCCAACCGGTACCTCCTGGGGCGGCATGATGAAGCGCGCCAGGGTATCGGCAGCCAATAACAGTCCAGCACCGAGCAGGGCACAGCCGGGCAGCACCCAGCGATGATCGCGGCCGAACAACGCGCGCACCATATGCGGCACGATCAGCCCGACGAAGCCGATCATCCCGGCCAGCGCCACCGAGCTTCCCGCCAGCACGATGACGACCGCCCCAGCCAGTAATCTGACCCGGCCGGTGCGCTGGCCCAAGCCCTTGACCACCTCGTCGTCCAGCACCAGCAGGTTGAGCTGGCGCACCAGCAGCAGGCAGATAGCGGCGGCGACCAGGAAGAACGGCAGCAGCGGCAGCAGCATGTTCAGGCCGCGCCCCGCCACCGAGCCCGCCAGCCACAGCAGCAGGCTCTCGAAGCCCTCCTGGTCGACGATCAGGAGTCCTTGGGCCAGCGAGACGAACAATGCGGTGACCGCGACTCCGCCCAGCACCACCCGCACCGGCGAGAAACCGCCATCACGCCCGCGCCCCAGCAGTGCGACAAGTAGCGCCGCTACCAGAGCGCCGAGAAAGGCCACCCAGGCCAGCGCCAAGGGTGAGCGCAAAGCGAAGGCGCTGCTCGCCACCACCACGAAGCACATGGCGCCGGCATTGATACCAAGGATGCTCGGCGCCGCCAGGGCGTTACGTGTCAACGTCTGCATCAGGGCGCCGGCCACCGCCAGGCTGGCCCCCACCACGGCGGCGATCAGCGCGCGGGGCAGGCGTTCGGTACGCAGGATCAGGTGCTGTACCGAGCCCGGATCGGGCGCGAGAAAGGCCTCCACCAGGGTGGTCGGCGCAATCGTCGTGGCACCCAAGGCCAAGCTGGCCAGACCAGCGGCAAGCGCCAACAGCACTCCTGCCATCAACCCAAGTAGCCTGGCCGACGGGGTAGTCAGCATGCCCTGTCCTCTTCTTGGGGCACGGCATTGTGCAGTTCGTAGTGGTCGTAGAGTTCGTCCAGCAGCCGATGGGCGGCCAGGATGCCAGCGCCCATGTTCCATATCACCGGGTCGACGTAATAGACCCGTTCCCGCTGGACCGCCTCCAGGCGCCGCCAAAGCGGATGCGCCGTCCACTCACGATGCAGCTCGGCCACCGCCGCATCGTCGCGCATGAAGACGAAGATCGCGTCGGCATCCAGGGCCGGCAGGGTCTCGCGACTCACCAGTTTGATGCCCCAGCCGTTGCCCTGCTGCCCTTCCGGGCGCAAGAATCCCAACTGGTCGAGGGTGTGCCGGGCGAAGCCGTCGTAGTAGAGGCGCGCGTGGTCACCGCGGAAGTTCACCACCGAAACCCGCTGAGGCCAGGCATCACCCAGCCGGGCCTCGGCGCGGCAGCGAAAGTCGGCGACGCGTGCCCGCCAATCGGCGAGCAGCGCCTGGGCCTCGGCGTCGCGACCGGTTGCCTCGCCCATCAGCTCGAGCATGGCCTCGACGTCGTGGGCGGTATCGGCAATCACGGTCGGCGCGATGCGCGAGAGCAGAGGATACACGGCGGCATGGCGATAGCGGGCTCCCACGATCAGCTCGGGCGCGAGCCCCGCTACCGCCTCCAGGTCCGGTTGGGTCTCCAGCCCCAGGAAGCGCACTTCCGCGGGCAGCTCGTCGCGCAGGTAGCGATACATGGGACGCTCGAGCCACGACTCGACCATCCCCACCGGCTCGAGCCCCAGCGCCAGCGCGGTGTCGGTGGCGCCCTGGTAGAGCGTCACGATGCGCTGCGGTTGGCCCGTGATGCGAACCTCGCCCAGAGCGTGTTCGACGCTGCGCGCCGCCTCGGCGTGGGCCACCAGGGTCAGGCACCCTGAGAACAGCAGGGCGATGAGTCGGCGATAGACACGCAAGAAGAGCATGAGAATCATTCGTCCTTTTTTGAGCCGGCGACCTTTATACAGGTTCGGTACCGACAACGCACGTGACGTCCCGCTCCTGCCTGTGCAATTCCAAGACGTGGAACGGGTTGGGCAGGCTCGACTTGCCCGAAGGCATGCTGCCTGGCACTCCTTGCTGCTCGAACAACGGCCGCAGCACACACTTCAATGGCCAGCGCGGCGCTTCGAACAGCACGGCGTGCAAGGTGCGTCGCTGCTCGGCATCGAACGGCAGGGCCGAAATTCGCGCTGCCAAGCGAGCACGCATCTCATGCCATAGTCGCGCTTCCGCCAAGCCAAGGTGAGCATGATGCCGTGTCAGGCTCTCGACGATGGCCAGCAGGTTGACCTGGATGCCCAGCGTCTGGAGATAGAAGAGCAGGTCCTGCGGGGTGTCGTTGTAGAGGCTGTTCGAATAGCCCGGGCGAATCTGGTAGCAGGGGTCGTCGATGCCGTGACGATCCAGCCACGGCCGATGCAGGCGCACCGAGTCGTGATCGCGCAGCAGCAGGCCGTCGAGGCGACCGTCACGGCATACCAGTACGGCGTTCTGGCCATGAATCTCCGGCATCAGCCCCAGGCGGTAAAGGCGCAGCGCGATATCGAAGAAGGTGTCGCACACTTCGCCGAACAGTGCGATCGCTGCCGCTTCGGAGTCGCTCCAGCCACGCTGCTGCCGCCAGGTGTCGAAGGGGTGCTCGCCGGCACGCGCCATCTGGGCGCTCGATACACCCAGCGCCGCCATCGGCACCAGGCGCACCGAGGGGTCCTCCAGCAGTGAAGCCGGATACTCCCGTGCCAGTGCCCCCATGTGCCGGGGCGGGTCGTCGAACAGCCCGCTACCCTGCGGCAGGTAGGACCACCAGCGCCGCTCGTCGCACAGGTACAGCCGCGCCTGGAGCTCCGGATCCCGCGCCTTGGCCTGCTCGAGCAGCGTCTGGCCGCGCTCACCGTTGATCAGCTTGACCGCCGGCAGGTAGCGCGCGGCACCCAGCGAGAAGACCGCCACCGGCAGCTTGAGGTGGAAGCGGTTCTCGTTCAGCGGTGCCAGCGAGCGCAGCGAGGACGTCGCCGCGAAGTCGCCAGCAGCCGTCTCCAGTGCCATCCCCTCCTCTGCCGCCAGCATGGTAGCGAGATAGCGCGGCACCCCGTGCTCGAGCTGCCAGGGATGCACCGGCAGCGGCATGTAGCACCGTGGGTCCAGGCCGCGCCGCACCATTTCCTCTTCGAGCTCGCTGCGCGCGGCATCATCCAGTAGCAGATCCACCGGCTCGGACGCCCCGGTCGCCGCTCCGCTGCCGGCCGTCAGGCAGTCTCGCCGCACGGCCAGCCAGCGCATACGGATGGTTTGTGCGAACTCCGCCGCATGGCACCGATGGCTCGCCTCGTCGAGCCCTTCCTTGGCCTTGGCCAGTGGATGGAAAGGTCGGTCGCGCAGGGCGGCACGGCGCTCGAGGGTACGCAGGCTCGCTGCCGCTGAGTGTATCTGCGCCACGTCCAGCGGCGCTGCCTCGGCGATGGACTGGCGGGTCTGCCACAGGGTGGTGGTCAACAGGCGACGCACATTGGCCACGCCCGGCTGCTGGCGCTGAGCCTCATTCAGGCAGTGCTTCACCACGAACTCGAGCAGCTCGGCCGGCGCCAGGCGCGACCAGGTGGCGAGAGTGCCATCGTCGCGGTAGCTCGCCGCGAACACGCCGCCTTCCGCGACATGCCGGTGCGACGGCAATATCGCGCTGCGTAGCGGAATCAGCACCGCCTCCCCCGCCTCGCGCGCCGTCCACCAGCGCAGACACTCTACTCCCCGCGGCCAGGCCAGGGCGGCAGGCAACGTATTCGGCGCCGGCCAGTCGACGCCCTGGTCGTCGAGAAAACCTTCGGCCAGAAGCGTGTCGACGAGATCGCCCAGCAGCCGCGCCTCGGCGAGGCGCCCTGCTTCGGCAAGATCCGCATCGGTCGGTGAAGGAAACGCAATCATCGGACAAGCTCCTTGTCGTCGTGGCTATCTTCGAGAGAGATCTTCGAGATAGAGATGCCGGGGATGGGGATGGCCCAGGAAATCGTGATGGGAGATGGTCCAGCCGTAGGCGCCGGCGCGATGGAACAGCACCACGTCGCCAATCCGCAGCCGTGCCACCGGCACGTCGCTGGCCAGCACATCCTTGGGCGTGCACAGCTCGCCGACCAGGGTCACGCGCCGACCCTCAAGGGCGGGACGTGGGAAGGGATAGGGCCAGTGGCGCCGCGGCACCACCTCGAAGGGATGATCGTGGCGCCAGGAAGCGGGCAAACGGAAGTGATGGGTGCCACCGCGCAAGATGGCGAAGTCACGGCCATGACTCTGCTTGAGATCGATGACCTCGGCGGCGTAATAGCCGCAGAAGGCCACCAGATAGCGCCCGGGTTCGAACAGCAGCGTCGCCCCGGGCAACGGCTCGTCGTCGAGCAACGGGTGCAGCGTATCGAGGAAGAGCGACCAGTCGAAGTCCGGGCGCTCGTCGTAGGAGACGCCAAAGCCGCCGCCGGCATCGACACAGCGGATCTCAAGGTCGAAGCGCTCGGCCCAGCCCCGCACCCGCGCCAGGTAGGTGGCTACCAGCCGAGCATGCAGGCGTGCATCGAGGTTGTTGGAGATCGAGTGCAGGTGGAAGCCATCGAACCGCAGCGCCGGGCTGCGCCGGGCTTCTTCAATGGCGTCTTCCACTTGCGGCTCGTCGATGCCGAACTGGGTCGCCCGCCCGGCCATGGTGACGGTGGCCTCGGGCAGCGCATCGTGCAGGTTCACCCGCAGCAGGATCGGCACCACCTGGCCGCGGCGCTCGGCGATCAGGTTGAGCCGGCGCAGTTCGTGCAGGCTCTCGACGTGAATGCGCTCCACGCCGAGGGTGAGTGCCTCCTCGAGTTCGGCATCCTTCTTGCCGGGGCCGCCGAAGATGATCGAAGCCGTGTCGCTCACCTCGCGGATACGCCGGATCTCTCCGATCGAGGCGGCCTCGAAGCCCGCCACCAGCGGCACCAGCGCCGCGATCAGCCGCCGGTCGGGGTTGGCCTTAACGGCATAGTACAGCTGGCATCGCTCGGGCAGCCCCGTCAGCATGGCACTGACGTGCTCGCGCAGCGCCGCCAGGTCGTAGAGAAAGGCACAAACCGGCTCGCGGGTACCGTCGGGTGCCGGCTCGCCGAGAGCCGCCAGGCAACGCCTGACCGCTGCGGAAGGCGGGCTCCAGGGCGCCTGAGCCAGGAACTTGGCCGCGCTGGTCATGGTCTCGCCTCCTCGCGATAGGGGGCCAGCTTCGCTTGCAGGGCGCGAAAGGCGGTGCCGCGCTCATCCCCCAACACGAAGGCGTGCACACCCCGCTCGCGCCAGTCGTCGCGTTGCGCGGCGCTGCGGGGAATGGCGCAGAACGGCACCTCGGCGCAGCGACAGGCGGCATGGATACGCTCCAGCGCCTCGCGCACCTCCGGCGCCTCGGTCTGCCAGGGCAGGCCCAGCGACTGCGACAGGTCTGCCGCACCCTCGAGCACCATGTCGATCCCGGGCACGCCCAGGATGGCCTGGAGGTTCTCCACCCCTTCCCGGCTCTCGATCATCGGCACCAGCATCAGCTCGTCATTGGCCCGCTGCAGGTAATCGACCAGGTCGCCGGCACCGAAGCGCCCCGGGCGGCCGCTGTTCATGCCACGTCGCCCCAGTGGATGGAAGCGCAGGCATTCATTGAGCGCCAACAGGGGCTCGGGGCCGCGCACGTCGGCAAGGACGATGCCCCGGGCACCACCATCGAGCAGCGGTACCACGATGGCCGGGTCGGGGCGCGACACCCGCACCAGGGCGGTGAGCCCGGCAAGCTCCGCGGCACGCAGCATATGCTCCAGGGTCTCGGGGTTCACCAGGGTATGCTCGGTATCGAGGATGACGAAGTCGAAGCCGGCCTGGCCGATCATCTCGACGGTCACCGCCGTTGGAATCGAGGCGAACAGGCCAAGCACCGTCTCGCCTCGCGCCAACCGGCGCTTCAGTTCATTGGGGGTCAACATCGACTCTCCTCAGGCGCCTGGCCGATAGGGATGCAGCGGGTTGTCACGGGTGGCGAAGCGCTTCTCGGCGTCACCGAACAGCCGTCGCTTGGTCAGTTCCTCGATGCTCACCGCCGGCGCGAAGAGATCGAACAGTGCGAAGCGCGGCTCCAGCGTGGGGTGCTCGGCCTGGTAACCCCGAATGACGTCCGCGGTCATCGCCCAGAAGCTCGCCTCCGACAGGTCGTAGTGCTGCTCCAGGCACAGGCAGAGCTCGGTGAGGGCGATGAAGACGAAGGCGTCGTAGGTGAAGTCGCGCACCTCGTCGGCACTTTCTGTCTGGATATAGGAGTTGCGATTGACGGCAGCGTGGCTGGCCGGCTCCGGCACCAGGCAGGGCGCGCGCTCGGGCTCGGCCAGCAACGCCGGGCTGTAGCGCACCCCATCATGGAAGTCCTTGAGCGCGATGCGCTCGGGCCAGCCGTCGCGATGGATCAGCAGGATGTTCTGGCCATGGGACTCCAGGCCGATGCCATGGGCGTAGAGCAGGTGAATCAGCGGCGTCACCGTGACCTCGAGCAGCCGCCGGGTCCAGGCCGCCACTCCATGGTGCCGCACCCAGCCGTCGAGCATCGGCACCCCCGTGGCGGCCAGTTGGGTCAGGCCGTTGAAGGCCAGTGCGCACTCTCCCGGCTGCAGGTAGCAGTGCAGGCTCTCGCGCCACACGGCGCCCAGGGTGCCGTAGGCCAGGCTGCGCTGCGGCTCGGCCAGGCGCGAGGCGTCATAGGCCACGCCCAGTACCTCACGCAGGATGACCACACCGCACTCGCACGCCGTATCGTCACGCATCGCCAGGTCATGCAACCAGTCGCTGATCCGCGCGCTGTTCTCCACGGTGTGGGCCGCCAGGATGCGGCTGGTGGAGGTATTGACGATGCTCAACGCCAGCTTGAGGCTGGCCCGCCGCGGCCGGCTGGCATTGGCCAGGGTGCGGATCGACTGCTGGGCCAGGTAGGCGTCCTCGCCCGTGCCCAGGTAGCAGAGCCGCCCATCGGCCAGCTCGGCCTGGAAGGTGGGCAGGATGATGTGGCTCCACTGCCAGGGATGCACCGGCAGGAAGGCATAGTCCTGGGGGCGCCGTGCCGCTGCGACGAGCCGGCGGCGGAAACGTGCCAGCGTCGCCTCGCCCAGCTCATCGCGCAGGAAGGCAGCCAGGCTCAGCGAAGCCGACGACGAGACCCGGCAATGCTCACGGTCCACGGCCAGCCAAACCGGCCGAACGTCCTGGCGGAACTCGGGGCCATAGGCCGCGTTGTCGGTGAGCGAAAAGCCAAGCCGTGACTTGTAGCTCGGGTGATAGGGATGGCCCTCCTGCAGCCACCCTTCCCAGGCATCGTGGTCCCAGGTCAGGTCCGGGGTGGTCGGCATGCCGCTCAAGATCCGCGACTGGGTATCCTTGAGCAGGGTCTGTTGCAGCTCTTCCAGCAGGTAGGGTAATCGCTCTGCGGGAACCACCGTAGCCATCACCTCGACCATGAAGCCGACCAGGGTCGCCTCCTGCCGCTGGCCGTCCGCATCGCGGCGCTGAACGGGCCGCATCGACAGGCGCACCCGTCCGAAGCTGGCCTTGCGCACGCCCCAGGCGGTATAGCTCACCTCACGCCCCTGGTCGTCACGCCCCGTCAGCGCGAACGCGTGCAGCGCACCCGGCCCGACCGCCTCCTCGACGACCGGCAGGACCGCTTCGAACAGCAGCCCCTGGATGAGTTGGCGCAGCACCCGCTGCTGTACGCGCACATACTCCGGCGACGATGGTAACTGCCCCAGGTCGACGCTCGTTTGCGTGGGTCGTAGGATCGCTTCCATGAGAATCATCCAGCTCGCTTGATGGGGTTGGGGACATCGACGAACAGCGGGCTTGCACCGCGCTGCCGGAAGCAGCTGAGCAGGTTGGCCTTGGCCGGCCAGTGCTCAGCCTGCAACAGATCTTCGGCGTAAGCCGCAAGGCGTGCGTCCTTCGCTTCGCACAGGCGCGCCAGGCAGGCGCCCACCTGATGCCAGAAGCACCCCTCGTCGACATCGAGATGAGTCGCCAGGGCGTTCACCACGCCCCCGAGGTGGTTGACGAAGAAGTAGTACTGCGTGCGCCGCCAGGCGACCTGCGGCGAGTAGAGCAGCGGGCTGTCTGCCGCGATGCCAAGCGAAGGCCACGCCGCCAAGCGGGTGACCTGCTCACGGTCCAGGCTCACACCCTCCAGGTCGCGCACGTAGAGCGTGGAGGGCCAGCCCCGCTCCAGGCGCAGCAGGCTGTTCTGCAGGTGGGCCTCGAAGCTGACGCCGGTGCGCGCCAGTATCTCCAGGATCGGTACCAGCGAGACTTCCAGGTAGGCTTCGAACCAGCGATCCAGGTCCACCTCGCCGTCTGCGCCCTGGCGAATCGCTGCGATCAGCTTGGGCTCCGCCTCGCCGGGGTAGGGTTCCAGCAGCGAGGCGAGTACGCAGGCATGCTGCGCCTCGACCGGCATGGGCCGATAGATCACCGTGAAGGCAGCCGCACGGTGGCCGGCCAGGGCCGGGTGCGCGGGGTCCAGGGTGCGGTAGCCGGTCTCCATCACGACGCGGAAGGCATCGCTCTCCAGCTCACCGCGCAGGTGGTGGATCAGCCGCGCGGCGTCCAGGGTGCGGCGCGACTGCTCGAGGGTATTCTCGCGAATCAGGTTGGTGATGCGTACCTGTAGCGGCAGCTTGTAGCCCTGGCCGGTTTCCGGCAGCCACACCGAGCGTACCGAGGAAGTGGGATAGGCCAGCGGCCCTAGAGCACCGAAATCGACGAGCAGCCCCTCCTCCAGCAACAGACGCATGTCCGGCTGATGCAGCAGGTAGCCCGCCTGCCAGGGATGCATGGGGAGCAGGACATAATCGGCGTAGCGCTCGCCGAGTCGATGCCGGGCCGTCTCCAGCACGCTGTCCGCCACCCCATCGTCGGGGCCGTCGAGCCACGCCTCCACCATCAGGTCGCGGCGCACGGCCAGGTAGTGCAGCTGGAAGCGGGCACCACGCTCGGGGCTGTAGTCGTCGAAGGCGCGGCGTTCCACGCCCTGGGAGCATTTGGGGAAGGGATGGAACGGATGCCCGAGGTAGAGCGACTGTTCGGCGCTGATGAAGTCCGTTACAGCTTCCGGCGCATTGGCATGGCAGTGGTGGAAGTCGTCGAGATGCACCGCCATGCGGGTGAAGCTGTTGTTGATCTTGTCGCGCATGTCCCACAGCCGCAGCTCGTGGGTATTGTCGATTGCCGGCTCACTCAGCGACTCCAGCAGCCGCTGGATGATGTCCTGCATATCGAGTGGCACCACGCCTCCCTGATCGTCGCGCAGATAGAAGGCCGCTCCATAGCGATGCTGTCCCGACAGGGAGAAGTCACGCAGCGTGCCGATCAGCTCGCCTGCGGGCAGCCGCAAGCAGAAGGGCTCGCCGACGTCGAGCAGCGATGCCGCCAGTCCGGTCTCGTCATGACGCGGATCGTGGCATCCCGTCTCACGCAAGTAGCTGTTGAGCAGCGCACGCAGGGTGCTCTCCTTGGCCTGCAGATGACTGGCATAGGAGGGACAGGTCGCATGTGGTGTCGGCATCGTGGCCTGGCTTGCCTCCCGCTCACTTGCGGGAAATCTGGGTAGCTCTACATGGATCATGAGCTGGCGTTACCTCATGGCGGGTGGAGGGAAGCGACAACGCCAGGGGCGTCGCCACGAGAAGCAGAGCAGCCAGGACGAGAAACGCCTCACCCAACGCCGCCAGGGCGGCCGCGTCATGAGCGACGCCCTCGGCGGCGAGCTGCAAGGTGCGCAGGTCGTGATGCAGGGCCAGGATGGCGATGCCCAGCGCCGAAGCGAGCCGCCGGGCCAGATTGTTCATTGCCGACGCCTGGGCAACACGAGCGTCCCCCACGGCGTTAAGGCCGATCGTGGTTGCCGGTAGGTAGCCGAAGCCGAGCCCGGCCCCGCGCGAAGCCATCAATATGCCGATCAGCCAGAGGGGCGCTGCATTGCCCAGCGCGGCAAGACCTACCAATGCCGCTGCCGACACCACCAGGCCGCCCGTTACCACCTGGCGCGCCCAGCGCCCATCGACCAGGCGGCCGGCCCAGGGCGAGCAGACGGCCGCCATCAGTGCTGTGGGCAGGAACATCAGGCCGGTCGTCAGGGCGTCGTAGCCCTGGACACGCTGCATCCAGATGGGGATCAACAGCAGACAGCCGAAGGTGGCGACGGCTTGAGCGCAGGCGATGAGCACGCTGGCGCGGAAAGGAGAGATGCCAAACAGGCGGAGTTCGAGCAGCGGTTGCGCGGTGCGGCGTTCGACCCTGACGAAGGCGACCAGCAACGCCACTCCGAGGCCCAGCGGTCCCCAATGGGCGACTTCGAGGAGATCGGCGGGCGACGCCATGCCGGCCAGGGCGACAAGCACCCCTCCCACTCCCAGAGTCACCAGCACGAAGCCGGGCAGGTCGAAGCGACGCTCGCGGTCGCGTTCGCCCTCTTCGAGGCAAAAATGAGCGCCCACCAAGGCCAGAACGGCGACGGGCAGGTTCATCAGGAACAGGGCATGCCAGGAACTCACTTCCAGCAGCAGCCCACCGACACTGGGGCCTATGGCCGGCGCGATCATCACGGCGAAACCCCAGACCCCTACCACCCGCCCCCGCCGCTCGGCGGGCCAGGCGGCAAAGATCAACGGCAGCGACAGCGGTATCATCAGGCCGGCGGCGACGCCCTGCAGAGTGCGTGCCACCAGCACCCCGACCAGGCTCGTCGCCAGCGCCCCCTGCAGGGAAGCGAACAGGAACAGCCACAGCCCGAGCAGGTAGAAGCGCCGCGCCCCCCAGCGCTTGGCCAGGAAACCGGTCAGCGGCATCGTCATGCCCATGGCCACCAGGAACAGGGTCATGACCCAGCTCACCTGGATGGCCGCGGCGTCGAACACCCGCATCAACTCGGGGATCGCCAGATTCAAGGCGCTGTTGTTGAGACTGACGGTGAAGGTTCCCAGCAGCACGCTGACAAGCACTCGACGCGCGGCACTATCCTTGGACGACATTCCCTTGGATGGCATTCCTTTCTTCCCTACGCCCCATGAGCTGCATGGGGGCGAATCTGGACGATGCCCAAGGCTGTCACAGCCAATTCTTAAATACAAATGGTTATCAAAAGCATTTGGTAATTATATGTAATACGTCGCATCGGGAATGAGAAATGTTTATACTCCTCGCCTGCATCCCTAGCTGTGGCATCGCCAATGGACACTTCTCGCTCCCAAGCCTGCCGCCTGTTGGGCGAAGACCTGACCGCCGGCTACGAAGACCGCCGTGTCCTCGAGAACGTCAATTTCCGTGTTGCCGAAGGGCGCCTCACGGTGCTGCTGGGCCCCAACGGCAGCGGCAAGTCCACGCTGCTCAAGACCCTGGCCCGTACGCTGACGCCACAAAAAGGCCGTGTGTTGCTCGACGGCCAGGAGATACACCGCTACCGCACCCGCGACGTGGCCCACCGCCTGGGTATCCTGCCCCAGAGCCCCACAGCGCCAGAGGGCATGACGGTACGCGAGCTGGTCGGCATGGGGCGTTTTCCCCATCAGCGGCTGTGGCGGCAATGGTCGACACAGGACGAAGAGGCGGTCGCGGAGGCCATGGCTGTGGCGCGGATCGTGGACCTTGCCGAGCGTCCGGTGGACGCCCTTTCCGGCGGCCAGCGCCAACGCTGCTGGATCGCCATGGTGCTGGCCCAGGACACCGATCTCATCCTGCTCGACGAGCCGACCACCTTTCTCGACCTCAAGGTTCAGGTCGATCTGCTGGAGCTGCTGGTACGGCTGGCCCACGAGCGTGGCCGCACCCTGCTGGTGGTGCTACACGATCTCAACCTGGCCGCCGCCCATGCCGACGTGCTGGTGATGATGCGCAACGGACGCATCGAGCATAGCGGTCCCCCGGAGAAGGTCTTTACCGCGGCGAACCGCAAGCAGGTATTCGATCTCGATGCCGAGGTGATCAGCGCCCCCAGTACCGGTCGACCGGTCTGCATCCCGGCCTTGGGCAGTGCCGTCTCTCCCGTCAAACGCAAGGAGGAGTTGCCTGCATGAGCACCACCCAGCGTTTCTGTACCCAGGAAAGCCTTGCGCTAGGCGACCCACTGGCGGGCAGCGCCGCCCACGCCGAGCGCAATCTGCTGCTCAGCTGGCCACGGCCGAAATGGCAACGCAGCCTGCGCCAGGCCAGCGACATGTGCAACGAAGTGTCGACACGGCTCGAGGCCATTGCCGAGGCGGGACGGCGAGTCAACCTGATTCATCGGCGAGACCAACCCAATGCACGCCACTGCCTCTACCTGATGCCGGAGAATCGCCGTTTCGAAGTGACACGCAACGAACTGTCGGCTTTTCTGGCCGCACTGGAGCGGAACGAGCCGCTCGCGCACTGGGAGGCCTCCCCGCCCGGCGGAGCGCTGCTGCTGTGCTGCACCCATGGCAGGAAGGACAAGTGCTGCGCAAAATTCGGCTATGCCGCCTACAAGGCCCTGGATGCAGCAGTAACGGAACGTGACCTGCCCTTCGAGGTATGGGAAAGCACCCACCTGGGCGGCTGCCGCCTGGCGGCCAGCGCCGTGGTCTTTCCCGCCCTGCGCAAGTACGGCCGCATCGGCGAAGAGGACGTGGTGCCGCTACTAGAGAGCGAGATGGCGAACCGTCCCTACCTGCCCTGCTATCGAGGCGATGCCCGGCTCAGTCCAGTGCAGCAGTGTGCCCAGGTCGCGGCACTGGAGTGGCTGGCTTCTCGAAGCGTTCATGCTGACGTGTCGGTGGTCCAGCCAAGCGATGGACAGGAATCGAGCCAAGGATGGATAGCGATGGATTGGCGCAGCGCAAGCGACACGGGCCGACTCGCGGTGCGCTGCGAGCCCAGGATGATCCAGCGCTACGATACCTGTGCAGACCTGGCCGCAGGCCCGCCCGCAGCAAGCCAAGTGTGGGTGGCCACGCAGGTCATGGCCTCCGGGAAGACCGTGCTGTACCCATGAACTCTGCTCGAGTCACTTCGTATCCGTGCTCTCACAAGCGCCGCAGGCCTTACATGAAGTAGGCACCGCCGATCAGCGAAGCGACCAGGCCGGCGGGAATTTCATAGGGCAAGATCACCTGCCGGCCGATCCAGTCAGCCAGTACCATCAGCAGCATGATTATCAGCAGAATTAGGATTCTGCTCCGCATTTGACGTCAC
>Ga0194138_10000972_pt1 | contig 13669 bp, 8 predicted proteins | sample TARM_MetaG_T2_14_FD_134022 | JGI IMG/M metagenome (GOLD analysis project Ga0194138, IMG submission 134022) | Freshwater microbial communities from Pennsylvania, USA, analyzing microbe dynamics in response to fracking - TARM_MetaG_T2_14 (version 2) | ecosystem: Environmental > Aquatic >...
ACCAGCCGCTTCTTCGGCTTGATTCGCAGGTTCAACTCCAGCTCTCGATAGAGAACGTCGCCGAGCTGATGCCGTGCTCACGGCACGGCTCCGGCACGAGCGTGCCGGCCTCGGCCTGCTTGAGCACGGCGATGATCTGGCTATCTGTGAAGCGGGACTTCTTCATGGAACCTCCTCAGATCAGACTACGAGAAAATTCCACTTCTGGTGTCCGCTAATCTGCGGGGGGATTACCCACCCAGAATGTGTACATCGAACGCTTCAACCGCACCTACCGCACCGAGGTGCTGGACCGTTATGTTTTCACCAGCCTGGATGAAGTCCGCCGCATGACCGACGACTGGCGATATCGATACAACCACCAACGCCCCATCGCGCACTGGGCGGGTTCCCGCCCGCTGCCTGTGCCATGGCATCATCCGTCACCTCTATTTCCGACTGACTCGGAAAAACGAGGACGCTTCAGGCTGCCTAAGGCACCTTGGCCGAAGCCCCGGCCAACCGAACCGGTTGGCCGGGGCATTGATCAGCGAACGTGATCCAGGAATTGGCGGTGGCGCTCGTATTGGTCCAGCACATCGTGGATCAATTGCACCTTTGGCCAACCCATGACGTCGTAGTCTTGCCCGCCTTCGCGTAGGTAGACCTCGGCCCGATAGTAGCGGGTGCCTTCGCTCACTGGGCGACGCGGGTCTTGCAACGCGAAGGTGGGCGGTTCGTAAGGTTGGGGACGCACGGAGTAGAAGAAGTCCATTTCCTCGCCATGGCCTACGCGGAGCCAGGCGCATCCATCCTCACCCTCGGTAACTTCAACCGGAAGATCCTGCTTGCGCAGCTCCACCGCGACCTCTTGGAGTGCGGGCAGCACCTTATCATTGATGAAGCCGACGACCTCGATCTTGACGGGGTTGTGCGCGAGCAGTTTGAGCCTGGAGCGCCAGTCGTCGCTGATGCCTGGAAGCAATCGTGCATCACGAGAGATTGAGCGCTTGGTTGCGTCCAGATGCATGGCTTTGAGAAGCCCCCAACACATCAAGATCATGACGACCGTAAAGGGAAGGGCGCTGGCGATGGTCGCAGCTTGGAGTGATTCAAGACCACCTGCAATGAGCAGGGCGACAGCGATGCCTCCTACCAAGAGCGCCCAGAAGATGCGCTGCCAAACCGGAGACTCTTCTTCGCCCTTGGAAGTCAGCATGTCTATGACCAAGGCGCCGGAGTCAGCGGAGGTGACAAAGAACAGCGCGACAAGGACAACGGCAAGCGAGGAGGTGATCATCGTCAGCGGCAGGTGGCGCAGGAACTCAAACAACGCCATGGAGCTGTCGCCCGAGACGGCCTTCACGAGCTCTTGAACACCTTCGGACCGCACCATGAACAAGGCGGAGTTGCCGTAGATGGTCATCCAAAGGAACGTAAACCCGAGCGGCACGAGCAAGACGCCGACCACAAATTCACGCACCGTGCGGCCTCGCGAAATACGGGCGATGAACATGCCAACGAAGGGCGACCATGCAATCCACCACCCCCAATAGAACAAGGTCCAGCCGCCAAGCCAACCGCTTGGCTCATAGGCATTCAGGTTGAAAGTCATTGAGAAAAGCTGAGAGGCATACATGCCGGTGTTTTGGACAAATGCCTGCATCAAGTGAACCGTTGGGCCACAGACAAGCACGAATGCAAGCAGTGCGACGGCCATGATCATGTTGATCTCAGACAGGCGACGGACACCACTGTCGAGCCCGGCGACGACAGACCCTGTCGCCACCAGGATGATGATGCCGATCAACGACACCTGCACGAGGGTGCTTACTTCTAGGCCAAACAGGTAGTTCAGTCCGGAGTTGATCTGCATGACCCCGAGACCAAGCGACGTGGCCAGGCCAAAGATGGTGCCAAGGGCTGCAAACGTATCGACCGCGTGGCCGATAGGTCCGTGGATGCGTTCTCCAATGAGTGGATAAAGAGCCGATCGCACCCGCAGGGGCAGGTTGTGGCGATAGGCAAAGTAGGCCAGTGACAACGCAACAACCGCGTAGATGGCCCAGGCATGCACGCCCCAATGGAAGAAGGTGATACGCATCGCCTGGCGAGCTGCCTCGGCAGACTCGGCCGTGCCTGTCGGCGGGGTGGCATAGTGCATGATCGGCTCTGCCACGCCGAAGAACATCAGGCCAATGCCCATGCCTGCGGCAAAGAGCATGGCAAACCACGAGGCATAGCTGTAATCAGGGCGGCTGTGGTCTGGGCCTAGCTTGATCCGCCCGTAACCACTGATTGCGACACCGACCACGAAGACCAAGAAGCCTGCGACCGATAAGATGGTAAACCAGCCCGCGTCATTGGCGGTCCAGTTCTTGGCCGCTGTGAACCAAGTGGTTGCTTTTTCTGGAACGAAGATGGATAGCGCCAATAGCAAGAGCACGATGGCCGCAGTAGGGATGAACACCTGCGGCAAGATGCGCTGGCGAACAGGAGTGGATGGCGGAGTTGGACTCTGCATAAATTCCTCCGGTTGATGAGCGTTGAAGCGGGAATGCGGCTTGCGCTTAGAAATAGAACCCGATGTTGAGGTTCAGCCGGCTATGTCAGCGGGAGGGGCCGCCAAACCACATGTTCTTGCCGGCAATCCAGTCCACAGCTCACTGTCAGGCAAGCAGCCCGTATGTTCGTATATGAAATGAATGCGCTCGCGTTCCCGGTGTAGGCATGGTGGGCGGCACCGAAACGGTCATGCCAGCTGTACTGAGCCGAGAAGAAAAGGAGGCCAGCTCCGGCTTTGACGTCTGCGCGAAGCAGTTCAAGCTGTAAGCGGCTTGTAGGGCTGTAGTCCAGCCAGCCATAATTTAAACGGATGGCGCCCCCCGCATCGACGAACGGTTCAACCTGAATGTGGGGTGCTTCTTGAGCATGGATTATGTCTGTGGCCGTTGCCGCAGCACATAAAAAAATCAGGGGAAATACCTTCACGATAGTGTTCCGTGGCCTCCATTTTGCGAATGAAAGCATTCAATTTTAGCACACTAACGTGGGTCACCCAAGCGAGTGGGCCTTCCGCAAGGCGCACGGGGTGTGATTAAGCCGCAACTGGGACGTATCGGGACGGTCTGTCGGAAGTAGTGATACGTCGCGCGTGCGGCCAATTGAAGAAGAGTCAAGTGCCTAATCGAGTGCGGTTTTACGATCGCGACGGAAACGGAATACGGTTGCCTGATGGGCGGTGGTTGGACCATCGATACAGGGATCCCGTCGCTGGTGAGCCCGGTTACACGAGGCGCAGGAACACGCCAGATCTGTCGAAGATCTTGCAGCACGGGGGATCGATCAAGCCCGTCAGGAGACCAAAGACCTACAGACCAAGTTGGCATCTAAAGAGAAGCTTGGTGCTACAACCGATGAATCGCTTGCCAATGCTCTGAATGTGCCCAGAAGGCAGCTACTGAGGCGGCGAAAGAGACGGACAGACAGCGAGCGAGATCCGAGGTCTTGGAGGAACAACTGACCAAGATTCCTGCGGCTATCCAGGCGGCTTTGCGTGGCAAACATAAGCTTTCAGCCCCTAGGAAGAAGATGGCAAAATAACTCATTGCGCACCGTAAATGTCTACGTCTGCATATAACTGCTAGAAGACATTTGCGAGTGCCCTGAATTTTCTGCGGTGGATAAAATAAATGAATCAAGGTACTGCAGGAGATGCCCCTAATAAGCTGCGGTCAACAGAACAGAGTGGGGCATTTAGGGCGCCAAGTGCCGCAATCGGGTCATCCCTCATGCGGCAGACACCGGGGGAGGCAAGATGCGAGCCATGTCCAGATGTCGCGGGCGCGTTTTTCGCCTGATTACAATCCAGTCAAGATTCCTGGCCAAGGCAACGCATCCGCATCCGCATCCGCATCCGGCTACAGTGCAACGCCGGTTGACCAGCGGCGGGACATGGCTGGTGGCGATGTGGCTTTTGCAGCGTCGATTCCGGGCAATCCTGCGGACGTGACAAAGTAAGCTAAAATTCTTCCTGTTCCAGACGGGAGAATTTATGCGCGGCTTCCTTGCTTTTATTTTTTTGATGATGGTTCCGGCTGCATGTCTTGCTCAGACCACGCGCACGGCAACCGGCGGTGGTGTGCCGCGCGTGCGAGGCGTGCCGGTGCCTGCATATAACTCAATGTCGAAAGGCACCACGCCGTTTCATTGCGAGCAATGGCGTGGGCATCCTCACCCGGGGATGGTGGGTTTTTGCGAGTCTGTCGAGGCGTCTACATTGCAAGGTGAGGCACGTCGAGCGGGGCGGCCGGGGCCGTCAACCGAAGTTATTGATCTTCCGCCGCTTGGTTCTTCCGAAGCTAAGCAATTGGGCTATTCGTGTGTTGGCGGACAGGCCATGCGCAAGCTGAAGAATGGCTATGCACAAGTCATGTCGAAGTCTGGCGGCTGGCTTCGCTGTCGTGGTGGGTGAAGGGGGCGTGCCCCCTTCGGTGACTTCTTCCTAGCCCGCACGCGATCCGAAGCGTTCTGCATGCCAATCGCATAGGGGCATGCGTAGAACGGTCACCATTCCACGAAAACCCGTTTTTCGGGCTTCGTTTCGTGCGCGTGTTGCCTGTAGTCGCTGCTCGGCTTCCTGTCGCCAGATCAAGCCTTCCATGCGTTTAAGGTTCTTGGGTTCCATCAGGCTTCGATCTCCGTATCTTTGAGGGGTCGAAGCCGGGGCAGGCAAGATGCGATCCATGTCCAAAGGTCGCGGATCAGCCTTGCCGCCGCCCTTTCGCATTTTCGCATAATGCATATTATGTAAATTGATGCTGCGCTCGAATTTATGATGGATCCTTTCGTCGCGCATCTTTGCGGGCTTGCCGGAGGCGGTCCAGCTTCTCTTTCAGCTTGATCTCCAGGCCGCGCTCGACCGGTTGGTAGTACACGCGCTCGCCCATAGCATCGGGAAAACCGGTTTGGTCCAGTGCGATGCCACCGTCGACATCGTGGTCGTACTGATAGCCCTGGCCGTAGCCGAGGCCTTTCATCAATTTGGTGGGGGCGTTGCGCAGGTGCATTGGAACTTCCTGCGTGCCGAATTCACGCACTTCGCGTTTGGCCATGTTGAAAGCCGCGTAGCCGGCATTCGACTTGGCGGTGCTGGCCAAGTACAGCACGAGCTGGGCGAAGGCCAGTTCGCCTTCGGGGCTGCCGAGACGGTCGTAGATGTCCCAGGCTTCCAGTGCCAGTTGCTGGGCGCGTGGGTCGGCCAAGCCGATGTCCTCGATGGCCATGCGCGTCAGCCGCCGCGCCAGGTATGACGGGTCGCAGCCGCCATCCAGCATCCGGGTCAACCAATACAGCGCGGCATCCGGGTTGGAACTGCGCACGCTCTTGTGCAGGGCGGAGATCTGATCGTAGAACTGCTCGCCGCCCTTGTCGAAGCGGCGGGTGCGGTCGGCCAGCACTTGTTGCAGCGTCTGTTCGGTGATCGCTCCGCCCTCGCCCGTCGCCAGCTCCGCGGCGATTTCCAGCAGGGTGAGCGCGCGGCGCACATCGCCGTCGGCGGCGCTGGCGATTTCATGCAGGGCCGCATCGGAAACCTCAGGCGGGGATTCGCCCAGCCCGCGTTCCACGTCATGGAGTGCGCGTTGCAAGGCCTGCACGACGTCGTCGGCCGACACCGCCTCAAGCACATGCACGCGGCAGCGCGACAGCAAGGCCGAATTGAGCTCGAACGACGGGTTTTCGGTGGTGGCGCCGACGAAGATGATGGTGCCGCGCTCGATGTGCGGCAGGAAAGCATCCTGCTGGGCCTTGTTGAAGCGGTGCACCTCGTCGACGAACAGCACGGTGCGCCGACCTTCGGCAAAGCGTTGCGCGGCTTCGGCCAGCACCTGGCGCACTTCGGGTAAACCGGACAGCACGGCCGAGATCGCCCTGAAATCGGCATCGGCGTAGTGAGCCAGCAGCAGGGCCAGCGTGGTCTTGCCGCAACCGGGCGGCCCCCACAGGATCATCGAGTGCACGCGGCCGGATTCGACTGCGCGGCGCAAGGCGCTGCCGGGTGCCAGCAGGCGTTTCTGCCCGACCATCTCGTCCAGCGTACGCGGCCGCATGCGTTCGGCCAGCGGCCGCATTGCTTCGCGATCAGCGCTCAGCAGGTCGGGGGCGTCATGTGTGCGGGAGCCTGTTCTTGCCATGCTCTCATTTTAGCGTCGGGCGTCCCGTGTCGTGAGACGCCCGGCGCAGCAGGCGGCAGCAGCAGCTCAGTTGCCGCTGACCACGTCCACGCCCTTGGCCGGCGTGTAGCTGAAGGTGCCGGCGGCGAAGCCCGGATTGCGCTTCAGGCCGGCGAAGCTGATTTCGGTCTTCTGCCCGACGGCATCGGTGACTTCCATGCGGGTCAATGCATTGCCACTGAAACCCAGGCGCGCGACCTCGAAGGTGGCCTGCGCACCCACCTTCGGCGTCAAGGTCAGCCATTCGAGGCCGTTGCTCGCGGTGGCGTCCTGGCTGACGTCGTACATCTTGTCGAGCTTGCCCGGGTCGATCAGCGCGGTCAGCGGGCTGTTGCGTTCCTCGTTGCCTTGCGGGCGCACGGTGACTTGGCTGAGGTCCGGATCGTAGATCCAGACCTTGTGGCCATCGGCAATGATCAACTGCTCGAACGGCTTGGCATATTGCCAGCGGAACAGCCTCGGCGCGGACAAGGCCACGGTGCCGCTGGAGGTTTCCTTGAGCTTGCCGCGTGGGTCGTAGACCTTCTGCACGAACTGCCCCTGCAGCCCTTTCAGGCCGGTGGTGAAAGCCTTCAGTTCGTCGCGGGCCCCGGCCTGGGCGGCACCGGCCAGCATGGCCGTGGCGAGCAGCGCGTAGCGCAGCGTGCGGATCATCGGATCGCTCCCTGACAATGCGTTTTCGGAGGCGCACAGTGTGCCGATCCGAAACTGAATGGGCACGATAGCCCTTGCGCGGGAACGGCCACGTGGCCGTCCCCTGCCCTCACCCGCGCGGCGGTGGCGGCGCCAGCACGCTGCGGTCGCCATTGTGCTCGGGCGGGCTGACCACGCCGGCCGCTTCCATCGCCTCGATCAGGCGCGCAGCACGGTTGTAGCCGATCTTCAAGCGCCGCTGCACGCCGGAAATCGAGGCTCGGCGGCTTTCGGTGACGATCTTGACGGCTTCGTCGTAGAGCGGGTCGGATTCGTCGCCGGCGCTGGCCGTCTCCGGCAAGCCGGTGGCGCCGACCACGGTGCCATCGCCCATCGTCTGCACTTCGTCCAGCACGCCCTCGATGTATTCGACCGGGCCGCTGGCTTTGAGGTGTTCGACGACGCGGTGCACTTCGTCGTCGCTGACGAAGGCACCATGCACGCGCTGCGGCATCGCGGTGCCGGGCGGCAGATACAGCATGTCGCCGTTGCCGAGCAGCGATTCGGCGCCGGACTGGTCGAGGATGGTGCGCGAGTCGATCTTGGAACTGACCTGGAAGGCGATGCGGGTGGGGATGTTGGCCTTGATCAGGCCGGTGATCACGTCCACCGACGGGCGCTGGGTGGCCAGGATCAGATGGATGCCGGCGGCGCGAGCCTTTTGCGCCAGACGCGCGATCAGCTCCTCCACCTTCTTGCCGACGATCATCATCATGTCGGCGAATTCGTCGATGAAGATGACGATGAACGGCATCGGCTCCAGCGGCCGCGGTGCCTCGCCCAGTTGCGGGTCCGGCTTGAACAGCGGGTCCATCAGCGGCTGGCCGGCCTCGATGGCGTCCTTCACTTTCTTGTTGAAGCCGGCCAGGTTGCGCACGCCCACTGCGCTCATCAGCTTGTAGCGGCGCTCCATTTCGGCCACGCACCAACGCAGGCCGTTGGCGGCCTCCTTCATGTCGGTGACCACCGGTGCCAGCAGGTGCGGGATGCCCTCGTAGACGCTCAATTCCAGCATCTTCGGGTCGATCATCAGCATGCGCAGGTCTTTCGGGCTGGCCTTGTACAGCAGGCTCAGCACCATCGCGTTGACCGCCACCGACTTGCCCGAACCGGTGGTGCCGGCCACCAGCAGGTGCGGCATCTTGGCCAGGTCGGCCACGGTCGGCCGGCCGCCGATGTCCTTGCCCAGCGCGAGGGTCAACGCGCTGGCCGCCTTGTCGTATTCCTTCGAGCGCAGCAGCTCGGACAGAAAGATCATCTCGCGGGTGACGTTGGGGATTTCCAGCCCGATCACCGACTTGCCGGGGATCACGTCAACCACGCGCACCGACTTCACCGACAGCCCGCGGGCGATGTCCTTGTCCAGCGAGCTGATCTGGCTGACCTTGACACCCGGTGCCGGCTCGATCTCGAAGCGGGTGATCACCGGCCCCGGATAGGCGCCGACCACCTGCGCATCGATGCGGAAGTCCTTGAGCTTGAACTCGATTTGTCGCGACAGCGTCTCCAGCGTCTCCTCGTCGTAGCCTTTGGGCTGCGGCTTGGGATCGTCCAGCAGCGCCAGCGGCGGCAGGTCCGAGCCATCGCCGTTGACGCCCTGGAACATCGGGATCTGGGTTTCGCGTTTGGCCCGTTCGCTTTTCTCGACCACCGGCGCGGCCGGTGGTTCGATCCGCACCGGTTCGCGTTTGGCGCGCTGTTCGGCATCGACCTTGCGGACTTCTTCGCGCACCTCGCGGATGGCGCGGGTCTTCTGCCATTCGTTGGCCTGCTTGCGGCCGGCCTGCGCGTGGTCGAACAGCTTGAGCACCCACACGCCGATGCGGTCCATCAGCCACAGCCACGACAAGCCGGTGGCCAGGGTCACCGATACCAGCAACAGCACGACCAGGAACAGGCTGCTGCCGAGCGGTCCGATGCCGGCCAGCAGGGACTGCCCGACCAGTTTGCCGAGGATGCCGCCGGCGCGGCCGACATCGCCCGCGAACAACCGCAGGTGCAGCAGGCCGGTCAGCGCAATCAGGAAACCCACCGTGCCGATCAGGCGCAGCGCCGGGCCAAGATCGGCCTCCCCGCCTTCGCCTTCCTGCGGGAACAGCGCCAGCCACGCCACCCAGCCGAGCACGACCGGCAGCATGAAGGCGGAATAGCCGAACAATTGCAGCAACACGTCGGCCAGCCATGCACCGGCCAGCCCGCCGATGTTGTGCACCGGAGCCACCACGCTGCCCGATTGCGACCAGCCCGGGTCCTGCGGGGAATGGCTGACGAGGCTTGCAAGCAGATACAGCAGCAACGGTGCGATCGCGATCAGCGAAAGGTCCCGCCACAGTCTCGAACGGCCCGTCGATGCACCCGGAGCGGATTTGCGCGGCGCGGCGCCAGTGGCTTTGCCGCCGGATTCAGGGATCTGTCTTGCCACCCGTGACCGAACCTCAGGAATGTCGTGCTAGTGATTGATGGTAGAGGAAAAACGGGGCCGAATCAGCATCGTCCCATTGCGCTTGGCGCGGGCCGGACGGGGACGGAGCTTCACGCCTCCCGGGAGCCCATCGATGCGACCTGCCGTTCCATGCGGTCGCCTTGATTCGGCCGGTGGCGGCCTTCACTCTATCCGCATCCCGCCCCGCAGCGGCTTTGAGCCGCGCGCAGGTTCGGGGCCGTCCCCTGACTTCAAGCGAGTATACATGAGCACTCCCAAGCACAGCCGTCTGCTGATCCTCGGTTCCGGCCCGGCCGGCTGGACGGCAGCCGTCTACGGCGCACGCGCCAACCTCAAGCCCTTGCTGATCACCGGGCTCGAACAAGGCGGCCAGCTGATGACCACCACCGAGGTCGACAACTGGCCCGGCGACGTGGCCGGCGTGCAGGGGCCGGAGCTGATGGCCCGTCTGCAACAGCACGCCGAACGCTTCGAAACCGAAGTGGTGTTCGATCACATCCACACTGCGGACCTGTCGCAGCGCCCGTTCCGGCTGGAAGGCGACGGCGGCGTGTACACCTGCGATGCACTGATCGTGGCCACCGGCGCCAGCGCCCGTTATCTGGGCATCCCGTCCGAGGAAAAGTTCAAGGGCCGCGGCGTGTCCGCCTGTGCCACGTGCGACGGGTTCTTCTACCGCGATCAGGACGTGGCCGTGATCGGCGGTGGCAATACTGCCGTGGAAGAAGCCCTGTACTTGTCCAACATCGCCCGCAAGGTCTATCTGGTGCATCGCCGCGACAGCCTGCGTGCCGAGAAGATCATGCAGGACAAGCTGTTTGCCAAGGCTGCGGCGGGCAAGGTGGAACTGGTATGGAACAACACGGTGGACGAGGTGCTCGGCGACGAAGCCGGCGTGACCGGCGTGCGGGTCAAGTCCATGCTGGACGGCAGCACGCGCGATATCCCCGTGCACGGCTTCTTCGTCGCCATCGGCCACACGCCCAACACCGGTCTGTTCGAAGACCAGCTGGTGATGAACAACGGCTACCTGAGCATCCGCTCCGGACTGGAAGGCAACGCCACCCAGACTTCGGTCGAGGGCGTGTTCGCCTGTGGCGACGTGGCCGACCAGCATTATCGCCAAGCCATCACGTCGGCCGGTTTCGGCTGCATGGCGGCACTGGATGCGGAGCGCTACCTCGACAACCTCGGGTGATGCAGGACATGGCCTCGCTGGCACCGGCCCGTGCGCCAGCGACATGCTTCAGGGCGACGGACGGCCCATTCGGCCAGTTCCTCTTTCACGGGCCGGCATGATGCATGATGCCCGATGGCTGGAACGGATCGACGCCCTGCCCGCTGCGCAATGGGATGGCCTGCACGACGGACGCAACCCGTTCGTCGCCCATGCCTTCCTCTCCGGCCTGGAAAACACCGGTTGCCTGCGCGAAGGCTGGGGCTGGACGCCGCACCATCTCGGCCTGTGGGACGGTGACGAGCTGGTTGCGGCGGCACCGGGTTACCTGAAAGACAACTCGCATGGCGAGTTCGTCTTCGACCATGCCTGGGCCCGCGCCTATGCCGAACACGGCCTTGCCTACTATCCGAAATGGCTGTGCGCGGTGCCCTACTCGCCCGTGACCGGGCCGCGCCTGCTGGCCCTGGATGCGATGTCGCGGAAGGCCTTGCTGGCGGCCATCGTTGCCGAAGCCGGCCGTCTTGGCTTGTCCTCGGCGCATGTCAATTTCCATGACGGGCCTGAGGAAGCGGCATTCGATGGCCGCTGGCTCGCCCGCACCGATGTGCAATACCACTGGCACAATCGTGACTGGTCGGATTTCGACGGCTATCTGGCCGCCTTCGACCACCGCCACCGCAAGAACATCCGCCAGGAGCGTGCCAAGGTGCGCGAGGCCGGCGTGGTTTTCCGCATCGTGCATGGGGACGAGGCCAGTGCGGCCGATCTCGCCGCGATGCACGGCTTCTACCTGCAGACGTTCGCCGACTATGGCAATGCTCCCGCGTTGACGCTGGACTTCTTCCGCCATCTGGCCCGCAGCATGCCGCGGAATCTGGTGATCTTCCTGGCCGAACATGCCGGGGAGCCGGTTGCGGGCGCGTTGTGCCTGCGCGGCGGAAACACGCTGCATGGCCGCTACTGGGGCAGTCGTGCGCAACTGCCCGGCCTGCATTTCGAAACCTGCTATTACCAAGGCATCGAATACTGCCTGCGCGAAGGCCTGACCTGCTTCGAACCCGGTGCCCAAGGCGAACACAAGCTGGCGCGCGGTTTCCTGCCCGCATTCGTCCATAGCCGTCACTGGATGGCCGACCAAGGCTTTGCCGACGCACTGGCCGCATGGTGCGCGGACGAGACGCGCGCCGTGCGCCAGCATGCCGCCATGCTGGCGGCGCATTCGCCTTTCAAGAGCGCTTGAACAACACGCGATGGCCGGAAGCCGCCGGCCTGCATGCAATGCTCCAAGCACAAAAAAACCGGCCTGGAAGCCGGTTTTCATTGTTTTGGTGGGCGGTACAGGGATCGAACCTGTGACCCTTGCCGTGTGAAGGCAATGCTCTACCGCTGAGCTAACCGCCCGGACTGCATCAGTCGAGGCGCGCATTTTAGTGATGCCGAAGCGGATGGTCAAACTTTTTCTGCATCCATCGCCATTGGCATTGCCCGAGATGCTTCGGGCCTGCCGCAAGCGCTCTCACAGACGGCCATCCACCGCTTCGCGCGGCCACATGGACTTGACGTCATACACATAGGCTCCGGGCTTGCCCAGTGCGCGAATGCGCTCGATGTCGTATGCGCGGTATTGGTCGTGGGCAACGGCGAGCACCACCGCGTCGTAGTCGCCCGAGGACGGCGTTTCGATCCGGTGCAGGCCGGGTTCGCTGTCGAGTGCGCCGCTGTCGGCCCACGGGTCGCACACGTCGACTGCGGCAACGGCTGCGGCAATCTGCTTTGCAAGATCGATGGCCCGGCTGTTGCGCATGTCCGGGCAGTTTTCCTTGAAGGTGGCACCAAGCACGAGCACCCGCGCCGATGCCGGCAGAACGCTCCGCTTGCGCAGCCCTGCGATCACCTTGCCGGCCACGTGCGCGCTGATGCGGTTGTTGACCTTGCGCGCGGTGTGGATCAGGTCGGGGTGATAGCCGACGCTTTCGGACTTGTGCAGCAGATAGTACGGGTCCACGCCGATGCAGTGCCCGCCGACCAGCCCAGGCTTGAACGGCAGGAAGTTCCATTTGGTGCCGGCCGCTTCGAGCACGTCGCCCGTGTCGATGCCGAGGCGGTCGAAGATCACCGCCAGCTCGTTGACCAGCGCGATGTTGACGTCGCGCTGGATGTTCTCGATCACCTTGGCCGCTTCGGCCACGCGCATCGACGGGGCTTTCCACGTGCCGGCCGTGACGATCCGTGCATACAGCGCATCCACCACGTCGGCGGCTTCAACGGTCGAACCGGAAGTGATCTTGCGGATGTCGGGCAAGCGGCGTTGATGGTCGCCCGGGTTGATCCGCTCGGGACTGTAGCCGCAGAAAAAATCCATGTTGAAGCGCAGCCCGGAGCCTTGTTCGAGCAACGGAACGCATACCTCTTCGGTGGTGCCCGGGTAGACGGTCGACTCGAAAACCACTAGGTCGCCCGGGGCCAGCACGCCCGACAGCAATTCGCACGCGCCCTGCAAGGGGCGCAGATCCGGATGGGTTTGTGCATCCACCGGCGTCGGCACGGTGACGATGTAGACATCGCGATCGGCCAATGCGCCGGCATCGGCACTGAAGCGAAGATGTGGCGAACTCTTCAATTCTGCGGACGTCGTCTCCAGCGTGTGATCGTGCCCGCCCTGCAAGTCGGCAATGCGCCGGGCGTCGATGTCGAAACCCAGCGTGTCGTGGTGTTTGCCGAATTCGACCGCCAATGGCAGGCCGACGTAACCTTGCCCGATGATGGCAATGCGCGGCTCGCCGCAGGCGGCGCGGATGGTGAGGCTCATGTTTCCCCTGTCCGGAATTGCGGAACACGGCACGACCGTGGCGGAGAGAGTGGCCGCCATCGCGTTTCTCATGCTATCCCATATGTTCCCGTTTCTCTAGCGATTTCATCGGATTGGATGCACCGCCGTTCCCATCCATGCACAATCGTTCTCAGCCGTTCCCGGCATCGATGTATGGGTAGGTGTATGGGTAGGGAGATAAAGCGGCTGACCGCGAAGCAGGTGGCAACACTGCCGGCCGGGCTGCATGCCGATGGCGATGGATTGTACCTGCAGGTGACGCCGGCCGGCGCGCGATCGTGGATCTATCGCTACCGGGCGCTGATCACTGG
>Ga0194138_10000974_pt1 | contig 13640 bp, 20 predicted proteins | sample TARM_MetaG_T2_14_FD_134022 | JGI IMG/M metagenome (GOLD analysis project Ga0194138, IMG submission 134022) | Freshwater microbial communities from Pennsylvania, USA, analyzing microbe dynamics in response to fracking - TARM_MetaG_T2_14 (version 2) | ecosystem: Environmental > Aquatic >...
AACCTATCGAGATTAATATTCATCTCGGTATCGTAGGTATTGATATAAGGCATGATACCTGATGATGCTACTTTTGATGCAGCTGAAAGTAACATATAGTGCTCTATCGTGCTCTTGAATGTGTTACCCTTACCAGCTATAGCCGTGATAAGAGACAAACCGCCGTTGAGTATATTCTCGCCCTTGAGACCTCTTACGTACTTACCTGTGGGTATGTCCATAAGACAACCGATGTTGTAACTGATCTTATACGGATCAATCTCTACAAAATCTGGTCGTTTTTTAAAGAGTTGCTGCATTGTGTTTCCTTGAAAAGAAAAGAATCTGGAAAAGAGTTAAGGTACTGCGTTAAGATTAGGGTTGGCTCTGTCTGAACCTGCTGTTTCTACGTTACCACTATTTCTTACCACTGGTGTGTTGTTCACTATACCGTTAACTGCTTGTGTACTTACCACTCCGCTACCCATGCTTACTGATACACCTGAACCCGTAGATGTCTTAGCTGAACATGTTTCTTTAATAGTAGGAGCTGTTAAATTAATAGAATTACCAGCTTCTAGGTTTATAGAGTTAGTACATTTCAGCGATATATTTCCTGAACTAGACGTAAGTTCTATGCTATTGCCTGCGTTATCTTTAATACTCACTATACCTGTTCCAGTGTCTATCTTTAGATCATAAGTAAATGGTTCTCCGTCATTATTGGAAGTGTGGAGATGTATGTACTTATCTCTTGTATTGTATCTTACCCAGTAACTTGTGTTTCTATCAAAGGCATTTGTTCCTGATTTAATATTCGAATAAGCGTACATAACGTCTTCTAAACGTCTTAGTTCTGGTTCTCTCATCACGTCACACCAGTAGTATTCGTCTACGTTGGCGAACTTATAGATCATGATAGTTTCATTAGCATATACATCAGGAGCACTAAGACGGTTACTTTCTCCGTAGGGAACCCATTTTGCTCTTATGTAGTTCTTAGAGCTATGTTCTGTCTTGAAACTATTGTCTCCTAGATCTCTTTTATTACCTGAGTAATTATTGCTGTGTTCTTTAATGTTTCCAGAAGGCTGAATGTTGAGTTCTTCTATAGGAGTTACTAGAACTATATCAGAACCTCTTGGTTTGTTTTCTACCACTATACCGAGAGAGTAAGGTTTAAATCCTGATTCAGCTTTCATTTTGAAGACTCCAATTTTCTAAGAAGAACAAAAACACCATAGAGTTCATGTAGATCGTGTTCTATAGCAGAAGAGAGTTTAGTTTTGTCTATATGGTTACTAACAGTAGAGAAGAATCTGTATACGTCTGGATTTGTAGAGAAATAGCTATATAGATTTACGGCACAGAGAGAATTTCTTGTGAACTTCTGGTTGTACATGTTATACAGAAACTCCTCTGAGTTAACTGTATAGGTATTTAGTATAGCGAGCTTATTGACTGGCGACAGAAATAAGCTATTCAAATCCTTGTACTCCAACATCTGTTGAAGAAAGTATTTTAAAGAGCCTTTGTCGTATAAACTAGGGTTCTTTATAGTGAATATTTTTTTAAGTGTTTCAAGCATTTGTTGGTCCTTTCAGTAGGTCTAAACAATTCGAAGTGGCTTTTTTTAAAAAAGCATAGGAGTTTCAAATGGATCTTTGTTCTGAAATAGTGAAAGAAATGACTAAGCTAGAATTTAGTCAGCGTGCTGTAGATGTCGTTAAAAATGATGTTCGCTTTATTCAGGCTATACCTGAACCTACTCCAGTGCAGAAGACTTTAATCACTATGACCTTTTACGGTATACTGATGAAGAGCACTCTGAGCTCTCCTCCTCTGCAGGTTAGGCTTGCTCTTAACGCAGGTACTACTTCTGAGTCTTGGTTAGACGATATCAAGCTAGTCATACTTCCTTGGTTAAAGATGAATGAGGAAAGATACTTTCCTGTGTTTCATTGACTGTTTTTCTTTTAGCTTCTGTACTGCTGATACTATTCAGCAGTACAGTTAGCAAATTTTTTGGTTCAATTTTTCAGAAAGAAGCATATGGCTAAAAATAGAAAGAAAGCTGAAGAGTTTATACTTCAGTTCTGTAAAGACATAGAACCCACTGGTTACAATGTAGAGCAGTATAAGAAGATATTTGCTGATATGAGTGATAAGGAGTTTGACGACTATATGGTAGGTTTAAGAGACAAATCGAAGTTTCTTGTGCTGTTTAAACCTATGTACAAAGCAAAAGGTTTAACTACAGAGAATAACCTTAAGGTAGCTACTAAGTACGGATTAGACTTCTTCGAAAGACTACAGTTTACTGGTAATGAGAATGAGCCAGATACAGTTACTTCTATCAAGTACTTAGTCATAGATCTTCCTTATAGAAGGCAGTCACAGACTTTAGAGAAGAAGATATCGCTTCCTGATAATAACCGAATCATAGATCAATCTACATACCAACCAACTGGTGCTTCAAAAGGAGCAAAAGTTTCCTTTCCTGAGTTACAAGTTCTTATTGGTATGGGGTTAGACAATAGTATTAATGAGCTTATTAAGTTTAGAGGCGGAGATAGAGGTGGATTCTCGGCTTATAATAGCATGATGCTTAGATATGGTTCAGTTAACTTAAGAACTTTAAACAACTACGCAACAGGTGTAGAGTCCACTAAGACTCTTAAGTCATATCTTCTCGGCATGCACATTAAACAAAACCTTTAACAGGAATATATCATGTCTAAAGAAACTTCCAAAATCTACGTAGACTTAGACAGTCTACTAGACACAAGACAAGGTACTGTGCTTAAGTTCGATGTACCAGATGAAATAGCTGCAGAATATCTTGCTTCTGAAGAGTATAACTTTAGAACTAAGGATGAGTTTTCTATCATAGAAAAAGAAGCATATAAAGCAGAGTTTGAGAAAAGAGATATAAACACTCTTAAGCTATCCACTGTAAGTTACATACTGTATTTATTAGCTAAGAAGATACACAACTTTGAAGCTAGATCTGCTTTTCTTAATGAAAAGAAGTTACCAGAGCTTGTAGTGAACATATATCCGTATAAGCTAGAAGGAGAACAGTTAGAACTGCTGAAGGACATGATATTTGTGAGACTTAAACTAGAAGTCTTTATAACTGTCATCAATGTACCTCATTCAGAGATAACTCCTTTCTATCTCAAGTCTAGAGACTTCATCAGTTGTTTCATGTACGACTTTGCTAAGTGGATAGATGTAAGCGGTGAAAGCTTGAAAGAAATACCTTTAAACAACGTCATCATGTATTTTCCTGCTATACACGAAGGTGAAGACGACGATGAAGTTAAGAAGACTGTAAGTAAACTAGGGTTTAAGGATGTATTTGCTTATACGGAATTTCTACTATCTACTGTAGTTAACGTAAGCTTTTTACCTTCTTTATTCTACAGCAATATCAAGGTAGCTGAACTGTACATGGACAAGTATGAGAAAGAATTAGCTAAAGTAGACCTTAGTAAGTATGAGACTTTAAAACCGGAAGAGATGGAACAGTTTTTAAAGGAGAAAGTTCATGGCTATAGCAGCTCAGAGATTCCAGTTCCTTGACAGAGAAACCAATGTACCTACTATAGATTTTACAGAGCTATCTGATAACCAAGTATATAATCTTAATGTACCAGAACTTGAAAGTAGTTTAAATATAGGTGAAAAAACTGAAGCACTTGTAGCTAAGTTAGGTGAGTCTCTTACTGAACTAAAGGAAATGATAGAGTCAGGTGTTAATGCCGCTGCAGAAGGTCTACAGAAGGCTTTAAACGAGGTTATGAGCGCTCTTGAGTCATTAGACTTACCTGGTATAGTAAAAGACATATTTGCCAGCCTGAAGGCTCTAGATCTATCCGGTATAAGAGACTTCTTTCGTGACATACTTAAGATAGGACAAAGCTTTCTTTGTAATAATTTAGACTTTCTTAAGTTGTTCATGCTTGGCTTCAGTCTGAATAAAAACATACTGTCAGGGTTAATTATAGCTCTACTACTTAGCTGGTTAGATCGTTTCTGTAAAGGTTTCTCTAAAGAAGACGTAGATAACTCAAGTCCTACAGAAAGACTTGAGATGTTAGCTAAGCCAAAAGGTATTTTAGCTAATACAACAAATGCTCTAAATAAATTCACTTCTTCAGTAGCAAGCTTTAAAATAGCTGGTCAACCTTTATTTATACCACAGCCTATAGATATAGCTTCAGGTATAAATAGTGCTATAGTAAATAACATCAACCCGTTCATAGAGAACATTCGTAACGCTGAACTAAGTTATGACATGAAGGTAGACTATAGTCTTGCTGTAGATCTTGAACTAGATAGACATGTTCCTTCTAGTCAGGAGTATAGGAATCTACTTACTCTTAGAGCAGAGATAAACAATGTACCGACGATATCTGAAGCTAGAAGAGAAAGAGATTTAAACTATGCGTATGCTAACGACGAATTAGGTAGTTTTAGTAGAAACCTAATAGATGTTGATTTATCTGCAATTAATACCTTTAGTCTAACTCCTATACAAAAACAGTTACACGAGACCATGAAAAGATATCAGACTCACTTAAGCAATGATTCAGATTTCATGAATAGAAACATGAATACTGGTAGCTATGACACTTATAACTTTGATGGTTTCTTTAATAGTCTTAGCTTAGCAGAAACTGAATACCTATTACAATCTAAACCTTCAGAGACTAGTCATAGATTGCATCAAATTCATCCAACATCTCAAGTTTTCTTAGGAGCTTAATATGTCCTTAAAAAGCGTTATCTCTAAAATGCCTATCAATGTAATAAGAAAAACCATCATTAGTGATAGTAGAGTACATGTACCAGGTAAAATAGATAGAAAAGAACTACTACGTAAATTTCCTGTAGAGATTAACTCTACTGAAGCTTTAACAAATGAAAAAGCTTTATACATAGCTTCTAAAGAAAAAGAAGAAAAACCTAAAACTGTTAATGATCTAATGAACTTTAAGCTTCACGAATAAACAAGAGCTACTCCTCAGCAGGAGTAGCTCTTGTTGCTTATGTGCGAGAAAGTATACTGTCTGCGTCTATGTTATCTATTTTACGTATAAGTTCTCCTTCATTTACTTCTATGTTACTAGGGCTAAATGAAGGTATATTTACCGTAGAAGGTATATCGTTTATACTGATAGTAAGGTTATTGGTTTTATGCATCTCTACTAACATTTGACGTAAAGATTCTTTAGCTTCTTCATTGATTTGATTAGCTGATTCCTGTACTGTTATTTTAGCTCTACTTAGTATAGATCTATCTACAGACTCAAGCAAGTTTGTTAAAGACTCTACGTCTCTTGGTTTAGTAGGTAGACTTTCTTTAGCTAGATAGTTGTCAAGTATTCTTTCGCGTATAGAGATAGTCTTCTCAAGTAAGCGAATATCTTCAGGTGTAAGACTCTTTGACATACAGCCTCCTAATTTCCAAGAGAGATGTTGAGTGCTTGAAGTCTGCGCAGTATCTCATCTCTTTCGAGTGTTATTTCACGCAGTCTTACTTCAAGTGTTTTATGAACTGTTACGTTATTCTTTCTGACGGTTTCTCTGATTTGGTGTTCATCCGGAGTAAGAGAAATTAGATCTCCTACAGACACTTCTTTCATAGTAGCATTTACACCTAATCTTGTTCTTACTGTCTCTAGTATATCGTTAAAGTGTACGTCTGTTCTAAAGTCCACAGGTAGTCTATTTAGGTTAATCAAAAGTAGTTTATTGTGATACTCTATACTAGTCGGTAAACTGATAGAACTTATGTAATTAAGAGGGACTCTTAGGTACTTTTCTACACCTCTTTCGTCTTTGTAAAAGAGTGTAATGATAGGTACGTTGTCTAGTAAGTCTTTTTTGTACTCTGACTCCGGTACACCAGCTGGAGTGTATATGTCTGAAAAAGGATCTCTAAGATCGTTTCTTATGATATCCCTCATAGCTATAACGCTTACTACTTTAAGCTTATAGGTATGTGGTTCTGAGTTAATCTTATTTCTTACGAAGTGATTAAATGGTTCTTTAAAGAAAAACACACCCTCTGTTTCTATAGAAGGTATATTTACAGTTATAGACGGCATAGACTTAACTCCTTTTTAGTTCTGTCGAAAGATTTTGTCAAACTGATATTTAGGAATCAGATACAAATGATGCTGTTCAAAACGATGAGACACATAGGTTATGTTTGCTCTAGTAGTTATAGTAAACTTTACATTAGAACTACGTATGACGTTATTAAAAAGTTCTGTGGAGTTTTCAGCGTTACCTACTTCCAACATACCTTTAAGAACAGTAACAAATCTCTGTGTTCTCGTACTCATTCTGTTGAAATCAGGATGAGTGGTATTGACTGCTATAAGATCAGAGAAGTAGTTTTTAAAGTCTCTAATACTGTCTTCTGTATACATTCCGTTAGTTATCTGTAGCAACATATTGTTATATATGAACGGGACGTTATAGGTATTTGTTCTTATGAAAGCTGAATCTGTTACTATAGGTATAAACCTAGGTGTATCAAATATCTCATTGAAAGAAGAACTGATCTGAGTGTTTATACCAGATTGTCCTATTTGACTAGATATACCTACTCTTTCCCATCTAGGTGTTATAAAGAATTCGTTCATTCTTAGTATAGAAGGAAATATGCTCTCGATGAAAGTAGTTTCATTGTTAAGCATAGTCACTAGTCTGTCATATAGGTCTAGCTTAAGAATATGTTCATAGTTAGCTTGAGCTCCATATATGTTAAACCCAAAGTAACAGTTTTTAAGTATATTGGTGTTAGGTATTCTGTAAGGTATGTTAAGTATACTGCTGTAAGTAGTAGGTACATTGTTTTTATTCTCTTCTACTCTTCTGTTGAAATCGACTAAATCAAAGCTATCTAAAGCGTCTATGAAGTTAGATGGAGTTCTTACTATAGTGTTAAAATTCTCAAAAGGAAGAACTATTTTTATGTCGTACTCTGGATAGAATGTCCTAAATACTAAATCACTTAACCACAAAGAAACGTTAACGTTTACTATAGTGAAGGTTAGATAGTCTACAGATCTTACATTATTATGTGTTACAGCTGTGTTATAGTTTAAACTAGACAAAGGAGTCTGTATGTTAGCAGCGTTAAAGTTGTTAGTAAATACAACTATATCCTGCTGTTTGCTTACAGAAATAGTAGTTGTAAGGTACTGAGTGAAAGAATGAATCACGTTTAAGATAGCATTTACTTCTTGTTCTGTAAGAGAAGTAGAACCGTCTATCTTAAAAGCGTATAGCGTATGTCTAGGGTACGCAGGAGTGTGATATTTCTTAACAGTACTACTATATGTCTTACCAATGTGGGATAATTCATATATTGGCGCAACTTCAGCTAACTCAGGAGTGATAAAATCGTCACGAGTTATGAAGGCTTTGAGGTTCTTGTTCATCAAAATACTCCTAAAATACAGGTCACACCATTCGAAGAAAGGAGTTCAGGATGTTACTTTATTTAAAGCTTTTAGAGGCTTTTCTTTTAAACTCTCTCATGAAGAGAGAAGAATACACTATCAATCATAAGAACTTTAACCCTCTTAAGATATTGCTAGTGTTTACTCTTATCATCAATCTAGCGTTTACATTTCATTTGTACGTTCATCTTTCAAATAGCTACAACGTAATTCGTATGGTATGTCCTAACTTGATAGTTCTCATAGACCAAAGAAAAAATAAACAGCAGATATATGACTTTCTGAAGGCAAATGAGTTTAAGTGCGATAAGGAAGAATTGACTCCTGATTCACCTGATCTGGAAGAATATCTTAAGAGATTTAACTAGATCTACAGCTCCAGGGAACACCTGGAGCTGTAGATTCTTTCTCACTCATCTTTCTCTGGCATATCTATACTAAAGATATTAATATCCTCATGGACAGTAAACTCTCTATCTTTATGTGTTCGTATGGTAACTGATATTTTAATGTTTTTCACGTTGATGATTCGAAGAAACTTAAAGAAGACTTTAATAGTCATCTTGTTTTTGGAAAGCTCATTGTAGATGTTAACCTTAGCAAAGTGAGACTTAGTGTTTAAGCTACCTTGAAAAGTTGTCAATATGAACCTGTCTATGAGTAACTTGATTTTATAAGCATCTAGACCAAGAGCAAGACACAGCTTGTCTTTTAGTCTTACAAGTATACCTTCTGGTGTATTTACTATCTGTTTGTCGTTGTTGGATGTTTTCAACGAATATTTCTCCTTGAAGTTTAGGAAGAAAGGAAAATATTTAATGGTATACTAGAAATAAGTGATGTCTTTTAAGCTCTACGTATAACCACATGTTCTCGTTTTCAGATGTTGTAACTACATTCGGATCGTTTAAAGCAGTTATAGCTGATGTTTCTATATTGCTAACTATGTGCTCTATAGAGGCTATGATGTCTTCAAAGATTCTTTTTGTTTCTGTTTCAGTAACTACATCCATCAGCTTGTTATAAACGTATTCGTAGAAATTAGGAACAAACTTATAGTAGTCCTTGCACCACATAGTAGCAAAGTTATCATAGACTATGTCTTTTCTGTTCGTTACAAGAATGTCTCTGCTATCTATATTAGCGCCTAGAGCATCCTTAACTGAATTAGCTATAGATATAGCTTCAGAATGAGTTACGTTGTCGTAAGCTAAAGATAACGGAGTGTATGAAGATAATTGATACTTAAAGACATCGTGAAAGAAGTCTAAGCAACCTTTGTTTTCTTCTTTAAGTATAGAGTACAAATGCTGTTTTACGGTATCGCCTATGGTCAAATTCTTTATGTACTCATATATGGTTTTTTCAGTTACGCAGACTATAAACATGTTAGTACATGAAGATTGGTCTAGAAGAACCGTTAAACTCAAATATGTGGTAAGGTGGTTTTACGTGGCTAAGTTCTGATCTTAGGTAGTTGAACATTCCGAAGATTGGTTCATTGAGTTCAGCTGAGTGTTGTTTAAACGAATTATAGAGAAAGCTGTTAAGCATTTTCTTTATCTCTTGCTCGTAGTTAAGCTTATCGTATTCTGAACTAAAAAGAATATTAAGTACCTGAGACAGATAGGCGTGTCTTACTATAAGGCTATCGAAAAAAGTGTTGTTATTTAAACTCTGAATGAAGTCTTTCTCTAGAGCTTGATTTCTTATTGTTATGTAAAGATTGTCTAATATTACCTTATTGGTCATGTAGAAGATAGTGTCAGGTATTTGATTAGCTCTATAGAAGGTTCCTTTGTAGGGTATGAGTTTATTCATAAGTAGATTAAACTCATATGCGCTATAGAACTTAATAAGTTGTTCTTGAAGTTTTTTATTTTCTTGTTCTGAAAGAAGTATGGCGTTTATCACGAGCGTTACTCTCCAAAAATCTCAGTTGAAAAAAGGATTGTGTGTTTATTTAGCAGATAGACCTGAATGTTGAAAGATATTTTTCTGTTTTCTGCATTAGAGGTTATTTGAAGGTAGCTAAGCCTATCCTCTAAATACCTTTCTACTCTGTGTTTGATTTCATATATCTCTACGTGTTGATCACTGGTAAATTCTGCGTCTAGAAAATCTAAACTCTGAAGTGTACAATAGTTTCTAAAGTTAATGTTTATATTACTGAAGTTATAGGCATTTCTTTGTTCTATGTTATTTATGACATAAAAGAAGAGATTGCGAATGAAATCTTCTAAGAGTGTAGCTTGTTCTAGAGTTTGTGGGCTTAGTTTTTTTATAGCAATGAGAGTTGTTTCTTCTAGCATCTAGAACCTCTTTAAGGAAATGATGACTTCTAGATTATTATCTATGGTTAAGTTATAGATATTGAGCTTGTTTAAATTATGTCTTCTGTTGATGAACTGATCCAAGTATAGCTGAGTATCTAGAAATACGAGACTAGCATTTGGTAAGTTCATGGAACTTAGAAAAGCTTCTACTCTTGTGTTTGAACTTACTAAGTTATTGAAGTATTGGTTATAGATAGCGTTCTCAAAAGCTGTACTTCTCAGTATGCCGTCATTATGCATATTGATTAAATACAGATTTCCTGCTAGACATTTGTGAAAGATATCGAGATAGCGAAAGTAGTCTTCCGCTATTTCTTTTTTCAAGTTAGAGATGTTGATTTTAAGCTGAAAAGACTGCATGTTTCCTTTCTTATGTCATTGTATTTTTTCAATATTTCTTTTTTATTTAGCTACAATCTCTACAAATTCAGAGTTGCAAACTACGTCTATCTTGTAGTTAATCTGCGCCTTAAACCCTTTAAGATTGCCTTCTAGTAAATGCTTAAGAGTCAGATAAACACTTTTGTTGATAATGAAACCATGTTTCTTTCTTAGGCACTCTCGAATAACAAAAACTCTAGAAGCAGGCGATAACCGAATTAAGTCTTTTGTAGCGTATTTACCAGAGTAAAGGTCTATGTCATTCGGAGGTTCATAGTCTTTTCCTGCCGTAAAGTTCAGTATGTTTTTAAGATTAAACCTTTCTGAGATCAGTGGCAGTACTTCGTTACGAACAAAGTTTCTATCTGAGTACTCAGATATTTTGTTAGTCATATCTTCCATGTACGGTATGTGGTTATTTGTTGCGTATGCGATGATGTTTGCTTTATCTTCAGAGAGAAAAGGTTTTACTAGAGTTCTTGTAACTCCCTCTTTCTCTATAGAAGTTATAGACTTCATGCCTCTTAACCCATCTTCTCCAGAACCTCTTAAGAAGCGTAGAAAAATAGTTTCTATCTGATCGTTTAAATGGTGTCCAGTAAAGCTTAAGTCAGATTCTATTGAAAAGTTAAGATCCTGTATAGCGTCTCTAGCTTCTTTCTTATTGCTAACATTAGCAAAAGAATAGGCGGAATTGACAAGATTATCAGAGCAAATATTGCTTACAAATTTCTCTATCTCTGCACTGTCTTCCATATCTTCAAAGACTACATGTAAGACAGTTATATCTACGTTAAGTTCTTCTTTGAACTTAGTAAAAAGATGAAGTAGAACTACGCTGTCTACTCCTCCTGATACTAGAACAGAAACTTTCGTTAAACTCTCGGAAGAAGTCAAAGGTCTAACAATTTCCAGAAACTGTTTTTCCAGATGCTGAAGTACCATATAGCTATCCTTAAGGTTGGTGAAAAAAGAAGTACACACAAGTATACTCAGTTAATATATCTGTAGCTGTATTAAATTCTATTACACTAAAGATGGTATGGTCTCAATTTAACCAAGGAAAGCAATCATGACTAAGTTCATCTATTCGGAAAAAGACAACCAAGAGTTCACAGAAGTTATGGAAAGAAAAAGGCCTACTGAAGAAGACATGCAGAAACATCTTCAAAGTCTCACTAACATAAGTCAGATTCTTACAAGTGAAAATGTCACATATGCTACACCCATAACTTACTTCTCTGGAGTAAAGGGTAAGGTAAGTATGAACATAGACAAGACAGGTCTTGAACCAAATAAACTCACTATGCTATCAGGTAAAAGGTTCGATGAGACTTACTATAATCAGTTAGAGTCTTTTATCTATAGCAGTTCAGAAGAACTCAATTCAGATAGACTACTTGAACTCATTATGTTGTATGAACACATTGAAAAAGGTGAATTGCCTATACGTATAGTTACAGGTAAGTATAAGAGTTCTGTACCTAAGATAGTGAGAACTCTTAACTCCTTCTTTCATGAAAATGCTAAGGTCATTAAGTCTATATCCAGTATGTTCAAAGGCAAAATGAATACTCCAGTGAAAGAAGAAGCATGAGTGCACCTGATGAAGTACATCTGGTATGCTATACCGATGGTTCGTCTGCACCTAATCCAGGATTTGGTGGATACGGACTATTCGGTTATACTTACCGACGAAGTACAAGAAGCAAAAACATTCGACACCCTATATATAACGAATACTTCTTCACTAAGACAGGTATAGAGAAACAAAAAGATGCAGAAGAGTTAGAGATACTTAAGATATATGAAGTTATCAAACCTATCAATAAAGCACAAAGCACTAACAACGAAGCTGAACTTCTTGGGTTCATAGAAGCCTTTCACATAGCTTCTAAGATACCCAATCTCAAGTCAATTTCTATATACACAGACAGCAACTACATAGTTACTGCTTTCAATGAGAATATGGATAAATGGAGAGAGAACAACTGGAAGCGTCAAGATAACAAGCAGATAGTTCATATATCCGAATGGTACAAAATAGAGCAATACCGTCAAACTTTCAATATTTCTGCTATAGACATTAACGTTAACTGGGTTAAAGGTCATTCCGGTAATTTCTGCAATGACATAGCAGACACGTACTCTACGGTAGGTAGTCAATCTTCTAAGAATCAGATACTCTCTAAGCAAGAGAACTTTCGTGAAACTATACTTAACTCAGAGATGAGTTATGCTGACTTCAAGAAGTCATTTACGAACAAAGACCTTATGATGTTCTTCAGAGAACTGTACTTTAGTAGTAACTCCATAGACGACACTAACTACTGTTTTCTAAGTACTTCAGAGACACCTAATCTAGTAGGTAAAAGAGATACTGCTTCTATATTTGCCGTTAACGTAGGATATACTCCGCCTGTTATTAACAGTATCAAAAAGCTCTTTAGAAGTGTTAGTAGAAACTACACTGCTATATGCTGTATCAAGCTTAGTAAGTTAGAAAATAAAGAAATCTATAGACTCATTAACTTAGTGGATATAGAAGATTTGGTAACTCCTACTTATGTGAACTCTAAACTGTCATACACTCTTATAGGAGACTCTGGTCCGTTTATCTTTGAGAACGGCATAGACTATCCTTTCATAGTAAACACATCTAAGCTCTATAACCGTATGCTAGACTTAAACCAAGAGACAGAGAATGAGCTTATCACCTCTGTTGACATAACTCAAGACATCGTTAAGGATAAGAAAATAGCCTTCACTAATAAAGACAAGCATCTTGACTTTACTGATAAGCTTAAAGATAAAATTAAGTTCACTCAGAAGCTTCATGTTATCATAGGTTACGACATACCCAACTACTTAGCTCTTAAGAATATAGAAGAAGAAATAGAGAAGGTAACTCTTCTTGTAGAAAGAAGAAGAGATAGCAATTTCTGCACTCTCTACATACGCATACAGACCTCTAATCGAGTTATGTATAGCGTAAATATAGAAAACAAGTATCTGTGCATATCGTGATCATAGCTCCTCTCTCTGCTAATTAAAGCAGAGAGAGGAGTATGTTCTTGTTTAAGCTTTAAACAGCTTTTAAGCTATTTTTTCTTACAATGTATACCTAAGTATACCTGACACATTAAATCGCTTATAGAGGCTTTAATCCAGTATATACTTCTTCCAGTTTGAAGGTAAAGAACAGTTATTCTCTATGCCCTTAAACATAGGAGCTATCTCTTCATCTTCATATCCAGCCAATCCAGTACCTATAGCAGTTATGAAGAAAAACAGATCAGGTTTTAATTTCACTTCTTGAAGAAACTCTGTAACGTATTTGTCTATCTCTGTTAAACTCCTGTTGAAGAAAACTCTACACATCTCGTCAAGTTATCTTACGATATGTAAGATTTTGAACTTCAATAGATATGTATCAGTAACTATATATGTAGCTGTAAAT
>Ga0194138_10000975_pt1 | contig 13629 bp, 14 predicted proteins | sample TARM_MetaG_T2_14_FD_134022 | JGI IMG/M metagenome (GOLD analysis project Ga0194138, IMG submission 134022) | Freshwater microbial communities from Pennsylvania, USA, analyzing microbe dynamics in response to fracking - TARM_MetaG_T2_14 (version 2) | ecosystem: Environmental > Aquatic >...
CTAATGACATGCACGTGCTCGGCCGGGATGAAGAATACATCGCCCGGCACAGCTTTTTCGTAACACAGCAAATCGATTAATTTACCATTTTCAAGGTATTCGAGATACTTTTCGCGTGTTACCGGCTGGTTGAATCCTGAATTTATGAGCGAACCATCTTCAGCATTCACCACGTACCACATTTCGGTTTTTCCGTAGGCATTGTGCCGTTTTTTTGAAAGTTCGTCGTTGGGGTGAACCTGAATGGATAAATCGGCCTGTGCATCAATGAATTTGATGAGGAGCGGGAATTCAATCCCGTATTTTTTGTAAATTTTTTCACCCACCAAATCGCCCATGTAAACTTCGATGAGTTCCTGCAGGTTGTTGCCCTGAAGATATCCATTGTTTACTACCGAAATTTTACCTTCAACGGATGAAATCTCCCAGCTCTCGCCACAATTGGGGAGGTTATCAATATCTTTGTTGAGTAATTCTTTCAGGCGATTGCCTCCCCAGATTTTCTCGTGCAAAATGGGCTTGAATTTCAACGGATACAAACCGGCCATAATTTTTATTTTTTATGAATTAAAACCTGTAATCAACGGCAGCACGTTCCGATGTTGTTTCTTTAATACGTTCCACAACTTTTAAATGTTCGGGATGCACGCGGTAGGTGTCCAAATCTTCCAGCGATTCGAAATGAGATATTAGAGCAATGTCGTAGCTTTTAGCTTCCAGCTCGTAATTAGTGCCAACTTCAAGGTATTTAACTTCTTTAATATTGTCTTTCAGGCTCTCGAGCAATGTTTTGAGTTCCTCAACAGTTATAGCTTTTTCTTTTGCCGGGTAATCCTTCAGTTTAAAAAGTACAATGTGGTTAATCATAGCCTTGCTAATTTTTGTATCTTAGATTTTTCTGACAACGAAATTAGTGTTTTATTAGCAGCTGCATTAATTGATTTCATTTAATTCGGTCAGTTTTAACAATTAACTAAAAAGAAGATGCTTGTAATTGGCGTTGCCGGCGGCACCGGTTCGGGAAAAACCACAGTGGTGGAAAAAATTGCAGGACAATTTCAGGAAGATGAAGTTGCCATCCTTTCGCAGGATTCGTATTATTTTGATAACAGCCACCTGAGCCTTGAAGAACGGAGGAAGAAAAATTTCGACCATCCTGATTCGGTGGAATTTGGTTTGATGATAGACCATGTAAAAAAACTTCAAAAAGGGATTCCGGTAAATGAACCGGTTTATTCTTTTATCTCCTGCACCCGTATGGACGAAAGCCGTCAGGTAACTCCCAAAGAAGTTTTAATTGTTGAAGGAATTCTGTGCCTCGCAAATAAAGCCCTGCGAAATTTAATGGACATCAAGGTTTTTGTCGATTGCGATTCGGATATCCGGTTGTCGAGAGTCATCAGGCGCGATCTGAACGAGCGGGGCCGAAATGTTGACCAGATACTCGACCGCTACGAAAAAACAGTGCGCCCCAGCCACCTGCAGTTTATCGAGCCCACCAAGCGGTTTGCTGATATTATTATTCCGCAGGGGGGCATGAACCTGGTGGCAATTAATATCCTGACAAACCACATCAACCACACCTTAAAAAATAATTAAATGCTGAAAAATTTAAACATAGAAGAAGTCCTGTTTCTCGATATTGAAACTGTGCCGCTTGCACCGGAGTACAACGATTTAAACGAAAAGTGGAAGCAGCTTTGGGAGAATAAAATGAAGTTTCAGATTAACAACGACGAGCCCGCCGAGGTACTTTATGATCGTGCCGGTATTTATGCCGAGTTTGGCCGGATTGTCTGCATCTCGGCCGGGTATGTTTTTCAAAAACAGAGCGAGTTGGTTTTCAGGGTAAAATCGTTTACCAACGATGATGAAAAGGTTTTGATCCAGAGCTTTTTCAATGCGTGGGATGCTTTTTCTCGCGCCGGGAAAAGAAGGCTTTGCGCACATAACGGGCAGGAGTTTGATTTCCCTTATATTGCCCGGCGTGCGTTGGTGAACAATCTGGTGTTGCCTAAAATATTTGACATTGCCGGAGCCAAACCATGGGAACTTAAAGATCGGCTGATTGACACACTGCAGTTATGGAAATTTGGCGACTACAAACATTACACTTCTTTGTCGCTGCTGTGCGAATTATTTAATATCCCAACGCCAAAAGATGACATCGATGGCAGCCAGGTGGCTAAAATTTACTGGGACGAAAATGATATCGGCCGGATTGCAAAATATTGTGAAAAAGATACGCTCGCAGTCGCTAATTTACTGCTGAAATATAAAGGCGACAAAATAATTCCGATTGAAAATATGGAGGTAGTTTAGAACCTCATAGCACGCTCTATATCGCGTTTCGAATCTTTTTGTTTTAACGTTTCCCGCTTATCGTACATTTTTTTACCACGTGCCAGGGCAACCTCGAGTTTGGCCAGGCCCCGGTCGTTAATAAAAAGGCGGGTTGGTACAATTGTGAATCCCGATTCTTTTGTCTTGCGATCCAGTTTTTGCAACTCTTTTTTTGTGAGCAGTAATTTTCGGTCGCGTTTGGCCTCGTGGTTGCTGTGGGTTCCCATTTCATACTCCGAAATGTGAACGTTCCGGGCGTAAAGCTCGCCCGAGAAGAACTGGCAATACGCGTCGCTCAAATTTACTTTGCCGTTTCTGATTGATTTGATTTCTGTACCTGCCAGTTGCATGCCGGCAACAAATTTTTCAATCAGTTCATACTCAAATGTAGCCTTGCGGTTCTTTACGTTAATATTTCCTTTTTGATGTGCCACTATAAATATGCGGTTAAAAGTTTCGACAACGAGACACTTAAAAAACTAAAGATAAAAAAGTTTACCAGAATAGTTATAAGCGCGTACTTTTCAAATTTGCGTTCAGGAAAATCAAGCAACTCTTTTGCCCCCACCCAAAAAATGTAAAAACTGTATAGCCCCAGTGCATCAATAACATAAAGGAACTGAAACAAACCAGTAATCATAGAGACCAGCAAAAAAGGCGTGAGCGAATAAGCAACCAACCTCCGAGCAGCTGTTTTGTTCTTTTCGCCGCCAAAAGTTTTCATCAGGTGGTAAGTGAAAAACACGGAGATGAAATATTGAAATGAGAAAAGCAAGATTTCGCGCAGCGATTTTAACAGGGCAAAATCAGCGTAATAATTTTTGTTTTTAAGAAATTCACCTAAAAAAACGGCAATCGCAACTATTGCCAGAAGTGGAACGAAATAGCTGAAAAACAGACTTTTTTTTGGTGATTTGTGCTGTTTCTGTTCGCTCCAGAATTCTTTAGGTTTAAAAATTACTGAACGTACTATCTGAAGATTCTCCAATACTGAAATTCCCATATCCTCTTCTTAAATTCGCTGCAAAAATACATTTTATTCAGCGGCTAAAAATTTTATCCTGCAAAATTGATGAAAATTTTAAAAATCAAAATAATATTTCTAATTTTGAAATAAATTGATGAAAATGAGGATTGTCACTTTTAAACGTATCAGGGAATTTTCAGCGAAGTATAAAGGTGCCAAAATTGCTCTGGAAGATTGGTATTTCAAAACTTCAAAATCGAAGTGGCAGAACTTGTCAGATATTAAAAAAACCTTTAATAGTGCTGATTATGTAGGTAATAACAGATTTGTTTTCAATATAAAAGGTAATCAACACAGATTGGTTGCCATTATCATTTTCGCTTCGCAAAAAGTTTATATTCGGTTCATTGGCACGCACGAAGAATATACCCGGATTGATTGTAAAAACATTTAATGAGGCATATTATGACAAAAATTAATACAGAAAAACAATACGAGAAAGCAGTTGAACGAGTGGAAGAATTGCTTCAGGTTGTTGGGAATAATACATCTGAAAATCACAAAGATTTTATCGAACTCGATTTGCTTTCAGACCTGGTTGCAGAATATGAGGAACATTACTATCCTGTTTCAAAGCCGGCATTGGCTGATATAATTCGGTTAAGGATGGCTGAGTTAGGTATATCTCAGAAAAAACTGGCTGAACTGTTAAATGTAAGTCCGTCCAGAATAAGTGAATACCTGAACGGAAAGAGCGAACCAACACTTAAAGTTGCCCGGCGGCTTCGTTCGGAATTGGGCATTGATGCCGATATTATTTTATGATAGTAACCTGTGTTTAGCCAGAGCCTCACTTTAAGCGAGACCATGACTTAATGGCCGGTTATTTTTTCTTCTCCTTCAGTAATTTTTCCAGCGCAAACATTTCGTCGCGCAGGCGGGCGGCTTCAATAAAATTGAGATCTTTGGCCGCTGCTCTCATCTGTTTCCGGGTTTTTTCAATGGTTTTTTCAAGGCCTTCGGGGCTCATATATTGAACTACCGGATCGGCAGCTACATCGGGATGAACCGTATCTGCATATTCTTCCGGTTTTTTGCCACTTCTGTATTCGTAGCCAATAATTTCACGCGTAGGTTTAACAATGGCAGTAGGAATGATATTGTTTTCTTCGTTGTATTTGAGCTGTTTTTCCCTGCGGTAGTTTGTAGAATCGATAGTGCGCTGCATCGAGTCGGTAACTTTATCGGCATACATAATTACCTCTCCGTTCAGGTTACGGGCAGCACGGCCAGCCGTTTGTGTCAGCGATCGTTCTGAACGAAGGAATCCCTCTTTATCGGCATCGAGAATGGCCACCAGCGAAACTTCCGGTAAATCGAGGCCTTCGCGCAGCAGGTTGATTCCCACCAGCACGTCGAACTCCCCTTTGCGCAGCTGCTCCATTATTTCAACCCGTTCCATGGTGTCCACATCGGAATGAATATAACGCGTTTTAACACCCATGTTCAACAAGTATTCCGAAAGCTCTTCGGCCATTCGTTTGGTGAGGGTGGTTACCAGTGTTCGTTCATTTTTTTCAATGCGAAGGTTGATTTCGTGCATCAGGTCGTCAATCTGGTTGGTACTTGGGCGCACGTCGATTATGGGATCGAGCAGGCCGGTTGGCCGGATAATTTGTTCCACCACCACACCGTCGCATTTGGCCAGTTCGTAATCCGCCGGAGTGGCACTCACATAAACCACCTGGTTCACCAGTTTTTCAAACTCTTCAAATTTCAGCGGGCGGTTGTCCATTGCGGCAGGCAGCCGGAATCCATATTCCACCAGCGTTGTTTTGCGTGAATTGTCGCCGCCGTACATGGCCCTGATTTGCGGGATGGTTACGTGACTTTCGTCGATAACACACATAAAATCGTCAGGGAAATAATCGAGCAAACAAAACGGCCGCGTCCCCGGGCTCCGTCCGTCGAAATAGCGTGAATAATTTTCAATGCCAGGGCAGTATCCCAGTTCGCGCATCATTTCCAAATCGTATTCTACCCGTTCCTGAATACGTTTGGCTTCCTGCGGTTTACCGATTTCATTAAAATAGTCGATTTGCCCCACCAGGTCGTCCTGAATTTGCCGGATGGCCGCGTTCATGCGCGATTTGGTAGTTACAAATATATTGGCCGGGTAAATTACCACTTCGTCCATCTGGCCGTAGGTCTGGCCGGTTTCCGGGTCGAAACTGGAAATTTCTTCCACCTCGTCGCCCCAGAAAACAACTCGGATACCCGTGTCTGCATAAGCCGGGAAAATATCGACAGTATCGCCTTTCACCCTGAAATTCCCCCGCTGAAAATCTACTTCAGTTCGGGAATAAAGCGCATCTACCAGTTGACGGAGCATGGCATTCCGCGAAACCGCCTGCCCAACTTTCAGTTCAGTAACATTTGCGTGAAAATCTTCGGGGTTGCCAATTCCGTACAAACACGAAACCGACGAAACCACCACCACGTCGCGCCTTCCGGAAAGCAGTGCCGAAGTGGTGCTCAGCCGCAGTTTTTCAATATCCTTGTTTATGGAAAGGTCTTTTTCAATGTAAGTATCGGTGGTAGGAAGATAAGCTTCGGGTTGGTAATAATCGTAGTACGATACAAAATATTCCACGGCATTTTCGGGGAAAAACTGTTTCATTTCGCCGTAAAGCTGGGCGGCCAGTGTTTTGTTGTGGCTCAGAATCAGGGCGGGCCGCTGCACTTTCTCAATTACATTGGCCATGGTAAACGTTTTCCCCGAGCCGGTAACCCCGAGCAGGGTTTGAAACCGGTCCCCGTTTTCAATTCCCTCAGCCAGCTGCCGGATGGCTTCCGGCTGATCGCCGGTTGGTTTATATTCCGAGGCTACTTTGAATTTCATGCTGCAAAATTAGGTAACTGATTGATAAAAAAGAAATGTGGTTTGCAATAAACAAAACTCCAAAAGACTGATCGTGGCCTGAATTTTTGCTGATTGGTTAATGTTATAATTTCTGAAAATGAAGTACTTAATGTAATATATTCAACAAATCTTGTGTTTTGTAATTAGTTAGTGTTAATTTTGGATGCACAAAAAATGATTATCTTTAAGATTGATGAATAAAACAGTTTTTACTTTTTTACTGATGCTGTCAGTTCTTGCACAGGCAAAAGCCGGAGAAAATTTAATGCAATCCAATCAACCGGATGAAACAGGTTCTGGTTTTTATGCCGGGGCGCTGGCATCAACTAATGGCCTGGGGCTGGATGTTCAGTATCAGATAAACAAGCGGGTTACTTTAAAGGCGGGTTACGAAACTTTAAATTTCAACTATTCTTTTAACCTGACAGAAGACAATATTGATTACGCTACCGACCTGAATTACAAAACAGGTGGAATTTCCTTGTTGTTGAACTGGTTTTACAGACCGGCTTTGTACTTGTCGGGAGGTGTGGTTATAAATAAATTTCAGCCGGTTTTGGATGGAGAGGCTGTAAGCGATATGAAGTATGGTGATATTTCCATCCCGGCAAAAGATGTTGGGAATTTCAGTTTTCAGTTTGAATCTTCAGTGAAGACATCTCCTTACATAGGTGCGGGATTTCGTAAGTTTCTGGGAAAAAAGAAAAGGATAACCTATAATTTTGAAACCGGATTATATTACATGGGCCCGCCTGAACTGGAAATTACAGCCAGGGGGTTGTTAAAGCCCAGTGCAGATTCGGCTCATGAACATAAAAATTACCTTGAAGATCAATTTTCTGTTTACAAATTTTATCCGGTAGTGAAATTTGCTATAGGTGTCAGGCTTTTTTAATCTGGTACTTAAAATGTTATAAAAATGAAGAACACTAAATTCAACACAATAAAAATTACAGTGGTAATATTAGTTGCTGCATTTTTTGCAGGTTGCAGCGATTACCTCGACAATCCGTTAAAAGATAAAGAGACGGGGGAAGACATCAACCTGCTTATTCTCGATTTCAATTTTTTTAACACCCGGATGACTTACAAGCTGCTCGATGCAACAAGTGGTGAGCTGATTACCAGCACGAGCACCATCCGTTTTTCCGGAGAAAACGGAGATGACATTGTTACCTTTTCCGGCGAAAAAAATCCTGAATATGTGTCTGAACTGGGGCAATTGGAGCTCACCGTTGACCCGAATGTGACAATAAGCGAAAGCAGCCCGTTTAAATTTTCAGTGAATGTGGAGGCAGAAGGTTATAACAATTTAACCAAAGCCTTTCAACTGAAAAATGAAGGCAAAAAAACGTTTGAACTGTATTTGTCGAAAACCGGGGATGAAGATGAAAGTGAAATTGGCGGCGAAATCGATTATGGCGAGGGAGATACAACCATTGTGTTTTCTAAAGTTGTAAGCGATGGATTGAAATCGGCTGCCGAAGAAAAACCTTACAAAATACAATATGAAATTTCCCTGAATGATTTGGCAAGATTTAAAGATACAAATGGCGATTCATTTTTTTTATCTTCAAAAGAGGCTGAAGAAGCTTACAAAAACGATCCCAAAAATTTTATCAGTATTTTTTTGAAAACATACTCCAACTATGCACCCGAAATTGATGTGGTGAACATTGATGGCATTCCGGCCAGCGTCCTGTTTCAAAAACTGGAAACCGGAAGAATAGAAAAAATTACTTTAGTGGGACAGGAAGTGGGAGATTTGAACGGCGGTGTAGTAAAAATGAATTCAGAATATACCGAAGATCCTGATCCCGATATTTTTGGATTTGCCGTATTTAGTGATGTCTGGGATATTATCGGGACACAGTCGGTTTACAACTCGCTGGACATCAACTACACGTTGGTAAAAGCTTCTGCCGAAAATCTTTGTGGTACCGGGAGTAAAATTACTTTTCAGTCGGATGTAATTTCCAGTTTTTCGATTGATGCCGATGTGTACGACATGAATGACAATTTGCTGACCACCATCAATTTTAAAGGAGACTTCCCTGAAGAATTTACCGTTGAGAACACGCCACAAAAAGCAGTAAAACTTGTTTTCCGCGATAATAATCCGGCCTTCAAGCCCATTTCAACTCTTCAAATCGATGATTTTTGCTCGGGCAGTTACACGGTGAATGTTGACCCTCAGGAAAATTACGAACAATACCAGATTGTTCTGAAAGCATTTTGTCCCGACAACCCGGGCATTGCCGTTGCCCCAACTTACAGTGGTGAATTCAAAATTAAAGGTAGCGATAATCCGTGGCAGGGAGTTGATATGGATGGCGGCGTGGTTGACCTGCTTGGTTTGCCCGGCCAGGAGTACGAACTCCGGTTGCTATGGGAAAACGAATGGGAGTATTCCACCCTGTTTACCGAGTTTGCTGAAGACGGTTCATATCTGCACGAAAGTGGCTCTGATGTTAGTTCCGAATTGATGGAAGACGGCAGGGTCAGGATTAAAATTGACCATAAATTCAGCCAGAGTGTTTGTGACGATATGAACTGGTAGTTCAATTAGTTCCAGTTTGGCTTTGTGTTGTTTTCAGGAGATTAGTTGTTTTATTTATCATCTTTTTTTAATGATGATTGCCTGATAATCAATTCTGTGGGCATCACAATTTCCTGAAATTCCGAAGGCTTATCTTTTAATTTTATTTGCTCGATTATAAGGCTTGCCGCTTTTTGTCCCATTTCAAATCCCGGCTGCCTGATGGTACTGATCGAAGGAGTCACTACCTCGGAAAAAGGTTCATTGCTGAAACCTACAATTAAAACATCGTCCGGTACTTTAATTGCGTGTTCATTAAAATAAATAATAGCGCTCAGTGCGGTTGTATCATTGGCGCAAAAAATGGCATCGGGTTTTACTTTTTGGCTGAATAGTTTTTTTACCGCGTTTGTTCCGTCGGTGCGGGTCAGACTGTTGTGAATAAGCATGGAATCATCTACAGCAAGTCCTGCTTTTTTCATTGCGTCCAAGTAACCATCCAATCGTTTTTGATAAATTTTCAGGTTTAACGGTCCGCCAATATGCGCAATTCGTTTGGCTCCCTGTTCAATCAGGTGCTGTGTGGCTTTAAATCCGCCATTAAAATCATCAACCGAAATTTTGTGAGCTTCAATTTCATCAACAACCCGATCAAAAAATACCAGCGGAATGTCGCGTTCTGAAAAATGTTTAAGGTGGTCGAATTTTGTAGTTTCCATTCCAATGGATACGATTACTCCGTCAACCCTGTTGGAATAGAGGGTTTGGGCAATTTTTTCCTCTTTTTCAAAACTGTCGTTCGATTGCGTTATGGTAACGGCAAAACCACTGTTGTAGGCCACATCTTCAATGCCGCTGATTACCGACGAAAAAAAGTGACGGTTAATCAATGGAACAATCACACCGATGGTATTGGTCCGGCGTGTCCGAAGGTTGGCAGCCATTGTATTGGGGCGGTATCCTATTTCGAGCGCTACTTTTTTAATTTTTTCGCGAGTTGTTTTACTTATCAGGGGATTATCGTTTAGTGCCCTCGATACCGTGGATGCCGAAATACTTAATTGCCGGGCAATATCATGTATTGTTGTTTCTCCATGCTTTGCCATATCTTTTTATTTGCCGGTAAAGTTAAGAAATATTTCATTAAACATGCAATCGATTGCAATTTTGTATTATTCCTGCTATATTTGCATTTTAAATATCAATAATTATTAAAATGTACAAAGTTTTATTTGTTTTGTTTATTGCATTTTCACAGATTTCCTGTTCCGGGAACAAATCTGAAATGCCCGATTTTCAAAAATTGGTTGAGCAACTGAGCAGTCAATTAAAGGTTCTGGTCGATCATATTCCCCCTGAAAAAGTTCCACGTTCTTATCCTGATGAAGACGGCGGCTATCGGATGGTCGGAATTAATGACTGGACCTGTGGTTTTCCGGCCGGTTCATTCTGGTATATGTATGAACTGACTGGCGATATTTTCTGGAAAGAAGTAGCGCTTGAAAATACATTGAAACTCGAAGGTGTTCAGTACAGAACCAACACCCACGATCTGGGATTCATGGTTTTTTGCAGCTACGGGAATGCACTCCGTCTTACTGGCAATGAGGAATATAAAGATGTGATTTTGCAGGCATCTGAGTCGTTGTTAACGCGCTTTAATCCAACTGTTGGTTGTATAAAATCATGGGATCACGGCAACTGGCAGTTTCCGGTGATTATCGATAACATGATGAACCTGGAAATGCTTTTCTGGGCATCGGAAGTTTCGGGAGATCCTAAATTCAGGGAAGCAGCGATTTCTCATGCCGATGTAACCCTTGAAAATCATTTTCGTGATAACTGGAGTAGTTACCATGTGGTTGATTACGATACAATAACCGGCCAACCGGTTGTGAAACAAACACATCAGGGGTTGAATGATGAATCGGCCTGGGGCAGGGGGCAAGCCTGGGGATTGTATGGTTACACCATGACTTACCGCGAAACCAGCGACGAGAAGTATTTAAATGCAGCGAAAAACATAGCCGGGTTTATTCTGAAAAATCTTCCGGAAGACATGGTTTCCTACTGGGATTTTAACGATCCGGAAATACCCGAAACGAATAGAGATGCCTCGGCGGCAGCAATTACAGCTTCGGCTCTTTTTGAATTGAGCCAGTTGGCTGATGACGGTCAGAAATACCTGGACGCTTCCAATAACATTTTGGAAAGTCTAACTTCAGAAAAATACCGGGCCACCGGTGGTACAAACGGAGGTTTTATTTTAAAACACAGCGTAGGACACAAACCAAAATCCAGCGAGGTAGATGTGGCCATTAATTACGCTGATTATTATTACCTTGAAGCATTAAAAAGACAACAAAACTTTAAAAAGGAATAGATTATGGCAACAATTTATGAAGAAAGGTATGCATACCATCCTGAGGATTTTAAAACGTATGATACCGAGAGAATAAGAAAAGAGTTTTTAATGGAAAAAGTGATGGATCCCGGTAACATTCGGTTGGTTTATTCGGCCATCGAACGGTTCATTGTGGGTGGTGCCGTTCCGGTTGACAAACCACTGAAACTTGAGCCGATTGATCCACTGAAAGCTGAATTTTTCTGTTACCGCCGCGAAGTAGGCATTATCAATATTGGCGGGAAAGGTACCGTTACTGTTGATGGTACAGCCTACGATGTGAATACAAAAGAGGCCATATACATTGGCAAAGGAAGTAAAGAGGTAGAGTTCAGTTCAGAATCGGCTGATAATCCGGCAAAATATTACATTAACTCGGCACCTGCCCACAAGGAATATCCGGTAAAACACATTACACTGGCCAATGCCAATGTACTGCACAAAGGTTCGCTTGAAACTTCAAATGAGCGCACTATCAATCAGTTGATAATTAACAAAGTGGTTGATACCTGCCAGCTCCAGATGGGAATGACCGAGCTGAAACCGGGAAGCGTGTGGAATACCATGCCGCCACACAGGCACAGTCGCCGCAACGAAGTATATTTCTATTTCAACTTACCGGAAGATCAAACCATTTGCCATTTCATGGGCGAACCGGACAATACGCGGCACATTTGGATGCACAACGAGCAGGTTGTGATTTCGCCCAACTGGTCGCTTCACTCTGCCGCGGGAACGGCCAACTACACGTTTATTTGGGGCATGGCCGGCGAAAATCTCGATTACACCGACATGGACAATATTGATCCAAAAGATTTAAGGTAAATGTATTTTGAAATTGAATCAAAAAAATAAAACGATATGAACGAACTATTTGACTTATCAGGAAAAGTTGCCCTTGTAACCGGAGGCACACACGGAATTGGAATGGCCATCGGCAAAGTGCTCGGAAAAGCCGGTGCAAAAATATGCGTGAACGATATTTCCGATGAAAAACTGGAAAGTTGTAAAAAAGAATACACTGACGCAGGTATCGATGTTTACACATTGAAGTTTGATGTAACCAGCGAGGAGGATGTCGACCGGGGAATTTCAGAAATTGAAAAAGAAGTAGGAATCATCGATATTCTGGTGAACAATGCGGGAATCATCAAACGAATTCCGATTTTGGATATGCCTGTTTCAGAATACAAACAGGTAATCGATGTGGATTTGGTGGCACCGTTGATTGTTTCCAAACGGATTGCTCCGAAAATGATCGAAAAACGTTCGGGGAAAATCATCAACATGTGTTCCATGATGAGCGTTTACGGCCGTAACTCAGTTTCGGCTTATGCTTCGGCCAAAGGCGGATTAAAACTGCTCACTGCCAACATGACCTGCGAGTGGGCCAAATACAACATCCAGATTAACGGAATAGGGCCCGGTTACATAGCAACCGCGCAAACGGCACCTATCCGCGAAGGCGGCCATCCGTTCAACGATTTGGTAATGACACGCACACCGGCAGGTCGCTGGGGCGAGCCCGAAGATGTGGGTAATGCTGCTCTTTTTCTGGCATCAAAAGCCAGCGATTTTGTAAATGGCCACGTGCTTTATGTGGATGGCGGTATTCTCGCCAATTTCGGTTATGTAAAAGGTGAAAATGAAATTTAAAATGAAAACCAAACTGATATTTTTTATTTTGCTGATCCCCTTTTTCTTTTCGTGCAAGAAACAGTCAACTTACACTTTTGAAAACCCACTCAACAGTCCGCGAAAAGATGAGGTTGTGTTACTGGATAGAGCTTCGATTGCTGAGTATGTTGAATTTGAGGCAGGGGAATTGCCGGTATTCAAATTTGACAATGGTGATTTAGTTCCCACACAGGTTGATGATTTGGATGGAGACGGAGAATGGGATGAGGTGGTACTGGTAACCGATTTTGAAGCCGGTGAAACGCTGGAACTGGAAATTGATTTCGTTCCTGAAAATGAGTACCCCGAATTTGAAAAGCGAACTAACCTGCGATTGGGAATCATTCAGGATGACGGGACATACAAAGAAGTGGATACTTACGCTGCACTTCCATGCGACGATGGTTTTGAAGTTATTGCCCAGGGTGAGAGTGTAAACTGGGAAAACGACAAAATCGGATTCCGCAACTACTTCGACTGCCGGAATGTGAAAGATTTGTTTGGCAAGCTTAAACCAGAAATGATCATCGATAAAATTCATACTCCTGAAATGGGTAGTTATCATGAACTGGCCGACTGGGGAATGGATGTTTTGCATTGCGGAAGCTCGCTGGGATCAGGTGGTTTGGCGTTGCTCAAAGAAGATTCTTTGTACCGGTTGGGTTCAACCGATGTTTACAGCTATCACAAAATTGTGGAAGGTCCGCTACGGTCGGTTTTTGAACTGCGTTACGAAGGCTGGGAAGTGGATGGCGACATGCTGGAAGCAGTGGAAC
>Ga0194138_10000979_pt1 | contig 13596 bp, 11 predicted proteins | sample TARM_MetaG_T2_14_FD_134022 | JGI IMG/M metagenome (GOLD analysis project Ga0194138, IMG submission 134022) | Freshwater microbial communities from Pennsylvania, USA, analyzing microbe dynamics in response to fracking - TARM_MetaG_T2_14 (version 2) | ecosystem: Environmental > Aquatic >...
CTGATATTCCCTAAATTATCTTTTGCCTCTACCGTGTACGTGTACGGTGCATTGGGTTGAAGATTGTCTGCTGTATATTCGGTAGCATTTATCCAACCCGTCAACACGGTAGACGTTCCAACAAAGTTTCTTGTGATACGGTAAGGCGTACTGTGTATTCCGCTGGCATACCCTAGTCCGATGTTTGTCGGGTCGGTAACGCCTGGCATTTTTATCGTCTGTGATAATTGTTGGCGATCCGTAAAGTTTACTTCTTCGTCAAACACTGGTGCAGTATTATCAATATTAATCGTTAGTGTCGCCGGACTATTGCTTACCCCATCTCGATGATCCTTCGCCCATAAATAAACAGTGTGGGTTCCGTCAATTAGCTCTCCATTGTTCATTAGTTCTGCGTGAACCCCATTTAAAGGAAGGTTCGCAAGATCAATTTGATTCCCGAGTGTAAAGGGATTCCCGGACCAACCTTCACCCGTAGAAGTGGTTTTTGTTCCAATCGTCGGAAGCGTATCATTAAATGTTGAAATTCCCACGCTATAATAAATTTCGACTTCATCGTTCAAGTCTTCTTCAAACACTTCCCCTTCAATCGTCATTATAGTCCCATCAGAATAATCACCATTGGTGAAATGTGTTCCATTAGCAATGGAGAAGGTATCTAAATCTGCGGTGACGTCTTCCAACCAAGGATACCGATTAGTAAATACCGGGTCGGGATTTTGGTCATTATAGATTTTCTCCAATTCTTCCGGTGTTGGGAAAGCGTCTGTTCCTGCGGAGTAAATGGATGCTAAATCACCATTACGATATTCGACTAAGATCACATATTCCTGTTCTCGAATTAGTCCCGTGAGTGTCTGTGTAGTGTTCTTACTCCAGTTTGTTTTAACAACATTGGAACTTGCAAAATTCGGTATGCCATTCCCGTCCGTTGGTACAGCAAATGTGCGATAATCGGGGTCCTCATAGTTATCCGCATGGGTGGTGATATCCACTTCAATGGTGGTATTAGTGATTCCCGCAATGGATATATCCGTCGGAGCCATAACATGAGTATAGCGGAGATTATTCATTAAACCACCATCTACACTCGAATCATAAGTGTTTTCTAGCTTATCACGGATTTGTAAATCAACCTTATATTCTCTGTTTGGCTGTAACGTATCAAAGATTCGTACATTGTCTACATCACTGCCTGTTTCAAATCCATTGTACCCGTGTATGGTTTCAAAATTGCCGTCTAACCTTTTCCCCGATAATTTGAAATTATAAGGAACATCATGTATTCCCGCTTCATTTCCGCTTGATGTAGGATCTTTAATACTCATTTTAGTGCTAATTTCATTTGTCCCTTCCGTTGTGGTATTAAAACTTATAACTTCGGGAGCGGTAAAGTCAATGTGAAATTTAAGAGAGGTTAAATCGGCTTTCGAAATTGTTGTTTGTTTGAAATTTGCGCCTGCCGGGATAGTTGCTGCTTCATCAAGATAATCCGCTAACTCTATAGCAAGTTTCGCATTTTCCAGGGTCATTCCCTCATATTTCGATTTGTGTATGAACACATATCCTTCCTTTTGATTTCCGTTGGACTGAATCATTTCACTCCCATTTTCCCAAATGATTGGCACTTCTGTCCCGGAAACCTTAAAGCCGCCGCTTGTTTGAATATAGACGCTTCCCTTTTGCCACTGATTTGGAGTATTTGATCCAGTGCTTCCGTCAAAGTCCTCCATGTTAACCGAAACAAAGATTCCTTCTTGTTCCCCTGCCGTTGCCTCCACATATAAGTCAGCATATTCATCAAACAAACCATCCGGTGCATCTACTGCTCCTTCTAACCCAAAGACAAAGTTGATAAATTCATTTCCGTTATCCACGGTGATTTCCGGAGTTTCATTCTGATGTATTTTAACCGTTTCTGTCTTTTTATCTCCCACGTAATGTTTAGTTACGCCATATCGAGTCTTACTATCGTTGCTTGCCCACGCTTCTATTTCATAATATCCTTCTTCTGCTTTTAGGTTCGTGTTCCCTTTGCCTAACGGATCAATCGTGTCGAGTTCATAAACATCAGTTGTAGAATTATTAAGCAAAACTCTCCAGGGAGAGACACTTTCGTTCCCATCAATATCTGATACCTTTCTAATTCGCATATGATATTTTACCGTAGTTGCTTGGGCTGTTTGCGTACCATAACCATCATCGTTTTTATCATAAGCATATAACCCGATAGATACGGTATCTCGGAGTACTTTCGGTGTCGATAGGTCATCTACATCATAAAGGTGCGTAACAGAAGGTATATAGTTTTGATGATCAAACCCGATGTTTGCATGGGGTCGATTAGAATGTCCCGTATTAGAATGCGGAACATAATTTCGATGTCCACTATTAGAGTGGTAGGTATTGCTATGCCCAGACTGTGAATACGGCACATAGTTAGTATGACCGTTGTTTGAATGGTAACTGTTGTTATGCCCCGATTGTCCATAAGGAGTATAGTTGGTATGTCCAGTATTATTATGTGCCCCGGTAGAATCACTATGCCCGGAATTAGAATGGCTGCCTCTTGAGTTACTGTGTCCACTGTTAGCATGTGCGCCGGAATTGGAATGCCCCGAGTTACTATGTGGCACATAGTTATTGTGAGGATATACATTATGGTGAGAGCCTCCTAAATAATTGTCTCGGTGTGTAGATAAATTGGTGTGATAGTTGCCCGAATTCCTGTGGTAGTTCGAGTGCGTATTCCTGTTTCTGTGATTGTTTTGATGTGTTCGACTATCAGAGTGATTATTTCCATGCTTTGTTCCGTCCGTGTGATTATTACTGTGACTTGACGGAGCATCAGAATGTGTGTTGCTATGCGGATCAGTATCCGAATGAGTATCACTATGATAACCGGATCTATCCGTATGGCTATCCCCATGCAATCCCGAACGGTCCGAATGGGTATTGTAGTGATAAGCGCTTGAATCTCCATGATTATTATTATGATTGGAATGATTGGTGTGGCTAGTGGTATCTAATGTTTGTCCTTGACTTTGTTCATGTGCTTTTCGATCCATCTTAAAAGCCTCAAACCCCTCAACAGTAAAAGGGTCAATGCCTGCTGCTGAAACTTGCATTAACGTCATTGGAGAAATGTTTGTACTTAGAGATTCCAACTATATCACACCCTTTCATTAACGATTTCTTTCACTTTGTCTATTGGCACATACTCGTTGGTAGTAAGCACCTCAACAAGTTCAATCGGTAGCATTTCATATTCTTTAGGCTCAACATTCCGTATTTTTTCAAATATATTTTCTTTCCATTGGATAATCTTTTCCTCTGCTTTTCCCCCATATTGATATCTTGTGGCTAATAGTCTAGTTAAACTATATACATGAGGTTTAAAGTAAGTACTGCTTAAATATTTTTCCTCATTGCCATGCTTTACTTTGGAAAAAAGCAATGAGAATAATTCGCCAATTGGTTGTTCTAGGTATAAAAAAGAATCATCTTCTAAAACCGCAATTCCATTTTCTTTTATTGTTATTTCCGTTTGAATATCTTTAGGTGACAATTTTCTTGGTAGACATTGCTCTTCTTCAAATATTTCTTGGACCACATGTATTTCCTCTTGTTCAAAATCTTTTAATTCGTTTGGTGCATTCATACTATATTCATCAATCAAGTGTACAGTTAATCCTAATTCTTCCGTAAGTTCTTTTACTTCTTCTTTTAAATTTTCATTAGCACCATCAGAGTAAATTAATAACTCTTTCTTGTTTTCTATTAACTGAAAAATCGATTCTTCAATATTTTCAATGTCTTCTTCCGAGTCGGTATATTCACTAAGATCTAAATAAAACATATGAGCGATCCGATTACTAAAGTCAATCTCTTCTCCTGGCTTTACCTCTTGAAGTAGAAAACAAAGCAGTTGTAAATTATGGTAGTCGATATATTTGTATAGATTTCTTAACCACTCCGTGTTCACATTACTCTCGACTTTCATTAAGAACATCGAATAACCTCCTCTTTCGAAATGACCTTATCATATTCCTCTTTTGAAATCGGTGTAAAGCCCTCTTCGCCAAACATTTCAATAGTTTCTTCCCAAACCCCGAAACATTTTCGTTCTTTTTTCATTACACATTTGTCACAAGCTTTCGCGTAACGGTGCATATCAAGATAGGTTGTGTTAAAATTAATCATTTCTTCTCCGGGATAAATAACGTTAGTTTGTTGTTCCATATTCATTTCCATCCTTTGAATATTTGGCGGTTGTTCCGCAATAGTATCATCATGCTTTCGATACATACATCGAGGGACCTTTTCTAAGCCTAACAATAACTTCTCTTTTTTCTTTGCATACTCAATCATCTCCGGCATAACCGCTTTCATTTTAGAGTATGGAAACCCTACTTTTTTAGTTTCTTCTTCATTTTGACAGTACATACCATCTAAATGCGGGTAAGAAATTCCAATATGATGAATCCCTTTTTCATGCAACTTTTGAATAAGCGGATTAATATATTCAATGTTTTCTCTTGATAAAACCACTTCAATTCTCAAATTCCCATAGTTTTCCGGATATAACTCAATTATACGATCAATTGATTTCATTGTTTCTTGGTATGGATTTCCTTTGCTTACATTGGTAATAGCGTTATGCACCGTTTCTTCTCCATGAATTGCAATAATGTACTCAATGTTTATTCCTTTTTCATGAAATTCATCTAAGTATTTGTAAAGTTCACGGCCATTCGTCTGTAAAGCAATTTTAATATGTGGATGTCTTTTATGGATGTAGCGGATTAACCGTTTAAAATCTTTTCTCATTGTCGGCTCTCCGCCAGTAACCACTAAACTACTGGAATTTGCTACTTCTTCATTGTTAATTAAATCAATTAATTCCGCATATTTTGTATCAATCGATTGATTGTTTTTAATTAAAGCCTCTTTATTTGTTCTTATAACGCAATGTATACAATCATTGTTACAAGTGAAACCTACTTTGATATCTGTTGTTCCTCCACTCATGTTAGTCCTCCTTTCGGTTTGTAACTTCTTTTATTTTCCCGATAGCTACCGATTGATTATAAACCCCTGCGTGTAATGAATTACTCACTTTATAGTTTTGCGCTTCTTGATTCGTGATTCTGTTTTTCCCGCAATAATTTCTAAGCAATTCGAGTTCTTCTTGATATTTTCCCATTTCAAACCCTTCCCTTCGTTTATTCTAATTTCTCATGGTATTCCGCTTCCCAATTATTATTAACAGTCATATAGTACAAATCTTTCCCGTGATAGCTGTAAGGTTGGTGTGTTCCATACCCGCCGATACCCAGCGTGTTTTGGCTTTTGGGCTGATTAGGCCAACCGGAGGACATATATATGTGTGATTGTTGGTATTCTTCTTCTGTTAGCCTATATAAACGATAATTGTTATAATACGCCTGGTTCGGGTCTTCAAATTGCTCGTTATTATGAGTGTGATAGTTGTATTTTTTTCGTATCTGATTAAGCATTTTTCTCAACATTAAAATCACATCTTCTTCGCCACGTTCCTTCGCGTTTATTAAATACCTTCTTTCGGGATAAACAACAATAAAGTCCGGATCTAGCTTAATCATTTTTTTTATATCTTTTTTTAATCGAAACAGATCGCTTGTATAAGGACCTTTCCCAATGTATGCCATAAGATCACAACTAATTCGCACATTGTTCTTTTTTAAATAGTCAATCATCCAAGCTAAATGATCTTCATCAGAAGCAACTCGGTTTTGTTGTTTCAAAACCTCTTTTTCAAAAGTTTGTACGCCGACAGATACGTAAGAAAAATGATGTTTTATTAATATGTCTAATTTGCTTTTATTGAAATTATTAGGGTTTCCCTCAAATACTTTCACCGGAATATCATCAAAATTCGGTATGTTTTTAAATAATTCTTCCATTTGTTGAGGGGTTAAAAGACTTGCTGTTCCTCCACCGAAGTATACCGAGTCCGGTGTTTTTATATTCAAAATCCTTTCATGCTTTTTAATCTCGCTTGGAAGATATTCGTTATAATAGTATTGGAAATCTTTTTTGTTACACGTAACATCAAATCCTGTGTGTATGCAATAACCACATTGATTCACACAAAAAGGATTATCAATATACAAGTTAAAAGTATGGCCGTTTTCTAAATTTGCAAGTCGATTCTCCCAGCGACTGATTACTTCATCAAAGGTCATTTCCCGATGCATATTATACCGCTCCTTTTCGCAAATGCTTACTAAACACAATCTTTTCAATATCCTCTTTATTTTCTTTTAGTAACTGCAGCATTGCTTCTTCCCGACCTTGCTTAATAAGCCGTAGATTTCTATTTTCTTTTAAATTAATACTATATTCATATTGCACCGTTCGGTAGTTTACATGACCGGGGTTACTAGACTTCGCTCGTTTAAAAGCATTAAACACACTAAATAATTTAAAGTCTCGACGCTCTAATAAATCTACATCGTCTCCGTCAATCAGATTGTTCACGGGATATCCCGCTTTGTGTAAAAAGGTGATAATTTCCCGAGTGTTGAAAAAAGGGTGTTCTATGGCTTTTTTAAGGAAAGTAATATTATGTTCGCCTTTATAGAGATCAATATCTCGCATTGCATTATACACAACCCGCATTTTCCCCTTGAATAACTCACAACTAAACTCGTCAATTCCATCTGCGGAACCGGAAACAGCAATATGATTCGCGTTACATAACCCTCCGCAGTAATCTAAATAACCACATTCTTTACAAGCTCCGTTAAATCGTTTTTCTACATCATCATAATAATTTTTAAACCCTTCCGTATCATAAAGTTCATCAACAGATTTTGCATTCATGATATTCCCCATATAATAACGATCCGGCACATGCCGATCACAAGGATAAACCCCACCGTCAGCATTAACACCAACCCAATTTAGACGGCAATCGCTAAATGTACAGCAGAGTTCATTCCCGCCAGTAACAACCTCTAATCCTTCAATAATGGACCGTTCAGCTAAAGACTTTTCGCTAGAATCTTTAAGCCAGTATTTAAAATACGCATCATAAGCATCAACAAAGTCATTTGCTTCCGGTTCCAACCCATGTGCAACACTACCGCCGGAACGATAAATATGATTAAATGCAGGGGCCGACAATCCTTGTCTTTTATAGTATTCATATAGTTCAATTTGGCGATCCATATTTTCTGCAGTAATAACAGAAATAGTTCCAAGACTTAAATTTCTATTGTTAAATAACTTGATTTTATCAATATAATCTTTGTTTTCTTTAGCTCCTATCCGTACATCTTGTTGAGAGAAAACATCAAAAGACATCCCTATATCCGTCTTATAATCTTCTGAGAAATCCGCCCACTCTTCATCTAATAACAAACCATTCGATTGCATTTGAAATTGATACAAAGTGCGATAGTTCGACCAAATTTTTTCTTGGGCTTGTTTGTACCATTCGGTCCCCATTAACGTTGGTTCCCCGCCATGCCATATCCAGCTAACTTCGGCAGCATAATCACTCGTCAGTTTCCCAATATGCTCGATCATTTCAAAGGGCATGATCGTGGCTCCGTGCTTTTCTCGCATAGGAAGATCATAACAATATTTACAATTAAGATTACAATCATTTGTTGGTTTAACAAGTAAAGACCATCTATTTTTTCTTTCTTTATTATTCATTTTATAACCTCTCCTTTAGGATACTGATTGATTAATATTGCCAATACTCTTTTTTACCGCATTGATTTTTTTATTCTTAAAAGCAAGGCAACCGCCCATGCAAACCATCTTCTTTGCTTGATCACATTCCATACATTCCGGTTCATTGTGTACATGATAAGCGAAAGAATCATAGTTGAATTTATAGTAATTAATTAACTCATTAACATCTTTAAATTGGTCAATATGCACTTTATCCTGGTCCGAGGTTCCGAAACATCGCACCGCTTGTAAGTCGGGTAGGATATCTATCACCGGACTACAATTTGAAGGTTCTCCTGCGCTGCAAAAGTTTCCGGAGGTTTTTTCCATATCCCATAAGCTTGTAAGAAAAGCTTTCTCTTCGTCAGTTGTTGTGCAAGTAGGAAGAAGGTTACAATCAAAACTAGGCATTACACCAATCGCTTTTGCCTTTTTAAAAAACTCTATTACTCCAGGTTTCATGCTTCTAAAGTAATCTAAAGCACTAAATCCTTTTTTCTCGGGTGTATTTGGTACAGCAATACAAGTTCTTACATACGTTTTTCGATACTTTTTTAATTCATTCAACAGATATTGATAATTGAAATCCGGCTTATACATATTGATTCCTAAAGTTACATCGTCTCCTTTGTAATATTCAAAGTGTAACTTATCTAGGTTTGAAATAATTTGTTGGTACTTTTTATGGCTCATATTTTGGGGATCATTGAGATTAACAAGCAGTTTCACTTTTTTATGACTTAATATTTTAAAGTATTTGTTTAGTAATAATCCATTTGTAAATACTAAAATACTAGCTATACGTGGCTCGTGTATAAGTCTTGACAGTATTTGTTCAAAGTTTGGATGAAGCAGTGGTTCACCACCAATTACTCCAATACTTACGTTGTTTTGATTATGACAAGCAAATCGTATAGCTCGTTCTAAATTTTCCATACTCATATTATATTCATCTTTATTTACAAATTCATTTGCAAAGCAATAACTGCAGTTTAGATTACAAGCCTTGTTAATCATAATATTCGCCATAACTTACTCCTCCTAAGAAACCTTCTTTTTTATTTTTCGTACTTTAACATTTAATATACTTGTTAAAATCGCTTGTTCCATTCGGTCTTTATACGCTTCTAGTTGTTTCATCGACTCTTTGGAAAACAACTCTCGGACTTCCTTTTCCTCGGAATTTGTTATTACTACATCCCACTTTTCCCCTTCCAAAGATTCATGTAAATCCGTCCAGTTCTTTTCAAAATCTTGTTTTATCAGATACCGAACAATCTCCTGTTGCTTGCTCCCAGGAACACTTTGTACCTTCGATTGTAGATCTTTCAATATTCTTGTTTTATATTCTAAAGGGTCTGCTTTATGGTCAAGTTCATATCTGCCTAAAAGCATAAGCTTGTTTTCGGTTCGACTCATTACTAGTTGTTCAATTTTGGGTAGCTTTCGATTCCAAAACGAATTGAATAAATCTTCTAGTGTATAAGATTTGTAATGATCCTTTAAATAATGCTTAATTCCTTCAATTGTTTTATCAACTTCTAAGAAAAGATATCTCCTTGCAAAATCCCGATCTTCAATTTTCCCTTGCTCGCCTTTTGAAAACTGGGATAATCGCTTTTGAATCTTTTTACTTTCAAATAATCGTTGTTCCATTTTTTTATACTTGTCTTCCTTATCCATATGAAATCTTTCAAAAATGGGATCTTCTAAAGATAGGATCGCTTGTGAACCTCCTGGCTGTCCGTTTCTCGCGGCTCTTCCAATAACCTGCCTATCTACCCTTATACTTTCAAAACGATTGTTTAAAATCACAAACAATCCTTTTTCGCTGGGTTTTATATCGGTTCCTCTCCCCATAAGATTGGTGGTAATCGTAATTTTCCCTTGGCCACCGGACTGCTTAATAATTTCCGTTTCTTCTTCGATATTAAAATTTGTAAAACAGTACGTTTTCATGTTTGCTTGCTGGAAACCTTCTTCTAAAAAAAGGGCTTCTTTTTCATTTTCAACAATGATTAATACGCCGAATCCTTCACTGCACCGTGCTTGTGCTTTTGCAATTGTCTTGGCTCTTTTTTCCCTTTTCGTTCTGCAAATAATATCCGGAAGATCAATCCGCTTGGATGGTAAGTGCGGCGATACCTTCTTGATTTTTTTCTTAAAAGACCGTTCAAATTCCTTTTTCGCGTCAACCACCGTTCCACTCATGCCAACCATTTTATTAAATTTTAAAAAGAACACTTGATAGCTCATTTTGTTTTTGAAATTCTGTTCTCCGGAAAGCGGAACACCTTCTTTAATCTCTAAGGCTTGTTGGAGTCCAAATTGTTTTTTGGTATCTCCCATAAGTCTTCCATTAATGCGATTAATCAGAGCAATATTGTCTTGTCCGTTAGCGTCTTTCACTACCACATAGTCATGATTTTTCTTTAGAAGCACCATTGCGTCTAAGACGGTTAGTGCGACTTTGTATAATAACGGATGTTTCCCGATATCATCAACGTTGAGTAACTTTTCAATCTTAATCAGTCCTAATTCCGTAAGTTCAACGGTTTCTCGCCACCGATCATAAATATAATCAATGGCATATTCTTCAATCTGTTCATCTGATAAATATTTTGTGGTCTTTCTTTCAATCTCTGCCCCTTTAAATCGACTAATAATTTTTGCCAAGGTTCGGTAAAGTCTTTCGTGCTGGAAGGGGGTATTATCTCCCTCGCCAATGGAAAACTGCATATTCGCATTATCTAAGAGTACGAAATCAATTTCGTCGATAATCACTCGTTCGAGTTTTACGATCTGCTCGTTAAATTCGTGATGTAAAAAGTCAAAGATTAAGTCGCTACTGGCCGTATAGGTGATGATCCCTTCTTGATGTATCACTTTTTTATTCGCATTTGTATGATTGTAAGTTGCGCTAAGACCTAGCTCCAAGAAAAAATCTTTGAGATCTTCAACGTCTCTTTTGGCTAAGTAATCATTTGTGGTGACAAAATAGGTTTTGCCATATAGGGAGTTAAGTGTTATAAATAAGGCTCCTACGAACGATTTCCCTTCACCGGTACGAATTTCTGTGACAAACCCTTTGTGTAGAAAAATGGCTCCTTTTAGTTGTTCGTCATAAAGCTGGATGCCCTTGACCTTTTCAAAGGCCAGGTAACAAAGAGCGTACACCTTTTCCATGACGATATCTTCTTTCGTTTCTTTCAGATGCTTTTTAATCCCTTGTAGTTCTTCTGCTAAGGAAGTGTTTCGATATGCTTCGATATAGGATTTGATGTTTTTAATATGTAATTTGGTTTGCGTCATACGAACACTCCTTTCCCTTTTTAAAAGTATTGATTAATCATTTCCATAACCAGCATGAAAAGATACGAAACCGTTGAAAAAACAATAATGAATTTTAAGCCAACCGGGTTTTGGTACGTCTTAGTTGGTTTCACTTTAATTCGTTCCCGTTCTTCCATTCCCCTTCCCCTTTCTTTTATCATATTTTTTAAGTGATGTTTCCTATACTTATATATATTACAAGATAATTATTTAGGTATAATTGTTTTATGCTTTTGTTGTACTAATTTGTCTCAACAAATCTTGCTTACTAATATATTTTATCATAACTCATAGGTCTTATCAATCATATTGTAATTAAAACTAAATATATATATACCATTAAATAATCTTTAAGACTTTTGTAATGCTTAAGAGGCAAATAAAAAAACCTCTAACGAATAGGTCAGAGGTTTTAGGTTATTATTCTTTATTTATTCTTTTATCAGAGGATACCCTTTTTCCAATACTATTTTCCTTTTAACATTGTCAATTTCTTTAATCATGGGCTCTCCATAGCTTTGTACGCTCGGCTCCCCTAATGTGTATCCTTTAGGCACTACGATATGAAGTTGTTCATCAAAACTTCTCCCGATAGGATTTTCTTCGCCCGCTTGCATTATTACCGGTGTATGTAGCCACCGTTCACTTTCTTCATCAAATGTCCCAACCACCTCATAAATAACAACCGCCTCTTGGATCAGCGGATACGTTGTAGTGTTAAGTACTTTTCTATCCATACCATTGATCTCCTTTATCGTTCCCGTCCCATAATCCATGTGTCTTGGTTCTCCAAGGCGATAACCGTTCGGCACTACTACGTTACGATCATCATCAAAACTTCGACTAATGGGTTTTTCTATCCCTTCTTGGAGATTCACCGGAGTATGTAACCACTGATCACTGCCCTTTTCAGCCAGCGTCCCGGTTATTTCGTGAACTACCACCGTTTCCATAGATTCTTCAACCTCGTCATTGGCACTTACGGATAATGCTCCAAGTACCGCTACCATAACGATCATAATCCCTAGAATCGCCATAACTTTCATTTTTGTTTTTTTCATATTTCTCTCCTTTCAAGATTTATTTAGACAGCTTTTTCCTCTGTTGCTTTCATTTTAATTGTTTGCAAATTCTGCGGGCTTGTCAAATATTTCTCCAATCGCCCACCGTGTAATGGTGCTTACCTCGTTGGTATCTATCGTTTTAATGTCCGCTTTTACAATCGCAACAACGCTTGGCTTTTCAATGGTTGTTGTAATACTAGCATCCCCCGGTGAAACAAATCCTAAATTTTCATCGATCCCAACACTGTTTGGAAAAGGCACATCCGTATTCACAATATCTGACGTTACGGTTCCGTTATTGTAGTAATACATTGCATACGGGACAACGGTTCCGGCCTCTAAGCCTTGGAACTGTGTCGGCCCAATATCTCCATTGTAAATCATAATCCAGTATTCCACATTCTCCACACTGCTGGTTTCGCTTTCTTCTAAGTTGATCATCGCAAGATTATACCCGAGTGATTCCTGGAAGTGATTTCTTGCCTTTTCATGGTCTAGTCGCAACACCCCGAATGCCCGTAAATGATCGTCTACTCCCAGCGTCGCATCCCGTAGGGCTCCGTCAATCGCGGTTTGGAAAGATTGATGGGACGTTCGTTGAATTCTTCCCGAATCTGCACTATGCACCACGATAAGGATAATTAGCGGGGCAATCAGCAAAAAGAAGATCGAGTAAGAAAACCCGCCTTCGTCACGATATAGCTTTAATGCTTTTTGCTTTATCCAATTGTTTTTAGTTCCAAGGCTCCGGTTTCTCACTTAATCCTCTCCCTTTTACAGTGTAAACAACTTCCCCGTCTTCGGCACTTCCAAGAAGCCGTCCGAAAATAAACGGTGTGTTCACGGGCTTTGCTGAAATTTCTAGTCGGAGTATCGAATTTGCCGGGTTTCCGGTGTCTCGATAAACCACGTTATTGTACGCATTATAAGCGTTTACTTGTACTTCTTTAAATCCTCGATTTTCTAACTCGTCTTGTATAAGTGCAATCTGTGTATCCGTAATTTCTCCTTGAAATCGCATTTGCGAAAGATAATGTTCGTTAGTGTCTTCCATAAAGCTGTATTGTACTTCGGTAGTATAATAATCCACGCCTGCAAAAATGATAAATACAAAAAGGGTGAAGTAGATTAAAAATTCAATTGAGGTTACGCCTCCGAATTGATCTTTTAATAACCTCTTGTTACGTTTCTGATACCCTCGGATGCTTGCTTGTGTAGATTTTGCAGTGGTCCTAGCAGTGCTGCATAGATCGCTCCACCAATGACGATAATTCCTATTCCAATAATCAATAATTCTGCCGATACAACGGCTCCACTTTCGTCTTTTAATAGTTTTTTTAGCCATGTGTTCATCGTTGCCCTCCTTTTAGTAAAAGCGGGACCAGTCCTAAGACCGGCCACACTTCTGGTTTGGTAAACTTCTTACTTATGGGTTCGTTCCACCGGTTACTTCATTTGCGGTAGTACTTAC
>Ga0194138_10000980_pt1 | contig 13593 bp, 20 predicted proteins | sample TARM_MetaG_T2_14_FD_134022 | JGI IMG/M metagenome (GOLD analysis project Ga0194138, IMG submission 134022) | Freshwater microbial communities from Pennsylvania, USA, analyzing microbe dynamics in response to fracking - TARM_MetaG_T2_14 (version 2) | ecosystem: Environmental > Aquatic >...
AGACATCACAAATTACTATGAGCCATATGATAAGACCATTGGTAAGATAGAGGCTTATGTGAATGTATTAGAATGGCTCTGGCCATACAGCGAGGATCTGAAATGAACGAACTTAACCTTGCATCAATCACCCAGGAGAAACTTCAGGAGATGTCTGAGAAACAGAAAGCTATGATGAAAGAATTGTTCGGATGTGATCCAGCTAAGACGAAATGTGTTGGCTTTTCTCTGATATTTTCAGATGGAGATATATACGGAGCGGATTCTGTTTATGTCGATGGATTCGATCCAAAGGAGTTTGAGCAATGACTCAGGAATTCAAACTCATTTTTCTCCGAGGCACCCTGGAAGAATTCAAAGAGCAGCACCTTATAGGCGGTCCCTACCCCGAACTTGTGGTAGATGTTCCGGAGACGGCGTATAGCATGATGTTCAATACTCTGCAGGAAATTGCAGCAATTCAAACTCGGCAGGGGGCACCCTCAGAATAACTCCCTATTTTTCAAACCGGAATGGAAACACAACCAACAATCATCAGAAAACATGACAAAAGCAGCACTCTCAGTATCACGGAAGCAGCATACACGGGCATGGATAGTAAAATTCCGGATGAAGGCCCACAACATGGACGAAGTTATAGATAAGGCTCTGAATGCCTTGGCAAAAGAAGAGGGCTGGGATGATCTTCAGGAGAAGATAGATGACAAAGTGTAAAGTCTGCAATCATCCTGACAGGGTTGATATAGATAAAGCACTGGTCTCAGGTCGACCCCTAAGATTAATTGCAGAGCAATATGGAGTGTCCCGGTCGTCACTATCTCGTCATCAGAAAGCAGGCCATGTTATTGAGCAGGTGAGCAAGGCCCAGAAAGCAAAGGAGATCGCAGATGCAGATACTCTGATAGATCAGATTAGGAACCTTCAAGGGAGAGCAAATGACGTCCTCAGTCAGGCCGAAGCCGGGGGGGATCTCAGAGGTGCCTGTGCTGCAATCAGGGAGATTAGATCAATATTGGAACTCATGGCAAAGGTCACAGGGGAGCTGCAAGGAAGGGATAATATCACCGTAAATATCATTGAGAACCCTCAGTTTATTGAGTTCAAACAGATTGTCCTGGAGGTGATGTGTCCTGAATGCAGAGAGCAGCTCAGAGATAAACTCACTCAAATCAATGGCGAGTAGCCTGCTAAGTGATATCGACCCGGATTATGCAAAAATAATCCTATGGAATGAGCTGGATATGGAACCTCAGCCGGGACCTCAGGCATCTTTCTTAAATTCTGAAGCTGACATCACCATCTATGGTGGGGCAGCAGGAGGGGGGAAAACCTTCGGGGAACTCCTCGATCCTCTGCAATGGGTTCACGTCCCTGATTTTGGTGCAGTCATATTCAGACGCACTACCACAATGATCCGAGCTGAGGGTGGCCTGTGGGATGAGAGTGAAAATATCTATCCTAAACTGGGAGCCGTTCGGAGAGAGCAGAGGCTGGACTGGAAGTTTCCATCCGGTGCAAAGATTTCATTTGCACATATGGAATATGAGAAAAACCGCCTCGACTGGCAGGGGTCTCAGATATGCCTCATCTCATTCGATGAGCTGACTCACTTTACGAAGAGACAATTCTTCTATATGCTGTCCAGAAACCGATCAACCTGTGGGGTCAAACCCCGCATAAGGGCAACATGTAATCCGGATGCTGAGTCCTGGGTAGCTGAGTTCATAGGATGGTGGATTGACCAGGACACCGGTTTTGCCATCCCAGAACGGGCCGGCAAAAAGAGGTACTTCGTGCAGCAGGGGGACGATCTCATATGGGGAGCTTCGGCAGAAGAGTTAAATGATCTGTATCCTGAACTGATGCCTAAATCTGTGACATTCATCCCAGCATATTTGGAAGACAATCCGGCACTAGTCACAAAGGATCCGGGGTATCGTGGCAGGTTGATGGCTCTGGATAGAGTTGAACGTGAAAGGCTGCTCAAAGGTAACTGGAAGATAAGACCAGAACCTGGAAACTACTTCCGGAGGGAATGGTTCAATATCATTGATGTTGCTCCGGAATGTGAACTGATAGTTAGATATTGGGACTTTGCCGGCTCTAAGAAGAGACCCGGTAAAGATCCAGACTGGACCGTAGGGTTCCTGTTGGGTTTCGCACAAAACCGGTTTATAATCTTAGACATTGTCCGGATGCAGGAAAGTCCAGGGACGATAAAGGCTGCTGTCAAAGCCACTGCCGGGCTTGACGGCCGGTATGTTCCAATCTTCATAGAGCAGGAGCCGGGGTCGGCATCACTGCACATGATTGAAGATTATCGTGATGAACTACCAGGGTATATTTTGGAAGGTGTCCCATCAACAGGCAGTAAAATAGTTCGAGCCGGGCCAGTATCATCTGCTGTTGAGCATGGCCGGGTAGACATGGTCAGAGCTGCATGGAACAAGGCCTTTGTAACTGAAGCGGAACTCTTCCCTGATGGTGCCCACGATGATCAGGTAGATGGTTTTTCCGGAGCACATACGGCCATAGTGGATCTCCTGAAGCAGTTATCAGAAAGTGAAGATGAGTATTATGATCCTGATATCGAACGTGTCAATATCAGTCCAATCTGAACTATCATATTTAAAACCCTACTTTTTTTAAAATTTTAATTTTCTTTGGGATATATATCTGGTGCTCGCCTCTATTTCAGCAATAGAGGGCAGACCATGGCAACTGATTTTCTCAATATAATCCTCAATTTTGTGCTCCAGAATCTCGAAGGCATACTGGGACTACTCGGCATAGGGGGCCTATCAACGCAGATTATGAGTGTTGTAAGCTTTTTTGACAGCAATAACAAAGCTGTAAACACGGCCCCGTCAATCCTGAAACTCTTCCAGAATGTCCGCACCTGGACAATGAGTCCTGAAACCCTTGCACAGATCAAAGCTGCTGTATCATCCACCGAAGTTGCAGCAGTTGTGAACTCGATAGCATTAGCACAGGAGGCCCGCAAGGCAACTTACAATATCGAAACCTCAGTTGGCACTATCGACATCGCTTATGGGGAGGTTACCAACCCTGCAATCCTGACAACCCACAACCGTGACGGCAATCAGATCGGCATACTCAGTGTGCGGACCCTCACCATCAACAACACCCACATAGTCAACAACTTCACAACTTCTCTTAAAAACCTCATAGACAAGACCTGCACAGCAACCTTTACCGGAAAGGAATTCGGCACCGTTGTAGTGGGGTTCTTCCTGGATGGCAGACAGTTTGCAGAGAATACCTGCACAACAACCCCTGAAGCTATAGAGATAGTATCGGCAAACATGCCTGACCACAACTCAGATTATCTCCCTGGAGCACATGCTCTGGAGATCAAACAGGGTTACGTCTCCGGATACAGTAGTGGTGATCAGGTGTCCTGGAACGAAGCACTCACAGCCAGATACACAATCAACGTCATCTCAGCATGAAGAACCCTTTCAAAGAACTGGCTGCAAAGGCGCTCGAACCTGAGCTGAAAGAGGTCCTTACATTCTATGAGCAGCAAGACAACAACCTGGGACTACTCCAGGAGCGTCTTGCTGAGCTGGAGTTGGCCCTTGATGAAACTGGTTGGGAGAGGATCTCAGGAACTTCAAATAAGGAATTCTCTCGTTCGGCCCTCCGGAAAATCAATCAGCTGGCCCGGACCTTCTGGCTCAAGAACCCGCTGATCAAAAGGGCCGTATATACCCAAACATCCTATGTATTTGCGCAGGGAGTTTCCATTCAGGCAGAACATCCGGATATCAATGAAGTAGTGCAGGAGTTCATTGACGACCGCAAGAACAGGGCCGAGTTATTTGAGCACCAGAGCCTGATGCTAAAGGAGACCGAACTTCAGTTATTCGCCAATCTATTCTTCGTGTTCTTCCGAAATATCTCCACCGGCCGTGTAAGACTTGGCACCATTTCTCCGGATGAAATCGAGGATATCATCTACAACCCGGAAAACTCAAAGGACCCATGGTATTATTTCCGGGTGTGGACCGAGATCCGAACCGATATATGGACTGGGGAGCGTAGGATAGAACAAAAAAAGGCATACTATCCTGACTGGAGGTATAAACCATTCGGGGGCCATCCCCCATATATCGGGGGCGTTGCTGTCATGGATCAGACTCCGATCTACCATGTCGCTGTCAACTGCCTCTCGGATATGAAGTTCGGAGTGTCTGAAGTCTATGCAGCAACAGATTGGGCAAAGGCATATACAAAATTCCTGGAGGACTGGACAACAATCGTCCATGCCTATTCCCGGTTTGCAATGAAGCTGACAACTCAGAGCAAAACGAAGAAAGCAGTCACCGCAGCAAGAGACAAACTTCGAAGCACTCTCTTTTCAGCTGGCCAGGAAAACAATCCGGCCTCAACTACAGGCTCAACTTTCATTGCCCAGGAAGGAGTCAAACTTGAACCAATCAAAACAGCCGGGGCTACAACCAGCATGGATGATGCCAGGCGCCTCCTGCTGATGGTTAGTGCAGGCATGGGTATTTTTGAGCATTATTTTGGAGACCCTTCTACCGGAAATCTGGCAACGGCCAAGGCGATGGAAAGGCCAATGGAGCTGATGTTCCGTGACCGTCAGGCCCTCTGGAGTTCGGCCATACATGAAATCCTCCAGTATGTCGTCGACAGTTCAGTGAAGGCCCCTAGCGGCAAACTCCACAAACTTGGGACGGTTGAGCAGAACGAATACGAAGAGCAAGTCGTGGTCATGAAGAACGATGTGGAGAACGACAATCCTGATCTGCAGGAGAAGCCAATCAACCGCCGCATATCAGTGAAATTCCCGTCGCTCCTGGAGCATGATATCGACACTCTTGTGAATGCAATTGTCCAGGCTTCAACCACCCAGGCAGTCCCTCTGAAGACAATCACCAAGTGGATCCTTCAGGCATTTGAGGAAGAGAACATCGATGAAATACTTGACAGGCTCTTCCCGGACGGAGAAGGAGAGGATCTTTCCGGCCCTGACACAGAGGCAAGCGCAGTTGAGGATATGATGGTAAAGGCAGTATCTGACCTGTCTGAAGGCCTCCGGAGAATGGGAGGGATTGCATGATTGATCTTGTCGAGAAAGGTCTGGCCCATATCAAATATCTTCGGAAACGCAGAGTGATTGCTCCTCTGGAGAAGAAGCTCGATAAAGATTTCAGGCAGGCCTTTCAGAAGCAGAAGTCCATTTTTCTCTCCAGGTTCGAGACCCTAAGGTCTGAGTTCCAGGAAGCAGACATCCAGACAACTCTGGATTCTGTCTTTGGCCCAGCCTTCGATGAGACTGAATCTCTGATGACGGGATCAATTGAGGAAGCAGCTGAGGCCGCAATCACTGCCGCATACAAACACCGGTCAGTAGAGGCAGGAATCTCTTATGCATTCAACAAGCAGAACCGGAAAGCCATTGCTTACCTAAAACGCCATGCTGCCGAAAGTGTCTCACAGATCAACGAGACCACCAGAGATGAAATCTCCCGTATTATTGTCAAAGGGCAGGAGGCGGGCTGGAGCTACGACAAGACCGCCAGAGCAATCTCAAAGAAGTTTTCAGACTTTGCCATTGGCCGGCCCCAGGCACACATCGACAGTCGTGCACATCTGGTGGCAGTGACGGAAGCAGCTGAGGCATATGAGGATGGCAGCAGGCTGGTAGTAGATGAGATCACAGCGGCCGGCATTGAGATGGAGATGAGGTGGAGCAATGTAGGGGATCTCAGAGTCTCAGATGGATGTCTGGAGAATTCTGCTGCCGGCTGGATCCCCGTCACATCTACGTTTCCATCTGGACATAAGCATTCGCCCCGGTTTCCGGGGTGTCGATGCACTATTCTATACAGGAGGAAAGTTCCGACATGAATGACATTCAAATCAGAGAGGAATTCGTCCCGCTCAATGAAGCAATGCCGAGAGCGGACGGCACACTCCTCATTAAAATTATTCAGCCGGGATGGGGTTCCAGTGGGTATTATTCCGAAGCCCTTCTTCAGAATTCGGTGCAGCAGTATCACAGTGGACTGCACAACTTCTGGAATCACCAGACCGAAGCAGAGATGCAGGAGAGGCCTGAGCGGGACCTTCGGGACCTTGCCTCAGTGCAGGTGGAGGACGCATGGTATGATCCAAACGGCCCTCAGGGTCCGGGACTGTATAGCAGAGTCAAACCTTTCTCGCAGTATACAGAGGCAATCACAGAGATGGCACCATATATCGGCATGTCTCATGTTGCCTTAGGTAAAGCGAAAGAGGGAGAGGCTGACGGCCGGAAGGGACCGATCATAGAATCGATCTCTCAGGTCAGGTCGGTAGACTATGTTACCAGACCCGGTGCCGGAGGAGCAATCATTGAAGCATTCCGTGAGGCCCGCCTTCCGGCAGATGGACAGCAGTCAAAATTACAGGAGAAGAGTATGACAGACAAACTCACACTCGAAGAGGTGCGTAAGCATCCTGAAATTATCAAGGCACTTCAGAAAGAGGCCCTTGATGAGGCACAGCACGAGAACAAACTATCTGAAGCTCAGCAGGAGATCAAGAAACTAAAAGAGGATCTGGCTCGTGTAAACGAGGCTGACGTGCTCAGACAGGCCAGATCCTTCACAGAGAAAGCCCTGGAGAAGGTCAATCTTCCGACTATCACAAAGTCCAGGATTGTAGAGACTCTGGCAGCTGACCCGGTCATCAAAGATGGCAAACTCGATGAGGCCGGATTTACGGCGAAGATCGCTGAAACTGTCAAGACAGAATCAGAGTATCTTGCAAAGATCACAGAGTCTGGACAGATCAAAGGCCTCGGAGGAGGTAAAGGCGGAACGCCTTCAACGGTATCGCTTGAAGAATCTGAGAAGGCTCTTGAAAGCGAATTTGCAGCATTCGGTCTTGACAAAGACTCTGCAAAGATTGCAGCAAAAGGAAGGTAATTGAAATGGCAACAAATTATACCAAAATCCCTGGATGGAAAGAGTCAGTCGCCTGTTCATATCCAGCAGTCCCATCCAGTAATGACCCTATCAGATATGGATACAGGACAGGCATTGCCCTGAAAGACGAAGATGCAGACGGTAAAACAGTCGTGGATTTCGGCCCGGGTAAAGCGAAGGTCAGTGTTGCAGACAGTGAAGGTGCAGGCATATCTGCCGGGGATGTGATCTGGTTCCACGATGCCACCCAGAAGCTGAACAACACCCCCACCGGAGGGTACTATTTCGGAATTGCAATGGCTGCCGTAACAGCAGGAGAGACCTCGACAATCAATGTGTTCCACGACCCGGCACCAGGTGGAGCCGGCACAATAGGAGCCGGAACGGTTGGCACATCCCAGCTGGCCGACACAGGGGTCACAACCGGAAAACTCAGCACAGTTGCAAATGACAGACCCATCCTCATCCCTATCGGAGCAGTTTCAGCCACAGCAACAGTGGTTGCATTTGTGGCTCCAACCGCCGGTTCACTGAAATCAGCAAAGATGGTCAACAAGACTGCAATCTCTGTAAGCGATACAGACTATTGGACCTTCACTCTGATAAACACAGGCAGCACTGGAGACGGCACAGACCAGGTCGTGGAAAAGACCACAAAAGAAACCGGCGGGTCTGCTCTGGAGGCCTATGTTGCTCTCTCTCTTGGCACTCTGGATGTAGACAACAAAGTGCTCGCAGCGGGGGACGTAGTTACACTTACAATCACGAAGGCCGGCAGTGCAATGGCTCTCGCAGAAGCAGCGCTTGCTCTGGTATGGGTCCCAGCGGAGGCATAAAATGGCAGAAACACAGTTCCTTGACATGGTAGAGTCCATTAAGATGGAGGATACCAATGTCCAGAATATATTCAGGCAGGATGGCGTAAGCGTCAGGAGCCTCTATGACACAATGTCAGAGGCTCAGAAAGTTGAGCATAACAGGAAACTCTCTGAAGCAATGAGGTTTGTCAGGGCCTTCCGGGAGGGCAGGATAGCCCCAGTAAGATTCAGGGAGGCGATGACAACCAGTGATTTCCCATATCTCTTTGGGGATGTGATTGACAGAACACTGCTCGGTGCATATCAGATGTATCCGTCATCTTATCAGTCCTGGTGCAAGATTGGAGAGGTCAGAGACTTCCGCACCGTCAAGAGGAAATATCTTAACGGCGGAGACGGAACTCTGGAGGAAGTTGAATCCGGAGACGAATACAATCGGGGCAAACGTACAGATGGAGAGTATTCATATGCTGTGAAGAAGTATGGTCGTAAACTGCCGTTTACATGGGAAGATATGATCAACGATGACCTTGGTGCCTTCGCAGACAACCCAGCAGCCCTTGGCCGTGCAGCAAAGAGGACTGTCGAGAAGTTCGCTACATCACTCATATGTGATGGAGACGGCCCTCACGCAAGTTTCTTCTCATCAGGTAATGGCAATCTCGTAACAAATACGCTCAACATGGCAGGCCTTCATGCCGCAGCTACAGAAATGTATGAACTTGTCGATGACTCAGGAGACACAGATGAGCCTATCATGAACGATCCTGCTGTCCTGGCAGTTCCCCCGGCACTCAAGCTCACAGCTCAGGCACTTGTCAACACTTTGCAGGTGCAGGCCAAAACCTCAGGCGGGGGCACATCTGCTCAGGAGATTTACACCAAGAATCTCTTCCAGGACTTACAGATTGCAGTGCTGCCATATATGTCCAGGATTATCACTGATACCCCGGCAAATGCCCGGACGTCATGGTTCCTGTTCGCATCCCCTCAGCAGACTGAAAGGCCGGCAGTAGAGATTGGATTCCTTCGTGGTCACAAGGAGCCGGAGATCTTTATGAAGGCACCAAATGCTGTCAGGGTCGGGGGTTCCAGTGTCGGGGCAATGGACGGAGACTTTGACACAGACTCAGTAGAGTATAAGGTCAGGTATGTCTTCGGGGGTGCCCGTATGGACTACCGTGCTGCTGTCGGATCGAGCGGGACAGCATAATCCTCTCTTTTTTTCAGGAGGTGAGATGATATGAAAAAAGTTCAGATCCCGACTGACCCAATCACGCCGACTGACCAGTATCTTGCCCGTATTGTTCAGCAGAATGATGAGATTATTCGGCTGATGAAACCTGCAAAATCTATAAAGAAACCAGACGAACAGGTGCTTCTGAAGGAGGGATGATGGCATTCACATACGACCCCTCAACAACTCGTGGCAAAGTCAGGATGTATATCCCCGACAGGCTGGTGGACTCAGCCGTATTCTCTGATGGTGAGATCGATGCATTCCTGAGTCTCTACTCTGAAGATCCTGGGAAAATATTCCTGGCTGCTGCTGATGCCCTTGAAGTAATTGCCACAGATGAAGCTCTGGTCCTTAAGGTAATCAGTAACAATGGGTTGTCTACAAATGGCGCCAGCCTTGCAAACTCACTCATGCAGAGATCTGCCCGGATGAGAGAGAAAGGAGAATCCATAATGGACGATGACTTCTGTGGTTTTGACATTGCAGAATATTCAGATACTCCATCTCAGGCAATGGAGTTCCTGACAAAGGAGGCCATTCGTAATGGCTGATCTTTTCTCCACCCGTCTTATGGAACATCTTGGTGATTTCTTTCCACAGAGCTGCACCATACAGTCCCTCACCGAGACTGTCGATGACAACCACCAGGTAGTCGAGGCCTGGGCGGACATTGCCGGCCATGTGTCAATCCCGTGCTCGGTCAAAGTCGAGAGTGGGGATGAAGTCAGAACCGACGTGCAGACCTACGCTATTGCAACCCACACAATTGCCCTACAGGGTTATTACCCTGCAATAACTGAAAAGATGCGGGCCGTGGTCGATGGACAGGAATATGATATCCTTCTCCCTATGCACTCCGGTTTTGGGGTGAACACTCGCCTGAAGTGTAGGGTGGTGACATTATGACAGGGGATATAGAGGGAACTCTGGCCCGTATCGACGAACGGACGAAGTGGATCTGTGATACCCTCAAACAGCAGCAAAGGTGTGATGAGGACCACGAGAAGAGGATCAGAAAATTAGAAAATGCAGATGCCAATGCAAAGGGCCGTAACGGAGCCCTTGCCGCTGTGGTGGCCTTAGGAGTGTCGGTGATTGTATCTTTGATTTCTTTCTTTTGCAGTGGGGGTAAGGTTGGATGATTTCCGGAGCAAATGTCCGTGGTGGCGATGAGCTTAGGAAGGCATTTGAATCGCTTGCTGATGAAGTCAAAGGCGATAATCTTGAAGTTGCCACCCGGTCAGCTGCAAGACCGATACTCAACCAGCTCAAGCTCACAAAGAACAATGGAGGCAACACCCCGTACAAAACCGGAGATTACATCAGATCTTTCCGGATGGATACAGTCACAAAAACTCCTACAAAATGTGTGGTCCAGATAGGATCTGACAGGCCTCAGTCCAGACGCCTGGAATATGGGTTTGTCGGCCGGGATACTCTGGGCAGATTTTATAACCAGGAGCCAAGACCTCACATTCGTCCGGCCTTTGACGAAAATCAGGGAACTGCTCAGCGTGAATTCCTGGCCGTAATGGAGTATCTCATCGGGAGGCACATCTGATGCTGGTTGAAACTATTCTTGCAAATCTTCTCTTGGATGACACATCAGTGACAGCTGTCATAGATGACCGAATATTCTATCGGCACCTGCCCAGGGATCCAACATTCCCGGCAATTGTGTACCATCATATCAGTGACCCACACGACAGCGCGACAGGCATCGGCCGGCAGAGAGTCCAGTATGATTGTATTGGTGAAACTCTTGCCGGTGCAAAAGAGCTTGCAACAAAAGTGAGAGATGCCCTTCACGGCGATCAGCACAAGGGCGTCTATGACTCTGTCCGGATCTCATTCGTTGAGTATCAAGACATGCACCCCGGTGAATCAGACACTGATACTGGTCTTGAGACCTACCTTGTCGATTTCATCGTAACTTACACGGAGGCCTAATATGTTCCAAACTAATGTTCAAAATCTAAACGGAGTCCGCATAGGTAGCGGAAAACTGGAAGCACAGGCATGGCCCGGATCATTTGTAGATATGACAAATATCGGGGTACTTGAAGGAGCGACAATGACCCTAAAGCGGACAGTCGCCACAATCACACCAGACAACTCACCTGAGATCCCAGTAAGAGTGACAGTCACAGGAGCAACAATCGAAGCAACGCTCAAAGAGTGGACGCTTGACATCCTGGAACTCCTGGGACTTGGCACTGTTACTGAGACTGCCGATACACCTGTTTCCGGAGCAACAACCACGATCCTTTCCGGGAACTGGTCATATCAGCAATTCATCCCGGTGACCTCTGAAAACTCCGCATCAATCACAGGTGTATCGGCTGCAACAAATGGTCCACTGGTGGAGGACACGGACTATATTGTCGTTACTACCGACGCAGGAGTCACAGGCATAATTGTCCTTGATTCTACCACTGTCACAACCGAGTCTCAGAATCTGACAGTGACATACGGATACACCCCGGTAGCTGCAAAGGAGATGAAATTCGGAGGAGGCACAGCCCCAACATACATCTCGGTGAAATTCACGAATACCAACCCCTCTGGCAAGCAGTATTACTACAAGTTCTACAAGGCTGTACTGACTGGGGACTTCAAACATGCGACTACAAAAGACTCAGATGGGGAAGCCGCCGGAGTGCCGATCACAATCCAGGCATACTGGGATGTCACCCGTGATACAGGCGACGAAGTGATGGCGATAGGAGATCAGCAGGCGGTGTGAAATTGGTAGTGCTAAAAGATTTCTCCGTGCTTGAGCCGGAGTCGGTGGTGCTGAAAATTGGAAACAGAGAAGACATTCTGGAGATTGATCTCTCCGTCTTCCCTGCTTTTCTGTCTCTAAAAATTGGCGAGATTCTTGACAATCATGACCTGGATCTAAAAAAGATCTCGATGGACGATGCAATCCAGTTCATGGCCAGTAACCTGGGCAAGATCAACCCACGGATTTCAGAAGAGTTCCTCCGCGAGAAATGTTCCGAGCAGCAGGTGGCGGGAGCATTCATGTATCTTCTCCAGCGTCACCTGGAAGAAAGATCAACTCTACCGAAAAAGAAGAATCCAAAAAACCAGTAGGCCCATTGGATGTGGGCAGGATAGTCTCAGAAATATGCGTCATCTATGGATATACACCAGAATATGTCCTTAGGTATCTATCCTGGCCTCAGGTAATCCTCATGCATGACAGAGGTATTGAATATGATTTTGCCCGTCGCGGTATTCACCTGAAAAATACTCAGGAAGTCAGTGATGTCCCGGATGTCGCTAGGATCGAGAATGAACTAGGATTTCTGATCAGGAGATAAGATGACAACAACAAAGGCAGGCAAACTGGTCGTCGAAGTCGTCGGAGACGTATCCGGACTTATCAATGCCTATAAAGAAGCACAGGCCCAGACCGAGACCTTTGAGGGGCAGCTAAAGACTATTGGAGACTCTCTGACTCAGACTGGTCAGAAACTGACTCTGGGAGTAACAACCCCTCTGGTCCTGATGGGGGGTCTGGCTGTTCATACTGCTGCAACATTCGATGACTCAATGCGACAAGTGCGGGCAGTAACCAGAGCAACAGCAGATGAGTTTGAGGAACTCAAGCAACAGGCTATTGATCTGGGAGCCTCAACGGCATGGTCTGCATCACAGGTAGCTGATGCTCAAAAGTATCTGGCAAAAGCCGGGCTTGATGTCAATCAGGTCCTGGCAACCACCCCTCAGATGCTATCACTGGCATCAGCCGGGGCTCTTGACCTGGGCTCTGCAGCTGATATCTCTACGAATATCCTGTCCGGATTCAACCTTGAGATCTCACAACTGGCTCATGTCTCGGATATGCTGGCAGAGGCTTCATCCACAGCAAACACTGACGTGCAGCAGCTGGGATACGCGATGGCCTATGTCGGCCCTGTAGCATCCGCAGCAAACCAGAGTATCGAGCAGACCACCGCCGCTATTCAGGTAATGTCGAATGCCGGTATCCAAGGTTCAATGGCCGGCACATCCCTAAGGGGTGCTATCTCATCTCTTCTGTCCCCCACAACAGAGGCACAGACAATACTGGAATCATATGGTCTGACTGTGGCCAGTGTCGATCCTCAGGTGCATTCTCTCTCGGAGATTGTTCAGACACTTGGTGATGCCGGCCTGGACACTGCCGATGCAATGACAATCTTTGGTGATCGTGCCGGACCTGGTATGATTGCACTGTTGACAGCTGGTGCCGATGAACTGGAAGATTACACAGCAGCACTTGAAGGCTGTGACGGCGCAGCGCAACAGATGGCCGAGACAATGGAGGGTGGTGCCGGCGGCAATCTCCGTGAGCTGGAAGGCGCAGTTGAAACCCTTTCCATCACCTTTGGAGATCTAATTGCTGAAGGTCTTTTGCCGGCAATTGAAACTGCAACTGAGTTTGCAAACTGGCTGTCCAGTCTCGATGAAGGGACTCAGCAGACTATTGTCACTGTTGGTCTCTTTGCAGCAGCTGTCGGGCCGGCAACCTGGGCACTGGGGTCTATGGCCGGAGGAGTATCAAATATGATATCTCTATACC
>Ga0194138_10000983_pt1 | contig 13567 bp, 13 predicted proteins | sample TARM_MetaG_T2_14_FD_134022 | JGI IMG/M metagenome (GOLD analysis project Ga0194138, IMG submission 134022) | Freshwater microbial communities from Pennsylvania, USA, analyzing microbe dynamics in response to fracking - TARM_MetaG_T2_14 (version 2) | ecosystem: Environmental > Aquatic >...
CAAGGACGTGACTAGCGCCAGCACCATCAGGGCCGTCAGCAACAGGTTCAACCGCCGTACAGGCACCCCCATCGACGCCGCCACCGCCGGCTCGAACAAATACAAAATCCAGTCCCGGCGATACCAGGCCAGAAAAAACAAAATCAGCCCGCTCACCACGTAACTGATCCACAAGTCCAGGTTCCGCATACCCAAGATGTTGCCGAACAGCCAGCTCTCCAGCTCCATGTAGGTCGGCATCAATTCCAGCAACAACAACCCGCCCGCGAAAGCCGTGGTGTACAACACGGTCAAGGCCGTCTGATGGTCCAGCATGCCCGCCCGCGCCACATACACCGTCGCCAGTCCCACCACCATCGCCCCGAAAAACGCCCCGAACAGCCCCACGAAGGGCGTCATGCCACCAAACACCAGCATCGCCAGCGCCACGCCCGGAAGCAGGGAATGCGACAGCGCACTGATCACCAGCGCGTTCTTGCGCAACACCACCAGCGTCCCCAGCGCCCCGTTACTGAACCCGATCAACGCCGCCGCCAGCAACGCCCGCTGATTGAACGGCAACCCCAGAAACTCAAACATTCCGCGCCTCCTTCCGATGCGGAAACACCTCGCGCAACGCCTCCTCCGTAAAGGTCTCCTCCGTCGGACCGAACCGGATCAGCCGCCGATTGAGCATCAGGACCGTGTCGAACAACTCCGACACCGCCTTCAAATCGTGGTGACACACCATCAACAATCGCCCGTTTTCCGCCAGTTCCCGCAACAAACGTCCCAACAGATGCTGCGACGGTTCGTCCAGACCCGAAAACGGCTCGTCCAGCAACAACACGTGCGCCTCCTGCGCCAGCGCCCGCGCGATCTGGGCGCGCTGAAGCTGCCCGCCACTCAACTGAAACAACCTGCGATCCCGCAAATCGGTCATCTGCAGCGCCTCCAACGCCGCCTCCACCACCTCCGTGTCCAGAGTCCGCCACCGCCGACGCGAACCCAGATGCGGATACCGCCCCATCTCCACCAGCCCACCCACCGTGAGCGGAAACGTCCGGTCCATATCGTCCACCTGCGGCAAATACGCGATCTCCGCCCGCACCTGCGACACCGGCCGCCCGTTCCACCTCACCCGGCCCGTCAACCGACGATTGAGCCCCGCGATGGTTTTCAACAACGTGCTTTTTCCCGCCCCGTTCGGGCCCAGCAATCCCACGCAATGCCCGCAGCCGATGTCGAAACTCACATCCTTCAACGCGCAGATCTTGCCGTAATGCACATGCAGATTCTCCACCTGCAGGCGATGCGCCGCCTCCGGCGAATGGGAGTGCCCCAGACGGGTGATCGAGAACCGGCTCACGGCGCCTCCTCCCACAAAAATTCCCAGGAACGCCCCACGGTTCCCGCCCCCCACACGCCCTCGCTTCGCCCCGGCAACCCGTCGGGCTCCACCGTCATCTCGGCGTAGCCCTGCTCCACCGCCTCCGGCCACACCACCTCCAGCCGTAGCCATGCTCGGCCCTCCCGCAACCGTACCTCGCCCTCTCCGTCCAGCCTCACCCCGCCCGACGCCGCCATCAACTCCTCGTCATCCTGCAGGATCCGCACCGACGCCGGCGCATGCGACAGACGCACGTCAAACCAGGCCTCCACCCGCCGAACCGACGCCTCGGGCGACGCGATGTGTCCGTGCCCCTCCGGCTCCACCCGGTCCACCCCGCGCGTCAGCATCCGCAACGGAACCGCCAGCATCGCCACCAGCATCGCGATCAACAGCAATTCCCGTAGCGGCGATCCTCTCATTCAGAATCGTCCGGTTTCAGCGCCTTGAGAATCGTCCGCACGTTCCGGCGAAACAGCTCCTCATAGCTCTCCCCCTCCGCGCCCAGATAATCGGCGACCAGTGGATCGGCCAGGGTGACGCCGACCGATTCCCGCAACGACTGCAGAATCGCGTCCGACGCCTTCGTTTCCGGAAACACCGCCCGCACCCGTTGCTCGCGCAGGGTCTTCACCGTCTCCGCCAAATCCTGGGGCGACGGATTCCGCTCATCGGTCAATCCCTTCACAGGGATCGCCTGGAAATCGTACTCCCGGCAAAAATAGCCGAACGCCGCATGCGCGGTCACCAGTTTCCGATCCTCCTTGGGAATCACCGACAACTCCGCCTCCGCCCAGGCGTGCAGGCGCTCCAATTCCGCCATCATGTCCCGGGTCCGTTCCCGCACGGCGTCCCGGTGATCCGGCAGCAGATCCTCCAGCTCCCGCCCCAGATACCGAACCGCCCGACGCACCGCCAGCGGACTGTGCCACCAATGCGGGTCGATCGCCCCGTGGGTATGGGCCGGACAGCAGGCGAACACCTCGTTCTTCGGATCGATTTTCACCGACGGCACCCGCCGACCCGCCTCGAACAGCTTCGCCGATTCCGGCAGATTTTCCGAAAGCCGATCCAGATAGTGTTCGAGATGCTTGCCCATCGCCACCACCAGCACCGCCTCCTGTATCCTCGCGAGATCCTGCGGCGCCGGATCGAAGGTGTGCACGTCGTCCGAAGGATCGACCAGACACTCCACCCGCACCGCCTCCCCCGCGATTCGTTCCACCATTTCCGTCAACAACGGATGCAGCGTCACCACAAGGGGGCGCGCGGCCTCTTCCCCCCGAACGGGGGAAAGACTCAACAGCAACGCGGCCAGCCCCGCGGTCCACATATGGAAAAAGCGATTCATTTTAGCGTACCTCCGGTCCGCCCCAACTGAATCCAAGTTGGACCCAGGCGGACTGTTCCTGTTCGTCCCCGCGGTCGTCCGCGTTGGCCTGCACGCGGATGTACAGCCCCGGATCGTGATTCAGCGGGAATACGACGCCCGCACTGTAGCGAATCCAGCTCGGCAGGTCCAGCGCGTCCACCGACGCAATCGCATCAATGCGGCCGAAAGGATGCACATGCGGCGTCGCCTCGTACAACAGCTCCGTGCTGATCCCCTGTCCGGACACCGAAAAGGTCTCCTCCTCGTGTTCGTCCCCGTGCGCGTGTTCCTCTTCGTGATGATCCTCGTCTTCATGCTCCCCGTGTTCCTCCTCGTGCCCGTGCTCGGCATGTCCTTTGCCCGCGAACCGGATCACCTCCGTCCGCCAGCGCAACGCGCGACCACCCGGCTCCAATCCGTTTTCCCGCCACTGATACTCCACGCCCAGCCCCGCGAACCAGGCGTCCTCTCCCTCCTCCGTATCGCCCGTGCCGCCGAAGCCCGCGAAAGTCCACCGGTTGAAGTCGTCCAGCACCACGTCCTTGCGAAGCCCCGCCGTGAACACGTCGTCCTGAACCCGAAACGCCTCCAATTGTTGGAACCCTTCTCCATGATCATGACCTTCATGACCATGAGCTTCTTCCTCCTCGTGGTGATGGCCCTCCTCTTCCTCATGGTGGTGGTCCTCCTCTTCGTGCTCATGCGCCTCCTCCTCCACGTGTCCATGGGCGTGGGAATGATCCGGACGCTGCCCGAAACTGAACGTCAGCACCAGCGGATTGCGGTCGCCCACGTAAAAATTCACTTCCCCGGATTTCGTCGACAAGCCGTCCTCCCCCAGAAACAACGCGTGCGGCAAAGGCGCGTCCACCGTGGTCCAACTGTGCAGGTGCGTGGGATTGTGCACCCCCACCCGATTCAGCATCCGGCCGCCCCGCAGTTCAATTCCTCCAGGAAGATTCGTGAGCTTCAGAAAATACTCCTCCCACTCCCACTGGAAGTCGTCCTGCAGATCCGAATAGGTGGTCCCCGTGGCGAAGCCCTGCAGATGCTCCCCCCACCGCAACGACAACCCGGGCTCAAAACTCTGCAACTGCGGCGCCCCGTCCCGGTTCGGATCGTGCCCGCCCGGCGCGAACGCCGCCGGATCGTCGGCCGATGACACCCCCACCACGCCATAGGCGTGCAACGAAGGCGTTACCTCCGGCGCGTCCGCCATACTCCACGTGGCCACCCCCGCCACGGCCACGCCCCACATCACACATACACACTTGGAAACGGTCATCATCACTCTCCGGTTCGGTTTATTGATAAACAAATCTCATTTACCCATAAACGCACCAAACTTTGATTGCAAATGAAAATTCATTATTAATTAGAGGTCGATCGGAACCACTCCACCGAACCCCCGACTCACCCCCGCAACAACGTACGCATTTCGGGATTGGACCGGATGTCCTCCCGTAGGGCCTCCGCCAACGCCCCCGCCATCGGCCCGGTGGAAACCGCTCGCCCGTCCACCGAACACACCCGGGTCACATACGCCGTGGTTCCCACCACCCACACCTCCGACACCCTGAACAGCTCCTCCGGACGCAGCTTCTCCTCCCGCACCGCCCGGCCCGACGCCTCCGCCAGTTCCGCCACCCGCCGCAGGGTGGTGCCCGGAAGATGATGCACCGGAGGCGGAATCACCAGAGCCCCCTCCCGATCAACTACCGCCAGATTTTCGGTGAAACTCTCCGTCAGAAACCCCTCGCCGTCCACCCCCAGCGCGAAATGCGCCCCCGCCTTCACCGCCTCCGCCTTCACCATCGCGTTCGGCAGATAATTGCAAGTCTTCACCCGCGCCAGCCCGCCCGACTTCGGAGGCACCGCGCTCAGCATCACCTTCGCCCCCTCCGGCTCCCGCTCCATAAACGGCGCCGGAGCCCGATAAACCACCAGATACAGCGACGTCCCCGTACTTTCATTCGGGTCCACCGAAAACCCTCCCGGCCCCCGACCCAGCAACAACCGGCCCAGGGCGCGCTCCTTCCCCGCCGCCGAAAACGTGTCCACAACCACTTCCCGCAACCCCGCGTCCGACCACGGACACGCCAACCCGATCGCCTCCGCCGACGACCGCAACCGCTCCACATGCGCCCCCAAATTGTACACCGCGCCCTCCTCACACAGCAAGGTCTCGAACACCCCGTCCCCCCGATGTACCAGATGATCATCCACCGGCACGCACATACACGCCGGATCAGTCACAATCGCGTCCCACGGACTGCCATACATCGCGTAAAACCCCTCCGTATGCGGCGGAGGAGTCCGCGCCAGAAACGCTTCGAAATCCCGGACCGTCCAGATGGCTGTGCTCATGCCCGATTCCTACGACGCCCCGTCCGCGAAGACAAGCCCGCACCGAAAATTCAAAAAGAGAGCGAAAACGATGTTGACGCCGGAAGAAAGTCATGTATAAACCCGCCTCCACTCGCTAAGACGCCCCCATCGTCTAGAGGCCTAGGACACCGGGTTTTCATCCCGGCAACAGGGGTTCGAATCCCCTTGGGGGTGCCATTTTACTTTGGCAGATTCCGGCACAGCCCGGAATCTTTTTTTTGCTCCGACATGTGGATGTGAACTGGAGAGCGGGCATTTCAACCGATCAAGGGCGGCCGCTCTACGAGGCGCATGCGTTCGGAGACACATCCCTCAAAAGTCGAAGTCGATTTCCTCCGGGTTTTCCATTTCGGTAGTTTCTCCGGATGCACCATCGCGATCCAACCACCCCATTCTAGATCCTCTGTCTCAATGCGGGGGGCGGAGGGGGTGGAAAATACGTACGAATGGATGGAGACACTCCCGGTTCCCAAAGGGGTCATACCAGAATCTACTAATATCCACTAAATTAGTAGATCCTGAAAACGGCATGCGATTCGGAGCGCCGCCTGCCAAGCGGCTTCCCTCCACCCTCGAGTCCCCGTCAAATAACGCCTCCTACCCGTCCACGGCCTTTTCAAGCTGCTCGGTCTCTTCCGTGCTCAGGTTCCGCTTCGTGCGGCGGTTGTTCTGGTGGATCGAGTGGTACTTCAGATAATAGTCGAAACGTTTGTCATACTCCATCCCCACAAATTTTATCGCCCGTTTGAGCGTGCGCTCGGGATGCCCCATCAAATCGGCGTAGGCGACCTCGGCCCGATCCTCCTCCGGAAGCGTGCCCAGCTCCTCCTGGTACAGGTTGTGATACCAGCGCACCAGCACCCCGCTGAAATTCAACGGCGTGTCCTCCAACCCCTCCAGTCGCTCCCGCAATTCCGACGGCATCACCGCCTTCCACGCCTCCCGGTTCCCCCACAGTTTGTGGTCCCCGCCTTCGATGCGCCGCACCAGATGGTAGGCCACCGATCGGGGATTGCGCACCACTTGGATGAAGCGGGCCTCGGGAAACACCTTGCGCAAGAGGCGCACCCTTGGGAACCCCGCGTACTGTCCCACGAAATCGCTCCGATGCTGACACGCGCACACCTCCCGTACCGCGTTCCGCAGTCTCTCCGCCTCCTCGTCCGTGACGTGTTCCGGACCCGGCACGTACGGCGCGTCCACCGGAGGCGTAAACGCCGGCAGATAATGCTCCCAAAACCCCTCGCCCTCGGCCGGACTCGGCACCCGCTTCCACGCGAATCGACGCTCCAGCCAGAATTCCCCCAGCAACGGCCAGTTCAATTTCCGCACCTCGGTCGCCAGATGCAGCCTCCCCGGATTCGCCTCCAGCTTCTCCGGAACCCACGCCATCCGCTTGGGCACGGTGAGAAAATCCAACAACAGCGACCCTCCGGAGCGGGGCGCTCCGACAATAAAAGTAATTCGAGGGTCTCCGAGGGACGTCATAGAACAAAAGGGTTACGGATTTCCAATCACATCGGACGAAGATGTCAAACCTTACAGAATACCCATTCTCCGGCCTTCCCCGCCGGAATGCAAGATTGACAGACCCCCAAGGGTGTTTCATACCGTGTCCGCCTTTCCAGTTTTCTTCAAGAAGGACATCCCATGAAGACCTCCGCCGACATCCGCCGAAGCTTTCTCGAGTTTTTCGAATCCAAGGGCCACAACGTGGTGCCCTCCGCCCCCCTCCTGCCCTCCTCGCCCAATCTCCTGTTCACCAACGCCGGCATGAACCCCTTCGTGCCGTACTTCCTGGGCGAACGCGACGCGCCCCACCCCCGGGTGGCCGACACCCAGAAGTGCATCCGCGCCGGCGGAAAACACAACGACCTCGACGACGTCGGCTACGACACCTACCACCAGACCTTCTTCGAAATGCTCGGCAACTGGTCCTTCGGCGACTACTTCAAGGCCGAGGCCATCGAATGGGCCTGGGAACTGCTCACCGACGTCTGGGGCTTCCCAAAAGAACGCCTGTACGCCACCGTCTACAAACCCGGCGAGGGCGATCCCGCCGAAACCGACGACGAGGCCCACGCCCTCTGGAAAGCCCTGTTCGAAAAAGAGGGCCTCGACCCCGCCGAGCGCATCATCTACGGCGACAAAAAAGACAATTTCTGGATGATGGGCGACACCGGCCCCTGCGGCCCCTGCTCCGAAATCCACATCGACCTCACCCCCGAAGGCGACACCGGCGGCGATCTGGTCAACAAGGACGACCCCCGCTGCATCGAGATCTGGAACTTGGTGTTCATGCAGTACAACGCCAAAGAAGACGGCGCCTTCGAACCCCTCGCCGCCCGACACGTCGATACCGGCATGGGCTTCGAACGCGTCGCCGGCATCCTCGCCTCCACCCGGAACTTCACCGACTACTCCCGTCCGCCCAGCAACTACGACGCCGACCTCTTCCACGGCATCTTCCAGGTCATCGAAGAGATGTCCGGACAACCCTACGGCGCCACCCTCCCCGCGGACCCCGCCAAACCCACCCCCGAGGAAACCCGCGACGTGGTCTTCCGCGTGCTCGGCGACCACATCCGCACCCTCTGCTGCTCCATCGCCGACGGCATCCTGCCCGGCAACGAGGGCCGCAACTACGTGCTCCGCCGCATCCTCCGCCGCGCCGTCATGTACGGCCGCCGCCTCGATCTGGAGCCCGGATTCTTCACCAAACTCGTTCTTCCGACCGTCGGAAGCCTCGGCGACGTCTTTCCCGAACTTCGGAAACAGGAAGACGTCATCCGCAAAGTGATCGCCTCCGAGGAATCCGCCTTCGACCGCACCCTCGACCGCGGCATCCACCTCTTCGGCGACATCGCCGACAAGGCCGACGGCGTCATCCCGGGCGAAGACGCCTTCACCCTCTACGACACCTACGGCTTTCCCCTCGACCTCACCGAAATCCTGGCCCGGGAACGCGGCCTCAAGGTGGACCACGCCGGATTCGAATCCGCCATGGAGGACCAGCGCCAACGCGCCCGCGACGCCCAGAAGAAAACCGTCGTCAAGGTCGTCGGCGACGGCAAAGCCACCGACTTCGTCGGCTTCGACCCCGAACACCTCACCGGCCACGCGAGTGAAGTCATCGACATCGTCGAACAGAACGGCGACAGCTATCTCGTCGCCCGTTCCACCCCCTTCTACGCCGAAATGGGCGGCCAGATCGGCGACACCGGCACCGTGAAGATCGACGGACGCACCCTCGCCGTCACCGACACCATCCGCGACGAGGCCGGACGCCACCTGCACAAACTCAAGGAACCCGTGCAGGCCAAACCCGAAACCTCCGTCGTCCTCTCCGTCGACGTCGCCCGCCGTCGCGATATTCAACGCCACCACTCCGCCACCCATATCCTCAACTGGGCCCTGCGCGAAAAACTCGGCACCCACATCCGGCAGGCCGGCTCCTACGTCGGCCCCGACCGGCTGCGCTTCGACTTCAACCACTTCGAGGCCGTGGGCACCGACCTGCTGCGCGAGATCGAGGAAACCGTAAACCGGCACCTGATCGAAAACGACGCCGTGGAAGCCTACGAGATCCCCTTCGACGAAAAACCCGACGACGTCATCGCCACCTTCGGCGAAAAATACGGCAACGTCGTCCGCGTCGTGGACATCGGAGGCTGGAGCAAGGAACTCTGCGGCGGCACCCACGTCGGACACATCGGCGAAATCGGCCAGATCCGGCTCGTCTCCGAAAGCAGCATCTCCGCCGGCGTCCGCCGCATCGAGGCCGTATGCGGCCGCCAGGCCCACGCCTTCACCTCCACCGAACACCACCTGCTGCACGAAATCACCGTCGCCCTCGGCATCAAACCCAACCAGGCCCCCGACCGGATCGCCCGCCTGCTCGACAAACTCAAAGAGGCGGAGAAAACCATCAACGACCTCCAGGCCGAATCCGCCAAAAACCGCGCGACCGACCTCGCCTCCGAGGTGACCGACGTGCACGGCGTGCCCTTCCTCGCCGCCGCCATGGAGGGCGTCGACGCCCGAGGCCTCCGGGACGCCATGGACAAATTGCGCACCCAGGTCAACCCCGCGGTCATCGTGCTCGGCGGCACCGAGGGCGGCAAAGTTTTCTTCAACGTCTGGGTCGCCGAGGAATGCCGCGACAAAGGCGCGCACGCTGGCAAGCTCATCGGCCCCGTCGCCAAAATCTGCGGCGGCGGCGGAGGCGGCAAAGCCGACCGCGCTCAGGCCGGCGGCAAAGACCCCGACAAACTCCGGGAGGCCCTCGACGCCGCCCGGAACCTCCTCGAAGAACAGCTCCAAAGCTGACCGGAGCGCCCCGCCTGAGCCGATTACGCCCCTTAATCGGCTCAAATATCCGTTGATTTTGAGCCGATTCTGGCATGAACTCCTCAACAGAGCTTCACAAACCCGCCTGTCCCGCGAAAAATCACGCTATAATCTGATCACAGGAAACTCCCATGAAATCCCTTCTGCTCCTCTTACCCGTCCTGCTGCTGACCGCCTGCTGCGTCACGCCCCCGCTTGAGGACCCGCCTCCTCAAAAGCCCATCGCGGTGGAAACCCTGCTCAAAACAACGGAAAGCTGGGACGGCCAGTCCCTTCCCGCCTACGCGGAAGGCCAGCCCGAAGCCACCGTGCTCCGCATCACCATCGCCCCCGGTGCCGCCCTCCCGGAACACAAACACCCCTACATGAACGCCGGGGTCCTGCTCTCCGGACGCCTCGTCGTCCGCACCGAAGCAGGCAAAACCTTGCAACTCGAGGCCGGCGACTCTCTGGCCGAAGTGGTCGACACCTGGCACTACGGCAGCAACAACGGCACCGAACCCGCCGTCATCCTCGTCGTCTACGCCGGCATCGAAGACCAACCCGTGACCGTGTTGCGCGACGCAGAGGGAAAATAGCGACTATATTCGAATCTTCGGGTTTCAGGGCAATCGAGCCCAAGGCTCAAACTCGAATATCTCGAAACACGAAAAATCCGCCGGGTTGGCCGTCGCCACCCTCCGAATCCCGTGCACATGAAATGTGGCGGCCAAAGCGGTATCGAGAATCCTTTTCCTTCCAAGAGCAAACTCTTTCATCCAACGCAAGACCCACTCCCGGGCCTCAAGCGTGGATGGGAGGTACACGACCTCTGCCGCACTCGACCATCGATTCAGCCGGACCAGCGCCTCTTCCATATCCAATGGGGTGTCAAACCTCCGCGCATCCGTCACGATATGCAAAAATTCCCACCCTGTTTGGTCACACAACGCGAAGCGCTCCCCCATGGCCAGTTCCTCTCGAATTCCCTTCCGCACCTGGGAGTGTATGGGATGCTCTTTAATTTCAAACGCGATCAGAGTGGTGGCGTCCAAGCCAATCATGTGCGCTCCAACAACCCGTCCACCCAGTCGCCCCGCGACTCGGGGAGATCTCGAATCTTCCCCACAGACACGGGCTCATGCTCATCGAGGAGACTCGGCTGATTTGGAGGTACGATCTCCGCCAAGTACACGCCCATGGCCTCGCGGATCAGGGCCGACGCACTGCGGTTTCGTTGCCGAGCCTCGCGTTTGTAACGCTCATATACGCGCTCATCGACATGAAGTGTGACCGCCTTCATATGTCACAACATATGTCACACACCTCACTTCGTCAAGGGGGCCTTTAAAGGGAGTGTGGACTTTCCAGTCCGCTCCCCCTGGCTGAGAAAAACGGTTTCCCGAAACCAGAACCCTCCCTCACCCCACCGGCTATCGCCCCGCCCGCTCCTCCAGCTCGGCCCAGCGCTCGAACAAGCCCTCCAGCTCCGCCGGAATCGCCTCGCCGCGTTCCAGCACCGGACGCCGCTCCTCCTCCGGCAATCGATAAAAGTCCGGATCGGCCATGCGTTGACCCAGCTCCTCCAATTCCGCCTCCAAGGACTCCATCCGCTCCGGCAAAGCCTCCAACTCGCGCTTTTCCTTGCCGTTGAGCGGTTTCAGCCGTGGGGACGAGGCCGCCTTGGATATCGCCGGAGCGGACGCGGCGCGTTTGGGTTTCTCCTCTTTGGGCCGTTGCTCCAACCAGTCGTCGTACCCGCCGGGATACTCTTTCCATTGTCCGTCCCCCTCGTACGCGATCGTGCCGCCCACCACGTTGTTGAGAAATTCCCGGTCGTGACTCACTAGCAACAGGGTGCCCTCGTAGTCCACCAACAACGACTCAAGCAACTCCAACGTCTCGATATCCAAATCGTTCGTGGGCTCGTCCATTACCAGCACATTCCCGGGTTGGGTGAACAGCTTGGCGAGCATCAACCGGTTCCGCTCCCCGCCGCTGAGCACCTTGACCGGCGTGCGGGCCCGGGCGGGCGGAAACAGAAAATCCTCCAGATAGCTGATCACATGCCGCCGCCGACCCCGGACCTCCACGTGATCGCTCCCCTCGCCGACATTGTCCACCAGGCTTTTCTCCTCGTCCAGCTGCATCCGATGCTGGTCGAAATAAATCAAGTCGAGCCGAGTGCCGTGCTCCACCGTGCCGGAGCGCGGTTCCAGACGTTTCAGCAACAGATTCAGCAAGGTGGTTTTTCCCGAGCCATTGGGTCCGATCACCCCCACCTTGTCGCCACGGAGAATGCGGGTCGAAAACGCCTCCACCACCGGCCCCTCCCCCCAATTGAACGTCACATCTTTCGCCTCGATCACCTTGCGCCCGCTACGCTCCGAGGTCTGCACCTGCAACCGGGCGGTTCCCGCCTGCTCCCTGCGGCCCCGCCGCTCCTCCCGCATGCGTTTCAGCGCCCGCACCCGGCCCTCGTTGCGAGTGCGGCGGGCCTTGATTCCCTGACGAATCCACCGTTCCTCCTGCGCGAGTTTTTTGTCGAACAACGCGTTCTGTTTCTCCTCCGCCTCCAGCAACTCCTCCCTCCGTTGCAAATATTTGTCGTACCCGCAGTCCCAATCCCGCAGCGCGCCCCGGTCCAGCTCCAGTATCCGCGTGGCCACCGACCGCAGGAACGCCCGATCGTGCGTCACGAACAACACCGCGCCCTCGTACCGCGCCAACCGCCCCTCCAACTTCCGGATGCTTGGAATGTCCAGATGGTTCGTCGGCTCGTCCAGCAACAACAAATCCGGCTTCCCCGCCAGCGCCCGGGCCAACAGGGTCATCCGCTTGCGGCCCCCTGACAGGGAATCGAAGGCCTCTTCTCCGTCCAGTTCCATCTGCGACAACAGCTTCTCCACCTCCAGCATAAAATCTGGATCCTGTGGCGACCCCGCCTGCTCCACCACCTCCCGCACCGTGCCGGGAATCGACGGAGGAAACACCTGCGACAGCGTCGCGACCTTCACCCCGTTCTCAAACGCCAGCGTCCCCTCGTCTGGCGCTTCCTCTCCCGCCAGAATCCGAAGCAAGGTGGATTTCCCCTCGCCGTTGCGTCCCACCAGGCACACGCGTTCTCCGCGGTTCAGCGTGAAGCCGACCTCGTCGAGCAGCGGCGGTCCCCCGTAGGCGATCCGCAAGGATTGAACACTGAGCAATGCCATGGGCGGGGCTTCTATCACGAAGCTGGCTTCGGCGCAATGCCGCGACCGACCCTCCAAGACGCATTTCTTCATTGTGCACACCGTGAAGTCCGATACGATGAACGTCTCCATGCCCCCTTCCCAGAACCAACCCCACCACGACGCACCCAGCCTCTCCCGGCGCGGACAGCATATTCTGCTGGCCGTCATGCAAACCCTCATGGCGCTGGAACTGGGGTTCGCCCTCTGGAACCAGCAGTGGTTTACCACCTTTCTGGTGACGGCCATCATGCTCGCCACCGCCTCCCCCGTTCTCCTGGGCCGACGATTTCACGTCTATATCCCCTCCGAATTCCAGTTTCTCACCATCGCGTTCGTCTTCGCCTCGCTCTTTCTCGGAGAGGTGCGGGACTTCTACAACCGGATCTGGTGGTGGGACATCGCGCTCCATGCCTGCTCCGGTCTGCTTCTCGGCGTCCTGGGATTCCTGCTGGTCTACATGCTCAATGAAAACGCCAACGTGGCCCTCAGCATGAAACCCCGTTTCGTTGCCTTCTTCGCCTTCGTGTTCGCCGTCGCCGTGGGCGCCCTGTGGGAAATTTTCGAATTCATCATGGACGCGCAATTCGGCATGGTCATGCAGAAACCCATGCTCGGCGACGACTCCGGCCTGACCGACACCATGTGGGACCTCATCCTGGACACCCTCGGCGCCGCCGTGATCAGCGGACTCGGATGGTGGTACATGCAAACCGGGCGCGACTCCTGGCTGGAGAACGGCATCCGCACCTTTATCGAAAAGAACCCGCGGTTCTTTCCCGGTTACTCTTCCGGATCCACCGCGAAGGACAACGGCAGATAAGTTTCCAGCGTCGAGGCCTTCTCCCCGACCCCCTCCACCGTGATCCGCATTCGGGG